>OQVT01000022.1_pt1 | contig 46512 bp, 28 predicted proteins | sample 1691561 | NCBI WGS metagenome assembly OQVT01 (sample SAMN03418260, study PRJEB22391) | human gut metagenome | biome: human-gut; feature: organic feature; material: feces | host: Homo sapiens | place: Tanzania | collected 2013-01 | reverse complement strand
ACAACCGAAGAAGCCAGATACTACATTACATCGTTGAGTAATAAAGATCCAGAAAAAATTGCAGATGCTATCAGACAACATTGGTCTATTGAAAACAATTTGCATTGGCAATTGGACTTTACCTTCAGAGAGGATGACAGTCGGAAAGTTAGGAATGCTGCTAGAAATTTCTCTACTATAACCAAAATGGCTCTCTCTATTTTAAAAAACGACAAGACAACAAAGGGCAGTCTTAACCTAAAACGACTGAAAGCGGGATGGAGTGAGGACTACTTAGATAGGCTGTTGACGGGAAGTTCAATTTGATGCGTCTGCCCTGGGTCGGGGTACATGTGTACCTCGGTCGGGGTACGATGACCATCAAGCCTCTTTGACACGACAAAGGGGCTTTCCCTTTCAAGGCGTCAGCCCTTTTTTACCTTTTTACTTTTTTACCTTTAAATGTCCTTTTTTACCTTTAAAAGAACCTTAAACACCATGTCCTTATAGTCGACACGATATTGTGGTAACGCGATGGCGTTGGGGCTCCAGCTGTCTACACCTCCCACGCCAGTCTGTGCGAGGTCGAGGCAGAGGTTTGTGAAGCGCGACTTAGGCACCTGTGGCGAGTGGCGCTGCTCCTTCTCGTCGCCGTCGTTAAGGTCAGCGATAGAGTAGTGGAGGGCGCTTGCGGTAAACTCCTTGTCAGAGAGCACGGTGAAGCCGTTGCCGTCGGCATCGGTCTGCTTCCACCAGCGCATGTCGCTCTTTGTGCCTGTCTCCTGCGGACGCACATAGGGGTAGAACTGCTCGTCGGCTGTCTGCTTATAGATGCCGATGTTCTGTGACAGCTTGCGGTCAGCATAGTTTTCTATCGGTCCGCGGCCGTAGAAGGTCGACTGGTCCATGTCGTAAGGCAGCTCCATGACCATGCCGAAGCGGAACATGGGGCTAACCTTTGCACCCTTGGTTGTGGCCATAGCCTGTGTTACCGCCATTGAGCCGTCGGCAGCCACGTTGTAGGTAAGCGTGAGCTTGGCCTTAACCTTAGGCATGTCGTAGGTAGCTGTAACCACCGCCACGTCAGCCGAGCCCTTGGCACCCTTCTTTATGTCGATGCTCTTGAGGTTCATCTCGGGGTTGAACCACGCCTTGTAGCTCTTGTTCAGGCCGCCACCCATGTCGTTGTCGGTCACGGCGCGCCAGAAGTTGGGCTTCAGCGTGCCGCCCTCGCCGAGGAGCTGCTTGCCGTTCACGTCGTAGCGTGTGAGCAGACCCGTTGTCTTGTCCCATGCCACGTTCACGCTGTGTGTCCTGACGCTCAGCTCCTGCGTCTTCTTGCCGTTGTCAATCTTCGCCTTCTTGCCTTCCTTCGCCATCATGACCTTCTGCTCGGCAGAGGGTGTTGCGATGTCGTTGCCCTGCCATCCGTTCACGGCGAGCTGCTGGTAAGCGACCACCTGTCCTGCCTCCATGAGCGGCTCAGCCTTCTTCAGACGATACTCGATGTTCACCAGTCGCTCCTTGCCGTCCTTGGCTGTGCTCACGGTGAACGGCAGCTTGATCTGCTTCGTCTCCTGCGGCTTCACGTCGATGTTGGCCTCTGTTCCGTTGGCTGTCTCCACGCCGTCCTCCATGATGCTCCAAGAGAGCGACACGTTGTCGAGCGTGCGGAAGAAGTTTTCGTTCTTCACCGTCACCACGCCGTTGGCGAGGTCCACAGGCGAGGTCCAGATGTTCTGATAGTAGAAGCCTGTCTCATACATGTGCGGGTTAGGCACGCGGTCGGGCGATACCAGACCGTTACAGTTGAAGTTGTTGTCTGACGGGTCGTAAGAGTTGTAGTCGCCACCATATTTATATATGCTGCGTCCCTCAGCGTCTTTTCCGCGCAAGGCCTGGTCCACGAAGTCCCAGATGAAGCCACCCTGATATTTAGGATATTTACGCACCAGGTCCCAGTATTCCTTGAATCCGCCGCCCGAGTTGCCCATGGCGTGGGCATACTCACACTGTATGAGCGGCTTCGTCATCTTCGGGTCAGAGGCGTAGCGCTCACAGTCGGCGTGTGTGTAATACATCGGACAGAAGATGTCGGTGTTGCTGCCCAGCACCGCGCGTTCCCAGTGGATGGGTCTTGAGGGGTCGGTCTTTCTTATCCAGTCGTGTGCTGCCGTGAAGTTGGGTCCGTCGACCGTCTCGTTGCCCAGCGACCAGTAGATTATGCTCGGATGGTTAAAGTGCATCATCACGTTGTGCTGGTTGCGCTCCAGAATCTGCTTTGCAAACTGCGGCTTCTTTGCCTCCGACGTGTCGTCATACTGGAAGCCGTGGCTCTCCTGGTTTGCTTCGGCGCAGAGGTATATGCCATACTGGTCGCAGAGGTCATACCACATTGGATCGTCAGGATAATGGCATGTGCGCACGGCGTTGATGTTGAAGCGCTTCATGAGCGTGAGGTCTTGTATCATGCGCTCTCTTGACACCACATATCCCTTGTCGGGATCCATCTCGTGGCGGTTGGCACCCTTTATGAGCACGGGCTGTCCGTTGACGAGCAGCTGGGCGTTCTTGATCTCTATCTTGCGGAAGCCCACCTTCACGGGCACCGACTCCACGTCTTTGTCGTTCTGCTTCACCGTTGCCACGAGGGTGTAGAGGTTTGGCGTCTCTGCTGTCCACTTCTGCGGGTCCTGCACGTCAAACTTAAGCGTGTGCTTCAGCACCGCCGGTCCTCCCGTCTTGCTCTTCACCTTCGATGCGTTGATGACCTTTCGTGTGAGCTGGTTGCCCTGTGGGTCAATGAGGTCGAACACGAACATGGCAGAGCCTTTCATGTTGACCTTCACGCTGAGCTGTCCGTTCTCATATTGAGCGTCGAGGTCGGGCGTTACCTGGAGGTTGTCAATGTGTGCCATGGGTGAGCGGCTGTAGAGGTAGCAGTCGCGTGCCACGCCGCTGAGGCGCCAGAAGTCCTGGTCCTCACAGTAGGAGCCGTCGCTCCAGCGGAACGTCTGGAAGGCGATGAGGTTCTTGCCCGGTCGCAGGTATGGCGTGATGTCAAACTCGGCTGCCACCTTCGAGTCTTCGGCATAGCCGGCAAACTGTCCGTTGACGTAGAGATACATGTTTGAGGTCACGCTTCCGAAGTGGGCAATGACCTGTCGTCCGTTCCACGAAGCAGGCAGGTCAATGGTGCGTCGGTATGAACCCACATGGTTGTCTTTCACGGGCACCATTGGCGGGTTGTCTTTGAAATGTCCGCGCCAGGCGAAGCCCACGTTCACATATTCGGGGTCGCCATATCCGTTCAGCTCCCACACGGCAGGCACCTCCATCGTGCCCCATGCCTTGTCGTCGAGCGCGGGGTCAAAGAAGTCGGTGGGTCGCTCGTCGGCGTTCTTCACCCATTTAAACTTCCACACGCCGTTGAGCGACAGATAGTTGCCGCTGCCTTTCATGTCGCCCTTCAGCGCCGCGTCGCGGTTCTCGTAGGCGAAGAAATGAGAGTGTAGAGGGAAGCGGTTGATGGCGTTCACCTGCAGGTCGTGCCATTCGGTAAACGATGGCACCGTCTCTTTGGCTTTTGCTGCCTTGTCGGCCAATGCTGCTTTGGCTGCCTTTGCCGCCCTCGCTGCTTTCGCCGTCTTGGGTGTTTGTGCCGCTGCCGTTGCTGAGCATAGGCCCATCACGGCGAGTGTCATAAAGAGATTTTTCATATTATCTTTGGTTTTTGGTTTTTAGCCCTCTTTGTGGTGAGGGTTGGTGATAAAACTTGTTGTGTGTTCTTTTTGCAAAGATAATGCAATTAAAAGACAATGCAAAGCATCTTCCTTTTTTTTATTTTTTTTCTAAATTGTTTCTTGCGCTTCGCGCTGTTTAAAACATTAATTTTCATTAATTGAACATTAATTATCATCAATACGCGCTTTGCGCGAAAAAATTAATGTTTCATTAATGGGCCATTAATGATAATTAATGTTTAAAACATGAGCGCGAAGCGCGATGAAAACATTGTTTTTTTTGTTTATAAGACATTACTGATGTCATTTCGTTTTTTTTTCAAGATTATAAATTTTTGTTGTTTTTACAGCTGAAAAAATAAAATACAGCGCTTTTGTTTGCTGTTAACCAAAAACTTGCTAACTTTGCATTGTCTAACAAGATAGAACGCGATTCAAGAGCGTCCGCGCACCCAAGCGCGAACGGAAAAAAAAACGACAAGCTTAAAAACGCTTAGAGAACGGTAAGCTTAAACGTTGGAACGACAAGCATATAAAATAAAAACAACATAAATCAGATTATTTCACTATTATGGCAAAGAAAGCTTTATTGATGATTCTCGACGGATGGGGAATCGGCCAGCATGGCAAAGGCGACGTTATCTTCAACACACCAACACCTTATCTCGACTACCTCACAGCCGTGAGCGCACACTCTGAGCTTCAGGCATCAGGCGAGAACGTAGGTCTGCCCGACGGACAGATGGGCAACTCGGAGGTGGGACACCTCAACATCGGCGCCGGTCGCGTTGTCTACCAGGACCTCGTGAAGATCAACCGCGCATGCAAGGACGGTTCTATCCTCAAGAACGAAGGCATCGTCAGCGCCTATTCTTATGCCAAGGAGCACGGCAAGAAGCTCCACCTCATGGGCCTCACCTCAACAGGTGGCGTTCACTCATCGCTCGACCACATCTTCCGCTTCATCGAGATCGGCAAGGAGTATGGTCTGAAGGACCAGCTCTTCGTACACTGCTTCATGGACGGCCGCGACACCGACCCCAAGAGCGGCAAGGGCTTCATTGAGCAGGTGCAGCAGTGCTGCGAGAAGAACGATGCCCACATTGCCCACATCGTGGGACGCTTCTACGCCATGGACCGCGACAAGCGCTGGAACCGCGTGAAGGAGGCTTACGACCTGCTCGTTGAGGGTCAGGGCAAGCAGGCCACCGACATGGTGCAGGCCATGCAGGAGAGCTACGACGAGGGCGTGACCGACGAGTTCATCAAGCCCATCTGCAACAGTGCCGTCGACGGACGCATCAGCGAGGGCGACGTGGTGATCTTCATGAACTTCCGCAACGACCGCGCCAAGGAGCTCACACAGGTGCTCACACAGCAGGACATGCCCGAGGAAGGCATGCACACCATCGCCGGTCTGCAATATTACTGCATGACTCCCTATGACGCATCGTTCACAGGCGTCAACATCCTCTTCCCCAAAGAGAACGTCATGGACACCCTCGGCGAGTATCTCTCAAAGCAGGGCAAGCGCCAGCTCCACACAGCAGAGACAGAGAAATATGCCCACGTCACCTTCTTCTTCAACGGCGGACGTGAGCAACCCTATGAGGGTGAGGACCGCATCCTCGTGCCCTCACCCCGCGTGGCAACCTACGACCTCAAGCCCGAGATGAGCGCTTATGAGGTTAAGGACAAGCTGGTGGGAGCAATAAACACACAGGAGTATGACTTCATCGTTGTCAACTTCGCCAACGGCGACATGGTGGGACACACCGGCATCTACAACGCCATCGCCAAGGCTGTTCACGCCATCGACAACTGCGTGAAGGACGTGATTGAGGCTGCCAAGGCCAACGACTATGAGGCGATCATCATTGCCGACCACGGCAACGCCGACAACGCCATCAACGCCGACGGCACACCCAACACCGCTCACTCGCTCAACCCCGTGCCCTTCATCTACGTTACCGACAACAACTCGGCTACCGTGCGTGACGGACGCCTCGCCGACGTGGCTCCCTCGATCCTCCACATCATGGGTCTGGAGCAGCCTGCCGACATGACGGGCGAGAACCTCATTTCTGACAACAAGGCTGCCGAGTAAAGGCACCGCATGGCTATATGCCCCGCATCCGTCCACACCTGTGAGACGGGGTGGGGCATATCGCGTTTCTCAAAACGCACCTGAACATCGCAAACACACATCTGCCCACTCAAGACATCTATCGCTCAAAGCACCTGCCTGTGCTCACGGCACCCATCTATCCATGCTCAAAGCATCTATCTATCGTGCTCGAAGCATCTATCTGTGCTCACAGCATCTGCCTATCTGTGCTCACAGCATCTATCTGTGCTCACAGCATCTATCTATCGCTCAAGACATAAAACGTAACGCCTAACCCCAATCTCTGCGATTGACCAAGCAACAAAACTGTCTTAAAGATGTAACTTCTCAGAAATGTGTAAGCCATAACTTTGCAGCGGGTTTCGTCCCGAGGCACAAGCCCATGGCTCTCTTTTTTTTCACATCCATTCTCCTACCCCTCATCGCGGCGGCTGATGGATCTATCAAATATTTTTCTAAAATTTATTATCATCAATTATTAATTTAAAACTCGTAAAACATGAAACGAATTTTACGCTCATTTTTGACGCTCCTCATGCTTGTGGTGTGGGCGAGCGGATTTGCTGCTGAAAAGACGTATTCTTATACGTTTAAATCAGGTGGGTCATTTACAGCTGATAAACAAACTAAAACGTTTGGAGGTGTTAACTGGACAATAACTTCTGATGGATATCTTTCATTTGAAGGAAATAATAAAGCTCAGCAGATTGGTAGTAAGAAAAAACCTGCTAAAAATACAGTAATTTCAACATCAGATTTTCCTGGAACTATAAAAACCATTGAAATAAATGGTTGGCAAGGTTCTGACGCAAATGCTAACGTGGAAGTTTTTGTTGGAGGTGTTTCTTACGGAAAGAAAGATTTTTCTACTAATAAAACAGACGAACATATTTTTAATGGAGCATCTTCTGGTGCCCTTAAAATTCAAATTATAAACCCAGCTTCTGGTGGTTCAATTGCTGCTTTTATTAAAACAATTTCTGTAACTTATGAAGAGGGTCCCGCCAAGACCGCTACAACATTAATTTTCCCTAAGTCAGTAATCAATATTGAGGAGGGCAACGAGGCAAGCTTCGCTGCTCAGACCGCCATACTGAAAGCAGGCGAAACCGAGCTTAACAACGCCGTTACATATACCACAAACAACGATGCTATGTTTGAGGCATACGAGGCAAATGTAGGTCCCAAAGCATTAAAAGCTGGTGCATACGGCACTGCTGTTGTAACCGCTAAGTTCAACGGCGACGACACTTATGCAGCATCTACCGCTACATACACCGTAAACTACACTGAGAAAGCAAAGCCCGCTACAACTCTCGATTTCGGCTTCGCTACCAAGACCGTAAACATCAACGAGACATTTACTGCTACTGCTGCGCTGAAAGCTGGCGAGACAACTATCTCTGGCAATGTAACCTACACAAGCTCTAAGACCGGGGTGGCTTATGTAGATGAGACAACAGGCGAGGTGTTGGCTCTTGCTGCTGGCAAAACAACAATCACCGCTACATTCGCTAGCAATGGCGAATATAAAGGTTCTACCGCTTCTTATGAACTGACTGTTGTTGACCCCAATGCACCTATAGCTAACATCGTATTTGACAAAGCAGATGATGCGTTTGGAACGTTGGATTTTTATAATAAAGACAATATATCCATAGGTGAATATTCTCTAAAGGCAAGCGATGGTAATTTATATGTCTTTAAAACAAATGGTGGAAAAACTGCTAAGGTAAATGGAAATCTTCAATTAAAAAAGACAAGCGGTTCATTAGAATCACCTGTGTTTGATAATTTTGTAAACGGCTATGTTGTGAATGTTACGTTTAGTCAAAGTGGAACAAGTCCTTTGACAATAACAAGTGGAGGAGAAACGAAAAAAGCAGATATATCAGATGAGGCTGGAAATAACTCAAATGGTATAGGTTTCCTGTTGTCAATGAATATTGAAGCTGGTAAAAACTTTATGTTGAATGCAGGCAATGCAGCGTATATTTCAAAGATAGAAATTATTCCACTCTCAGCTCCTCTCACCCTCTCAGAGACCGATGCTGACACAGACAGCAAGATTGAGAAAAACAATGGTAAGACTTTAGACGTCACTCTCGCTCGCACACTGACAGCCAATGTATGGAACACCATCTGTCTGCCGTTTGATGTGACAGCCGAGCAGATTGCAAACGTTCTGAAGAGCGAAGGCAACGTTAAGGAGTATGGCAGCGAGGATGCATCTAAGCAGACAATCTATTTCAAGGATGCTACCACCATGAAGGCAGGTGTGCCTTACCTCATCAAGCCGACAGAGGGTGCTAAAGAGTTCGTGTTTAAGGGCGTTACTATCAAAAATGTAGACGCTGTGGACCGTATGGTTGGAGATAAATATAACATGTGCGGTGTGTTCGGCAAATACGCAATGAATACCAACGGCACAGAGTTGTTCCTCAAGACCGATGGTAAGTTCTATGTTCCTGCAGAAGGCAAAGAGACCATGAAGGGCTTCCGCGCTTATTTCCTTGTTCCGAAGAACACAGCAGCTGCTGCCCTCAACCTCAGCTTCGGCGATGCAACAGGTATCAATGGTGTTGCTGCTGATGCAGAGAAGAACGTTAAGGTTTACAATGTTAACGGTCAGTATGTAGGCACCAACCTTGAGGCTCTGCCTAAGGGCTTGTACATTGTAGGTGGCAAGAAGGTTCTGAAGTAAGCAAGTGATGTCAATAAACTTAAAAACTGAGAAAAGGAAAAAGTTATGAATAAAAAATATTATATTGCTCCTTCCGTAAAGGTGGAGTATGTAGAAACAGAAAGTTTGTGCGCTGCCAGTGGTAACGGTGTAAGTTATGATGGCGGAACAGGTTCGCTTGGAAATCCTACACCTGGAGGCAATGCCGATGAGGCCTGTGGCAAGCTCCACATCAACGACGTGTGGGAGTAACAATCTCCCCATAAGGGAGTGACCCTCCCCTCAGCTTTTTAACCGCAAATGCGGCGGCACGACGCTCTTTGAGTTGTCTTGCCGCCGCATTTTGTATTGTATAAATTGCGCGTTAGGATACATTTCAAGGCAAACTAAAAATTGTCTCTATTGTCTCTATTGTCTTTAACCCCACGCAAGAAAGCAAGGAAACGCAAGGAAGCGGGTCTCCATTGTCTTAAAAAACCACGAAGGAAAGAGAGGTCAAGAAGAAAGATGCTTACTAAAAATCTTTTTTTCTCAGATCATAATTGTCTTTTCTCAGATTATATTTGTATTTTTGCCACATCCAAAATAAAGACCGACCTAAAAAATGAGGAAATATCTACTTCTGCTCCTTGCTTTGCTCACACTCGCATGCAACAAGAGAGGCGACGAGCCCACAGCCGAGAAAGCCTATGCCATGCTTGAACGCGTGGCAGAACAGAACGCTCTTGGCAACAAACCGGCGGCGCTGGCCCTTGCCGACAGTGCCCTGGCCCTGAACCCCGCTGACACCACGCGCTGCTGGCTCATGAGCGAGAAGGCCGTGACGCTTGTCGACATGGGGCGCATGGCCGATGCCGTGGACGTGGCCCAGGGCGCTTATGCCCTTGCCCGCAAGCTCCACGATGTGGAGGCCATGCTCAACCTGCGCGGCACGATGGGCATAGCCTACAGGCGGCAGGGCATGATCGACTCGGCCCTTGTGCAATATAAAGAAGGCATAGACATGGCGCTCGCGGAGCAAAACATAGAATATGAGATCTATCTTAACAACTGCGTCACGGTGCTCTACTCTGAGAGCAACCGCTTCGACGAGGCACTCCACTATGCCCGCAAGACCGAGAAGGCCGCCGCCGCAGCCAACGACACCGTTCAACGCCTCTCGGCACGGGCCAACATCGGCGGCATATACATGCGGCAGAACAACTATAAGGCGGCGCTCCACGCCCTGCTGCCTTGCTGGCCCGAGGTTAAGAGGGTGGGGTATAACGTGCTCACGCTGAAGTTTCTGTCCGTCATCTTGAAGTCGTACAGTTCCCTGGCCGATTATCAAGCTGTCGACAAATACATGAGATATGCCGACCGCGTGATGGCGGGCATGGCAACCAACAGCAACGGCGTGTTGGGCATTTTAGAGGTCAAGGCCAGTCTGCTTGGCGCACAACACCGCTACAGCGAGCAGCTCACCCTGATAGACAGCATCATGGTCTCGGGCGCACAGAACCAGGCTATGCCGCTGGAGAAGATGCTGCGCATGAAAGCCCTCTGTCTGGAGAAGATGGACCGCAAGGCTGAGGCGCTGACGCTCATGAACAGGGCTTTCAACCTGCTCGACTCGATGAAGCAGAGCGACATAGAGAAGAGCATGAGCGAGTTCTCGGTAAGATACAAGACGCTGGAGACGGAGAAAGCCTTGGCAGAGCAGAAGCAGCAGACGGCAGAGAAAGCCAACCAGGTGCTGTGGCTCGTGGTGGCCGTGGTGGTGCTTGCCGGCGTGGTGGCGCTCATGCTCTATAAGCGGCGCATTGCCGCCCAGCGTGCCTTGCTGCACGAGAAGCAGAGCTACATTGACGGTCTGGAGAACGAGCGCGAACGCATTGCCAAGGAGCTTCACGACGGTGTGTGCAACGACATCCTGGCCTCAAAGCTGCTGCTTGCCACCGACAGCCGTCAGGCAGAGGCTTATCTTAACGACGTGTGGCGCAACGTGCGACAGCTCTCGCATGAGCTCATGCCGCCAAGCTTCGAGAACGTGACCCTCGACGCCGCCGTGCGCTCTTATGTGGCAACCGTCGGCAACAACGCCAAGAACGACGTGAAGCTCCACATCGACAGCTCCTTTGCCTGGCAGCTGTTGCCCCAACGGGTGGCTTACGAGACCTACCGCATTGTTCAGGAGGCGACGGGCAACGCCATAAAGCACGGCAGCGGAAGCATAGACATCTCGCTCACGGTCAAGGACGACACCCTGCGGGTGAGCATCGTGAACGCCGTGGGCAACCCAAACAGCGCAAACAACCCCGCCGACAGCCAGAAGCAGCCCCACGGCAGCGGCATAGGCCAGCAGACGCTACAGAAGCGTGCCGACCACATCGGCGCCAAGCTCACCGTAGAGGCAGAGGGCACACACCACACGCTCACCCTCACGCTTAAGCTCCACACAGAAAAATGAACCGTAAAGCAAGCACAACAATGACAATTCTTATCGTCGACGACCACCCCATCGTGAGGAAAGGCATTCACGCCTTGCTGGCTTCCGCGTTTGCCGACGCCGAGGTCATGGACGCTTCCTGCCTGAAGGAGGCCGAAGAGTCATGCTCCACCCGCGACGTGAACATCATGATAACCGACCTCGACCTCAACGGCGAGAGCGGTCTGACGCTTATAAGGCGCGTGCGCGACATCCTGCCAAGCCTTCAGATCGTCATCTACACCATGCATGAGGAGCCGTGGTCGGTGTGCCAGATTGCCGACACCGACACCGAGGGGGTGGTGATGAAGAGCGACAACGCCAGCGAGCTGGTCAAGGCGGTGAAGAACCTCAACGAGGGCAAAGGCCACTACAGCCCAACGTTCGTCCGTCTGCTCAACGCGCTGAAGTTACAGCCCAGCCGCTTGTCGGAACGCGAGCAACAGGTCATAGACCTCACGGCAAAGGGCCTCTCTACATCCGACATGGCAGAGCAGCTCGGCATCAGCGCCAACACCGTCGAGTTTCACCGCCGACGCATCATGCAGAAGCTCAACGTCGCCAACGCTGCCGAGATGATAAGACGCGCCACAGAGCTTGGGTGGAAAACAAACATCTGACAGAAACATGACGGACAAAAGGCTTTCACCCTTCCCGTCAGACCAACAGAAAATCTGTTCCCACTACGGAAAACCATAGCTCGCCCCCTACGGAAAACCATAGTTTTTACGTTTTGAGCGGGGTTTACCCGGAAGAATAGAATTTCTCTTTTATTTATTTTCGCTACCTTTGTAGAAGACAGTTTATTAATTTCCAAATTTTCATCTACATGGGTACCGATATAAAGGACAGCATCACCACACGCGAAAAAGAGATCTTGTATCTCCTTTCAAGAGGCTTGAACAGCAAAGAAATTGCGGCGGAGCTGTTTATATCTGCCCACACCGTAGAATATCATCGCCGCCAACTGCTTAAGAAAACCAACTCTCGAAACATCGCACAGCTCATAGGAAACGCTTTCCGCATGGGCATCTTGTGAGCCGTCGGCTAAAAACATGAAGGAAACGAATAAATTTTTTTAAACCATAGGCTTATGAAACATTTTAACCTCTACATGATGGGCTTAGCCCTCATCTCAAGTGTTTGTGCCACGGCGCAAACCCATCAGGCGTTGCCCCAACCCGTTCCGGGAGTGAAGGCGCAGCAGCTTTTCAAGAAGGCCAACAGCAACAGGGCTGAGGCACAGCGCCCCGACACAAAGCCCACCTACGCTCTGCCCACCAAGGGTGTGCGCATGGTGCCTCTGGCACAGATAGCCAAGACACAACGCGCCGAAAAGGCCGACGAGATGGTGAAGAAGACCTTGCTCACAAGCTGGAGCAAAGCCATCGACAACTACACACCGGAGACGGGCAAGATAACATACGACAAGTATGGCCGCTTCAGCGTGGTCGACTACGGCTCTTATAAAGACCTCTACACCTACACCACCGACGCCACGGGTGCCAAGTGGACCTCGAAGCTCGTGCGCCGTCAGACAGGCGACTACATTGAAAACCTTTACAAGGAAGAACGCACGCTCGATGCTAACGGCCATGTGACGAAGAGGAGCATTTACGACAACCGTTATGGCGAAAAGAACTTGACGCTGAAAGAAGAGTACGAGTACGACTACGGCCAAGACCCTAACGGCGTTGAGGTAAAATCTGTCAGCTATGATCTGTATGACGGCATCAACCAACCCAACGACGCCACTCTGCGCAAATGGTTCGCACCAACCAAGAGCTATATTGAGGTAGTCTACTCCCCCCGAGAAGAAAAGGTGGAGATTGTTGTCGACAGAACCGACTACATCATCAAGAAATACAGCAAAAACGACAATGGCGACTGGGAGCTGTCGGGCGAAGAATACCACTACTACTCGGCAGAGGGCCGCGATCTGGGACAGATGGAGTGTTCTTTCGCCCACGGCACCATCTATAACGGTTCTGGCAACAGGACAGAGCTGCAGCCCGACACACCCGAAGCAGGCTTCACCACCGAGATCGACTATGTGATGTACCCGTACACGGTGCCTACAAACACATGGGTGTATAACGGCAAAAAGGTTTACAGCAACAATTATGAACTGCCCAAGACACAGGCCAACGGCGACTTCTCATACAAACGCTACAAGTATGACACCTCAAAGGGCGCGTGGGTGCTGACGACTGCACAGATAGGCACATGGACCCCCGAGGGCTTGCTGCAAGAAACCTATGAAGAGTATGAGAACGGCGAGCTGGAATGGCGCGAGACAGGTCTCTACAAATATTCGGCCACGGGCGAAGAAGAGGGCTATGTGCTCCCGTTCAAGAACGGCGGCTATGTCATAGAGACCGACATCACGGGCGTAGACGGCAGCTATTACACCTTCTACGACAAGAACCACAACGTCACACGCCGCCTCAGAGCCATCTATAAAGACGGCAAAGACTCTGGCTCATATGATAGCGCCGTGCCGAATGCAAAAATCTACGAAGAGTGGAAGGGCGGCAAGTGGGTAGCTGTAACCACTGACCTTATGATCGGTGATGGCGCCAACCACATGGAGGTGAAGTTTAACGCCAAGGGCCAGATGACCCAGTGGGACGAGTATGAGAATGGGCTTCACACCGAGCATGTGGTTTACACCTATCTCGACAACGGATATATCGAGGAGTCGTATAACACGATGACCAACAAGGTGGACGAATACACCAAAGCAACCATCGACGCCGACAATGTTGTCACCTACATCAACTACGAGTATAGCAGCAGCACAACCAGCAGCCAGATAACATGGGGCGAGAAATACGTTACCTACCCCACAGGCAAGCGGATCATCTACAGATGGGACACCGACACCCAGGAGTTTGTTCTGGAAGCCACCACGGTAAATTCGCTAACCTCAACGGCAGCCGACGGCACACGAACCACCATCTACCGCGAGATCGACGACAACGGCAACGTTGTTGAAACGCGCAAAGACGTCAATTATAGCAATAATGGCGTAACCAGTAACGAGTCTTATACAAAGGTTGACGGCCAGTGGGTAGGCGAATACAAGAGTGAGGAGGAGGCTGTAAAAGTGCCCCTGTTTGAGGCATTTGAGATGCAAGACCCCGTTGCCTGCAACGACGAATATTTCTATCCCGGCGACATCGACGACGAGGAGGATTATACTGTGCTTCCAAACAACACTCAATGGGGATGGAAAGACGGTAAGTGGGCGGTGCACCTCCAGCAGGCTACCGCTTTCAGCCAGCCCGATGCCAACACGCTCACGCAGACCGACACTTATATCTTTGATGAGAGCGCCTACAATTCGGGAAGCAGATACACCAAGAGGGTAACCACCTTTACCAAGAAGCGCGACAGCCGCCACTACCTGCTGGAGACAACACGGATCCTTGACACAGTGGATAAAGACGATAAAACGACAAACATCGATGAGAAGACAGAGAACATCAAGACCTACACCTACAACGATGAGGGTATGCTCACATCGATAACGGAAAAGTCGTATCTCACCGATCGTGCAGCTGCGGCTGAAGCATCGGCAGCATCGACAGCACAGGTGGCTCGCGCAGCTGCCACACGCGTGCTCCGGTCTACTGTCGTGACCAACTACTATTACACCGAGCTCGACGTGGTGAACGGCATCACCTCTGCCACCGCCGATGCCACCAAGCCCGCCTTCGCCGTGAGCGGTCGCACCGTGAGCGCGGTAGGCAAGAGCGCTGCCATCAGCCTCTACACCCTCGACGGTCAGCTCGTGGCCACATCTACCACAGGCCAGGTTGAAGCTCCCGCCAACGGTATCTTCATAGCAGTGAGCGGAGCAGCAAAGTGTAAGATTGTTGTGAAATAAAACCAGCCGAACAAATGATGTCTCTTGACAAAGAAGAGACCACCATAACCCGTTAAATGAGGGAATAAAAAGCGCCAAAGGCGAACATCACCAAGGTAAAACCCCCATGTGATGTTCGCCTTCTTTGTGCTTCATTTGTTCAGCGCGTTGAACACTTTTCTTCAAAATCTGTTCAGCGCGTTGAACATTTTTCTTGAAAATCTGTTCAGCGTGTTGAACATTTCAAAACAAACCGTTTAATCTTTTAAGCAGCCAATAGGGATAACATATACCCCGTCCTTTCGCTTATAAGCATATTGTCCAACACCAATAACCACAGCCATAAACGAGGGGGCAGGCATTTTTGTTGTGTCAAGCTTGTCAGCTAATTCTTTTAAGTTGGTAGCGCCTTCTTCTATTCGTTCTGTGCCGCCAAGTTTCACCTCAAGCAGAGCATAGCTACCGTCACGGCGATGAAGAACCGTGTCACACTCCAATCCGCTACTGTCTCTATAATGATAAAGCGAGCCGTCCAAAGCCTCTGCATACACACGAAGATCTCTCACCGCGAGGTCTTCAAAAAACAGTCCGAACGACTGCAGGTCATTAACCAGATCCTTTGGTCCCAGACCAAGAGAGGCGGTACCTATGCTTGGGTCAACAAAATGGCGCGTGTCGCTCGTTCTGATGGCCGCTTTGCTCCTGATGTTAGGATTCCAGGCAATAAGGTCTTCTATCACAAACAGGCGTTTTAAAGCCTTGATATAATCAACAACCGTACCTTCATCTAACGTGCTGGCATCGTTGGTGAGCATGTCTTTTCTTATTGTGGAGATAGACACCTGTTGCGATATGTTACGGGCATATGACCGCAGAAGCAGCTTTGTGCGCTCAGCACTTCGCTTCACTTTGTCCACTCGTTGTATGTCGTAGTCGACAACAGAATCAAAATAATCGAAGGCTTGGTCAAGAGCCACCTCCTTAGAAACAATCGTTGCCCAGGGCCATCCGCCACGACATGTTAGATAGGCAAGTTCTTCAACGCCAAGATTGTTTGTACAAGCCTCAATGTCCTTGCCCTCAAACAGATCTTTCAAGCTAACAGCACCTGAAGATTCCCCCGACTCATAGAGGCTCATCGTGCGCATTTTAAGATGAGCAAACCGACCTGTGCCACTGTGGATGGTTGCGTCTGCTTCTGGCAAGACAGAAGAGCCTGTAAGAATAAACTGTGAAGGCTCACCTCTTTTATCCACTTCGCTGCGAATGCTGTCCCATATTGCCGGCAAAGCCTGCCACTCGTCTACAAGACGCGGCGTGGCACCTTCAAGCAAGGTCTTGGGGCTGAACTCTATCATCTGAGAGCTTTGCATCAACACGCTGGAGTCGCCCAAGTCGAGCACGCTCTTTGCTATTTGCTTGGCTGTTGTGGTTTTGCCACACCACTTTGGACCCTCAATAAGGACAGCTCCCTTACCAAGAATTTTGCGTTCCAACAATCTGTCTGCAATACGATGCTTATATTTTGCCATATCTCATTGATTTTGAGTACAAAGTTAAGACTATTATTTCTAATTTCCAAACTATTATATAAGAAATTCCGGAATTTGTGAGCAAATTTTTCCGGAATTTGTGAGCAAATTTTTCCTGAATTTGTGAGCGATTTTTTCCTGAATTTGTGAATGGCTATAAGAGTTTTGAATTTTGAGTTTTGAATTTTGAATTGTTGCGGCTTTGCCGCAATTTTGAATTATTGAATTTTGAGTTTTGAATTTTGCGCTCGGCTCGTATAGACGCTTGCCTAAGCAAGAATTTTCCCTCTTAGACAAGGCGAATTCTTCATTCTTCATTCTTCACTCTTCACTTAATAAGCTCTTCCCTTCCAATGGCGGCAGCCCTTTTTTACCTTTTTACCTTTTTACTTTTTTACCTTTAAATCAGAGCCTCTTCACCCTTTCCTCAAAGGTTGCGCGGTCGCTGAGCGCCTCGTTACGATATTTTGTGCGATAGTTGTAGACCGTGCTGTTGGCGAGGCCGAGGAAGGTGGCTATCTGCTTGCTGTCCTCCACGCCAAGGCGCAGGAGGGCGAACACACGGAGCCCCATGGTCAGTGTTCCGCGTGTCTTCGGCTCGATGCGACTCTCAGGCACAAGCAAGGCATTGAAATTTTCAATGAAATCGGGGAAGATGTTGAGGAAGATGCTGTCGAAGCGTGCGAACAGCTCGTCGCGCGTGGTCACATTACGGTTGGCAGCCACGATGGCTGTCTCCATCTCGTCATATTTCTTTGCCCTCATCAGCTTCTTTATCTTCTTGAGCAGCTTGTCGCCCTCATCGATGTATGCCGAGCAGATGCCGAAGAAGGTGCCTATGTAGCTCTCCTTGATGATGTTGGCCTCAGAGAGCCGTTGGTTTATCAGCTCGTTTTGCTCATAGAGTTTCGTGAGCTGCTCGTTGGTGTCGCTGAGCTTCAGGTTAGCCTCATTGATCTTCATGTTTTTCTCCTTCACCTTGTGGCGCTGTCTGTGGGAGAACACGAGCAAGGTCACGGATATGATGAAGAGAATTATAATAATGTAGAGCGATATGTTAACCAAGCTCTGCTTCTCGTTAAGCTGCGAGAGATAGAGCCTGTTGGTGTCTTCCATGTCGTGAACGACCCAGCCGCGCGTGATGCCGCCAAACTGGGTGTAGGCATAATAAGCATACTCCATATATTTTCTTGACCGCTTCACGTCGCCCCTGTCGTTGAGCACGCGGCTGACGTTATAGATGGCTTGCTCGTCGTAGGTTGCCGACTCTACGTCGCAGATAGCAGCCTGCAGCAGACAGTAGAACGCTTCGTCGGGTCGTTGAAGCTTCTCCAGCAGGGTGTAGCGCCTGAAGTTGACCACGGCGTTTTTTTGGTCGTCGGGCTCAAGCTGTTTCAGCCTGTGGTTGCAGAGAGCCAATGCTTGTCTGTAATCTTCGGCATCGAGCAGTTTAAAATAAAGGGTGTTGAAACGTTCTTCAGAGTTTTCGGGCGCCACAAGCAGCAGCTTCTCTGACAGATCCTTGGCTATGCGTGTGAAAATCTGCCTGCTTTTGGCGTTGCGCGTGTCGCGTGCCAGAGCATTATAAAGTTTGCTTTTAATGTAATAATATTCCACTTCCGCATCGGCAAAAGTGGTGCTTTCCAGACTGTCGATAAGGAAACGGGCCTCGGCATAATAGCCCGAGTTGAGATATTGCGTAGACATGCGGCAACGGCTCTCGCTCACCTCGCGGTGTTCGCCCACCGCCTTGGCACCGTCCAGACAGCGCTGTTGCCACAAGATGGCAGAGTCGTTGAGAAAGACCCTGTATTCGTCGTGCAGCTTATTCATGATCGCATATTGCTCCTTCCAATGTGTTGCCACGGACAGTTCGGCGCGGAGCTTTGTTATGCGTTGCTCGCGCTTCTTGCGATAGGTCTTGTAATTGTCCACAGCCTCGTCGAGACGCTGCAGGAGCTGGTCTGTAGAGGTGTGTTTGGCTTCTTCGACAACGTCAGCCACGGGGTTGCCCGCAACTTTTGTTGCAGCCTTGGCGTTTGCCAGAGCGGCAGGAACGCATATTGTGAGGATGATGATTAGACGCAGAAATTTATGCATGCTTCATGTAAGGTTTTTAAAACTGTTAAAGGTAGAATGTTGTTTTTGCACATCGAGCTTTTAGAGCGTTGTCTTGTTGCCCGAGTGCGGTTTATAATGGCTTGTTTCAAATGCAAAGTTAGCGATAAAAGGTTGAACAACCAAGATTTTGGCCAAAAAATATTTTCTTGTTTCACTACTGATTTTCTGTATGCTTAAAGATGCTAACACGCTGTTTTATAGGTTTTTAAATGGTTATTGAGGTGTTTTTGCGTCTGCTTTTTTACTACGCACGCATGTGTCGTGTTTAAATAATGCGTAATTTTGCATCAGAAACATAAAAAACAGAAGACAAAAAATCAGATCTATATAGAGCGAAAGCTCAACGACATTTAGCCAAGAAAACCGTTAGGTTTACCGGGAGCATCTCCGAGCAATAGATGTCTCATCCGGCGCAAATCACTATATTTTTAAATAGCTCTACTGCTGTAACAAGCGACGTGGGTCACCTCCACGATTAATAGCTTTTAAGGAGGTGTGTATTGCCGTGAGGCAAATGCTGCGTCAGGCCACCTGGTACGGGCAGACAGGGATCTGCTTTGTCATGACCAAGACCGCAATGTTGAAAGGTTAAGGCCAAGCAGTTGTAGAAATGAAACGTTTTCTTAAGCCAAGGTCTGGTTGTGGACGGCCAGACCTTGGTGAGAACGTTCATCGCAAATCTTTGGAGAAAACATGGTTCCATTTCATGGCACCTTTTCTCGCCATGGCAAAGCTCAAGCAAGCTTGAGCTCTGCTCATCTGTCTTAACGAAAACGTTCTATTCATAACCAATCCGTGAGCGAGATAATGACCATCGCTTACGGATTTTTCAGTTTACACAGAAAAAGAATGCGCCGCCATCAACGGCGACGCATCTCGCATGATTTTCAAAGATCCGAAATCTTTAAACCTAAAAACAACTATAGTAAATTCAAATAAAAACGCTTCTTTTCGGATTGCCCATCCGCTTTGTTGGCGGTGGGCTGGTTGTTACACACAAATCCGAAAGATTTGTTACCCTGCCAATCATTTGCTTTTTTTTACTTATGTGCTAAAACTATTCCTATATTTTTTTAAACAAACGTTTTTGCTTTTGTAGCTCTGCCCACTTGTGAAAAAGTGGGCAGAGTGTTCAACGGTGAGTCTTGTTCGCTTGCTGTTTTGTTGCGACCAACAAGCTACATGTTGTCTCATCTGTGGTGTTTTGTCAAAGTCTCGCTATTAAAGCGTGGTCAAAAAGATTGTTTTGTAAATAATAACAGATAATTGTCTTTTTCCTTTTCGATGATAAAGTTACTAACATTTTTTCATATCACGAAGATGTAGTAGAAAAAAAGTAGATAAAATAGCTCTTTGTTTCCGTCTATCTGTAGGTAATCAGTGTTTTATGAAAAAGACGAACGGCAAAAACAGTAGTTGAAATATAATCGATTATACTCGCTTCACTCATGAAGTTATTGGAATTTATTGGGAGTTATTGGAAGTTAACTCGCTTCGCTCGTGAAGTTAACGGCCAAATGCTTTTTTTATTGAGATTCTTCGACAATGTTCTTTTGAGAAGAAAGGCATATGTCCGCTAACTTCCGCTAACTTCCGCTAACTTCCGCTAACTTCCAATAACTCCACGAGCGAAGAGAGTTAACTCCCGATAGCTTCCGCTAACTTTACAAATTGAAAAACTCCGTAAATGCCTTCACGCAATATTCATGGTCGCGCACGCTGCCCGTTTCTCTGCAGCTGTGCATGGCCAGAATGGCGTTGCCCATGTCGACACCGCGAAGAGGAATCGACGAGGCGAGGATGTTGCCAAGTGTGCTTCCTCCAGCCACGTCGCTGTGGTTGACAAAACGCTGGCACGGCACGCCGGCCTTCTCACAAAGCGATGCGAAGACAGCTGCCGAGGCAGCGTCGCTGGCATATTTCTGCGCGGCGTTAAACTTGATCACGGGACCGCCGCCAAGCATGGGGTGGTTCGTGGGGTCATATTTCTCAGGATAGTTGGGATGCCATGCGTGGGCGTTGTCGGCAGAGATCATGAACGCACGCTCCACCGCCTGATAGAACGCCTCCTCGCTGCCGCTCTGTGCCATGCCTATGCGCTTGAGCATGAACGCCAGGAAGGGGCTTGCCGCGCCTTGCTTGGTCTGCGATCCCGTCTCCTCGTTGTCGAAGATGGCGAGCACCTGTGTGGTGTCGCTCAGGTCGGCAGAGAGCATGGCCTCCAGACCGGCATAACACATGGACAGGTCGTCGAGACGGCCCGACGATATGAACTCGTTGTGTACGCCAAAGGTGCAGGCGGGTGTGGCATCGGCGAGGTAGAGGTCGAAGTCGAGAATGTCGTCGCGTTTCACCTCGCGCTCCTTGTTCAGCTCTTCCAGGATGACGTTCATCAGCAGGTTGCCCTTTTCCAGCTCATCGGTGACCTGTCCGAGCAGGGGCAGCACATCCTTCTGTCGGCTCAGTTTCACGCCGTCGTTGACCTGTCGGTTGAAGTGGATGGCGAGGTTACTGATCTGTAGCAGCGGGCGCTGGACGTGGAGTAGCATGGTCTCGGGGCTAAAGGCGTCGGCACCTCGCACGATGACACGTCCTGCGATGGTCAGCGGACGGTCAAACCATGTCGACATTATGGGGCCGCCATAGACCTCGGTGTTGAGCTTCACCAGCGACCCTTCTGTAAGCATCTCGGCGTTGGGCTTTATGCGGAACGTGGGCGAGTCGCTGTGGGCGCAGATCATGTGGAAGCCGGCGTCGGTAATGGGCTTGCGGCCTATGCGGAAGGCATATACCGACGAGTCGTTCTTGGTCACGAAAAAGCTGTCGCCGGCTTTCAGTGTGCCGAGCGGCATGGTTGGGTCTATACGGCGGAAGCCACTGGCTTCGAGCATGTGGGTGATGTTTCTTACTGCCAGGAAGTTTACTGGCGATGCGTTGAGAAAATCTAACAGTTGGTTGATCATAGAGGTTTCTTGTGTTTTGTTATGGCGCCCCGCAAGACAGCGTTGCGCCGTTCATTTTTCTGCAAACTTACATAAAAAAGGTGAGAAATAAGCATTTTTATGTATGATTGCCGAAAAATAATGTTCTATTTCATAGCACGTTTTCTCGCCATGGCAAAGCTCAAGCAAGCTTGGCTCTGCTCATCTGGCTTAACGAAAACGTTCCTTTTCAAGGCACCTTTTCTCGCCATGGCAGAGCTCAAGCAAGCTTGCTCTGCTCATCTGGCTTAACGAAAACGCTCTTAAGGTTGCGCAAGGACATTTAATGTTTACATCGCGCTTCGCGCTCGTTGTTTTTTAAAACATTAATTTCCATTAATTGAACATTAATTATCATTAATACGCGCTTCGCGCCAAATATTTATGAATCATTAATTATTAATTAATACGCGCGTAGCGCGAAATATTGATGGAAATTAATGGGTCATTAATGATAATTAATGTTCAAAAGAAACACGAGCGCGAAGCGCGATGTAATTAATAATCTGTGCAGAAGTTCAGACGTTAAAACGTCTTCATCGTTTCAGCATGCCGCCGTTGCGCATGCCCTTCTCCACCTCTTTCCATAGCTCGGGTCGGGCGATGAGGTGGCAAATGTCGAAGACCATGAGTCCGTCGCTGAGCTTGATGTTCATCTCGATGGCCTTGCCCAACTTTGTCGGTTCGCCATAGAGCTGGTCGACGAGCAGACCGCCGTAGACGGCATGTCCGCCGAGGATGGTGCGCAGGTGCTTGCATGAGCCCTCCACGCTGTACCATGTGCCGCGCTGCGTCTCCGAGTCGGTCTCGTTCTTCACGCCCTTGGTGTTGCGTTCAGCCTCCGCGATCGTTATGTCGGTGTAATAGTTGCCGGTGGTGTAGAGGTCGAGCAGCTCCATGTAGCCTGTGCGCTTGTAGGTGGGCGTAGCCCAGTCATAGTCGGCAGACGGATTGTAGGTGTTGCTTGCGAAGTTGACGCCCACCTCATAATAGCTGGGATACCATGCCCCCGTGTAGGTTCCGAACGAGATGTCGGGCCTTGCAGCCTTCACCGTGGAGCGCAGGTCAGCCATGGCATCGTGTATGACCTGTGATCGCCACTCGATCCACTTGTTGAAGAGCGGTCCTCGCTCCACATGCCATTTCTTGTCGTTGCCCTTCTTCCATGTGAAGATGTCCGTGGGCCAGTTTTTTATTTTCTTGCCCTGCCACTGCTCAAAGGCAGAGCGCGAGAGGTCACTAAAGTCGGCCTCTATACCGTCGTAGCGCACGCGGTCAAGAATTATACCGTCGAGCTCAGGATAAGCCTTCACAAGGTCAGTGAGCACCGTCTTGATGTGCTTACGGAACGACGGGTCGATAGGGTTCACCATGGCCGAGTATTTCTGTTTCTGCTCCATGATCGATTTCATGCCCTCAGGCGTGTAGACCGTTGTTGCCCATTCGGGATGGTCGGTGTAGGTCTGTCCTCGGTCAAAAAAGTTATGTCCAGCCACGAAGCAGTTGAGCGTTGCCTGCACCTTGATGCCCAGACGATGGGCAACGGTGATGAAATGTCCCAGATAATCGAAGTCGGCGCGTTTATATCCGTGCCAGTCGCGCATCTTCGGGGCGTTGGGTGTGTCGAAGAGCACCTCTCCAGTGATTGGTCTCACGTCTACCGCCACGTCGGTGAATCCAAGGTCATGCACCTTCTGCAGATAGAAGTCGATGCTGTCCTTATGACTGAACCGGCCAAAGTTAGCCTCACCGTCGATCCACATTATCGCGCGTTTTGCGGGCTGTGCCTCCTTCGCGTCCTGGTCCAAAGGTTGCCCCGCCGCCCATACATTTGTCGACATGAGGGCCATAACAGCCACCACAGCCGTTTTAATAGCCACAGCAGCCGTCTTGAAAAATTTTGTTTCCATAACTAACAGAAAGTTTGGTTTTAAGATGAATAATCGAAGTTAAATTATAGCAGAATTAAAGTTACTGTTTCAAATAGAAAAGATCATTAAAAAAGGTGCGCCAAATCATAATATTAATAATTCGGCACACCCTTTGAGGTTAATGAGAACAATCTTGTCTTCTAAGTAAAGAGCTTATTAAGTGAAGAACGAAGAGTGAAGAATTCAATAGCCTTAGCTATTCACTCCCCTCCATAAGGGGAGGGGGAAGCCGCGCTATTGCGCGGCGCGGGGGAGGGGCTTTCCTTCAACGCTCCATCCCATAATGGTCGACACCTGAGGAATGACCGACATCGCAATCTTGCACTGGCCCTTGAAGCTCGGATGCCAGCAGGCGCCCAGCTCCGTCTCCGTGTTCACCACGCGGTCCATGGGGTTCGCCATATACACCTTCTTCATCTTCAGCGTCTCCTTGGCAAGCTCCGCCATGGCAGCCTTGAGATAAGTGCTTGCCGAGTGGGCGGTGATGCAGAGCACGGGAGTGTCCTCACCATAATGTGCCTTGATGTTCTTGATGAGCTTCACATAAGCGCCCACAAACTGCTCCGAGGTAGGGATGGCCGTGGGTGAGAAGTCGTTGGTGCCGAGGTTTATCATGACGAGGTCAGGTGTGTAAGCCTTGAAGTCGTAAGGCTCCATGCCGTGGTCGTCGAAGATGCGCATCCAGCGGTCAGGCATGTTGTTCACAGACACGCGCACGCTGTCGCCATAATGGCGTGTGATGCCCTGGCCAGAGTGAGCCACAAGAGCATAGTCGGCATCGAAATAGTTTGCCACCAGGCATCCGTAAGCCTGGTTACAGTTTTCTGTCTCCAGCTTGAATGGGTCTGTGCGGTTGTTGCTCTCTGTGCCGAAGCCGCAGGTGTAGCTGTCGCCTATGACCTCGATGAAACGAGCCTTGGGCTTGACGGCTGTGAGCGTGGCGTTCTTGTCGACGATCAGCTCCTTCACCGTGGTGCAGCCATACTCGCCCTCGGTGCATTTCTGTAGGCGCAGCGTGTGGGTGCCCTTGGCGAGCTTGTCGGCGAGGGAGATGGTCTGCTGATCCTTGCCGCTGACCTTGATCTTCTTTATCCACTTGCCGTCCACGAACACGTTATGGTAACTTGTGCCCTCGTCAGAGAGCACCGCTGCTATGCGGCTGCCCGTAAACCGGGTCTGCATGTACACGCCTGTCCAGTCGTAGCGCACGCTACCGTCCTGGAGGTGCTGCACACGTCCTGTAAACGTGATCTGGTTTTTGTCGCCGGCCGACACACGCTTGTCGGCAGCTGTGGCAATGGTGCCACACATACAAATCATTGCCACGAGGGCTAACAGATGTTTTCTCATTGTTTTTTTCTTCTATTTAAAACTTTCTACATTCAGATGTTTCACATTGCTCTTGAACGCGCCTGCCTTTTGCAGCGGGAAGAAGAGGGCACGCAGGTAGCGCATGCTCGTGGTGGGTTGCCACACATGAGGAAGAGTCTTCACGTTTGGCATCTTGTCGTAACGGCTCTTCTCCTTGTCTATGACATAGAGGCGTTGCTCGGCGAGCGTCTCGCGCTTCTCGCCGTTGACATAGAGCGTTGTGGCGGCTGGTGTGGTCTCTATGGTCAGCTCCACCTCGCCCTCGGTGGGGAGGGTGTAGTTGAACGTGTCGAGATAATCTTCGCGCTGGTAGCCCAGACGTCCTGTCACGGGGTCAGCGAGGAAGAATGTCGACTGTGGACCGTAGAAGAGTACGGTGCCCTTGGTCTCGGCCTTACAATCCACAGTGAAGGTGATGCGATGTCCGAAGCCCACCTCGTTGACGGGCAAACCCAAGTTGTGTCCAGCCTTCACCTCGTTGAGCGACATGGGTGCCTTGGTGCGTCCCATCTCGTTCACACCTGGCGCCTCGCTGAGCACACCCTTCTTCTGCTCAAACTGGTCGTAGGGCAGGGTGGTGAGCGCCGCTGTCCAGGTCTTGTCGGCGATGACCTGCAGCACGGGGAATATGCGGTCGTGCATGTCGGCTACCGTTATGCCGTTGCCGTAGATGTCGTTCCACAGGGCAAACATGCCGCCCACGATGCAGGGATCGTTCTCCTCAAGCGTCACGTTGCGGAACACGCGCGGTGTCCAGGTGTTATAGAGGTTGTCGAGCGGCAGATAGTCGTGATAATAGTCGGCCATAGGCACGATATAGGTCTGCCAGTCGGTCATGCTGATCATTTTCCATCCCTGACGTTTCATCTCTACGGGGTCTGCCATGTCGTTAGACCACAGGCCCATGGTCACGCCCTTCTGGCGCACGGGTGTCGTGCCGTCGGCGTGAGAGAGCGCACCCCATACCATCGGACTCTTGCCGTAGCTCTCGATGAGGGCGAGGTAACGGTCGGTGTAGGCGCGGAACTTCTCTTTTAGCGCCTGTGTGGCGTTGCTGTATTCGTCGGTGCCGATATGCACATACTTGCCTGCAAACACGGGGTCCTTGCCCGACAGATACTCCTTGAAGAGATTGTCCATGAAGGTGTAGACCTCGGGGTTGAAGATGTCGAAATGGTCCATTCCATATTTCTCTGAGGCGAGGCTCGGCTTATACTGTGTGAAGGCAAGCACATGGCCCGGTGCGTCGATCTCGGGGATGATGTCGACAAACTGTGCGGCAGCCTCATTCACGAGTGCACGGAATTCGGCCTTGGTGTAATGTCCGTCCTTGGCAGCGAGGCCGGGGTAGGTGTCACACTCAAGACGGAAGGCGCTGGGGGTCTGCATCCAGTCGTCGTCAAAATACTGCTTAAACCCATTGTCGTTAAGGTGCAGTTGCAGAGTGTTCATCTTATAGTAGGCCATGATGCGTGCCAGCTTCTTTATGTATGGCATAGGCACAAACTTACGGCCCACATCGAGCATGAAGCCACGGATAGCATATTGCGGCTTGTCTACAGTTGAGCCACAGGGCAGCGACGGCTGCTGTTCTGACAGCTGAAGCACGGTCTGCAAGCCCCAGTAGAGCGCCTTTGGTGTGGCTGCTGTGATGTCGCAGGTCGTGCCGATAGTCATGCGGTAGCCTTCGGTGCCGAGCGCCTTGTCCTTCTTCAGCCGCAACACGATGTCGCCGGCCTTGGCTTTGTTGCCTGTTGCAAGACTCATCTGTCGGCCTGTGAGCAAGGTGTAGTCGTGGCAGAAGGTCTGGGCTATGTATCTGAGCGCCGGCGATGCGACCACGATCTGTCCGCTGGGCTGCATCTGTCCTTCGCCACCTTGCCACTGTGTGAGCTCTGGCACAACAAAAGGTTTCAAGTTAGCAGCCCATCCAAATAATGAGCCGCTAACAAGAAATACAATCAAAACCAATTTGCGATAATTTCTCATTGTCAATATTGTTTTTTTTAGAGTAAACTAAAAGAGCAATGAGGCCCATAGAGCCGCATAAGTTCTATAGGCCTCACAAACTATTCATATTTCTGCAGCGGTCGTGCAGACCAGTCGTCGGCGACATAGCTGTCAGGGTAGACAGACTGGTTGACCACGTTGCCGTCCCACTCGCGGATGTAGGTGCTGAAGCGGCGCTGACCCTCTTCTAACACGAAGATGCGGGCTCCAGCCTTCAGGTGGTTATACTCGGTGTTGCCACCCGAATAGCGTCCATAGCCAAGCACAATGTTGTGATAGAGGGTGGTGTAATCGTTATCGTGGTCGTGGCCTACGAAGATGCCCATCACATCTTCACCCTCCATCATGGCGGTGAACATGCCCGAATTAAACTCTGGGCCGCAGCACTGCTCACGACGGGTGCCTATCATGGCCACATTCTGGTTTTCGGTGGCATATGTAAACTCGGGCAGCGCGATGTGGAAGAAGGCGAGCGCTGGCAGCGTTTTACCCTTGTTAGCATCTTTCAGTGCCTGTGCCTGCTGTCTGTACCAGCTTACCTGGTCGAAGGTGAGCCATGCGTAGGTGCCGTGGCTCTTGTCTTCAGGAAAGCCCTTGGGATAGCTGTGCGAGTCGAGGCAATAAAGCACGGCGGCATCGTTCTTGCCCTTGCGTTCTTTAATTTTCACCACATAGTCGAGCTCTTTGGCATTGCTCAGGTCTGGCAAGATATTGTTTTTTACGCCACGCGCAATGTTGTATAGCTCGCGGTTTGTGAGGCCCTGCTCGCTGTCGTGGTTGCCAAACTCGTAGACAAAGGGTATGTTATACTTGCTGATGCAGTTGAGCACATCAAGCAGGTTCTCCTTGGCGGGGGTGCCATAGATAATGTCGCCCGTAAGCACGATAAGGTCGGGGCGTTCTTGCGTGAGCACATTTTCAAGAACCTTTAACGCAGCCTTTGATGCCTTGCTACCATTATAGTGAATATCGGTAAACTGTGCAATCTTAAACTTACCATCGGCATTAAACTTAAGGTTTTGTGCGATGGTGGCTGTGGTGGCCAGCAAGAAGGCAACCGCCAACGTAAATAGTTTTTTCATTTTATATATTTTGAATGTCGTCTTCTCGTTAATACTTCTTCAAGATCTCCTCACACAGCATAAGGCTCTTTATCATCATGCGTGGAATGTGGAACGGGCCCTTGAAGAGGTTACCCTTGGCGGGCTGAGCCACGGTGCCGTCGCGATGGAGGTAGCCATACCATTCGCCCATCTCGGTGTCGGGGAAGTGGGCATAGGTCCACTCGCTGATGCGCTCATGACGATAGAGATATTTGTCGTCGCCCGTTACGAGGAACGCATAGAGAGACGCAATGATGGTCTCGGTCTGCGGCCACCAGAACTTCATGTCCTGCGAATAGTCTTGTGCGGGCAGGTTGCGGCAGTCGCGGAAGTTGATGATGCCGCCATACTGCTTGTCCCATCCCCAGTCCCATGACCAGTCGAAGATGGTGAGGGCTGTGTCGAGGATGTTCTTGTCCCATCCGCGGTTCTTCGCCACGTCCATGAGGAACCAAGAGGTCTCGATGCAGTGGCCGGGGTTGATGGTGCGTCCCATGCAGGTGTCTACAAACTCGCCGTTGGGGCCTACCGACTCGAGCAGCGCCTTAAACTCGGGGTGCATGAACTGTGTGCGCAGCTTTTCTATCGACTCGTCGATCTGACGGTTGATGTTGGGGTCGTCGATGACCTCAAGCAGGCGTGAGCCCACGTTGATGAGAATCATCACGATGCTGTGGCCTTGCAGGTCAACAGCCGGCTCATATTTGGGTGTGAGGAAGCCCGGTGTCTCAAGAAAACGCTGTGTGTCCTTGAACAGCTTGAGAGCTTTCTCGGCGTATGTCTTGTCGCCTGTGGCGAGCGCATATTCAGACATGGCTATGGTGGCGAATGTCTCGCTGAACACATAACGGCGCTTACGCAGCGGCGTGCCGTCTTCGGTCACAGAGAAGAACATGTGGCCGTCGGTGTCGAAGCAGTGGTGCTCAATGAAGTCGAGCGTGCTCTTTGCTGCATCGAGCCATTCCTGCTTGTGCTCCACGTTGTTGTAAGCATAGGCGCAGATGAAGGCGAAACGTCCCTGGAACCACACGCTCTTGGTGGTATCTATCAGCGAACCGTCACGGTTAACACATGTGTAGACGCCGCCGTGCTTGCGGTCGAGACCATGTTCCATCCAGAACGGCATGATGTCGTTCACCAAGTCGTTCTTATACTTTTGTGCCCATTCCTGTAGATATTTTTTTGTATCCATAGCTTTTAGTTTTTTTATATTTGTCCTATATTTTTAAATTCTCTTGTTCAACGTTTCCTTGAGCCACGTTTTAAGTAGGTGTTCAAAATTAATTTAAATGATTCTATGCTCTATTTTGGTCTGTATTTTGAATACCTACTTATCATTATTTCTTCACGGAAGACTTATATTTGTCTATTCCTTCCTTGAGGTCCTTCCAGTAGTTATATTCCACCACATGGCAGATGTCGAAGACAAAATAGCCGTCGGCGGCGTTTATGCACGCGTCGACGCTGTTCTTCACAGCCTCGTGCTGTCCGCCGTTCTCGAAGCCCGAGGGGTTGCCCACGTCAGGACCTCCGGCAAACTTGACAGCGTTGCAGAGCAGACGCTTCGAGAGCGAGGCGAAACCTTGCATGGTCCACTCGCCGCCGCCATAGACGTTGGCAGCGCCGGCGTAGCAGCCAAGGAGCATGAAATCGAGCTGGTCGGCATAGCCATATTTCTGATAGTCGGCGTTTGCCCATGACGGATATTCGGCAGCGGGGTTATACTTGCGGCTGGCCCAGTTGACGCCCACCTCATAGTAGGTCGAATACCAAGCGCCGACATAGGTTCCTACCTTTATCTTCGAGTTGACGCCATGAACGGTGCTCACCGCCTTCTTCACAAAATCGTAGATGGTCTTGGCGCGGAAGGCGAGCCACTCTTTATAATATTTTGCCGATGCCGCCTTGCTGGCGTCCATGCCTGCCACGCCCACATCGTCGGGGAACCTGACATTGCTGTTGCCCACATACTCCTTAAACTTGCGCTGTGTCTCTGGCGAGAAGTCGGAACGCAGGTCGTCGTAGCGGCAGCGGTCGAGGAAGATGCCGTCGACATCATATTTGCTGAGGTCACGAAGGAGCTTAAGCAAGTAGATCTGCACGTCATCGTTGCAGGGGTTAAGAAACTTCGTGCCGTAGAACTCGGCGTCTGACGGGTCTGTAGATGTGAGATCCATCTCGTTCACCAGTCCGCGTTTCAGGCTCACCGTCGTCACCCATGCCTTCTTGTCGGCATCGCGGAACACCGCTCCCTGCTGTCCGAGACCGTAGGGGTAGAGGCATCCGCCGACAAAGGTGTTGAAGGCGGCGTTTACCTTCAGACCGAGGGCGTGGCCCTCATCGATGAACGCCTGCAGATAGTCCCATGTGGCTGTGCGCTCAAAATATTTATATTGTCCGTTCTCCCACACGTCGAGCTTCTTTATAGGCTCCGTCACGTTGGTCTGGTAGAGCACATCGCCCATGGACGGGCGCACGTCGACCACGATGTCGGTGAATCCCGCGTCCTTAACCTTCTGCAGATCCTCCTTGATGTTCTCCTGACTGTTGGCGTAACGCGGGAAGTTGGCTGCCGCGTCAATCCATATATAACGAGGCTTCAGCCCTGCCTCGGGATCGGTGGGTGTTGTTGGTGTTGTCGGGGTGTCAGGTTTGCCAGGTTGTTCCGGTGTGGGTGGTGTCTCTGGCAGCGTCGAACCGTTGTCGTCGCCGCCACATGAGGCAAGTGCCAACATGAGAACCGTTGAGATTGCGAAGATAACCTTTTTCATTAATATAACATTATAAATTAAGTGAAAAGTGATTTTATTTAAGCTAAAAGTGGAAATTGATTTAAGTGAAAAATGGTTTTAAGAGGAAATTGAAAAACGAAAACAGAATCCCTCTCTCCCATAGAAGAGAGAGGGGTTCTTTTCAAGAAGCCTTAGCCATTCACTCCCCTCTCCTCCGGGGAGGGGAAAAGCCGCGAAGCGGCGAGGGGGGAGGGGCTTTTATCTCATAAAGCAAGCACTCATCACCGCTCTCTGAGCGTTTCCGTCGTCACAGGGTTTGATGGTCTCCTTGCCGTTGATGAGCATGCACGAGCTGCCACCGCCGTCGAGGGCGAGCGCCTCGGTGCATCCGATGGCCGACATCTGGTTAGACACCTCGTCGAGCGTCATGCCAGCCACACCCTCTGTGACTTGACGTCCTTCGCACACGAAGAACACGAGGCGGTTGGTGCCCTTGGCATAGCCCACAGCCGTGCGGGGCTGGTTAGAGCCGCCTGCCACGTCGAGCATCTCATACTTCCATGAGTTCACCTGCACACCGTCATGCACGAGCACACCGATGCCGCCGATGCCGTTCTTCACATAGCTGTCTTGGTTCAGCGCCACGTCAGAGGGGTCTGGCGAGTCGGTGTCATAGACATCAGGGTCACACTTGCGCGGCTCGTCATACAGATAGTCGACGCCCGTCCACTTGTAGTAGGACCACTGTGCGCGGAAGTTGCCGTCCTTGTCCTGGAAGAAGAAGCCGAGGGTGGGATACCAGTAGTTTGTCCAGTCGAGCGAATAATAGGTCTGGTTAGGACTCTTCAGTTCACCGTCTTTGTAGACAGCGCTCTGCGAGTAGTAGAGACCTTCGTTATAGAAGAACAGTCCGCCGTTGATCACGACAGCCGGCTTCTCGTTGTTGTTGTAAAACTCGGTGGGGGTGTAGACGTGTTCAGCCACGAAATCGCCTTTCGCGTTCTTTGCCACATCTGAAGCCACCTCAAACTTAGCCGTTGCGGCGTCAGCCACAGCGATGTAAGCAATGGCGGCATCGCCGTCGGTGGTCTTGTCTTTCTTGTAGACGTTGAGATATTCGGGCAGGTTCTCAAACTGATCGCTGACGTTCACCCATCCTGCCTCCACGATGTTGGGGTTAGCCTCGGTGGGTGTTGGCTCAGGTTCAGGTTCGGGTTTGGGATCTGGAGCTTCAGGTCCGTTGCCCCACACCCAGTTGCCTAATATATCCTCATGATCCTCTGTGTTGCAAGAGGAGAGGGTCAGCATTGCCGCTGCTGTGAGCAGCATTGCCGCTTTGAAGCTGTACTTTTTCATTTTTTCTTTCTTGAAGAGTTGATTTCTTTCTTGAAGAGTTGACGGGTGGTGAGCAGAGAAGCCAGTAAAGCGGGAGCCTTGTCGGCTTCTCTGCCAGCCACTTGTCGTCTGTTATATGTTAACAACCTTTACTTCTTGATACAATCGGTCTGCAATCCGGCGAACGTGTTGTGAGTGTTCGACACATAGAAGACGTACATGAAGTAGCCGTCTTCAGAAGGTGTGAGAAGCACGTCGGCGAAGCGGCCGCCAGCAGCGGCACCAGCTGTGCCGTCGGTAACAGCCCATGTGTACTTGAGTGCTGACGAGCCACTGTTGCTGCCTGTCACGGCTGTTGGGTTCGTAGCGTCGTAGATGAAGATCGAACCGTTCAGACCCCATGACGGCCAGTAGCCCATCTCGAAGAGGGCGATGTAGCGGCTGTTGTTGAAGCCGCGCACGTCGATGGCGCCTGAGTTGTAGCCCCAGTTTGGGTTGCTCACGAGGTTGGTAGGTGTCGCCCAGTCGGCAAAGTAGAACATCTGGCAATCGCCACCGGCATAGTAGTCGCAGACGGCACCCTTCTGTCCTGTCTCGTCAACCGAAGCCACCTTGGCAATGGCGTCGAGGTCGCCCCATTCTTTTTTAACGTTGAACAGCTTGTTTTCGGGCTCGCCGATCTTTCCGTTCTTCACGATCCAGCGTATGGCGTTCTTGCAAGCACTCGGCGTGGCTGTGATGACAGCGTTGCCGTTGAGGTCGCCATAAACGTGCAGACGGGCACCGATGTCGACACCCAGACCGTTGGTGTAGGTGATGATCTTCTCAGGAGCCTTTGTCGGGTCGTTGGTCTTGTAGATCTCCAGCTTCTCGCCATTCTTGGCAAGGTTACAGATGAGCATGTTGCCGCAGTCGTCGCTGGTCACAGCACCTGTGGCCTTGGCAGCACCGAGGGTCACCTCACCAATCTTTGTGCCGGTGGTCTTCTGGAAATACATAGGAGCCGAGCCGTTGCCGTAGTTGAGCACGACATACTTCTTGCCTACAGCAGCCAGCGTCGGGTGTGTGGTGCCGGGATCGGAGGGCAGACCAAACATTGAGAGGTCGTTGACGAACAGCTCTGTCTCGCTGCCGGGAGCGAAGCCTGCATCGATCTTCGGCGGAATCTGCTTCATGACCTTATATACAGCCTTGTCGGTGCCGTTGTCGGCGGTCACGGTAAACTCGAAGCCGTCGTTGAAGTTGTGCACCTCAGCGGGGTTCGGGCTGATGGTTGCGTGTGCGTCGAGCACCACCTCAGCGGTGCATGCCGACAGATCATCGATTGTCACGAGCGAGATGGTCTTGTTTGCCTCGTCGATAACGCCTGTCATGTCGCCGTTCACGATGAAGCTCTTGAGCTGACACTTGTTAGAGCGTGTCTGCTCGCCAGAGATCGTTATCTTGCGGCTGTTTCCTGAGGCATCGGTGTAGGTGAACTCGTTCCTCTTTGTGAGGTCGAGGATGCCGAGCACCGGCTCCAGCTTGCAGTTGTTCTCAAGAGTCGCCACCACCTTCATGGCCTTGAGAGCCTCGGCGGTAGAGTTGTCGCTCTCCTCGGGGAAATAGTAAGGCACGGGGATGACATAGTCGGTGATCTCTTCATTGCCGTCGACAATCCACTCCTTGGCCGCCTTGTCGCGATATTCGCCCGAAGTAAAGTAAGCCGTGAGGCTTGTGATGCCTGTGCGTCCTGCGGTGGGATCCACATGCTCCTCGTCGGCGCAGCTGCCCATGAACAGCATTGCCACCAGCGAAGCACAAGCGTATAGATATTTCTTGGTTTTCATAAGTAAAAAATTTTTTAGTTGTTACTTCCACTCAGCAAACTGCTCAATGTCTTTGTTGGTGTTAAGCTCAGCCTGGGGAACGGGCAGACGATACATCTTCTTCGGGAAGTTGAGGTCTTCGCTGTCGACTGTCACATAAGTGTAACGGAATGTGTCGCCGGTCATCTTCTCGATCTTCAGGCCGTGACGGCGTATGCCTGTGAGCTCGCGCTCAGCTACGTTCCAACGGCGCAGGTCCCAATAGTAGAGTCCTTCAAACGCCAGCTCCACCTTGCGCTCATGGCGCAGAGCCTCGAAGGCAGCGTCGACGGTATTAACGTTCTTCAGCTTGGGCAGGTTCACGCCTTTGCGCTGACGCACCTTATCTATATAAGCCACGGCTGTCTCCACGTCGTTTTTGCGCAGGCAAGCCTCGGCATAGTTGAGATACACCTCAGCCAGACGGAAGGCTACCCATGGCTGTGTGCTCTGCTGGCTGATGGCGAAGTCGTGATTCTCGTCTACCAGCTTGCGCAGATAATAGCCTGTTGTGGTGCGGCCTTCTACGGCAGCGTCCTTCATCCACTGTGCCCAACCGTCCTTTCCGTCGATGAACGGCTCTATGGTGCGTCCGCGCCATGATGCTCCGTTGTAGAGGATGGTAGCGTGGAAGCGGGGCTCCAGCTTGTCGTAGGGCGGGTTTTGCATGGTGCCCTCGGTGGTGTGCCATGTGGTCCAGTCGGCCTTGCCGCCTGTTGCCAACTCATACTCCTCGACCAGGTCCTGTGTCGGTGTGCCGTAGCCGCCATACATGGTCATGCCAGCCAGCGTGTGGTCACCGCCGGGCGCGTAGTAGCCGTCGAAGCTGTGGCCGGTCTTTGCCGTGAGGTTATACTGGTACATGTAGATGGCTTCTGTGTTGCCGTCGGCCTTGAAGGCGTCGCTGTAGTCGGGTGTCAGCTCGTAGCCCATACCGAAAATCTTCTCGCAAGCCTCTTTCACCTTGTCCCAGTTCTGGCAGTAGAGCATGGCGCGTGACATGAGGGCGTAGGCAGCGCCACTGGTCAGACGGCCCTTGGCGTCGGTGCTCACGGGCAGGTTCTGTCCTGCAAACTCGAGGTCAGAGAGCACATAGGCCCATCCTGCCTCTTCCGAGTCGAGCGCCTTGTTGGTGTTGATCTTCGACAGGTCCTCATCGTAGATGATGGCCTGATGGTAGCGCTTGAGCAGCTCGAAATAGTACATTCCGCGGAAGAAGCGGAGCTCTGCCTCCAGGCGTGCCTGGTTCTCCTTGGAGAAGGAGCTGGCGTGGAGCTTGGCAATGCTCTCGTTCACACGGCGAATCTCCTCGTAGGTGCTTCCCCACACGCCCATGTAGACGTCGGTGTATGAGGACGTCAGGATGGAACCGGCATAAGAGATCTGGTTGGGGATGTAGCACTCAGAGTTGTTTAACAAGTTGCCATACTTAAACTCATCAGTGAGGCCTTCGGTAAGACCTGCTGCACACTGGTAGTTGTTGAAGCTACCGAGGTATGGTATGTCTGCATAGAAATAGTTGACAGCAAGCTCAGCTGTAGACACGTCGTTCCAGACCAGCTTCTCGGTCACCTTGTTTGTGGGGTCGATGTCGAGAAAGTCGTTGCACGATGTCAGTCCCATCGCTGCTGCAAACAGACACGAAACGATATATTTTGTTTTCATCTTGATTATCAGCTAAAGTTATCAGAAAGTGATGTTAATACCACCGAGGAAGGTGCGCTGCTGCGGATAGTAGCCGTTGTTCACGCCCGGCGACTCGGGGTCGATGCCGGTGGGCAGGCTGTCGATGGTGAAGAGGTTAGAGCCTTCGACGAAGAGGCGCACGCGCTCGATGTTGATGGTGCGGAGCCACTGCTTGGGCAGGGTGTAGCCCAGCTGTGCGGTCTTCAGACGGATGTAGTTGCCGTTACGCATCCAGAAGGTTGAGGCTAAGCCGTTGTCGCCGCCGTGGGTGACGTTTGACAGGGTTATGCGCGGGTACTTGCCGTTGGGGTTGTCGATGCTGTAAGCGTCTTGCACGAGCCAGAGGGGCGAGTTGGCACCCTCCTTGAAGGTCTGTGTCCAGATGGTGTTGTCGTCGCAATAGTTGTAATAGGTACCGAGCATCGAGACGTCAAACTTGAAGCCGCCTGTGAACTGCATGTTCAGGTCGAAGCCGTTCCATGAAGCGTTGAGGTTCAGACCCATCATGATCTCCGGGCGGTTGCTGCGGCCTATGCGTGCGCGGTCTTGCTCGTCGATCTTGCCGTCGCCGTTGATGTCGCGATACTTGATGTCGCCGACGTTAGGACGAGAGCCATACCATGCCGAGTTGTCGATCTCCTCTTCTGAGCGGAACAGACCGTCAGCAATCCACACGTCACAAGCGTCGACGCTTGTGCCCACACGCTTGCGCCACTCCTGCATGTTGGGCTGGTCGAGATAACGCAGCCACTTGCTCTTGGCGTAGGTCATGTTGAGGCTTGCGCCATACTGGAAGGGCTTGCCTGCAAGCTGGAACTTGTTGCGGTGTGAGACGGTCCACTCCAAGCCGTAGTTGGCGTAGCGGTCGTGGTTTGCCACCGAGTGGAAATAGCCACCCATAGATGGAGCCTTGTCGCCGGCCATGGAAGCGAGGATGTCGTAGTTGAGGTTATAGAACCAGTCGAACTCCAGACCCAGCTTGCCGTCCCACAGCGTCAGGTCGAAGCCGAGGTTTGAGGTGCGGGTCTTTGACCATGTGAGCTCGGGGTTAGCCACAGAGCTGGTGTAGAGCGAGCTGTAGATGTTGCCGTTGAACACGCGGTTGCCGGCAAACGAGTAGGTGCTCAGGAACGAGTAGGCCGACACGGCGTCGTTACCCAGCAAGCCCATTGAGGCACGGAGCTTGAAGTCGCTGAGCCAGCTCTTGGTACTCTCCATGAACTTCTCGTTAGACACGCGCCATGCAGCAGAGAACGAGGGGAAGAAGCCCCAACGCTTGCTCGACACGTTGCCGCTGAAGTTGTAGCTGCCGTCGTAACGTCCGCTAAACTCGGCGAGGTAAGTGTTGTTGTAGTCATATTTCAGACGGAACACATAACCTGCTGTGCGTGTGTGGCCGCTGTAGCCGCTCTGCGAGTCCTTTGCCAGCGGTGTGCCGTAAGAAAGCTCTGGCAGACCGGCGAAAGGAATCTTCTCGGCATAGGCAGCCATTGAGCTCGACTTGAAGTCGCGGCCCTCGACAAGCATCATGGCATCGATGTTGTGCTTGCCGAACATGCGGGCGTAAGCCACGCTGAACTGTCCTACCATCTGCTCGGTGGTGTACTGTCCCTCGGCGAGCTGGTTCTGCTGCACCGCCTCGGGGTCGTTATAGATGATGAGCTGTCCTGCCGAGTTGGGAGCGTAGGTCTGATAGGCTGTAGAGAGGTTCTTGTTGCGTGACGACAGATAGTCGTAGGCACCTGTGGCCTTGAAGCTCAAGCCCTTGAGCCATGGAGCGTCGTAGCTTATAGAGAAGTTGCTGTTGATCTCTGTTGCGCGGGTCTTCTTGTAGCCGCTCTCGTAGATGGCAGCCAAGGGGCTGTACACGATCGAGTTGTTGTTGGGAATGGCGCCTGTGTAGAGGCCTTTCCATTTCTCGGGCAGGTAGGGGCGCATCATAACGGCCTGATGGCCGATAGAGAGCCAGCCTGTCTCGCCGCCAGCGCCTACACCGTCAGAGCCGCCCGAGTTGTAACGGGGCTGGTTCTTGCGCGTTATGGTGCCCACGAGGCCGAGGTCCATCTTCCATCCGCGTCCGAGGTCGGCGTTCAGGTTTGAACGCAGGTTATAGCGACGGTAGTCGAAGTTGTCGATGTTACCCTTCTGGTTCATGTAACCGCCACCCACATAATAGCTCAGCGCCTTTGTGCCGCCCTGAACCGACAGGTTGTGCTTCATGAGATGGCCGGTGCCGAACACCTTGTCAATGTAGTTGACGTTGTCCCAACCGTCGGTGGGGTTGTCGTTGAGCATGGCCTCCACGTTTTTCTTGGTGAAGTGGGGCACATAGTCTTCACGGCTGGTGATGGTGCCGTTGGCCAGCTGGTCCATCATCTCGGCCATGTTATAATAATGAGCAAACTCGGGGCCGTTCATGAACTCGGGGAAGTTGGCGTTCACCGACAGACCATACTGTCCGTCATAGCTCACCTTTGCCTTGCCCTCGGCACCCTTCTTTGTTGTAACGATGATCACACCGCCAGCGGCGTTCAGGCCATACACGGCAGCGGCGGCACCGTCTTTCAGCACCGACACGCTCTCGATGTCGTTGGGGTCGATGTCGTTGATAGAACGGGGCATGCCGTCAACGATGTAGAGGGCCTCCATGCGCGATCCGCGGATGCGGAGCGATGCCTGGTCGTTGCCCGGCTCACCAGAGGTCTGCACCGACGAGATGCCGGGGAGCTTACCGCCGAGCAAGCTCGACACGTTGGTCGACGGACCCTTGAGCAGCTCGTCGCCCTTCATGGCAGCCACGGCTCCTGTGAGCGACTCCTTGCGTGCTGTGCCGTAGCCCACCACGATCACGTCGGCCAGGTTGGTGTTGTCGTCCTGCAACGTTACGTCTATGACGCTCTTGCCGCCAATCTTGACATTGGCGGGCTTCATGCCTACATAAGAGAACGAGAGATAGTCGGCCTTCTGTTTGGGGCCCACGCTTACGGAATAGCGACCGTCAATGTCGGTCACGGTAGCGGTCTTTGAGTTGCCGTTCATCACAACGGTAACACCCACAAGGGGTTCTCCAGATGAGTCGTGAACGGTTCCTTTCAAGACTGTCTGTGCTTGTGCGCCTGATGCACACAGCGACATCATCAGCATTGCTGACCAGAACGTCCGTTTAACAAAACTGTAACGTCTGTTTTCTTGTTGGTTCATCATATTGTTTGGTCTTATAATTTAGGAGAATAACTGTCAGCGTTTTTAAGTCAATGAGTTATTTTTGTGCAAAAATACAATTTAGTTAAACATAAAGCAAATAAAAACAAAATTATTTTTATTTAATATAATAATTAATTAAATTTAATTCTGTTTTTGTTCCTTTTCACTCCTTTTCTCTTTTTCTCTCATATTTATATACACACGCACGCGCACACGATAACTGCATCTGTCGTTCTCCTTAGTTTTCACCCACTTAGCCATGCTGACCCCTCGTAATCATTACCTTTCTGCTGCCTTTTTGTGACATTATATGACGAACCGATGAAGAAAAGAACAAAATTAAAAAAGATTATTTATGATATTAGTAATAATTAACGGGTTTAATTTGCTTTCAATGAAGAATAATCCATATCTTTGCAGCACAAAAGTAACAATAAAGAAGCAACCATAAAGAAAAAACAACATAACTAGAACCTGCTAAAATAGAAGTTATGAATCAATCAATACTGAAAGAGAACAAGCTCACGGAGACAAACGTGGCTTTGTTAAACCTCTTCTTCGAGAAGGGTGACCAGACGGTGGCTGAGCTTGCCGCTGGTCTGAATGTCAGCATTCCTTATGCCACGAAGTCGCTTAACGAGCTGGTTTCAGCCAAGATGGTACACGAAACAGGCAAACGTGACAACCACTCGCGCAGAGCACCGCGTGTCTACGACCTCATACCCGAGGCAGGCTATTTTCTCGGCATCGACACCGGACACGACCGTCTGAACCTCGCGCTTACCGATTTCTGCGGCAACATCGTGAGCAGCAACTATAAGATACCATACGACTACGTCAACGACCTCGAGTGTTTCGAAACCCTCATCGCCATCATAGACCAGTTTATCGAGCAGTCGGGCATTGAACGCAGCAACATCATAAAGGCGTGCATGACCGTGGGCGGACGCGTCAACCCATACGAGGGCAAAGCCCATAACTATTTCACCTGCCTCGACAAGACGCTGGCAGAAGCGCTCACCGACGCCCTGCACATCGACACCTGCATCGATAACGACACGCGCTGCATGACCTTCGGCGAGTGGTACAAAGGCAGCTGCAAGGGACAACGCAACGTGGTGTTCGTGAACGTGAGCTGGGGTCTCGGCATAGGCATCATTATCGATGGCAAGATGTGTCTCGGCAAGAGTGGCTACTCGGGCGAGCTGGGACACGTCCACATCTACAACAACGGCATAATATGCCACTGCGGAAAGACAGGATGCATGGAGACAGAGGCGTCGGGCTCGGCGCTGCAACGCCACATGAAGCAGAAGCTTGCCGACGGTGCCGTGTCTATCCTGACGCACCGTCCGAACCCAGAGCAGGAGCTGAGCCTGCAAGACATCCTCGACGCCATAAAGCGTGAGGACGTGCTGAGCATAGAGAGCCTGCAGCAGATGGCCACGGAGCTGGGCAACAACCTCGCCGGCATTATAAACATCTTCAACCCCGAGATGCTGGTCATCGGCGGCGACCTCTCTGTGACGGGCGACAACCTGACGCAGCCCATACGCATGGGCATTCACCGCTTCTCGCTCAACATGGTGAGCGAAGACTCTATCGTCACCACATCGACCCTCACCGACAAGGCGGGCGTGATCGGTGCATGTCTCCTCGCAAGACATCGGGCCATAGAGAAAAAAGAGAACGTTTTCGTTAAGCCAGATGAGCAGAGCCAAGCTTGCTTGAGCTCTGCCATGGCGAGAAAAGGTGCATGAAATGAACCTAAACCATATTATATAGAAACATGACAGACAGAAGACACTTTTTGAAAAGCCTGGCAGCAGGATGCGCAGCTTCGTTGGCTGTGCCGTCAATCTTGCAGGCCAAAGACGACAACAAGGTTAAACCCATCATCACACGCGAAGGTGCCGGGGGCGAGAGCCGACTGATCGTGCCCAAGAACAACGGACTGAAGATCACTGGCACATTTCTCGACGAGATATCTCACGACATTCCGCACCAGAACTGGGGTGAGAAAGAGTGGGACCTCGACTTCCAGTACATGAAGGCCATCGGCATAGACACGGTCATCGTCATTCGCTCCGGCTACCGCAAGTTCATAACCTACCCCTCACCATATCTGCTGAAGAAGGGCTGCTACATGCCGTCGGTCGACCTCATCGACATGTATCTGCGCCTGGCCGACAAGTATGGCATGAAGTTCTATTTCGGACTCTACGACTCGGGCCACTATTGGGACACGGGCGACATGTCACACGAGATTGAGGACAACCGTTACGTCATCGACGAGGTGTGGAAGATGTATGGCCACCACAAGAGCTTCAAGGGATGGTACATAAGCACCGAGATCAGCCGTGCCACAAAGGGAGCGGTGAAGACGTTCCACACCATAGGCAAGCAGTGTAAGGACATCTCTGGCGGTCTGCCCGTCTTCATCTCGCCATGGATCGACGGCAAGAAGGCGGTCATGGGCACAGGCAAGATGACCAACGAACAAGCGGTGAGCGTGGAGCAGCACGAGCGCGAGTGGAACGAGATCTTCGACGGCATTCACGACGTGGTCGACGCATGCGCTTTCCAGGACGGACATATCGACTATGATGAGCTCGATGCCTTCTTCTCTGTGAACAAGAAGCTTGCCGACCGCTACGGCATGCAGTGCTGGACCAACGCCGAGACCTTCGACCGCGACATGCCCATCAACTTCCTCCCCATCAAGTTTGACAAGCTTCGTCTCAAGCTGGAGGCAGCCAAGCGTTGCGGCTACGACAAGGCCATAACCTTCGAGTTCTCCCACTTCATGAGTCCACAGTCGGCCTACTTGCAGGCAGGACACCTTTATGATAGATACAAGGAATATTTCAACCTTTAAAAGGGACAAAAACTTTAAAAGGGACAAAAAAGTAACTCAAAATGCAACAAACCGTTCGCCTTGGCTATGTCTTCTTCTTAGCCTTGGTTGCAGCCCTCGGAGGCTTGCTCTTTGGCTACGACACAGCCGTAATATCAGGTACCATCGACCAGGTGGGCCGACAGTTTAACCTCGACGTCATGAACCAGGGATGGTATGTGGGCTGCGCCCTCATAGGATCCATCGCCGGCGTGAGCGTGGCAGGCATCATGAGCGACCGTCTCGGACGCAAGCCCACAATGTTCATCTCAGCTGTGCTCTTCACCGTCTCGGCAGCAGGCTGCGCCATCTCCACAACGTTCACCATGCTGGTGGTGTACCGCATAATTGGCGGTGTGGGCATAGGCATCATCTCTATCGTGGCACCCGTCTACATCTCTGAGATAGCCATAACACGCTACCGCGGACAGATGGTGTCGCTCTATCAGCTCGCCGTGACCGTGGGCTTCCTCGCTGCCTATTTTGTCAACTATCTCCTGCTCAACCACTCGCTGACCACACAGCCCGGCGAGGGATGGATAAGCCTCATCTTCGTGAACGAGGTGTGGAGAGGCATGCTCGGCATGGAGACCCTGCCGGCTCTCTTCTTCCTCCTCATCATCATGGTCATTCCCGAGAGCCCCCGTTGGCTCATCGTCAAGAACCGCGTGGAGCGTGCAAGAGGCATCTACGGCAAGATGTATCTCACACCCGAGGGTGTGAACCAACAGGTCGACGACACACGCTCCATGATCTCGGCAGAGGTGAAGAGCGAGTGGGGCGCCCTGCTGCAGCCCGGCATCTTGAAGGCTGTCGTCATTGGTGTGTGCATAGCTATCCTCGGACAGTTTATGGGCGTCAACGCCGTGCTCTACTATGGTCCTTCCATCTTCAAGGATGCCGGCATCGGCGACCCGCTGTTGTGTCAGGTGCTCGTGGGGGTGGTCAACACCGTGACCACGATCATTGCCATGCTCATCATCGACCGCGTGGGACGAAAGAAGCTTATCTATTATGGCGTGTCGGGCATGATTGCCTGCCTCGTGCTCATAGCTGTCTATTTCGCCTTCCAGCAGCAGTTGGGCCTCTCGGTCTACTTCATGCTCACCTTCTTCCTGCTCTATGTGTTCTGCTGCGCCATCAGCATCAGTGCCGTGGTGTTCGTGCTCCTCTCGGAGATGTATCCCAACAACGTGCGCGGTCTGGCAATGAGCATCGCGGGTCTGGCGCTCTGGATCGGCACCTACCTCATTGGTCAGCTCACACCCTGGATGCTCGCCACGCTCACACCGGCCGGCACCTTCGTGCTCTTCGCTGTGATGTGTGTGCCTTACATGCTCATCATGTGGCGTCTGGTGCCCGAGACCGCCGGCATGTCGCTTGAGGACATCGAGCGCTATTGGAAACGTGACGGAAAAAAGGAAGCTTAATCTAAAGGAAGCTTAATTTAAAGGAAGTTAGCTCGCTACGCTCGCGAAGTTAATATAAGGAAGTTAATGGAAGTTATCGGACAAATGCTTTTCTTGTCAGGTAGCTTCCATTCACTTTTCAGGAACCGAACTTTCGCATTTATGAAATCAAGAAATATGGGAAACAACAATCAGAAGCCTCGCGCTCACGCTCTCGATGCCCTGCGCGGCTACGCCATCATAACGATGGTTCTCTCTGCCATGGAGGCGTTCTCCGTCTTGCCACGGTGGATGTATCACGCACAAGTGCCGCCACCAGACCATGTGTTTGACCCGACAATCTACGGCATAACATGGGTCGACATAATCTTCCCCTTCTTCCTCTTCTCCATGGGAGCAGCCATACCCCTCTCTCTCGGACGACAGCACGCCAAGGGCGAGAGCATAACGAAGCTCACATGGAAGACCGTTCAGCGGTGGGTCAAGCTCACGTTCTTCGCCATCTTCATCATACACGCCTTCCCCTTCATGCTCGGCTATGAACAGGAGTGGATGCGCTACGCCATGCCCATTTTCTTCTTCATCCTCCTCTGTCTCATGTTCATGCCCAACCCCTTCGGGTTGTCCCCATATAAGGCAAGGACCATAACATGGAGCGCCTACCTCGTTGCCGTTGGCTTCATGCTGCTGCAACCTTATGCGGGCGGAGCCCCCTTCCGCCTCACCGACAGCGACTGCATTATGCTTATCCTCGCCAACGTGTCGCTCACAGGCTCCATTATCTACCTCCTCACCATCGGTCACCCCTTGCGCCGACTGGCTCTTCTGCCGTTCCTCATTGCTCTCTTCATGGCTGCCCACACCGCTAACTCGTGGCCCGCACAGCTTATCCACACCTCATGGCTGCCCTGGCTCTACCTCCCCGCCTATCAAGAGTATCTGCTCATCATCATCCCCGGCACCGTTGCTGGCGAATGGATTGCGCAATGGCTCGAAAAGATGAAAGTCAAAGACACGGGCAAGGGCCTTGTGGAAAAATATCAGATAAACGAAGCGGTTCTTGAAAACGGGAACCCGTTAAAGGGTGGGAGAGAAGCTGTTCCTGAAAACGAGAACGGTGTAAAGGATGTTGAAAAGGTTGTTCTTGAAAATGAGATAAAGGATGAAGAACAAGAGATTCTTGAAAACAATGAAGAGAAAAAGGGTGGGAGAGAAGCTGTTCTTGAAAACGAAAACAAGGTAAGGACAAGAAGCGAAGAGATGAAGGAAAAAGAAAACGCCCTCGCTCTCCCCGTGGCTCTTTTGTCGTTGGCCTTGATCGTTGTCAACGTTGTGTTGCTCTTTGGCCGTCACCTCGTCGCCAACCTCGTCGCCACAATGGTTCTCACAGCCCTCACAGCATGGTTGCTGCACTCACGCCGCAAAGCCGGCACAACAGGCGTTGAGGCTGCTAAGCAAGATACCTCCAATCAAAGATCTTCTTCAACCCCAGCATCTCCCACGCTTCATTTCTGGCAGCGTTTGTCGTCGGCAGGAGCCTATCTGTTGTTGTTAGGCTTATGTTTAGAGTCTTACGAGGGAGGCATCCGCAAGGACGACGTGACGTTGAGTTATCTGTTTGTGACCTGTGGATTGGCCTTCTACGCCCTATTGTTGCTCACCGTCGTGTGCGACCACTGGCATGTGCGTTGGCTGTGTGCTCCTCTTGAGATGGTGGGCAAGAACCCCATGGTGGCATACGTCTCGGCATCCATGGTCATCATACCTGTGCTCATCCTCACGCAGCTCTACCCTTACATCGACGCCTTGTCGTCACAGCCTCTCACGGGCTTCCTCAAGGGTGTGTTGCTCACAGCGTTGTGCATGGCCCTCACTGCGTGGTTTACGCACAAGAGGTGGTTCTGGAAGACGTGAAGGGGATATCGGAATTTTGAATTTTGACTTGTCGGCTTTCAGCTGATGTTGAGTTTTCGAATTTAAAGCCCCACCCCCGCGCCGCGCAAAGAGAGAACGCCCCTACAGCCCCACCCCCGCGCCACCTTCGGTGGCTTCCACTCCCCGTCGGAGAGGGGAGGGATTAGCTTTTGCTTTTGGAAGAGCCACTCTCTCTGATGGAGGGAAGGGCTCTTTCTTTAATAGCTTTAAATGTTAAAACATAAGAAAAAGTTCTCTAATCTGTGAACTTTTTATATCTTTGCAAAAACAAAAGAACGGCAATGAAGCTTTTAAAATATAAGATGCTGAAGGACTTCTGGAAGAAACATCCCGATGCCGAAGACCCGCTGTAACGCTGGGCCGAATATGTAGAAAGAAACGAATGGAAAAACCACGCCGACCTGAAGGCGGCTTTCCCGTCTGCTGATTATGTGGGCAATGACAGATATGTTTTCAACATTTCAGGAAACAAATATCGTCTAATAACAATTGTGGTTTTCTATGGCGGCTTCTTACATGTTAGATTTGTTGGCACACATGCAGAATATGATAAAATAAAAAACATTAGAACGATTTAAAGCTATGACAATTAAGGATAAGAAAAAATATGAGGAGGTTGATGCTCGGCTTGAGCAACTGTTGGAGAAAGGCACAGAGCTTGGTGGCATGGACTTGCTCAGCGAGGAAGAGCAGGAAGAGATGAAGGTGCTCAGCGAAGCAGCATACAATTGGGAGTGTGAGGAAGACCCTCATCCATGGAGAGTGAAGCCCTCACTAATAGCTGCAATAAAGGTGGCGTTTAGAAAGAAAGGATATAAACAGAAGGAGGCTGCCGCTGCCATTGGTGTGTCACCAACAACGTTCAGCGACATTTTGCATGGGCGCCGAAGCCTAAGCTTCGATATGGCACGCAACATATACCATGAGCTTGGTGTGCCTGCCAACCTTGTGCTCCAATAAGACAAAAGAACGCTATGCACATCCTGCCTTACCCATCCCCCCCGCGCCCTTTCTGCAATCGATCAAGGTCGAGCGAGAAAGGGGAGATGATAGCTCATTTTCTGCTACAAAACAATTATTCGAACTAAAAAGTGTTGACTTTTACAATTATTCGAACTAAAAAATGTGATATTTCCCACTTTTTCGAACTAAAAAGTGTAATTAACGGCAATGTTGCTTCCGCATATTGAGAGATTGGCAAGATGCTTCATGAGCGAAAGGTTGAGAGCGGACATGGGGATGGCGTGGTACGCCAATTGTCCGTAGACTTGAAAGAACGCTATCCAAAGATGGGACTTTCACCTCGAAATATATGGTACATGAAGCGTTTTTATTTGCGCTATTGTGGAAGCGATGTAAAAGTGCAACGGAGCGTTGCACTTTTGCCGTGGTCGCATAATGTATATCTACTTGGAAAGAATTTGGATGATTCTGGGCAAATGCATCATGCTCTACTCTCATCCATAGAAACAGCCAGAGTTTTGACAAAAGGTAAGTCGTCAGAAACCGATACTGTAATATTACAACTCATCGAGCAAACTATCAGCA
>OQVT01000019.1_pt1 | contig 47465 bp, 47 predicted proteins | sample 1691561 | NCBI WGS metagenome assembly OQVT01 (sample SAMN03418260, study PRJEB22391) | human gut metagenome | biome: human-gut; feature: organic feature; material: feces | host: Homo sapiens | place: Tanzania | collected 2013-01 | reverse complement strand
TGGAGGACTTTGCCAAACTTCAGCAGGCACTGGGCTGAGCGCTATATGATAGCTACAAGTCGGGAAAATCGCAGATTTTCCCGGCTGTCGGGCATTCGCCCTCTTTCCACCAAAAGAAATAAAATACAGTCTGCAAGCAGCTGCATTTTATTTCTTTTACTGTCAACACTGCTCATTATATTACATATTCCGGTTCATTTAGTAGCTGCATTTTTCTCAGGAATTCTTTTGTCCGTTCATTCTGTGGATTGGTAAATACTTCCTTCGGCGTTCCATACTCCACGACATGACCTCCATCTAAAAATATCACTTTATTGGCAACATGCCTTACAAAGTTCATTTCGTGAGATACTAAGAGCATCGTGTGTCCTTCTGCCGCAACATTTTTGATCGTTTCAAGTACTTCACCGACAAGCTCCGGGTCTAAGGCTGAAGTCGGCTCGTCGAGCAGGAGTAATTCCGGCTTTAGGGCAAGTGCTCTGGCAATTGCGACACGCTGCTGCTGTCCTCCGGACAAATGTTTTGGATAATGATTTGCCCATGATGCCATTCCAACACGCTCTAATTCTTTTAAAGCAATTGCTTTTGCATCCGCTTTGCTCTTTTTCTGAACAACCATAAGACCTTCCATAACATTTTCCAACGCTGTCTTTTTCTCAAACAGATAAAATCTCTGGAACACCATGCCCGTGCTCTTACGGAATTCCAGGCTGTCTTTGTGTTTTTTGGAAAGATCGACCGTTTTTCCACCAAAAACAGCCTCCCCCTCCTCCGGGATCTCCAACTGGTTGATACATCTTAATAAGGTTGATTTTCCTGTACCGGAAGGACCGATAATTCCGACAACATCGCCTTTTTCAATTTTTAAATTAATATGGTCTAATACTTTATTCTCATGAAAACTTTTGGAAAGGTTTTTGATCTCTAACATTTTTATACCCCTCTCTCATCCTCGGATATCTCTACTTTTGCCACCTGATCCGGAATCTGCATTTTCTTCTCAATCAGCCTGATTCCCTGCTCGATTACAAATGTGATCACCCAGTAAATGATCGCAAGTGAAACATATACTTCAAAATAACGGTAAGTTCTTCCACCAATGATTTTTCCCTGTGCTGTCATTTCAACAACTGCACAGACAAACGCAAGGGACGTTCCCTTGATCAGTCCAATAAAGGAATTTCCAAGTCCCGGGAGCGCCACGCTTAGCATTTCCGGGAAAATGATTCTGCGAAACGTCTGGAAATATGTCATTCCGATCGCGCTTGCAGCCTCGATCTGTCCGACATTGACAGATGCCAAAGCTCCCCGGAAAATCTCTGCGATATACGCTGATTCATTGATAGAAAGTGCGATGATCGCATACACAAAACCGGAGGTTGTCGAACTCTGATAATTCCAGCCGTTCTGCTGGTATATGTATTTTGTGATCATCGGGATTCCAAAGTATGCAATATACAACTGCACGATCACTGGTGTTCCCCGGATCAGCGAGATGTACACTCCTGCGATCTGTTTTAACACAGGAATATTTTTTGTTTTGATCAATGCCAGGAGCATTCCGATGATAAGTGCAATGATCATGGAACTGACTGCAAGGATCAGGGTTGTCGGAAGATATTTTAAAATCTCCGGAAGCTGGCTTAAGACCGCTTCAAAATCAAATAACTTTGCCATAGTTTTTTCTCCGTTCGTTTTCTGTTTTTATCACTACAATTGTCTGTAGAAATTTACAGTGTTTTTGAAGTCATGATGCACACAAATTCTCCTTCACCGGAGCGGGTGGAAAAATCCGGTGTATATCCAAGCTTCTCATAAAAGCCAAGTGCCTTCTCGCGGGAATTGATCCGTATGTTTGTGACACCCCGCTCTTTCAAAAGCTGCTCTGCTGCCTTGATTCCAAGTGCCCCGTAATGTTTTCCCCTGTACTCTTCTAATGTGGCAACACGCTCGATATGACCGGCATTTTCTTTATCGATCCGTACCCGGCAGGTAGACACCGGAAATCCGTTTTCGTGAACCAGAATGTATTCACTGTCCTTTGTGTCATCCGCAAATTCGTATCTGGGTGGAATATCAAACCCGACACACATTGCCTGTATTCTGATATAATGCACTCCTGCTCTCTGCCATTCTTCTGTTGCATGCACTGCTTCCATCATCTTCCGCTCCTTGCTTCTCCCTTAGTTCCACGGTTTATAAAAATCGTTTGGAATTTTTAATTTATTTGCCGGATCTTTGCTTAAATGCTCTCTTCCGGCCGGTGTCTTCCAGATCGCATCAAAATCAGTATCCGGAATCACGATATCGTAATAAGTAGACTCCCAGTAATCCGGGTCTGCCTTGCTAAGATCAACACTCGCTGCAAAATCTTTAAAATACGTGTTGTGGTAAAATGCCGGAATCTGATATAAATCCCTTGCATATCCCCATAAATTCTTGTAATCCACGAGACGTTTTTTGCATGGTCCAATGTTTCTGGAATAAGCGACATCGAATCTTGCCAGTGTCACATATAAGCGGATATCACTGTCTGTCACATAATCTCCAAACAGAAATCTCTGCTGTTCTAAACGCGCTTCCATTGCATCTAACCCTGCAAAAAATGTCTCATAAGCATCGGAAAAAGCCTGTAAGGATTGTGCGAACTGCGCTCTGTAAACAGCATTGTTAACATTTTCAAACAACCACCAGTTTAACTTGTCGATCTCTTGCCTGAGTTCTTCCGGGTAAAGATCCGGTGCATCCGGCTTCTGGAATGGCTTAAAATCAACCTCCAGATAGTTGGTCAGCCTGTGATAATCATTATTCACTACCTTTTTCTCTTTGTAATCCACAAAAGAAGGGACTGTTGCACGGCCTGTGTACTCCGGGTCTGCATTGTAATAAAGCTCACTCAGAAACTGTGCTCCTGTTTCCGGGTTGATATGATCTGGCGAATTTACAAATTCCCAGCCCAAAGGTTTTTCGTAAGCATCATCATCCCAGCCTACAATTTCCACTTTGATCGCATCCTGCAAACCAAGAAGTTCCCTTGTAATGGATGCGCGGTTTGACCAGTGGCATCCTTTTGCCCAGAATAAAATGTACCGGTCTTTCTCTACCGGATTTTCCCCGGGTCCGAATCCTTTTGTAAAATGATTTGGCTGTCTGTGGAAATTGCCATATTTGTCTACTTCACTTACTGTCTCTGTCGGGCGGACTCTGATCTGCCTGCCGTTTACTTCTATATACTCTGCCATAATATGCCTCCTGCCTATCGCTTCCCAATTTTAAATTTGTTACCCGGATCACTGCTTAAATGTGCCCTGTCTGCAGGTGCTCCCCAGTATGCGTCAAAATTGATCTCATCTAAAAATCTTGCGTTAAATGTCTCCATGAGATGTCCCGCTTTTTTATTGGAAGGATTTGCAAAATCTTTAAAGTACGTGTTGTTCTTAAATGCCGGAATCTGGTAAAGATCTCTTGCATATCCCCACAGGTTTTTGTAATCAATGAGACGCTGTTTTGTGTGGCCAAGCTGGAATGCATAGCGGATATCAAGTCTTGCAAGCGTCACATAAAGTCTCACATCACTGTCTGTCACATAATCTCCAAATAAAAATCTCTGATGTCCGAGCCTTTCTTCCAGAATATCAAGTGCTGCATAAAATGCATTGTAAGCATCCCAGAATGCCTCTTTGGATCGGGCAAATGCTGTTTTGTATACACCATTATTTACATTATGGAATAACCAGATATTTAACTTATCAATTTCTTCCCTGAGTTCTTCCGGATAAAGATCCGGTGCATTCTCTCCATGAAATTCCCTGAAGTTTACCTCAAAATAGTTGGTCAGTCTGTTGTAATCGTTGTTCACTACTTTTCCGGTCTGTACGTCGATCAGTGCCGGAACTGTCGTTCTTCCGGTATAATCATCATCTGCTTTGTAATAAGCCTCACTCAAAAACTGAATGTTTAAAACCGGATCTGTGTTGTTCTCGTCATATACAAATTCCCAGCCGAGATTTTTTTCATGAGGCGCATGTTCTACCATATTGACACTGATGGCATCCTCTAACCCCAGAAGCTCCCTCACGATGGATGCACGGTTTGACCAGTGGCACAGCTTTGCCCAGACCAGACGATAACGTCCTTTTTCTATCGGATTTTCGCCCGGTCCGAATCCTTTTGTAAAATGATTTGGCTGTCTATGAAAATATCCGTTCTCGTCAACCTCTGAAACTGTCTCTACCGGACGGACTCTGATCTTTCTTCCATTTACTACTTCATAATCAAATTCTGCCATTTTTCTGCCTCCTGCTTTTCGTTCTTCTTAGTTGATCGGTGTTTCAAATTTATCTGCGGATGGAACCTGATCTGCCCCGAAATATTTCTGTGAAAGTTCTTCTAATGTGCCATCCTCCTGTAACTCTTTCAATACCTTATTAACATCCTCCCGAAGCGCTGCCCCCTCTTCATTTAACGGGAATAAGAAGTACGAATCCAGTGCTGTTGAAAACTTTGCTGTCTCATCAGCTGATAGTTCTGTTTTCTGTAATCCGTCAAAACCAAACTCTTCTATGTAGCTGTTGTAAATTGGAAGGTCATCTACCCTGAAATCGCTTGTTCCGTCCTGAATATGTTCAAATACAACCGAGAGATCTGCCTCTGTGTAAATAATTTCAATCTGTGATTCCGGATTTTCTTCATTCCATTTTTCAATGGCATTCGTGACATTCACTCCGGCACCTGCCTCAATCTTGTAACCTCTGTCTGCGGCATCCTGTAAAGAAGTGAGTGGTTCATCATCTGCTCTCTGAACAAATACATATTTGATCTCGTCATATGGGAAAGAATAGTAGTAACTTTCCGCTCTCTTCTCGTTGTAGCTGAAATTGTTGACAGCAATCTGATAATTACCAGCGGTAAGTCCTGAAAAAATCGCATCAAATTCTGCGGTCTGCAAATTCAGACTGTACTGTGGAAGCCGGTCAAATACTGCCTGTAATACTTCAATATCATATCCTGAATAACTTCCATCTTCCTCCACGGAAATGTAAGGCTTTGGCGAACCTCCGGTCACTGCATTGATCACGGTGACATCTCCACTGTTCTCTGTTTCTGCACTGACGTCTGCATTTGTGGATGCATTATTTGTATCTGCGCTATTTCCACCGCACGCTGTTACACTGATTGCTAATGCTCCTGTAAGAATTCCTGCTGTTAATTTTTTTACTAAACTCTGTTTCATAATGTTTTCTCCTCTTCATTTATCTATTTCTACTTTTAGGCATCTTTCTCTCATACACTTTCATACGTTAATTCTAAAGAGTGTGTGCATAAAGAAAGAAGCAGGTCGTTGTCATATGTTTATCACAACTGCCTGCTTCTTCTCTTTGCAAAACACTCAGGTGCATAAATCATATGAAAATAAAACCGTATTCATCCATACAGCACATATAACAGCGGCACATCTGTTTTTTGTTCTTTACAATCGTATTTGTTTTCATATGATTTTCTCCCTTCTTTATTTCCTATCTTTTTGATATGTTTTGTAGGAATTAATTTATATTTGAGATTATAACTATGTAACCACGGTTTGTCAATTGTTCTGGTTATAGAAGATTCCTTGTGGTTGCTATAGGTTTTGTTTATAACTGATTTAGATCGTGCATATTGTAAAAATGAAATGCCTATGATATAGTGCCGATAGGCAGATAAATGAAGATGTATTCATGAATGACACAACAAAAGCCCACAGATTACCATTGGTGATAACTGCTGGATCGCAGGAAATGTTACAATCTGTGGTGGTGTTACGATGTCGCCGAGTTCCAGGTCATAAGAGTTGGCGATGAATGTCTGTGTACTATACAGATAAGGTATGAGGTTTACCTTTATGTCAACCTTATCCATCTCTGCAATCTTTGCAGCCAACTTGTCGTCATTAACAAATTTACTCAGGATAGAAACTGGGAATTTGAATGAAACAGAGGCATACAGGTTCTTGATGTTGCCATCTTTGTCCTTGTTGGTTTCTGAAGTGATTCTTGCAACTATGTCAGGAATGGTGTCGAGTACATCCTTGGTGTTCAGTTTGTTCTCATTGTAGTAAACCATTCCGCCCGCCTGTGAGTAGCCGAGCATATTGATCATGGACTGTTGCTGATCCAGTGTTGGAGCGCTGTAAGAGTCGCCACCAGTATTGCACGATGTGAAAGAGAAAGCAGCCATCAGGGCTGCAACGAATGATAAGATAGTGAACTTCTTCATTGTTTTGTTATTGTTTTTTAATGATTAATATTATTATCTTGCTATTATCGTCCTCCTGTCGGCAAATGGTATTTCCCTCATATCTTTTGCTTGAAGGATTGCGCCGTTGTTGCCTTGTTTGTGACTTTTTTCTAAGTTTAAAACGAAATAGAGAAGAAATCTTGCATGATAGGTTGTTAATAAACGCAAAAAAAACGAGAGGTATAAGCTGTTGCTTAATGACCTCTCGTCTTTTATGTCGGGATTACTGGAATACAGTTTTCTCGATTTTTTGTTGTATTTTATTGACAATCAATAGACCTTTAATCATAATTATGTATATTTTTGCTGTGATGAAACCTATTTTTGCTCCATTCAACATGATGGAAGACACCATGTTGAGTGGATTTTAAGGAATAAGATGAGAGATTTTTAGAGACTATTTCGCAACATTTGCAGTCATTTTCTCAAATTGCTGACGCAACCATGCGATTTGGTCAGCCTGCTGCTCCAGCATCTTCTTTTGATTGTCGATGACACCCATCATAACATCAGGGCTGGAGTTGATATTGACAGTCGAGTTGTTGATGTGGTGGACGTTCGTCTTGGAGTTCCGGTTCTCAAATTCCTCATTCGTCAAGAAGAAGTCCCCAAGGGGCACGTTGAAAAACTCCGATAACTTTTCAAGATACCGGGAGTCAATGTAGGTTCGATCCTTAAAATAGCTCAAGTTAAGATGGGAGGTCGGACCGAACACAAAAGCGACCATAGATCCTACAGTCTTGCCCTGCTCCTTGATGAGTCTTTTCACTAAATTACCGTTAAACATAGCCCATATTCCGTTATAGAACGTTAAATATACCGCAAAATAATCTATTCAAACACCGCAAATGCGGTATTTTCAAATTTTTATTCTAATTTTGGCAACAAATTTAAGAATTAATTTTGAATTATGCAAGAAATTATGGCAAAAAATGACCAAGTCACGATTAGTGATTACTACAAGTCCTTGTCTAGAGCAGAGAAGGGACAGTTCATCAAATTTCTCATAAAGGAATTTGATTTTGGATACTCGACATTGTTCAGCAAACTGAATGGCAGCAAGGAGTTCAACCCTCGCGATGCCGTAGTCATCAACCAAGTAATAGAGCAAGGCTTATGGAGACAAGACAAATAGAATTTTTCGTATCTCCTCAAGGAGAGGTCTATTTCTATGGCCAAGACCAAAGAATCATCAGATACGACATGCAACAGCCTGAACTCATCAAGACGTTGGCCAAGCTGATGGAGAAAGTTTACCCAGAGGCTTACGCCTATCTCTTCACGATGTTCAAGGCAAGTGAGAGAAACCACCTATACCATCGATTCCTAATAACCGAGCGATTCATACGTTGCAATTTTGGATCCAACGACACACTAACCTATGACATCAGCCAGGGACAAATCAACATCGAGAGAGTCCAATGCCCTCTGAGGGCAGTCTGCAAGGAAGAGAACATAGTGTGTAACCCAAGGGTTCACTCACCATTCTTCCCTAAGGAGACAGAGGTCGCAAGGGTTTTTGCCAAGGGCTATCTCGCCAAGGAGGTGGCTCAGATTCTCGGCAAGTCAACGCACACCGTCACCTCACAGCTCCGCAATATGACCAAGAGGCTTGGTCTGAGTTCGTCAAGGGATATCATCAAGATTGTCAATCAACTCCATCTATGATATGCAAGGATTGTCTATACCAGAGAAATTGCATCAATGGCTCCTGGTGCATCGAGAGGAAGATCTATGTGGAGCACAGGGTTATCAATCAATGTGAATATTATGGGAAGAAAAAAGAAAGTTGAGGTCGGCGCATTCATAGAGTGTCACAAGACTTGTGCCTTTTCGAGAGGCAATACCTGCAAGTTCTGGTCAACTTCGCACCGTGAGCTTTACAAGGAGATAGAGAATGAGCACGACTATGAGTTCTTCATGGCCAATAGCAAGTGTATACACTATAAAAGACCTAAGAGATGAGAGCATACCGTTACCGCATACGTTTTTGGTCGGATGACCAAATCAAGCGCGCATGGAACAATCGGGGGGGCAAATATAAGGATGCCTTGATGTGCCTTTTGATAGAGCGGAGCCAGACCTTCCGAAAGATTCCACTCTACGCTGTCAACCAGGACATCGACAAGATTATGCGCAGATTGGTGTAGTATTTTTCATAGTTGGGAATATGGGCTAATTTTGCCGCAACAAAATAACGTGATATGATTAAACAAGAAATAATAGATAGAATTATCAGTGATGTTGACATCCTTGAGGTCGCCAAGGATGGTGGCATCACCATCGCCAAGAGCAGTCGCACAAGGCACTGGGCGTGCTGTCCGTTCCACAAGGAGAGCGGTCCTAGCTTTTATGTCGATACCGCTACCAACACGTGGCGATGCTTCGGTTGCCACTCTGGTGGTAACGTCATCAGCCTATACCGCAAATTGGAGAATGACCTACCATTCCCGATTGCGTGCCGCAACCTTGCCAAGAAATACCTCAATGAGGACATAGAGGATGATTACAAGCCAAGCAATGAGGAAATTGAGAAGCAGAAAGAGGCGGATGCGCTGCGCATCGTCCTCTCTTACGCTCAATCGTATTTCCAAGACTGCATAAGGGAGAGCAATGCCGGGGCGCAGAAGGCGAGAGAGGCGGTCAAGGCACGCTGGGGTGAGGATGCCATAGACACATTCGGCATAGGATATGCGCCTAAGGAGGGATTCCTCGCTTGGGCGAAGACCAAAGGACTCGACTTCGACAACTTGGAGGCGGTTGGCCTTGTCGGCGAGGGTGAGCGTGGCAAGTATGCCATGCTCCGTGACAGATATACCATACCTATCTATGACAAAATGAGCCGTGTCATAGGATTCACGGCTCGCACCATGTCCGACAACAAGGACATCTGCAAGTACCTCAATCTGAAGAACAGCCTCGTATATCACAAGGACACCTCTGTCTTCGGCATCAACTTCGCACAGAAGGAGGCACGTCTGCAGGACAAGTTCTACCTGGTGGAGGGCGGTCCCGATGTGGTTAAGCTGCAGAGCATCGGCATCCTCAACACCGTGGCGAGTCTTGGAGGCGCATGGACGCCTAACCAGCTGAAGCAGCTCTTCAAGTTGGCTCGCAAGGTGACATTCATACCGGATGCCGACACCTTGAAACCAGGCAACAAGTGGCCTGCAGGCACGGTCAACGTCTTCGAGAATGGCCGTGCGGCATTGCAAGCCGGCTTCACCGTCAATGTCCGTGAGATTCCTGTTGATTATCCTGCGCCCAAGAAAGAAGACCCCGACTCTTGGATTGTCGATAGGGGCAAGTTCTCCCAGATGCGTGAGGAGGAGTTCATCTTCTGGTATTGCAAGCGCAAGTATTGGCCAACGCCCGAGGATATCGAGGAGTTCACCACTGAAGACCGCCTGGCAGCCATCGGAGACATCTGCTCCCTGCTGATGCTCATTCGTGACGAGGACACGCAGAGCAGCTATCTCTCGTCCCTATGTTCCATCTACAAGCATAACCGTGAGTGGAAGGATGCGCTCAAGCGTTCCAAGACGGCAGCCGCAGCCGAAAAGCAGGAGAAGGAGCGCAAGGGCGACCTCCGCATGCTCCATGAGTTTGGCTTCGTCGAGCACGACAACTCATACTTCGGCACCAACAAGGACGGTGACGAGATTCAGTGGAGCAACTTTAAACTGAAGCCGCTCTTCCATATACGTGATGACTTCAACCCAGTCAGACTTTTCGAGATCAAGAACAACAACCCAGAGACGGCACCACGTCTCATTGAGTTGAATATGGAGGAGATCACATCCAGCAGTTCCCTGCGCAAGCGTCTTTTCGGCATGGGCGACTACATCTGGATGGCCAAGGATGAGCAGCTCATCAAATTGTTGGGCTATCTCGGACGTGTGACAGAGACCGCCGACCCTATCAAGCAGCTTGGATGGCAGCGTGAGGGCTTCTATGCCTTTTGCAATGGAGCCATCGAGCAAGGCTCCTGGATGCCCATCGATGACATGGGCATCTTACGCTTGACCGCTGGCAAGTTCTATCTCCCTGCCATGAGCAAGCTCAACATTGACAGCCGTGAGTTGTATGTCAACGAGAAGAAATTCCGCCACGAGAAGATGATGGATCATCCGACTTCGCAAGCAGACTTCTTCGCCAAGGTGGTGCAGGTCTTCGGCGAGAATGCCATGGTGGGCTTGTGCTTCTACATCGCCACGCTCTTCCGTGACATTGTCATCACCAAGAGTCGCTCCTTCCCATTGCTCAACGCTTTTGGTCCCAAGGGATGCGGTAAGACCGAGTTCGCCGCAACCCTCATGAACTTTTTCTACAAGTATGAGACCAAGTATGAGCCGCTATCCATCAACAGTGCGTCCCTTCCGGCACTCTCAGACTATGTGGGTAGTGTCAATGACGCCTTGGTACACATCGATGAGTACCAGAACGCCATCGACAACCGCAAGGTGCAATGGCTCAAAGACCTTTGGAATGGAGTGGGACGTGCCAAGATGAACATGGACAAGGACAAGAAACTGGTGCAGGCCAAGGTCGATTCCGGCATCATCCTCACGGGGCAGGAGATGCCGACCGCCGACATCGCCCTCTTCACACGTATCATCTATCTCACCTTCGACAAGGGCGAGCACACGCGCGAGGAGAAGCAGCACTTTGCAGAGTTGGAGCGTTTCCGCCAAATAGGAGCCACACATATCACCATCGAGTTGCTCAGGCATCGTGAGCAGTTCCAGGCAGCCTTCGGCATGGCTTGGAAAAAGGCGGTGGAGGACTTGGAGACTGCATTGGAGGATGACAACATCCTCGACCGCATCATGACGAACTGGACTGTCCTCTTGGCTTCATACCTCGCCATCAAGGACTATGCGAAGCTTCCTTTCACATACGAGAAATTACTGAAGGTGGTGGTCGCAGATGTCAAGAGACAGAATTCAATGTGCAACTCCACGGACGAGGTGGCTGGCTTCTGGAATATCATCAACGCTGCCGTCCAGATGGGAGAGCTGCGCAAGGACCAGGACTTCAAGATCAAACTCGTGGGCAGCCTGACGACCAATAAGGCAAAGATTGACAACTGGTCACAACCTAAGAGCATTCTCATGGTGCGCAAGGATATCACCATGGCCATCTATCGCAAGCTCGGTCGCTCCATGGATGTCAATCTCCTCCCCAAGGAGTCGTTGCTTCATTACCTTCAGATAGGTCCGGAGTTCTATGGCACGGCCAAGAATGCGGAGCGTTTCAAGAAGTTCGCTCCTAACGGACTGCCCGAGACAGTTGAGAAACTTGACGAGAACGGCAATATGGTGGGTCGCCAGACCTTATGGTATAAGGACAGGCCGCTGTGCTTCGATTATCAGATGGTTGCCGAGAGGTATGGCATCGACTTCGAGACGGAGACCGGCGATGAGGAGAAGCCACCGAAAGACCCATATCAGATGTCCGACAGGGAGCTGGAGGAGGCAGGGGTGCCCACATTAGGATTTTAGTGCGTTATTTGTTTAGATCATATCCGAGGCCTCGGGGATGGAAGTGTCCATCCCTGGGGCTTTTTTCTTGTCAATAAGTGACAGATACATACGTACACCTTTTTCGATGTGGCATTTGTGGCATTTGTGGCATCGCTCATTTTCAAGCAGTTAAGAGGTTGTGGCATTGTGGCATTTCTGTGGCATTTTGTGGCAACGGCAAGGATAGTCAAGAGGGAGTTGTGGCATTGTGGCATTTTATTTATATAATGTGGCATTTATATAAATAAGATAATGTCTGATAATCAGACGCTTATCAAAAATGCCACAAATGCCACAACTGAAACGCCCATTTTTGGGTGTCCCAAATATTTTTATTGTTTTTCCCCTTCAAAACGCCTATTTGTACCACCTTTGTTATATTTATTACCGCAAATGCGGTGCTTTCTCGTTTATTTTTCTTATCTTTGCGGTATTTAAATCAAATACCGATGAGCAAGTTTGTCATTTACCTCGATGTCGAGCCATACATGAAGCAGTGGCTCACTCACGCTTACGGCGACCCAGTGGTCTTTCCTACCTCTTCCAGCGAGAATGCTGTCATCAGGAGACTGACCACCAAGCGTCCATCCGATAATGTCCCGGAACAGCCTTCAGACAAGGCTGTTGCCATCTCCATTCCATCATGCAAATACAAGAACCCTGAGACCTACAACTTTCTCACGTCCTATGGCAAGCAGGCACTCTGCGAGAGCCTTGATGACCTCTTCCGCATCAATATGTGGCAAGACCTTGGAGACCTCAGTGACACCTCCTGCACCAAGATGTCCGCTTTCCGTGCCTGGTGTCAGGCGCATGGCATCGACATTGACTATGCCGAGACCATACGCATGAAGTGGTATCGCATGCGAAAGGCGCATCAGGAGAAGGGCATCAATCTCTTCTCGAATGAGAGAAACAGAAAAAACATTATTTAACGCAAAAATCTCATCTACTATATACCCCTTTTTTGAACAACCCCGAACAACTGCGAACAGTTGCGAACAACACCGAACAGATTCAAGATTATGAGACATCTCAACTTCATCACCGACATCCAGCGCATCCCTGTCGAAAATTTGCCGTTTGATGCACTGCTGGGCAACAAGGCTTTTTCTCTTCCCGACAACCTCGATTGGGAAAAAGTCACTTTCAAGCGTCCTGCCAAGCTCGAAATTACGGAAAAAGTGGATGACAAGGTGCGCACATATACGCACAAACTCACATATAGCACATGTGAGGAGGACATTGACACGGACACCATCTATGCCTATCTGGTGACAGACATCGATGGTCGTAAGCGTCTTCTGGGCATCCCATCACGACCTTATCCTATTGCAACGGTCTCGGAGGTTCACCCTGATTCCTATGGCACGAGCACCTTGAATGAGGTCGCCGTGTCGTGGACTTTCACCCGAAAAGCACCGCTCATTCAGTAGCTTACGTATTTTATTTTGGCAATTGCCATGCTTACCTTTGCATCAAAAAAGACAAGCGCATGAAATACGGTATGATGATTAGCGGCACCATAGGACAGGGCTACGACTGGTGGTCTGGCACCTATGGAACACGCTCCAAGGATGTCAAGAGCTTTCTTGACGCACACGCCGACGAGGAGGTCAACATTGCTGTCTCCTCACCGGGCGGATATGTCGATGAGGGGTTGACCATCTACCAGCTCATTAAGGATCATGGTCATGTCAACATCCACATCATGGGTATGACCGCTTCCATCGCCACCGTGCTCTGCATGGGGGCGCAGCACGTCACCATGAGCGACGGCAGCACCATGCTCATCCACAATGCATCGACGGGTGTCACCGTCTGGGAGTCTGCCAACAAGGAGAAACTTGACCGGCTCATTGAGCAGTGGAAGAAGCAGCGTGATGACCTCGACACCATAGACAAGGTCATCGCCTCCGTCTATGCCAGCAAGTCGGGCAAGACTTCGGAGGACGTTCTCGCTCAGATGCAAAAGGAGAGTTGGATGACACCTCAGCAAGCCTTGGATTTCGGCTTGATAGACGAGGTGCGCTCCCTCGATGACGAGGACAAGCAGCGTCAGACCAACATGGTCAAGAGATTCACCAACTCCTTCTGCAAGGACTTTGGACTTCCTCCGCTCGTTTCGACCGCAGATACGACCGCCCCATCCAAGAGCTTCATGACACAGGTCATTGACGGTGTCAAGGAGTTCTTCAAGAATAACAACAAAATCAATGAAATGAAGAAGAAATTCCTCAACCTCCAAACCATCCTTGACCGCAAGGATGATTTTGAGGTAACCGATGAGAAAGTCACTCTCACCGATGCAGAGATGCAGAAAATCGAGGATGCCATTGCCGAGAAGGAAAAGAAGATCACCGACACGGAGACTTCTCTCACCGCCGCACAGGACAAGGTCAAGGACCTGGAGAAACAGATTGCGGACAAGGACAAGAGCATTCAAAACAAAGACCAGGAGATCGCCGACCTCAAGAAGGCTCCTGGCGCACAGACCAACGACACCGTTGACGATGGCGCAGAGGATCTCGATGCTGGTCAATTGTTCAACGCAGTAAAACAGATTATCTAAATGGCTGTTACCGAAGGTTCTACTATTCAGATCACTCCCGATTCACTCAACACCAGCTTCGCCAAGTATCGCAAGGAACTCATCCAGATTCCTTCACGTGCGTTGGATGAGGTTGCCAAGTACATGAGCCGCCGTGTCGGCGTTCGTGGCAAGGAGACCGTTGGACAGTTGGATGGCGACATGGAGATTGGTCCTTACTCTCTCACTCGTACCGACGAGAATGGCGTTACCATTGCTGGTCGTACCTTGGAGACTTACCTTGGCTCTGGCATCAAGCCTTTTGAGCCAAATGCGGTTCGTGAGTCCATCTATGGCTCCAACGTGTTCCAGGGCGATGCCCTCAAGAACCAACCAATCACAAAGATCGTGGGTGCCTACCTCTTTGGCAAGACCGGCGAGGCTTTTTTCAATACCTTATTTACCGCAAAGCGCAACCCTACAGGCAAGAAGACCATCGACCTCTACGATGGCTTCAAGACTATCTCAGACAAGGAGATTGTCACCAACAAGAGCGTCGCTGTGGAGAAAGGCAACCTCTTCAAGACGGAGAAGCTGACCAACGTCAATGCGGTCGATGCATTGGAGGCGTTCTATGACAAGGCTGACGACAAGCTGAAGCAGTTGAAGACATATATGTTCATGAGCAGCCAGGAACTGATGCTCTATATGCGTGCTTACCGAAGCGTGTATGGCAATGTCAACTACAACGGCAAATTCGAGAAGGTTCAGTTGGACGGATGTCCTAACTGTACGCTCGTCGGTCTTGACAACATGCCGACTGGCTACAAGATCATCACTCCAGGCAGCAACATGCTCATCGGTCTCGCCACCGAGGGCGACAACTGTACGTTCGAGTGCAAGGACTCACTCACGTCTCACTTCCTGATCGACTTCGTGGCTACCATGTACTTCGGTACTCAGTTCGAGACCATCAGCAAGGAGCGCATCCTCTTCGGTTATGATACTATCCCTACAGAGTAGGGGTAGCATCTTCCAATAACACATTATTATATATAATATGGCAGATACTAAGAAATCATGCACCGATTCCGTTGACCTCTACGAGGATCTTCTGAAGTGTCCGGGTGCGAAGAGATTGCCGGGTACGGGTCGCCGTGTCTTCCTCGCACCTCGCCGATATATCACAGCACTGGCAAAGCCTCAGTTGGAGAAGGCGGCTTCCATGAAGGACTACCTCGTCATCAAGGAGTCGCACACCATGGCGGCAGACAAGAAGTTCATCGTGGCTTATCTCGCCACCGACAAGTCAAATTTCTCCTCTGAGTCACAGGGCGAGGATGGCAGCAAGACCATGCTCAACAAGCTCTCCATCGTCTTCCCTGGCACCGAGGAGGAGCAGTCCGCACTCGCCTCCATGCTGCTCAATGAGGATGTCATCGCACTCATCCCTCAGCGCAACGGCAAGTGCCGTCAGTATGGTGACGATAACTTTGAGTGCTCAGTGGCTCCTTCTCAGTCCTCTGGTTCCTCCGTCACAGACGAGACCAGCACCACTGTCGAGCTGTCCGTGGGTTGTGAGACCTTGCCACCATTCTACTATGGTGACATCCCAACCGCTGAGGGCATCTACTCTGGTGAGACTGGAGACTTGAAATCCTTACCGGCATAATATATGCACATACGATAAAACCAGTTAAACAAGCCGTGGCGGGGCGAAGCTTTCAATGGCTCGCCTCGCCTTTTTAGTTTTCGCATTTATGAATGACGTAAAGTTCACACAGCGCATCAAGCAATGGTTCGACAGCGAACACACTGATGAGAATATTCGAGAGGGAGCGATGCTCCTTCTGCAGATGAACAATAACAGACACCTCTACCAACAGATCATCCTGCGTCCGCAGAAGATGCTGGAGCATCTCAAGTATGAGCTGCAGAAGCACTACGGATACCGTGTCGAGGGCTTGACCCTCGACGAGGTGCGCAAGTTCGACCGTGAGGTGACACCTATTTTGCAGCATGCGGTCGAAACGACCGAGAATGCTGACACGGAGCACGCTGAGCTGGCACCGCATCTGCCTGCGTCCGAGGCTGAAATCACCGATTCCATCGATGCTTCTGCCATCATCGCCAAGGGCAAGCGAGAGGATCACGACACTCTCCCCGATGAAATCAAGGAAATTTGGGATGCCAACTGCCAGAGATGGAAGCGCATCAAGGAGCTCTTTGAGTCTTGCAAGGCCTATGAGCAGTCCTGTGACCGATACGAGGGGCTGAATGCCGCCAACCAGGATTTCCAGAAGATGCTCGTCACTCTCAAGACGGATTACTATGCCTACAAGCAGGGGATGGAGGAATATGACCACTTCAATCCCGATGAAACCGTACAAAATGAGGATGCGGAGCCTAAGACGGAAGTCGTGATCTCCGCCAATACCATAGGCAACGCACGCAGCTATCTCACCAAGAACCTTGACAAGCTCATCCAGCTGCAGTCGGATGGCAAGGACGAGCAGGCTGCCAAATTGAAGGCTAACGTGGAGCAGCGTGTCAACATCTTGCTCGATGCCAAGGCTGACATCAAGCCTGATACCATCGCCAAGATCAAGCAGGCTGGCATAGAGATGCCTGGCGACAACGAGGAGGCAACCGATGAGGGCACAGCAGATTCAGCAGGTGCTGAAGCCGCTCCAGCGGAATAGCTCACAGACCTTCCTCGGTCAAGGGCTGCATACCCTCGGACTGCTCGGATGGATACTGGAGCAGACGGGTGCCGCTGATGTGGCGGTCACTACCTTCTCCACATCCGATGCCTTCCTTTGCGGTATGCTCAACCTTCGCAAGCGAGGTCTCATTTACCATGCAACGTTAGTGGCTGACATCAAGGCTTCACAGAAAACCTTGAAGCTGAGCCGTCTCATGACGGAGGCCTTTGACGAGGTCAAGCTGACGCTCAACCACTCCAAGATGGTCTTGGTCGCTAACGATGCCTGGTTAGTCTCCGTGATAACATCCCAAAACCAAACCTATGGCGACCGTGCGGAATGCGCATTCGTCACCACGGACAGGGATGTCTATCTCGATTTACGTAACATGCTAAATGATTTGCTCGATGATACGACAACAATTTCCATTTCTCGACAGCAGTGAACTGCTACTGCAGGCGGTCTATGACCAGGGCAAGAACATGACACCCGTGGAGGATGTGCCTCTCTTGCTCGACTTGCCATCCGATGAGTCCATGGCACTGCTCATGGAGCTGCGTGAGCCTCGCTCGCCTTATCGACGGAAATATCTCTTGGGACTGGCTGAGACCGCAAGCGAGCTTCGAGCCAACAACATAGCGTTGGCTAAGGTGGGCTCGCCTGGCGCATATCAGTCGCTCATGTCGCAACTCTCGCAGATCATTGCCAATCTCAACTGATATGAGCCTACCAGTCAACGTTGATGACTACATGAAGTACATGCCCCTCAACGAGGATGAGCTTCAAGACCTCCACCTCTCGACCATCGTCAAGCAGAGGGTCGAGAGACTCCGGGGCTGTTATGCGTTCTGGCTTCGTTATCCACGATACACCGTCCGTGAGATGGTGGATCAGGACAAAGCCATGTTCGGGGTGGGAGAGAGCCAGGCATACGATGATATCCATCTGTGCCAGCTCATGCTCGGCAATCTCAACGCCGCATCCAAGGAGTTCTGGCGATGGAAGGTCAACCAGGAGATAGACGAGGACCGCAAGGCGGCAAAGGCGGCTGGCGACTTTCGTGCGTTGGCACAGATGCAGAAAAACCGCATCATAAACAACCGCACAGACAAGCCTGACGAGCCGGAACTTGCCTTCGACAAGATCGTGCCGATTGAGTTCACTATGTCTGACGATCCTACGGTCATCGGTTTGCAGAGGATTCCTAATCTTCGAGCAAAGATCAAGAAAATGGAGAAGCGTTACTCCATGCCGGACATAGAGGACGCTGACTTTGAGGAGTTGCCAAATGACGACGGAAAGACAACCTAAAAAACTCTTTTTCAATGACCAGCAGTCGAGGGTGCTCATGATGATGCCACACGACTTGATTTGCGAGTGGGGGCGTGGTACCGGCAAGGGCGTGGTCGAGGCTGGCCGCATCCTCTATGCGGTGCAGCACATGCCAGGATCTTGCCTCGCCATGGTCGCCCCATCGGTCAAGAGATGCCAGACCAACATCCTGCCGTCCGCACTCGTTCACCTGGAGGAATGGGGGTACAAGCGAGATGTCCACTATGTCGTGGGCAAGAAGCCTTGGAAGGCCTTGCACTGGCAAGACCCTCACTTCATGCCTATGAACTGGGAGAATACGGTCGCCTTCTACAATGGCTCCTATCTCAACATCATATCGCAAGACCGAAGCGGTACCTCCAACTCGCTCTCCCTTGACCACGTCTTCGTGGACGAGGCCAAGTTCATAGACTGGGAGCAGCTCAACAATGAGACGCTCCCGGCCAACCGTGGCAACAAGCAGCTCTTTGGTGACTGCTGCCTCCACCATGGCATGACCATCACATCCGATACCTCTGCCACCAAGAAAGGCTCTTGGTTCATGCAGTGGGAGAAGAAACAGGATAAGGAGCTTGTGGCCACGCTGGAGACCGTGCTGGTGCAGCTGCACTCCATCCGCAACAAGTTGGCGGCACACCCGGAGCGATACGACTACTACGTGGCACAGGTCAAGAAATACGAGAGGGTGCTGCACTCCCTGCGCTCCTATTGCCTCGTATATTCCAGATGCTCCAGCATACAGAACCTGGCAGTCCTTGGAGAGGACTTCATCCGGCAGATGAAACGAGACCTCCCCAAGATGACCTTCCTCACAAGCATCATGTGCCAGCATGTCGGCATTGCACAGGATGGCTTCTATAGCGGTCTTGACGAGGACCGCAACTTCTACACTGCACCAAACATTACCTATCTTGACGATCTGCAGTATGGATTCAATCCCAAGCACGACAAGACGGACTGCCGCATGGATGCCGACATCGAGGACGGCTTACCGCTGATCATCGGCTCCGATGCCAACGCCAACATCAACTGTCTCGTAGTGGGGCAGGTTGGCTCTGACACCAAGCTGCGCATCCTCAACTCCTTCTATGTCAAGTACGAGCGAAAGCTGCCTGAGCTGGCTCAGGACTTCTGTGATTATTATCGCTACCTCAAGGACAAGCGTGTCATCTTCTATTATGATGCCACCTTCGTGGGCAACGACTATGCGACCCACAATGAGAAGTTCTACCAGATCATCGCACGCATCCTCCGCAAGAACGGATGGCTCGTGCAGGAGGTCTATGTCGGCAAGCCGATGAACCACCTGGAGAAGCAGCTGCTCATCAACCGCATGTTCAAGGGTGCGGCCAACCACATGATCCTCATCAACCAGGACAACAACGAGGACTTGATCATCTCCATCGAGAGCGCTGCCGTCTATAACAACGGCAAGGACAAGCGAGGTGAGAAGCTCGTGGAGACGGACGAGGACAGGCTGGAGAACCGCACCGACTTCTCCGATGCCTTCGATACCGTCTGCATTGGTGCTGAGAAGTTCCCTCAGGCTGCCATATACATGGGCGGTCTCTCTTGTTACCGAAAATGATTTTGCTTTCTATATATTTAGGTTATTAGTTATTATTTTCTCTATTGTTGATTGGAGGCTGTTGCCCGTGAGGGTAGCAGCCTTTTTTGGGTTTCTGTAAAGCGGTATCGCCCTATTGGGCGATGGATTGCTTGATTCGCCGTTCCGTACATTTTATCCTCGCATTCTCCGCCACCCGTGATGTGTACCCATCCGAAATTTCCTGTGCAAAGGTAGCTTCTGGCGATCCAATCCTGCGCATGAACCTGGGTTAACAAAAGCCAAAGGTTCTTTACGCCTTGCTAAACCTTTACCTTTTGTGTAACACAGAACCCCACGCTGGTTTGTCTCTGCCAGCGCAGTGTGATGGCACAGGAAAAATCGAAAGGGCACACCGGGCTTTGAACGGAATGCAATTAAAAAAAATACTCCACGGCTGGAGTGGGAGAAAATCTCTGGGCTCCCGAACATTACCAGAATACAGTTTTCAATCTTTCAATTAAATCAAAAATGAGACAGAACTATTTCATCGAGTACGTGCCATCGGCTTATATGCACCTTTGCTTCGACAAGGAGCAACAGATGGCTAACAACCAATTCGTCTATGACTTCAAGAGCGGCAACAAGGCAGCATCACGCTATTGTGGCGAGTTGCTCGTTCACTACCTATCGACACGCTATGGCAAGCTATTGAAAGACTATGTGGTGGTTTTCGCACCTTGTAGCAGCCAAGCCAAGTATAACAAGCGTTTCGCCTATGTCGCAGCGATGCTTCGCAATATCCTCCACGTCACGACTGCAAATGAGCACGTGCACATCTATGGGGAGCGCAAGCCACTCCACAACGGAGGAAGCCACAACGTCAGCGAGGAAATCTACAAGGTCAGCGTGGACGGAGATTTCTTCAAGGGAAAGAATGTCATCTTGTTTGACGACCTATTGACAAGTGGCAAGACCATCGGGGAGTTCAAGAGCCAACTCGAAGCCGTGGGCGCATACGTGGAGGAGGAAATCTTCCTGGGGCGCACAGTACACCACGACCCAATCTCAATGCGAGGATGCTTGCAAGAGATGGAGGAGGGGTTCTATGAGAGCGTGGCACGCTCTAAGAGATGTTTCCCAAGCGGAGTGAAGATTAACAAGAAGTCAAACCATAAGAAAGCAGCGTAAGATGAAGAGATATTGTGATATGTTGGCAGACGAGAGACCGGAATATAAGGCGGCTAACTATGGCTTCGAGAGCCTAAGCAACACGGAATTGTTATCCATGGTAATCAACAGAGGGGCGGGAACCATCGAGAGCATGAGCCAAGCAAGGCAACTGATGAACGTGGCAAGCGGCTCACTCACCGCCTTGGGCAAGATGTCTATGTACGAGATGCAAGTGGTGCAAGGCATTGGGGACTGCAAGGCACTTGCCATACTCGCAGCCTTGGAACTTGGCAAGCGCAAGGCGATGGAGAAGCAAGGCTACCGCCCCGACCTTGGCAGCAGCATAGCCATCTACAACTTCCTTCACCCGATGATGGCAGACCTGCAAGTCGAGGAGGCGCACCTTTTGCTGATGAACCAAAACTTCAAGCTATTGAAGCACGTCAAGTTGAGCGTGGGGGGAATCACCGACACATCGGTGGACGTAAGACGCATCATGCGTGAAGCCGTGATGTGCAACGCCACCATCGTGGCACTCGCACACAACCACCCAAGTGGAAGCCCGTATCCATCAAAGGATGATGATAGGCTCACCACGCAGATACACAAGGCGTGCGAGGTGATGAGACTTTTCTTTATGGACCACGTAATCATCACGGATGGGGCGTTCTATAGCTACCACGACAAGGGCAAACTATAGGAGGGATGGAGCACACACGCCCCATCTTACTTGCATACTCGCTCCCGACCGCCGATAGGCGGCAATTGCCACAAGAAAAAGCGTTACATATTCCGCTGTGATTTCCCGAGGCAATTGCCGTCCAGCGTAGGGCGGTGGAGGCTACCCTTACAGGGAAGGCACGCCTTTTTGCGACCAACTTTTGAAAAATCCGTGGTTTTCAACAAGTTGGCAAAAATGACCGTGGAAAATTTGTGCAAAATGGCACAAATTGCCAATTGCACAAGCACGATTGCCCCTCGAAAATGGCGACTTATGGCAATTTTCGGGCAAATTGCCACAAGAAACGCGCCATTTTCGAGAAAACCCCTCCATTGCATTACGGGGTGAAAGCGGTAGGAACATTTCTTGACATCATTCAAAAATGATGAAATAAAGAGGAAATAACCTTTATTTTCATTTTGATACTCAATTTGATAGTTAAATTTGTTCTAAAATTTGCGATATTCGAAAAAACAACGTATCTTTGCAGCGGTAGAAAAGAAATAAAACAACTAAAACGCAAGTTATGAGAACAATGAAGATTAACAGACGTAGAGCCGTACGCTCTATGACAGTGTCTCGCCACCCATTCTTTGAGGGCTTGCGCAGTTTGGGAAGTATTGGTGGCGACAATAGCCTCTTCAATGATTACTTGAGGGGTGACAATGCGTCCGACTTGAGGAGAGATTGGGAAACCGTCAACTCCGATATAAGGAGAGTTTTTAACAGTCAAAGAAAGCAGCTTTATGCAAGATAAAGACAAGGAAATCATTCAAATGGAGGATGCCATCCCGGCAGACGTGAATGCCATCCTCCAGGAACTCCCAGAGGAGAAACGAAGTGCGATTCTCGCCACGATGATGGCTTTTGAGGAAGAACGCAGCTTCAGTGGACCATTGCCACCTCCTGAATATCTTGATGCGTATGAGAAGACGCTGCCTGGCGCTCCCGACCGCATCTTGGTAATGGCGGAGAAACAAGTGGACCATCGCATTGATGTGGAAAAGACCATCGTCAAGAAGAAATTCAACCAAAGCACGTTGGGACAAATCATTGGGGCCATTCTTATTCTTTTCTTCGGTTACATCGCATACGACTTGGCTATGCACGGACACGACACCGCAGCGATTGCCATCGGTGTCACTACTGTTGTCAGCCTTGCAGTGGTATTCGTCCTCAACAAAATTCCATCCATTTATCCAAAAGAAAAATTAGACGCAAATCAATAAAAAAAATAGAAAAAGCCCCCGACTTTTTACCAAGTTGGGGGCTTTTTTGTGTCCAAATGTTAAATCTTTGTTAAACGTAATAAATTTATTATGTAAAATTTGCACATATCAAAATTATTATGTATCTTTGCAGTGTCAATAGAGATAATTAACATGTTTAACCATTTAAAATTTCAAAATGAATGATTTAGAAAAAGAAATCAAAAGAAAGGAACAAGAAATCAAGGATTTGATGAAGTTCGCAAAGTTGGTCAACAACATCGAGAAACAAATTGATTTGAGACTCGAAGACCTTTCAAAGCTCTACAAAAAGAGAAAGTAAGTAACAATTAAAACCTCCCCTCACAGAGGGGAGGCTATTAAAAACAATAAAGAATATGGAGAATATCAAGGATTTAATGTCAGAGTATGCACGCTTGGCAGGCAAGGAGGATGATGCCAGTCAGGCGAGAATGCGAGAGATTCTTGCTTACGTGGAGCAAAATGCCACTGAGGATGAGAAAAAATACGTGGGCGACTTCATCTCCAAGAGGGTTGCAAAGCTCAAGGTGGAAGTGGAGTGCTTGCGAGCACAGATTGGAGAGGCGGACTATAAGTTGTTGCCAGTCTCTTACATCGCCAAGGAATATTTTGGGAAAAGTGCTGCTTGGCTTCTTCAGCGCTTAAACGGCTACGAGGTTCGTGGGCAGGTTTATACGCTTTCAGAGCAGCAGAAGGACACGTTTAATCGTGCCTTGCAAGATATAAGCCAGAGGCTTGCCAGCATAAAGCTGGATTAAATGGTTTATGTTGATTATTTCTTTGACACCGCCCCCCCCCGACTTTGAGCCAAGTCGGGGGCATTTTTCTGCCCAAATGTTAAAGTTTAGTTAACGTAACAAAATAGTTACCGAAATATTTGCATATCCGTAACTTTATTGTTACCTTTGCAACGTCCAACAAGGATAAAGCGAATCATTGATTTTTTGAACAACATGAAGTACAATGAACTGTACAAGAAGTTAAGTAAGGCGGGATGCCTTCGACTTCAACATGGTGGTCGGCACGACAAATGGGTCAACCCAGCCAATGGCCAGGAGGCTCCTGTCGCACGACATGGAACGGCAGAGGTTCCGATAGGAACTCTGAAATCTATCTATCGGCAACTCGGGCTTTAAGCCTGGGTTCGCCCTTCATGTTTTCGTGTTGTGATAAGATGAGGTGGTTCGCTTTTGCTTAGAACATTATAACATTAACAATATGGCTAAAGAAGTTAAGGTAATAGTTGAAACAGGGAAGGACTTATATGCTTGTTTCCTGCCAAGGGAGTCTGATGGTTTGGGAATCGGGCTTTGCGGTGACGGCAAATCTGTCCAAGCAGCTATTGATGATTTTTATGTTTGCGTTGACGAGGCTAAACAAGATTTAAAGGAAAAGGGCAAGGCGTTTCCAGACGTAAAGTTCACTTTCATCTTTGATGTTGGAGCTTTCTTCAATTACTATCCTCTCAGTATATCTGCATTCGCCAAATACATTGGCATGAACGCTTCACTGCTCAGGCAGTATGCTGCTGGTATCAAGGTACCACAGGCTAAGAGTTTGGAAAAAATAAGGCAAGGTATTGCCAAGATTAAAGGAGATATTGATGCTGGTATGCTGATAGACAGACCAGTTCTGCAATATGTATAGTTGACCGCCAAGTTAATTATACTTCATGTATTAAAAAATAAATGATCGCTTAAAGCCCCTGGTGCGTGAGCATCGGGGCTTTTTCTATTACCAAATGTTAAAATATTAACACCGTGTCAATTTTCCCCCGAAATATTTTGGCGGTTTCATTTTTTCTCCTTACCTTTGCCAACGCTTATAAGACGATAGTGTATCTATCCGGCCGGGCGTCCGTTATCGCCTATGGCTTCTTTGCCGCAGGCTTTTTTTATGCCCGAAAGCATCTCCGTACCCATGGCTTCATGGGATGGGTGCATTTCTATATGGCGGCTGCATGAACCGTAAGATTTGAATTGTCCACCGGATAGTCATCGTCTTATAAGCAACGGGGAATGCAGCCGCCACCCTTTTATACAATCGGCTGCTAACGCTTATAAGACGATGCAATATGCAAAGTACATTGAATTTGGGTGCAGCGCAGGTGAGACCTGTGGGCATCAGCCTGGAGGAGGGAGTGGCTACCCTCAAGTGTGAAATCAAACGACTCTTGAAGACCAAGAGCGAGACGATGAGCTACCTCTGCGAGGAGACCGTGACGTATGGTGACGTGGTGAAGACCCTCGTGGGCTTCGTGGCCGTCCTCGGCGTGGTGGCGGTGAGTGGTTACTTTTTCGGAGGGGAGGTGATGTGATGGCTACGGAAATCGACTATAGATATGAAGAGTACAAGAAGTTCTATCCCGATACGGTCAAGGCGACGCTCACCATGGGCAAGAACCTCAACAAGGAGCAAGCCCAAAAACTTGTAGAGCAATATGCCGAGGTTCAGAACTCCAAAGCCATCTATTGGAATGTATTGGGGCGAAACATCCTGGTATATACCTCAGCCCAGTTCAAGGCGGACGCTGCCAAGATGATTAGGGGGGGCAAAGGTAGTGACGGCATATCCTGCCAACATCACTGTCGAGTCTAATGGCGTGATATATTGCGCCGGTGAAGCTACCATCAGAATTAGCTCAGATGTTCCCGACATCAGTGGTGTGTGTTCAGCCATATACTTCAAACCAGCAGAAAGTGAGGTGAGCGATGAAGAAAGCTAAGAGATGCAAGGGCAAGCGCATGCTTATGTGGAAAGACCTCTACAACATTCAGTTTTTCCAGAGACAAGGCAGAACTTTGAATGCAGCCAAGACCCAGATACAGTTCTTCATAAGAAGAAACGAAGTGAGCCACGTGATTATCTATGACCATCCTCGGTACGGCTCTGATTGCATTGTCAGATGGCACGATGGTAGGTACTTCACGTTTTCTCACAACTCACAGTCATCCCAGGCCAAGCCATTCCGCATGACCTTGGCAAAGTACAAGCAACTAAACGATTTCGAAAAATGAAAAAGAAGCCTAAGGACATCATGGAGCTCGACTGCAAGAGGCAGCGAGTCCAGAGCCGACTCGTGGAGCGAGCCTGGCAACTCGACAAGGAGCACACCGAGCTATGGCAGCAGACAGAGCGTGCGAGGTTCAACAGACAGTTCTGCCGAACCAACCGCACCTACTGCGCCCTTACAGACAACATCGACCACCTCGTGGCCACGGACAAGCGTGTGTGCCGACTCCGTGAGAAGTACTTCCTCTGGGCGGCTCGCATCACCTATTGGAACATCCTCTTCGATGCGGCATACGGGCGCATGCAGCTCCGCAAGACATGCGAGAGAGCATACGAGGAAGTGAAAACTGAAGTTCAACCCATTAATTTTGTTTGACCATGCCAAAAGATATGACCAAGTCAGCCATCGAGCGACAGATGCTCGATGCCTACTTCCACTTCCGCTCCAACCTACCGAAAAAGGACGAGGAGAGCGGACTGGACTACAAGAAGTCTTTCAAGACCACCGAGGACATCGCCTCGGATCTATCTACCATGGCAACCATCGACCCCGAGACCATCGTGAGCTACCTCGTGGATGGCGACTACCAGCTGGCGACCCTGCCAGACGGTTCCATCGCCTGGGCAATCTGGGAGAGAGTGTTGCCGATCAAGTAATTTTCCCATAAAATTTGTTGCTTTCAGAGAAAATCACTACCTTTGTGGCGATTTAATTGAAAGATTTCACGGAGGGTGGCGCGTGAGCGTAGCCCTCCGTATTTTTATATCCGTGCCCGTCATCTTATCTTTGCATCAAAAAAAGACAAGATGACCATCAAATCAGCACCGTCGGGCACGTGCTTCCTCTACAACATACGTGACCTCGACATCCTTACCTCCATGAGCCGTGTGCTCGTCACCATAGCCATAGGCGACAAAACCGTCTATAGCGAGTTTCTCTATCCCGCCGATGGTGAGATAGTCCTTGCCGACTTGGCTGACATTTTCCAGCCATACGCAAGGCAGCAGCTCGTCATCGATGCCGTCATCACCGCCACCGAGCAGAAGGTGGACGATGAGGGCGGTGCCACGCAGAGCGACCAAAAAACCTGCAAGCTGCGCATCCTCTACGCCACCGTTGACATCCCCGACATCGACTGTCAGGACTTCACCGACACCCATTTCCTCACCATCTTGCAGGATGCTAAGACGACCTCGCTGGGTCGCCTGGAGTACTTGCACTACCTCGGCACAGACCCCGCCGCCGTCACGGCATACTATACCGATGGCACCAAGCAGCTCTTCACGCCGCAGGTGGTGGGCGGCAACGCCAAATATACCACCATCGACGTCTCGCCGTTCAGCTTCACGATCAAGGGCAAGACCCTCTCTTACCTCGATGTCAAGGCTGGCAGCCGCAAGCAGACGTTCATCGTTGACCAGCGGCAGCCCGACTGCGCCCCGATACTCCTATTCACCAACTCCTTCGGGTGCCAGGAACTGATATACTGCACAGGCAAGCACGAGGTGTCGCCCGAATACACACGAGACAGCGCGTCCATCGGGGGCAAGACCCTCAACTACCGCATCACCGAGAAGCGAACCTTCAAGGCTGATACCGGTCCGCTCACCGTGGCGATGGCTAACTGGGCGGATGACCTCTTCCGCTCTGACGAGGTCTATCTGGTCAACATCTACGACGGCGAGGCGGTGGTGGGCAAGAGGGTCACCATCTCGGACTCCAAGAGTGACAATGACAACCTCCTCGACACTATCCCACGCTTCACCTTCAGCTACTCCTACGCACAGAGACAGCACAATGTGCTCGACATGAGGCGTGCGGGTCGCATCTTCGACAACACGTTTGACAATACATTCAACTGATGAAAAAGACCGCATACCACATCAACGAGGTGCTGCGCCTCATGGACCAGGCGCACCGTGACCACGCCACCGTCAGGCTCAAGGCGTGGACTTCTGACGGACGATCCATCAATTATGACGGATGGCTCGTCTCTGGCGGCAGCTGGCGAGGGGGATTCCACCGCCTCACGCACCCACAGACAGGGGAGGTGCACACGCTTCCCGATGTCTTCATCTTCAACTTTTTAGGATTACCAGTATATCTATGAGCAAGAACAAATACACCATGGCTCGTGTCAGCCAAAACGGCGACAAGGAGCGATACATGCTGATGCCTTCGGGCGTACATGGGGTGACCAGGAACGAGGCGACCATCGCCTCGCAGTATGGCTCCGACACCTCCTTCCTCGGATCGGGGGAGGTGGGCGACGCCGCCTATTCGCCCATCACCGTGGATGGCAGGGACTATGAGTATGTGAGATATGGGGACGATGACTCCATACCATACGAGCTGCAGAGGCTCCTGAGGATGAACATGGTCGCCATGCGTGCGCAGGCGTTCAACGTGCAGTGCTGCTATGGACAGGGCATCCGCTTCGTGGACCGTGAGACCATGAAGGACACCACAGACCCCGAGATCCGAGAGTTCTGCCTTCGCAACAGCATACACGAGGTGTTCATGGAGCAGGCGACCGACATGAAGTTCTTCTTCTGGAACGTCACCGTCATCATCCTCTCACGTGACCACGCCAAGATCGTGCAGATGCGTCACAAGGACGTGACCTACTGCCGATTCCAGCGACCCGACAAGAATACGGGGCGCATCGCACACGTCTTCTTCGGCGACTTCCGCAAGTCGATGTCGCCGTTGGAGGCGGAGATGATTCCGCTCCTCGACTACTGGGACCCACTGGGCGACCTGATGGCTCGCATGGGCAAGGCTCCCGACCCATACACCGGGGTGACGGGCAAGCCTCCGAGGGATGGCCATGACTGCAAGTTCGCCATCGTCTCACGCATCCCGACACCGGGCTTCCAGTTCTATCCCATCCCATACTACACCGCCATCTTCGATGATGCCTGGTTCGACATCTACCGTCTCATCGGCATCGGCAAGAGGTTCATGATCAAGAACACCTCAGCCCCTCGCATACAGATAGAGGTGCACCGTGAGTACTGGGACAACCTCTGCAACGAGGAGGGCATCATCGACCCAGTGGAGCGCATGGAACGCATCAAGGAGGAGCGTGACAACATCATCAACTTCGTCTGCGGTCCCGAGAACGCCGGCAAGGCGCTCATCACGGGCTACTACTTCGACCCCAACGGCAAGGAGCAGCGCATGGTGCGCATCATCAACCTCAACGAGTCGGGGCAGAAGGAGGGCGGCGACTGGGCGGATGACATGAGCGAGGCTTCCAACGCCCTCTGCTTCGCCCTAGGCGTGCATCCCAACCTCATCGGTGCTACGCCAGGCAAGAGCCAGATGAACAACTCAGGATCCGACAAGCGTGAGCTCTTCATCCTCAAGCAGTCGCTGGAGAAGGCGTGCCACGACATCATGGCGAAGCCCTATCACGTCGTGGCGCACTACAATGGATGGTCAGACCGTGACATCACCGTCGATGTGCCGATGATAGAGCTGACCACCCTCGACAAGAACAAGGACCAACAGACATCAACCGTTAGCAATACTGAAGACAATGAAAATGGAAATTAGCAAGGACGAGTTCGAGCAGGCCATCTTGGTCGCCACCTCGTCGCACTCGGAGGTCTATGACTCCGTAAAGCCCCATTTCATCGGGGCATACGACAAAATCAAGAGTTTCTTCATTGGCGGCGATGGCATCAAGCACCTCGATGAAACCGGGGATTTTCAGCCATTGCTGAAGAGATGGGTGTGCCTTGAGGCCTTCCTCTCCGTGGTTCGACACCTCGACCTCGTTCTCACCCCCACAGGCTTCGGCGTGGTGAGCAACGGCGAGGTCTCGCCAGCTTCCGCATCACGTGTGGAGAGCCTGGTGGAGCAAGTCCGCCAGGCGTGGCAGTGTGCCAAGGAACAGGCGGTGCTCGCACTCCTTGGCTCGCTTCCAGATTGGGGGTGCAGCTCGTTTGGTGAGAGATGCGTGCCAACCTTGCTTTGGGGATACCAGGACTACAAGGTGGCGGCGAGGCTGGAGCAGCTGACCACGTCCGACTGGCAGCTGGCACAGACACACATCCAAACCGCTGACGAGATTCTACGCCGCCGCATCTCCAACGAGCAGATGGATGCGCTGCTCTCTCACCTCCGCAGCGGAAAGCCTTGGACGGAACCTATGCAGAAGGCGGTCAACCTCATGCGCTCCTATATGGTTCGTTATTCCGACACCGCCTATTTCACGCCCAACGAGATGAAGAGCCTCCTTGACAGGCTCCAGACATTGATGGATGCCGATGCGGACACCTTCGCTCCCTATCACGCATCATCCGAGTACCGACGCAACCATTTCAAGCCGTATGAAAATAAGAAGTCAAACCCTGCCTACATATTCATTTAACGATGGAAAAATCAAAATCTCGCTTACAGTCCCTGATTCTTGGGACAAGCTCACGCAGTCTCAGCTTCGATATGCGCTCTTCCTGCTCACTAGATATTCCGAGCCGGTCGTCATCAAGACCTGTTTCCTGGTTCGAGTCGCAGGACTTGACATCATCAAGCAGACACGCACAGGATGGAAATGCCAGGTTAGATGCCATGACGTCAGTGATTCCAGGCAAGGGGGAAAGGTCCGCCGCAGGGTCTTCTACCTCAGCACCGAGCAAGTCCTTGGATTCCTCGACAAGCTTGACTTTCTCGATGGATTCGGAGGATTTAAGCCCATCGATTCAATCTCTGACAGACTTTTCGCCGTTGATAGCATCCGTAAGATATCGTTCCAGGACTACCTCTTTGCTGAGAAATATTACCAGCTTTATCTGTTGCGCCGAGCAGACAAGTTTCTTGCCCAACTCGGTTACATTCTGTACCGCACAAGTGGTGGAGAACGTGACGACACTGTTACCTTTACTCCAGAAGAGCTGTTGGCGACATTCCTATGGTATTCGGACTTCAAGGCTCTCGCCGCCGCCAACTTTCCGCATTTTTTCAAGTCCTCCAAGGAGGGCGGCGAGCCTACCGAGCAGGACATATCCCTGGGCATTCGTGCACAAGTCCGTGCGCTCACCGATGGTGACATCACCAAGCAGCAGGCTGTCTTCGAGACCGACTGCTGGGCTGCGCTCACGGAGCTGGACGAGAAGGCGAGGGAGGCAGAGGAATTCAAGCAAAAGACAAAAAATCATTAGAGACCATGACTGAGAAACAATTCGATGCAATCGCATATTTCAAGCAACTGACCGAGGAAAACGTCACTTGCCGACTTTATAATTTTGTCGCAACGACATGCAGCGGACCCGACACCGTGCAGGGCGTGATGCAGCAGTTCCGCCGCACCGCCAACTTCGTCATGGTGTCCGACACGGTCGATTCCAACACCCATTCCGTGGGAGACGGATTCTTCGACCGCAACGTCTTCACCGTGTGGATCCTAGCTGCATACAAGCAGGACGACATGGCAGACCGTGAGGAGAAGCTGAACGTCTGCAGATATATCTTCAGACAGTTCCTCAGCCGTCTCCTCCACGACAAGGAGATGGAGATCTACGATGACCAGATGGAGTTCCTCGACCTCACGCACGTATATTCCACCGAGCTGGGCAGATGGAGCATGAACGGTGTGACCGGGCTTTATTTCATGGTCACCTCCGACGAGCCTGTTGACCTCCAATATGACGAGAGCCTATGGCAGAAGCAATAGACGAGCTCCGCAAGTACCACAAGGGGTGGGCGGATGCCATGGGCGTGTTCTGGCGTGAACGCATGGAGAAGCTGCGCACCATCGACACTGGTGCGCTCTATTCGTCCATCAAGGCACGCATCGAGGAGGGCAGCGTCACCACCATCGAGCACAACTTCCTCCAGTACGGAATCTATGTTGCCGCTGGCGTGGGTCCTGCCCACGAGTGGTTCAAGTGGACCAAGGCGCAGGGCGGTGTCAAGATACACCGCATCAATGGCGGCGACCTCAACTTCCTAGGCGAGGAGTACCGCAAGGAGCAGGGCTTGGACGAGCCACGGAAGGTGGGTCCGGCATGGGGCGGACGCATAGCCGGTGGCAAGCCCAAGGGCCGCCGTGACTGGTTCTCCCAGAAATACTACTCCTCCGTCATGCGTCTCAACGAGCGTGAGGCGGACTTCTATGGCGAGACATACAACGGCTTGATGGCCACGGCACTCGACGAGATATTCAGCGGTGTCGGCGCAGCCCGAAACCTATAGGCGTATTTCTCGCATTTTTTTCGATCATTATTTTTGCACAAAAAAAATATGGCAGACCAAATGACCAAGCAAAAGCTGGAGCAGGACTTCGAACAGATACGTGACGAGCGGCGCAAGGCGGCGAACACCGCCGAGCGCATAGGCAACGCCTTCCTCTCCCTGCTACATTTCAACACCGAGGTGGAGGACACCCGATACCTCTCACGGGAGCACGATGACACCGCCCATGGCATCATCACCTTCGCAAAGGGGCTGGTTTCATCGGCACTCGCCAAGCTCGCATCCCTCTTCGTGTCGGGTGACACGCAGTTGGGCGAGAATGGCACTAAGACTACCTTTGGAGACTACAAGCCAGAGGCTTCTGGTGCTTCCGTCTCCGTGTCAAGTGACGGCACATCGACCGCGGAGTTCGACTTCATCACCATACGCCGTGCCGCCTACTTCCGTAAGATCACCATCAAGGAACTTCGGCACGTGGGTGGCGAGATGGCACTGACGGCAGCCGCCATGGTGTGCTCCAAGGTAGAGTGGCTCAACAGCCGTGGGCGTGTCATCACAGCTGGCACGCCGACCTATTACAAGTGCTACTTCGAGAAGACCGATGGCAAGCGCACCACCTACCAGGAGTTCATCGTGGGAGACCAGGCACGATGCCAGACCTTCCGCATCTCCCCAGGCTCCTCGTCTTACCAATCGACCAAGTACTACTGGCGACTGATGACAGGAGTGGGCGATGACTTCATCATCCTCTCCAACCAGGATGGCAAGTTCGATGGCTTGGACATCCCGGAGGCTGGCGACAACATCGTGCAGCTCGGATTCCAGGAGGTGGGCAACCCTGTGCGCACCTCAGCCATCATCCTCTCAGCCACCGCCGAGGATGCACCTTCGACCAAGTACTACTCCGGCATCACGTCCTTCTCCCTCTCTGACTGCGAGGTCAAGGACGAGGGCTTCGAGGGCGGTCAGTTCCACTCTCGCATCTATGGCACATACTACGTGGGCGACCGTGAGCAGTCCAACTTCATTTCCTACGATCCGCTCACCAAGACAGCCACCTTCAAGGGCAAGGCCATCTTCGAGCCTGGCACCACGCTCCCTGACGGTACGCCCATCGAGCAGCTGCAGAACCTTGGCATCAAGAGTGGCAACCTCCTCCGCAACTCGGGCTTCACGGGCGACTACACCTCCCGAGAGATGCAAGCCGACATGGACATTACCGATGAAACCACCATTTTCAGCGACTCCGCCAAGGGATGGAATGCCGAAAACGCCGAATTCATCGAGACCTCGGAGAGCGAGTCGGGCCATGCCGTCACCCTCACGGACGGCGGCATGGCGCAGCAGCTCTCCTCCTTGGCTTCGGGTGAGAGATACACCCTCGCCTTCAAGGCTCGTGGCTCCGTCCTCCACTTCACCGTGGGAGGCTACAGCGAGACCATCGAGCTGACCGATGAAATCAAGAGATATTCGGTCATCTTCACCTGCACCGATGCAGATGACCTTCGTTTTCGCATATTTGACACCAATGCGACCGTGATGGAGATCACGCTCAACCAAGGCAACCTGCCCATCCAGTGGACGGCCGCCTACGATGACAACGACAAGTCGCTGGCAGACTTCGAGGCGTTCCGCTACCTCTTCACCGCCATCACCGAGGCGAAGACCACCGTCAACGGAGGACTTGTGATGACACAGGACATCCGTGTCGGCCAATACCGTGACGGCAAGATGGTCAGGGAGACCGGTGGCATGAGCGGCTATGCAGCCACCAAGAACTCACCGTTCATCTGGGGCGGCGGCAGCCTCTCGCAGGCATTCCACACCATCGGCAAGTACATCAACGATCCAAGCTACCAGGCGACAGACGAGGAGCTGAAGGAGATGTGCTCCTTCGTCATCACCCACGGCGGTCGTGCCATCCTCAACGACATCATCCTCCATGGCTACATCTACGCCAAGGGCGGCGTGCTCCAGTCCGTCCGCTCTCCCAATGGCAACTTTTCCATCGACGAGGACGGCAACGCCAAGCTCAAGGGGGAAATTGAGGCAAGCAAGGGAACCATCGGCGGCTTCGACATCAACCAAGGCAGCATAGGCACGGCTGTCGTGGAAAACAAGGATGACGACGGCAAGACGGACGTCGGTCTCGGCAAGTCGGGCAAGATGACCCTCGCTGACCAGTACATCGTCTTCAACGGCAAGGACAGGCAAGCCATCCTTGGACAGTGGGAGACGCTCGGCACAGCCATCCTCGCACGTCTCTACGACTACGTGGATGACATCTTGACAAGATATGGCATGGTACTCAGTGTCCGCAATAAGAAGGGCGGAGCCTGTGCGCTCAGTTTTGGCGGCGGCTATACCTCTGGGCTTGCGCTCAAGACGGATATCTACACCAAGCGCGCATCGGGCAACACGCCCATATCCTTGGAGACCAATGTCGCCATCCTCCTAGATACCGACTGCACATACCAGCTTCCCGACATGCAGCCCTACGATGATGGGCATGTGCTCTTCGTCAAGCGTGGCAACGGAGGTTCCAAGGACAATTCCGTCAACGTGACGGTGGGCAAGTACACCGATGCGGATGGTGTGGAGCACACGCCGTACATCCTGCACGACCAAGGCGCACACGCCACGACTCTCTGCATACAGTCCGCCTCTGATGCGATGATCCTGGTGTTCACCAAGAACCTCGTGTCGTCAGACAACGCCAACAAGGGCTGCTGGGTGCAGTTCAAATGTCCACGCGACTGGTAATAACATTAAATATCACATACAATGAACGAATTGAATAAAGTCCCCTCTTCTGGCACGACCTTCGGAAAGGTGGTCGATGCCGTCAACGAGAATTTCGGGTTGATACTCACGGCCATCACGGAGCTGGAGCAGACCAACAAGCGCAAGTACCTCTTCACCAATGAGGCGGAGCTGAAGGCGACCTATCCCAACCCCGACAAGGGCGACTATGCCTTTGTCGGCGACCTTGCCAACGCCCTGGTCTATAAGTGTACCACCGCTGGCACCTGGACCAAGACATCCGAGAAATGGAATGTCGGCGGTACCATCGACGTGACCGCATACGTCTCTCCGTCAGACCCTATCACGGAGATCACGCAGCTCGTGGCCACCAAGGTGCGCATGCTGCAAAACAAGGGCGAGGCGTTCCTGCCTGCCACATCCACCAAGGCGGTGCTCGACCCAGAGACCAAGAAAACCCTCGCCGAGGGCTTGGCAGAGATGCGTGCCAACGATGAGACCTTCTCGCAGCATATCTCATCGCAGACGGGCACCAACAAGGCACTCGCCGACAACATCAGCGCACTCGCCCAGAAAACCACCGAGCATTTCAACGCCTTGGAGCAGGGCGGCATATCGGAGGACATGCTGAGCGATGACCTGAAAGAGCACATCAAGTCATTGGCTGGTGGCAAGGGCGGCAACACCTTCAACGTCACGGACCAGGTGCCGCTGGAGTCTGGCTTCTACACCCTCGACGCCGCCATAGCCGCAGTGCCGGAGAAGAACCGCTCCAAGGGTCTCTGCATCACGTTCGAGACCGCCGTGGGCAAGTGGGTCACCAAGCAGTTCGTCGGCACGGACATCACATCATGGGAGTCTGCGGCATCGTGGGAGGACTTCGGCGGTGCCGGCACGGTCAAGCAGGTCACCGTCAACGGAGAGCGCAAGACACCAGACGCATCGGGCAACATAGACATCACCATCCCTACCGTGGAGGTGGACGAGACGCTTGACCAGGAGAGCACCAATGCCGTGCAGAACAAGACCATCGCCTCCAAGTTCAACGAGATAGAGGGCAGCACCCTTGCATCAAGCGACGTGGAGGTCAGCGATGACGGCACGTCCGTCCATGTCTCGCTCCGCAACAAGAACGGCGGAGAGATCACCACGCTCGACCTTCCGATGGGTTCGGGTGGCGGCGGAGGCGAGACCATGACCACCAAGGTGCTCATATCTGCCATCGTGGATAACGCCATCATCAAGAAAGGGGGCAACGCCATGCTCACCTACACCTACGACCACCAGTACAGCGGTGGTGACGAGAAGGGTCAATCGACCGGACAGAAGGCGACCATACAGATACAGATGAAGCTAGGTGCGACCACCATCTACAGCGAGACCATCGAGGATGTCAGCGCAGGATCCTACCAGCTCGACCTCACCAAGTACCTGCAGATAGGCACGACCGACATCTACGTCATCGCCTCCACCACGGACCCGACCACGGGCAAGCGGCAGACCAAGCAGGCATACGTCTCCGTCAAGGCGGTGTCGCTCTCCCTGTCATCCTCCTTCAACATCGCCGACTGCGTCGCCGAGGGCGGCTACGATGCCAACGCCACCATATCCATACCGTTCGCCGTCAGCGGATCGGGCAACAAGGTGGTCACCCTCTACGTGGACGGCAAGCAGCGTAACGCACAGACCGTGACACGCTCTGGCACCACCAACGGCAGCTTCAACCTCTCGATGACCGGTCTCGACGAGGGAAGGCACACGCTGCAGATGGTGGCTGAGATGGAGGCGAGCCCGACACTCACGCTCCGCTCCGAGAGCATCTACCTCGATATCCTGTGCGGTGGCACGGATGCGCCGTACATCGGCTCCAAGATCATTTCCGATGATGGCACCATCTTCACCGACACCCACCTCACGCCAACCGTCAAGGCTGGGCAGTATGAGCAGATGTCATTCGACTTCGTGGTCTATGACCCTACGACGACACCAGCCACGGTGTCCGTCCTCCGTGACGGCATCAAGACACAGACGGTGAGCGTGCCACGCACCATGCAGACCTACACCAACCGATTCCTCGACGAGGGCACGGTGGAGATGACCTTCCAGTGCGGTGCGACAAGCTACCGCTTCTTCGTGGAGGTGGAGAAGAGCGGAGTCGATATCGCCGAGACCACGGCGGGTTTGCTGCTGAAGCTCTCTGCCTCTGGGCGTTCCAGCAGCGAGGCGAACCCTGCCGTCTGGGAGAGCGGTGATGTGAGCACCGCCTTCAGTGGCTTCGACTGGTCGTCAAACGGCTGGACGGGCGATGCGCTGCGCCTTACCAACGGTGCGTCCATAGACATAGGCTTCAAGCCGTTCGCCACGGATGCCACCGCCATGGGGGCTACCTTCGAGATGGAGTTGATGTGCGACAACGTCACCGACCGTGACGGCATCATCCTCGACTGCATGCAGGACGGCGTGGGATTCCAGATGACCACCCAGGAGGCTCGCATCCGCACGGCATCGGGCACGGAGGTCAGCACCAAGTTCGCATCTGGCATGAACCTCAAGATAGCGTTCGTGGTGTCAGCCAAGGCTGGCAACCGACTACTGGAGCTGTATGTCAACGGCATCCTCTCCGGTGCCGTGCGCTACGCACAGTCCGACTCCATGGTGCAGTCCGAGCCAGTGGACATCCGTGTCCTCTCCGATGATGCGGACGTGGAGCTTCGCAACATCCGCATCTACAATCGTGCCGTCAGCGATGACGAGGAGCTGGCCAACTACATCGTTGACCGCAAGACATCTGACGAGATGGTGGTGCTCTTCTCCAACAACGCCGTGATGAACGACGAGGGCACGGACGTGGACATCGACAAGCTGCGTGCCAAGGGCAAGGGCGTGATGCGCATCGTGGGCGACATCGACCTCCTCAACCAGACCAACAACAAGAAGTTCGAGATACCGGTTGACATCTACTTCTACTCGCCATACGGCAAGAAGTACGACTTCGTCATCAAGCAGTGCGGCCTCCGCATCCAGGGCACGTCCTCCACGACATACCCACGCAAGAACTATCGCATCTACATGAGCCGAAGCGAGAAGTATGGCACGCAGCTCTTCGTGGACGGAGTGCTGCAGGAGGGCTTCCTCTACTCCTTCAAGCCGGGTGCAAGGCCTATCGACATCTTCTGTCTCAAGGCGGACTTCTCCGACTCGTCATCCACCCACAACACGGGTGCGGTGCGCATCGTCAACGATGTCTTCAAGAAGTGCGGATGGCTCACACCACCACAGCAGGCATACAAGGGCGAGTACGACGTGCGCATAGGTGTCGATGGCTTCCCTATCGACTGCTTCTATGACCAAAATGGGGACGGTACCAACGCATACCTCGGCAAGTACAACTTCAACAACGAGAAGTCCGGATCTGCCATCGTCTATGGCTTCGAAGGCATAGAGGGCTTCAATGACGAGGCCACGCTGAACGGCGAGCGCAACAAGTGCGTCTGCCTGGAGTTCCTCAACAACTCCGAGCCTATCTGCCTCTTCGGCACGGGCGACCTCACACGCTTCGACGATGCCCTGGAGTTCCGCTACAAGGCTGACATGACCTGGGACACCGCCGATGCCGACGACAAGGCGGCGGTGCTGCGCCTCTGGCAGTGGATATACTCCTGCAAGGGCAACCCTTCCAAGTTCCTCCAGGAGTACGACCAGTACTTCCTCAATGACGCACCGTTCGCATGGTACCTCGTCACGGACTACTTCATGGGTGTCGATAGCCGTGCCAAGAACATGATGCTCGTTACGTGGGATGGTCTTCACTGGATGTTCATCCCTTACGACATGGATACCCTCTTCGGCGTGCGCAACGACTCCGTGCTGAAGTATGACTACACCATCACGCACGAGACCTTTGACGACTCCATCGGCAGCTATGCCTTCGCCGGTCACGACAGCGTCCTCTGGGAGCTGGTGCGTGCCTGCCCCGACAAGTTGCGTGAGGTGGCTGACAAGATCCGCAGCAACATGTCGCTCGAATACGTGCTGAAGGTCTTCAACGAGGAACAGATGGGCAACTGGTGTGAGCGCATCTACAACAAGGATGGCATCTTCAAGTATGTCACGCCGCTCGTCGATGGCATCAAGACCTCGCAGGGTACGACGACCTACGACTATCTCTATGCTCTGCAGGGCAGCCGATACGCCCACCGTTGCTTCACCATACAGAACCGCTTCGCCCTCCTCGACAGCCAGTATGTCTGCGGCACCTACCGCAAGGACAGCTTCGGATGTTACTTCGGCTACAAGTTCGGCTCTGACAACCGCAAGATCAAGATCACCTCGTCGGAGCGTTACTACTTCGGCTACGGCTACACCAGTGGCACGCCACACCAAAGTGCGGTGCTCGCTGCCGACAAGGGAGCGCAGGTGCAGCTTACCCTCGACACCGACCTCATCGTCAACGACCCACAGTATATATATGGTGCGTCACGCATCATGGGGCTTGACCTCACCGATGTCAGCCACGCCCTCCTGCAGACGCTCAACCTCAGCAACCTCACGGCTCTCCGCACGCTCGACATCAGCTGCGCCGGCACACAGACCACGCTCAACAATATCATCGTCGATGGGTGCAAGAACCTCCGCTCCATCAACATGGGCGGTCTCCAGAGTCCGCAGCTCACGAGCATGGACCTCTCCAAGAACACCAAACTGGAGTCGTTCCTTGCCTCCGACACCGCATTGACGGGAGTCACCTTCGCCAAGGGGGCGCTGCTCTCCAAGGCGGTGCTGCCTGCCTCGTTGCAGACGCTCGACCTGGAATACCTGCCAAGATTGCAGATGAGTGGTCTCACCCTGGAGGGCACGGACAACGTCACACGCCTCGTGGTGGACAGCTGCCCGGGCATCGACTGGACACAGCTGATGGCACGCTGCCCCAACGTCAAGCACCTCCGCATCACGGGCATCGACGAGGAGGGCGACGGCTCGCTCCTCCGTCAGTACATGGAGATGGGCGGTGTCGATGAGAGCGGCGGCAATGTCGAGACCTGCCGACTGGTTGGCTCATACCAGCTCACGTCCTACATCGATGATGAGGAGTTCGCCAGATACCAGGCGCACTACCCTGAGCTCAACATCATGCAGCCACCATACACCGTGATAGAGTTCGATGACTCCGTGCCTGACGACGCACACGTCAGCAACCTCGACAACGAGACCGGATACAAGTATGGCAACGCATACCAGCCATCGGGTCACATCAAGGCATATCTCGCCAAGCGTCATCGTGTCCTCGCCAAGGTCACCAGGAAGGCCACGCAGGTCAACGTCAAGATGGCTGGCATAGACACCGTGATGAACAAACCCGACGGTGAGATGACATACTATCCGCTCCACGATGAGAACTCCAACTACTATGCGGATGCCAAGCAGTTGCGTGACTGCTCTGCCGCCAAGCTCGACAGCACCGAGGGTGACATCATGATGCTGGAGCCGCACCATTTCTTCAAGGGCATCAACGACTATCTCAACCGCAAGCACTATTACTGCTTCAGCACCAATGCCACGACACCGAGCGTGTCAAGGGACACCGTGCAGATGTCCATCGACGACATCAAGCTCACCAAGGGCGGCTGGCGTGACGGCTTCAAGCTCATCGCCAACAAGCCGACCCTCAGCGAGTCCTATGCGGCGGATGCCAACTATGCGGTCATCAAGTTTGACGTGGCAGGCTACAAGAGGGTGCGCTTCCCTGCAGCCCCTGGCTCCAACATGCTCTGCTCCATCTTCCTCGCCGAGGACGGCAGCATCATCGGCAACGTGCTCGTGCCGACCATCAACCTCACCTTCGAGAAGGGGCAGTACATCATCACCGACATACCGGATGGAGCCGTCAGTCTCTGTGCCACCACGTGGTCGAAGACACCGGGCGACAAGGTGGTGCTCAGCAACTCCGACAAGATAGAGGACATGGAGCCTGACTGGGTCGAGGTGGACGAATACCTCTGCGCCGCCGTCAAGAGCACGGTCGTGGGCGACAAGCTCCGTGCCTGCGTCACGGGAGGCTCCTCCACAGCCAACATGCCGTGGAGCGACTTCCACTATTATTCCGCACTGAGGGGCATGCAGCAGATAGACTTCGGCATGCACAGCGAGATCGCCAACCTCTTCTATATGAAGTATGGCCGTCTCAACAGCCAGGAGCAGTGCGGCGCAGGCTCGCACTCCAATGTGCGAACCACTGGAGAGACCATGAGCCGTGGCATGACCGACACCGTCGGTTATGTCGCCGCCAAGGCCATCAACGCATCCGTCACCAACAGCATGGTCGATGGTGGTGTCCATCAGTACGCCTGGTATGTGGATGGTGATGAGGAGAGCGGCAACGCCACGGTCAAGCAGGTCAACTGCACTTGCTGCCTCGGTTATGAGGATATCTATGGTCATAAGTCGGAGTGCGTGGACAATTGCGACATGCCTAACGACAGCGCACACCAGTATATGCTGCGCATCTTCTCTGACGAGAACACCTACAGGTACATCAAGGTCTCTGGCTACAGTAGCATCTGGGTGACCGCCGTCTATCACGGCAGATTCGGTGATGTCATCGCCACAGGTTCGGGCGGTGGCTCCGCTACGACCTATTACGGCGACTATCACTGGATAACAGGCAATGCCAACCGTGTGCTGTATCGGGGCAGCAGCTATGCGTATCCGAATGGCGGTGTTTCGTTCGCGAGTGCGTATAGCGACGCGTCGTATTCGTATGCGTACCTCGGGTCGCGTCTGGACTACTGTTTCATCGGTTCTACGGCACCGCCGACGTGTCGGCATCGCAGTGACCGAGGGAGATGCGCCGCACTCATGGAGTGAAAAATCAAGGAGTGGGTAGAGTTTGGTAGGTCCCATCGGACTCGAAGAAGTCAGACCCCATCAAGGAAGGCTATGAAGAGAGACGGCAACATCATACCAGAGATCATCGACTACGGCAATATGTCCGAGTCGTTCGACCAGGTCCTACGTGGCACAGTCCGCAAGACGTGCCGTGAGGGGCGTGAGCTGCTGGCTCGACGTGAGGAGGTCATAGCAAACCTCCAGCGTGAGATAGCCGATGGCTCGTTCAAGGTCACAGAGTACCGGGAGCGAGAGATCTATGAGTACGGCAAGCACCGCATCCTGCAGATCGTCCCCATGGAGAGGCGCATCGGGTGCCACGCCATCATGCGTGTCGTTGACAGGCACTTGCACAGACGCTTCATACGCACCACGGGCGCAAGCATCGTGGGCAGGGGCACGCACGACTTGATGAGCCAAGTCCGTGAAGCCCTCCACGACAATCCGCATCTGAGATACGCCTATCAGTTCGACATCGTCCACTTCTACGACAACGTGAACCACCAGCTTGCCAAGGACGCATACGCACACGTCTTCAAGGACAAGACCTTGCTCCACATTCTGGGCAACCTCATAGAGCTGCTGCCCCAGGGCATCAGCTTCGGACTTCGTCCATCGCAAGCCACCGGCAACTTGATATTGTCCATACACCTCGACCATCCTCTGAAGGACGGCATGGGCGTGAGGCATTTCTTCCGCTATTGTGACGATGGATTGGTGCTCGCCGAGACCAAGGCAGAGCTTTGGGTCATCCGTGATGCCATCCACGAGATGCTGGAGGACATAGGCTTCCAGGTCAAGCGCAATGAGCGCATCTATCCGGTCACCGAGGGCATCGACTTCGTGGGATATGTCATCTACCCCGACCACGTGAGACTGCGCAAGCGCATCAAGAAGAAGTTCGCAGCCAAGATCAAGGAGGTCAAGTCACGCAAGGGATGGCATTACCCTGGTTATCACTGGGCCATCACCGAGGACGGCAAGAAGACACAGCTCATGACCGAGGAGCAGCCGTCAAATGGAGTCAAGGGCTACAACGGATACGCCATCAACGTGGCGTGGATGGGTGGCATCAGCAACACAGGCAAGGCCATAGACAACCGCACGGACGCACAGAAGCAGTCCCTCCGTGAGTTGCTCACCGAGCTGAAGCACCGATATCCGGATGCCAAGATACTTGGACATCGTGACATCTCGCCAGACAAGAACCACAACGGCGTGGTCGATCCATGGGAGCGCATCAAGGAGTGTCCTTGCTTCGATGCCATAACCGAATACGCTGACATCAAGTAGGGGCTTATGGGTTGGTTATCTAAGATCAAGGGTGCAGCACCCCTGTTGCTGGTGCTGCTCTTCATCGGCATCGCCACTTTCATCTTCGACCGAAGACAGCGTGAGGAGAGCGAGGCGATGCAGCTTCAGCTGCATGAGCTGCAGCTGAAGTACTCGCCAGCGGAGCGTGACACCATCCGTGACTCCATCATCGTGCTCACGCAGCAGGTCATGCAGATGGATCGCAGTGAATACAAGCTCGTGGCTGCTGACAGGAAGTTACTCCACGACATGAGCCTCAGGCTCAGCCAGGTCGCCGCAGACCATCGCATGTCGATGGTCACCGCTGACACGGTGAAGGCGACCCGACGAAATTCAGTTTTCGCATATAAGGATGAATGGCTCTCGCTAAGGCTCGACACGGCTGACTCCATGCTGACCTACAAGGCCAGGGACAGCCTCCAATGCCTGGTGGCGAGACAATACAAGCACAAGTTCCTGTGGTGGAGGTGGGGTACCAAGAGTTATGACATCAAGGTCATCAACTTCAACCCACATTCCACATTATTATATAATAGCTATATACAAGTCAACCAATAATGGCTCGTCAAGAGGTATATACCACCATCGTCAAGCTCAACTCCGAGGAGGCGAAAAACCGCCTCAAGGAGCTTGAGGACAAAGTCGCTCGTCTCAAGAAGGCTAAGCAAGATGCCTTCTCGGCGGGCGATTCTCGTTTAGGCGCATCCCTCGCCAAGGATCTAAAGGCTGCGGAGCGAGAGATGAAGCAATTCAAAAACTCTACTATGAGCGTGAAGGAGACGCTTAACAACCTTTCCTCCGCTTCCATCGGTCAGCTGGAGAAGGCGGTCCGACATCTGAAGGGACAGATGAAGGCGACCACCGACGCCATGGAGCTGCACAAGCTGGGATCTCAGTTGGGGCAGGTCAAGGCGCAGATGGACTTACTGAAGGACTCGACACGCAACACTGAGCGTGAGGCTTCACGCCTCACCGCCACCGTGTCCAACCTAAAGCATGCCTCCATCAATGACCTCAACTTCGCTGCGAGCACGCTTCGCTCGCAGATGAACACCTTCGACCCTTCCTCCACCATGTACGCCAGCCGTGCCGCACAGTTGAAGTTGGTGGAGGCAGAGTTGGAGCGCATCCGACAGTCAGAGCAGAGGGTGGTCACCCTCATGTCACAATATGACAGGGAGATTGACAAGGCCAACAAGGACATCCACGAGACCAAGCGACAGATGGACTTGGTTAATGCCACCTTGGGCAGTCTGAAGACTTCCTCTGTCCGTGACCTCGAATATTCCCTAAAGATTCTTAATCAGGAGATGCGTGGCATGGACAGAGGCTCCGATGCCTTCAAGCAGATGCAGGCACAAGCCAAGAAACTCCGTATGGAGTTGGAGGCAGTGCGTGCCGAGGGACAGGCGCAGCAGTCTTGGATAGGTCGCACCGCCGACTGGTTCAACAAGATGCAGGGCATCATCCTGGGCTTTGTCGCCGCCATTTCCGGTGTCACCTTCACCGTCAAAAAATGCGTGGAGGAGTATGCCAAGATGGATGACGAGATGACCAACGTCCGCAAATATACAGGTCAAGCGGCGGACGAGGTGGAGCGCATGAACGAGGACTTCAAGCGTATAGACACACGCACGCCTCGTCAAAAGCTCAACCAACTTGCAGAGGATGCAGGACGCTTGGGCATCACATCGACCGCTGCCGTGGAGGAGTTCGTCGATGGTGCCGACAAAATCAATGTCGCCTTGGGCGATGACTTGGGCGAAAAGGCGGTCTCACAAATCGGAAAGCTCGCCCAGATGTTCGGTGAGGACAAAACCAAGGGTTTGCGTGGCGCAATGCTTGCCACGGGTTCCGCCGTCAACGAGTTGGCGCAGAACTCCTCCGCGTCCGCAGGCTATCTCGTTGACTTCACCGCACGTGTGGCTGGTGTGGGCAAGCAGGCTGGCTTTACGCAAGCACAAATCATGGGTCTCGCATCAGTGCTTGACCAGAATATGCAGCAGGACGAGACCGCTGCTACCGCCGTGCAGAACTTGTTGGCCAAGATGTTCCAGGACTCTGCCAAGTTCGCCAAGATTGCTGGTCTCAACGTCAAGGAGTTTGCCAAGACATTGAAGACCGATGCCAACACTGCCTTGCTACAGTTCCTCCAGGCGATGCGTGCCAAAGGTGGCTTCGCAGACCTCGCCCCTATGTTCGAGGAGATGAAGATGGACGGCTCACGTGCCACTGGCGTGCTCACCGTCTTGGCAGACAAGCTCGATGACATCAAGACCGCACAGGACTTGGCGACACAAGCCTATGCGGACGGCACTTCCGTCATCAATGAGTTCAACACGCAGAATGAGAGCGTGCAGGCGCAACTGGACAAGGCTAAGAAGAGATTCCTTGATTTGTCCATAGAGTTGGGCGAGAAACTCTATCCTGCAGCTCGCCTGTGTGTTTCTACTGCAAGCGTCACTGTCAGAGTCTTGTCGGGTCTCATTGACTTCGTCATCAAGTACCGCACAACTATATTGGTGCTGACGACAGCCATCATTGCGTTGACGGTGGCAGAAACTGCCCATATCGTCAAGCTGAAGGCAATTTCCATTTGGAACAACGTGGTAGTGGCAGGTTCCAAGAGACTCTGGGCAGTTCTTGTCGCACATCCTTATTTGGCAGTGGCAGCAGCCGCAGCCTCTTTGGTGGCTGTCATCATCGATCTCTCACGCAAGACTGATGCCGCAACCAAGGCACAGGAGGCTCTCAATGACATACGCAAGGAGGCGCAGGAACAGATTGTCGAGGAGCAAAACAAACTCGAAAATCTCCGCAAAGTTGCCATGGATGAAACTCGCTCCCTTAAAGACAGATATACAGCCATCAATGAGCTTAACAGAATTGTCCCCAACTACAATGCACAGATCGACAAGACCACAGGCAAGTATAAAGAAAACAAGCAGGCACTCGATGACTACATCAAGTCATTGGTTCACTTATACGAAGTGCAAGGTGCCAAAGACAAGTTGAAGGAGATAGGCAAGGAGCGTGCCGACTTGGAAATACAAAAGCAGGAGCAGGAGAAAATAATACAAAAAGATGCCGAGGAAGCGAAGTCCGAGGTGCATGTCTCTGGACGAGAGGGTAAATCCATGAACATGGGAACGGCTTCTCTTCGCAGCAAGCACAAGGCTGATCTTGCCAAGACCAAGGAGGATTTGGCAGCGCTTGACAAGAAGAGAGATGCCATAAAAGAGGCATACGGCGCAGACATCCAAAACCAAGAAGTCAAGAAAATCAAGGAAGACAATGATGGTGGAGGAGGTGGCTCCAGTATGCATCAAGAGACTGAGAAGGGGCGCAAGGCTCGTGAAAAGGCTGAGAAAAAAGCCGCAGCAGAGGCTCGCAAGCGTGAGGCTGCCGCACGCAAGGAGCAGAAAAAACAACGTGATACCATCAAGGCTGAGACAAATGCCGAGTTGGCTGAAAACGTACAGGCCTATGCTGACAACCAAAAGACTTATCAGCAGTTCATCGATGACCGGGAGAAAATCACACTCGAAGGCATCGAGAAAATGAAGGCTCTCTATGGGGAGGACAGCAACGAGTACAAGCAGCTCCTTGATGACAAGGTCAATGCTTCCAAAAAGCACGACGAAGCCATCATCAAGATGAAAGAAAAGGATATTGAGCGTGAAAAACTTCTTACCGAAGCTAACATCAAGGCTCAATATTACGATAAAAACTCGGCGATTTACCAGAATGACATTGCCCTTGACGAGGCTCTCTACCAAAATGAGGTCAGCACCATGGACAAACGTCTCAAACTCTACAATGAGGGAAGCGAGGAGTGGCTTGACATCAAGGCTGAGATGGAGCAAGCTGCGCTTGATCACCGTCTCCAGCAGCAAGAAACATATCTTGACATGGTGAAATCACTCCGTCAGCAGTTTGGCAAGCAAGACATTGACGCAGAGGAAAAGATGTACCTCAATGGCTTGGAGGCCATCTACAAGAAAGGTCTCATCAAGCAGGAGGAGTATGACCAGATGAGCTTGCAACTGACTCGTCAGTTTGTGGCGCAGCGCAACCAGCTGGAGGCGCAAGATCACGGTGCAGGCTCCACACAAGTCAAGATCGATGCCAAGACATCAGAGATGGTCAACGGTGCAAGGGCTGCTGCTGGCGATGCACAGCAAATGGGCGGTGGCATCGGCAGCTACTTCACCTCTCAGATACAAAACTA
>OQVT01000016.1_pt1 | contig 47602 bp, 44 predicted proteins | sample 1691561 | NCBI WGS metagenome assembly OQVT01 (sample SAMN03418260, study PRJEB22391) | human gut metagenome | biome: human-gut; feature: organic feature; material: feces | host: Homo sapiens | place: Tanzania | collected 2013-01 | reverse complement strand
ATATTCAATATGGAAAGCAATAATGGGAAAATAGAATAACCAGCCAAGTTAAAAAACTGGCTGGTTATTTTATTATCGTAATCTTACTAAAAACTTGAGGTTAGAAACGCCTCTAAAATATATTACTTGAACATACTCTTAACCTTTGCCACTACAGGCGACCAATCGAAGTTGCGCTTCAAGCCTGTGATGGTTTCGATAACCATAATAAAGACAGAGACAAAACAGAAGATAACAACTCCCGCAACCATTAATCCAAACTTTAGAGCTAAGATACCAAAATTAGCAACATTCGTTTCAGACCTTGTTTCTGTACTTCCATTAGAATAAGTATACTTCACGATATCATCAGGCAACAGATTCATCAGCAATCCTGAGCCAAAGAAGAATGAGGCAACAGAAAAACCAACCTTACGCACCCATCGCATAAAACCTTGTTGGCGACGATGACGATAAATCATATATCCATAAGAATAGCCTGAAATGATATAAAGAGGTATCAAGATGATAAGGAATACCATGTAAGAATAAAACTTGGTAGCAGATTTCTGGTCATATTCCAAATAACCTTTTTGCTCGTTTAGAGCCATTTTATGAAGATCGTCAAACTTCAACTTTGCAAAAGCATCAAACTCGTCACGATACTTCTTGGCATCTTGCTTACATCTCTCTATATTTTTGAGATACTGGTTCTTTCTTTCTTGAGTAGAAGCAGTATCAGCCTTTTGCTTATACTCTTTAGCGTAATCAAGAGTGCTCTCAACGTTTTTCTTCAAGCTAATTAATTTTGCGAGCTTATAAGCATTTGGAAGAAGAATTGATGTTGGTGTGATAAAAAATGCAGCAACGATCGCAATGATGTATTTTATCTTATTTTTTGCAGGCGGAATGACGATCAGTGTGTATGAGGAACTACCGCTTTCAAGCTGTCTGTTTGAAGCAGCATCTGCAGTTGGAACAGTAGGTCTGACATTAGGAATTACACCGAAACTTCATGTTTTTTCACAAGTTGTGTTAATTATATTGATGTATCTTGGACGTGTAGGGGGATTGACCCTGATTTATGCAGTATTTTCCGGAAGAAACAGGGGAAATGCAAAGCTGCCTTTAGAGAAAATTACAGTTGGATAAGGAGAAAAAAATATTATGAAGAATATATTGATTATTGGACTTGGAAGATTTGGAATTGGAAGATTTTATTATCTCTCTCTCTCCTAAAAGGCTTAGTATCAATGTTTTACAGCTTTAATGCAATAACGGAGAAAGGACAAAACATCAAAAAACACCCTTGTAAAGCTGCAAAACACAGGTTTTTCCCCACCTTTTTCCCTCTATTTTGCTCTTGTAACGGTCAAAAACCTTGCAAAAGCCCTTTGTTCCATTATATTTTGCTGAACATGCAACACATCTAAATGGAGCTCATTTTATATCTTCTAACCCCTTTTGCGTGCTTTCTAACCCCTTTTACATGTTTTCAACCCTCTTTTTCTACAAATTCTATCCTTTTTATCTACTCATTCTGTCTTCTTTTTGGAAGCATCCAAGCCTCTTCATGGAATGCGACGCTTGCTTGAGAGGCGATAATGAAACATCTTGGTTTGTCAAAGCGTTTCAGTTGTTTCAGTTTCAGTTCGTTTTTTAAGGGTCAGTTATGTTTCATATCCTCTTTATATTATTTATAACTAATTAATAATCAATATATTACATAAAGAGAGTAGAATGCTGTACTCCTTAAAAATCAACTGAAACAACTGAAACAACTGAAACTGAAACGCTTTTACTGTCTGTTGCTTCCCTCTAAAAGGCTTATACCTAGCGAGTTGCAGCGTTGGCGACAAACGCTTCATCCATTTTTAAGCATTGTATAAAAGCTCATAATTGTGCATTTCTTGCCCTTATGCATCCTCAAACCACGCTCAATCTCATCGTTTCAACACATTTTGATGCTGCAACTGCTCACATCTGTATATCTTAACAGTTGCAACGAAATCTTGTTTGGAAGCGGTTTCAAGCAAGTTGGCGCTATAAAAAATCAAATGACAAAGCTTTTTTCCTTCTAAAAGTAAATCTCTTTACAGAAAATATCCGTAACTTTGTCCTCGGCGCATTTTTATGAAATGCGCAACATTAATCGAAAGCAGAACAATGGACAAGATGACAAAGGAGCAGCGAAGCCGCTGCATGGCATCCATACACAGCAAGGCAACCAAACCCGAAATGGTGGTGCGCCGCTATCTGTTTGCGCACGGGTTCCGGTATAGGGTGAACCACCCGCGGCTGCCGGGACATCCGGACATCGTGATGCGCAAGTATCGCACGGTTATCTTCGTCAACGGCTGTTTTTGGCACGGCCATGAAGGCTGCAAACTTTTTGTCATGCCAAAGAGCAGGACCGCCTTCTGGCAAGCGAAGATTGAACGCAACAGAAGCAGGGACAAGGAGGAGCAGAAACGCCTTGCCAGCATGGGGTGGCATTGTATCACGGTATGGGAATGTCAACTGAAGCCAAAGGTAAGGGAGGCTACCCTTCAGTCGCTCGTCTTCACCATCAACCACATCTTTGTCGAAGACCACAAGTTAAGACGGTATGTGCTGCCGGGAGAAGAAAGCGACATTGCAGCAGAACCTGATGCTGACGCTAACAGATAATGTCAAGATAAAGACCCGTTAGAAGCGGCGTGCTTGCCTTTACGCTCCTTCAACGGCTTAATAGCTTGCTTGCCTTTACGCTCCTTCAACGACGCGCTATCGCTCCTTTCAGGGCTTGCCTTTGTTCCTTCTATGGCTTGCCTTTGCTCCTTCTATGGCTTGCCTTTGCTCCTTCTATGGCTTGCTTATGCTCCTTCTATGGCTTGCTTATGCTCCTTTTATGACGTTCTTACGCTCCATAAGTGACGTTTTGGCTTGCTTGAAATGTTGTGTTTAGCCCGCTCCGATGACGTGCTGTCGGTTTACCCAGTTGCTGGTGACAGTTGCAAAGAAACCGTCGCATCTTGCCCAATATCCTTTCACGTTATGTATAAATCTGTCAACTGTTTTAAAATAAGTTAAGACTTCCGCTGTTGCGTATCGAATCGTATAGAAAACCATAAGCAACATTTCCCGAATCCGTATTTTTGCACATGTGGGTGAGGAGAAAGCTGATGCGGGCAAAAGTGGTCTTTGACTTGTTGCCATCGGGCTTAACGGGAACTGTCTATTTGTTTAGACCCGAAAAATGATGAAAAGTAAAAAAACGGAATGTAGAAAAAATGAAAGTGTTAAGATAATGTTTTTTGTGTTTATTTGAGAAAAGGGGCGAAAATGTCAGATTTTTTTTGTAATTTTACTGCCTAAACTATTAACAACACCAATTTTTAAAAAATGGCAACAGTAGACGACAAGAAAATTATCTTCTCGATGGTGGGAGTGTCGAAGATCATTCCCCAAAACCGAAAGCAGATATTGAAGGACATCTATCTCTCGTTCTTCTATGGTGCTAAGATTGGCATTATAGGTCTGAACGGAGCAGGTAAGTCGACCTTGATGAAAATTATTGCTGGCTTAGAGCAACCCACACAAGGTGAGGTGGTTTGGAGCCCAGGCTATAGCGTGGGCTATCTGCCCCAGGACCCGCCTCTTGACGAGAACAAGACGGTGAAGGAGAACGTGATGGAGGGTGTGCAGAAGGCTTATGATGCTCTAAAGGAATATGAGGATATAAACCTCAAGTTTGGCTTGGAGGAGTATTATAGCGATGCCGACAAGATGGACAAGCTCATGCAACGTCAGGCTGAGGTGCAGGACATTATTGACGCTACCGATGCCTGGAACATGGACTCGAAGCTTGACCGCGCCATGGCTGCCCTGCGTTGTCCGCCGAGCGACTGGCCTGTGACAAACCTCTCGGGAGGTGAGCGCCGACGTGTGGCCCTCTGCCGTTTGCTCCTTCAGAAGCCTGATGTGCTCCTGCTTGACGAGCCTACGAACCACCTTGATGCAGAGAGCATTGACTGGTTGGAGCAGCACTTGCAGCAGTATGAGGGAACGGTTATTGCCGTGACCCACGACCGCTACTTCCTTGACGATGTGAGCGAGTGGATCCTTGAGCTCGACCGCGGTGAGGGCATTCCATGGCACGGCAACTACTCGTCATGGCTTGACCAGAAGACCAAGCGCATGATGCAGGAGGAGAAGCAGGCCTCGAAACGTCGTAAGGCGTTGGAGCGAGAGCTCGAATGGGCACACATGGCTCCCAAGGCCCGTCAGGCTAAGGGTAAGGCCCGTCTTAACGCTTATGAGCAGATGCTCGGACAGGAGCAGAAGGAGCGCGAGGAGAAGCTTGAGATCTTCATTCCTAACGGTCCGCGCCTCGGCAACAAGGTCATCGAGGCTCAGCATGTGAAGAAGGCTTTTGGCGAGAAGGTGCTCTTCAACGACCTCAACTTTATGCTGCCGCCTAACGGCATTGTGGGCGTGATCGGTCCTAACGGCGCAGGCAAGACCACGCTCTTCCGCATGATCATGGGCTTGGAACAGGCCGATGGCGGAACCTTTGAGGTGGGCGAGACCGTGAAGCTGGCCTATGTGGACCAGCAGCATAAGGATATTGATCCCGAGAAGTCGGTTTATGAAACGGTAAGCCAGGGCAACGAGACCATACGCATGGGTGGACGCGATGTCAACGCCCGTGCCTACATCTCACGCTTCAACTTTGCCGGCACGGACCAGAGCAAGCTCTGTGGCACCCTGTCGGGTGGTGAGCGTAACCGCTTGCAGCTGGCTCTTGCTCTGAAGCAGGAGGGCAACGTGCTGTTGCTCGACGAGCCGACCAACGACATCGATGTCAACACGCTGCGTGCTTTGGAGGAGGGTCTTGAGGGCTTTGCCGGCTGTGCTGTTGTGATCAGCCACGACCGTTGGTTCCTTGACCGTATCTGTACGCACATCCTTGCCTTTGAGGGCAATGGCGAGGTGTTCTTCTTCGAGGGTAGCTACTCTGATTATGAGATTAACAAGGCACGACGCCTTGGTAATGAGGACATAAAGAAGGGCCGCTATCGCAAGTTGATGGAAGATTAAGAGGCTTTGAAATAAAAGATAAAAAAAGTGTTCGCTAAGGTTTGTTTTAGCGAACACTTTTTCTATTTATTGCTTGTTTGCTTGTTTGCTTGTTTGTTTGTTTGTTTGCTTGTTTGTTTGCTTGTTTGTTTGGTTATCTCTCATTGGTAACCACTCACTCTTCTCCTTCTGTTTTGCAAGCCACAAAGTGCATGTCTTTCTCTGCCTTCTCGCGTGGTAACGCAAAATAGGTGCAGGTGGCTTCTGTACACACAACGCCGTTAGAGTTGGATAGGGTGGCATCTATGATGACGATGTTGCGTCTTTGCTCTCTTATGTGCGCTCTCACGGTAAGCTCCGTGTCGTTTGTCGAGACGGGGCGTTTGTAGCGTGTCTCCATCTTTGACGTCACGCCAGCCGTCTGCAACTTGCGTGTTACAACCCATCCGCACACCTCGTCCAGCAGCAGGGCCTGTATGCCGCCATGAAGCGTGTTGAGCCATCCTTGATAGAGGGGCGATGGCTTCCATGTTGTAACGATGTCGTCGCCATCCTCGTAGAAGCAGAGGTGCAGGCCGAACGGGTTGTCAGGGGAGCAGCCAATGCAGTTGTAGCCCTCCATTCCTATCCATGGGTTTATTATTTTCTTTATGTCCATATTGCTTAAAATGTTGTATCTTTACAGGTGGCTTCAAGCCACGGAAGCACCACTTTCGTGTATTCGCTCTCAAAGTTGGGCGTGAAGACGTTCTTTCCGATGTTTGCCGCAATCTCCTCGCGTGACCAGAAGCGTCCGCCGTCGAGCTCGTTTTGTGATGGTGCGACGGGGCCGTCGTAGGTGGTGGCGTGAACATGAACAAGCTCACGTTCGCGGGCACTCTCAAACACATATTTCTTTATAAACAGAGGCTTGAACGATGTTACGCCAAGCTCCTCGCGCACCTCGCGTGAAAGGGCTGCCTCTACGGTCTCGCCATAGTCGATGTGTCCGCCACAGGCAGTATCCCATTTGCCTGGCTGAATGTCCTTCCATTCGGGACGCTTTTGCAGGTAAAGCTGGCCATGAGAGTTGAAGAGATGCAGATGCACAACGGGGTGCAACAGCTTGCTGCCGTCGTGGGCTTTGCCTCTTGTGATGCTCCCAAGAACCTGTCCGTCTTCATTGACGAGAGGAAACAGTTCGTTTTTGTTGTCCATTGTTTTTTTGTTTTTTAAAGCTGCATGACATAAACATCAGCCTTTCCGAATGTGCCTTCAGGTATGACGGGCTTGTTCTTGAAAATGCCGAACATGGCGCTTCCGCTTCCGCTCATCTGGGCATAGGCTGCTCCCAAGGCGTAGAGCTTCTGCTTGATCTCGGCAAGCACAGGATGGGCTTTGAAGGCAGGTTTTTCAAAGTCGTTGGTGAGAAGGTCCTTCCATTTGTCGATAGGCATCTTCACGATGTCTTTGCAACACACTTGAGGCTTGGCTGGCGTGATCTGGGCGTAAGCCTCTTTTGTAGACACAGCCACATCGTCCTTTACCACAACCAGATGATAGCCGTTGAGGTTGCCCTGGGGCGAGTCGGCAGGCGAGAGCACCTCGCCTATGCCTGTGGCAAATGACGGTTCGGCTGTTATGAAGAAAGCGCAGTCGGCTCCCAGCATGGCGGCGTAGCGTTCCATCTCCGCGTTTCCGATGTTCAGGCGGAAGCGCTCGTCGAGCAGTCTGATCATGAAAGCGGCATCGGAGGAGCCGCCACCCAGTCCGGCTTGTGACGGTATGTTCTTGTAAAGATGAGCGTGTATGCGTGGCAAGACAAAATCTTTGCTCAGCAGATTGTATGCTTTTACAACAATGTTGTCTTCCTCGTTACAGTCGACGCCTTTGCCCGTAACCTTCAAGTCGCAGTTTTGTTTTGAAGGAAATCTGTCGTCCATGAGTTTTATCTCCAAGGCGTCGTTAAGGGGGATGGGGTAGAAAATGGTTTCTATGTTGTGGTAGCCGTCGGGCCGTTTGTTGATGACGTTAAGACCGAGGTTAATTTTGGCGCAAGGGAAAGTGATCATAATAAAAGTTTTTATAGGTCTATGTTTTTTAAAAAAGAAGGCAACTGAACCACATACATATATATAATGTGTGTAGCAGTTGCCTTCTCCTTTATCTTTTATTAGTTGTCGGCGTTCTTCTTCACTTTATCAACGTAGGCGTCGATCACGGCAACAGCTGTAACGTTGACGATGTCGCGAACCGAGCTCTCGAAGTCGGTAAAGTGGATAGGCTTGTTCAGACCCATCTGGATCGGGCCAATGATCTCGGCGTCGGGGTCAAGGGCCTGGAGCAGCTTGTAGCTGCTGTTGGCGCTGCTCATGTTGGGGAACACGAGTGTGTTGACATCAAGACCCTTGAGGCGTGAGAACGGATACTTGTCGTCGCGTAGCTCCTTGTTAAGGGCGAAGTTGACCTGCATCTCACCATCGATGGCGAGGTAAGGATACTGCTTCTGCATCTCTTCAACAGCCAGGTGAACCTTCATTGGCGAGCCCACCTCGTCGGTACCGAAGTTGGAGTAGCTGATCATGGCGATGTGTGGCTCCTCGTTGAAGAACTGTACGGTGTGGGCCGACAGCTTGGCAACGTCCATCAGCACGTTCTCGTCGGGGTGACGGTTTATGAGCGTGTCGGCGATATAGAAGGTTCCCTTCTTTGTGTTGAGGATGTGCATCGTAGCGAAGGTCTTGTATTCGGGACGAATGCCCACCACCTCTTTTGCTACCTTGATGGTGTTTGAATATTTGGTGTAGAGACCCGTTATGAAGGCATCGGCCTCGCCTGTCTCAACCATCATCATTCCGAAATAGTTGCGTTCGTACATCTTGTCATAAGCCTCCTCGAAGTTGTAGCCCTGACGGGCACGCTTCTTTGCGAGGTGCTTGGCGTATGTGGCACGACGGCCCTGCTCCTGGTCTGCACGCATGTCGATGATCTCTATGTCGGAGAGGTCGAGCTTCAGGCGCTGGGCCATACGGTTCAGACGGTCGGGGTTGCCGAGCAGGATGGGCTGGCAGATGCCCTCGGTCTTGGCCTGGACGGCAGCCTTCATCATGGTTGGGTGTCCTCCCTCGGCAAACACTACGCGTTGCGGGTGCAGACGGGCCGTGTCGTGGAGCTTGCGTGTGAGCTTCGACTCCTGTCCGAGCAGCTCCATGAGGCCCTTCTTGTAGGCATCCCAGTCGGTAATGGTCTTTCTTGCCACGCCGCTCTTTATGGCTGCCTTTGCCACGGCTGCGCTCACCTCTGTTATGAGGCGTGGGTCGACGGGTTTCGGGATGAAATATTTAGGACCGAAGGTGAGGTTGTTGACATGATAAACATCGTTCACGACATCGGGTACAGGCTGCTTGGCCAGATCGGCGATGGCATGGACGGCAGCCATCTTCATCTCCTCGTTAATGGCTTTGGCGTGAACGTCGAGAGCTCCGCGGAAGATGTAGGGGAATCCGATCACGTTGTTGATCTGGTTGGGATAGTCGCTTCGGCCTGTAGACATGAGCACGTCGGGACGGCTTGCCATGGCATCCTCGTAGCTGATTTCAGGCACGGGGTTGGCGAGGGCGAAGACGATGGGGCTGTCGGCCATGGAGCGTATCATGTCTTGTGACAGAACGTTGCCCTTGGAGAGGCCTACAAACACGTCGGCTCCGACAACGGCCTCCTTGAGGGTGTGGACGTCGCGGCGGTCGGTAGCGAAGAGCTTCTTCTGTGGTGTGAGGTTCTCACGGTCGGAGGTGATGACGCCCTTCGAGTCGAGCATCACGATGTTCTCTACCTTTGCTCCCAATGCCACATAGAGCTTGGTGCAGCTAATGGCAGCTGCTCCAGCACCATTGACCACAATCTTGACATCGGCGATGTTCTTGCCAGCCACCTCAAGAGCGTTTTTCAGACCGGCAGCAGAAATGATGGCTGTGCCGTGCTGGTCGTCGTGCATGACGGGTATGTCGAGGTTCTTCTTCAAGCGCTCCTCGATGTAGAAACACTCGGGAGCCTTGATGTCCTCAAGGTTGATGCCGCCGAATGTTGGCGCAATCTTCTCCACGGCCTCGCAGAACTTCTCGGGGTCTTTCTCGGCCACCTCGATGTCGAACACGTCGATGCCGCCGTAGATCTTGAACAACAGACCCTTGCCTTCCATTACTGGCTTGCCGCTCATTGCGCCGATGTCGCCCAATCCCAACACAGCTGTGCCGTTAGAGATGACAGCTACCAAGTTGCCTTTGTCTGTGTACTTGTAAACAGAGTCGGGATTTTCCTGAATCTCCAGACACGGATAGGCCACACCAGGCGAATAGGCCAGGCTGAGGTCGGTCTGCGTGTGGTAGGGTTTTGTCGGTTTTACTTCAATTTTTCCAGGGCGCCCGTTGTTATGATACTCCAGGGCGGCCTCTTTTGTAATTTTGACCATAGCGTTCTTTTATTATAAAGAGTTTTTAATTTCAGTTGTTTTTTGTGGGATGTAAAAATGTTATTGCGGGATGTCTTGTTGAGCGATATTGCTTTCCTGTTGCTTTCGGGATGCTAATAGTACGACAAAATTAATAAAAACTTTCGAAAAATCACAGGTTTTACATTTTTTTTGTAACTTTGTGAGCAAAAGAAATTATTATGCAAAAAAATAACAGTCCTACAGCATATCGCAAAGAGCTTCGTGAGCGCATTCTCGCCGCTTCCATGGAAGAGTTTCGCAAGCATGGTGTCAGAGCCGTGAAGATGGACGACATAGCAAGCAGGCTTGGCATCTCGAAGCGTACACTCTATGAAATCTATTCTAACAAGGAGACGCTTCTTCTTGAAGGAATGAAGATGTATGAGGAAGATATTGACGCTTACATGACACGGTTTGTTGAAAGCGACGAACATAATGTTATAGAAACAATCATCGAGTTTTACAATCTGCAGATCAAGCAATCGGCAAACATCAATCCGCTTTATTTTGAGGAGCTTCATCGCTACCCGAGTGTGCTTGCTTTTTTTGAGCAGAAGCACAAGGACCGCCGCCTGAAGCAGAAGCTGTTTTTCAAGCGTGGCGTGAACGAGGGCTGTTTCCGTGATGATGTCGACTATGATATTTTTGGGCGTATCTGCGACTCGTCAATGGAATATGTAATGCGCACGCAGATGTATCGTGAGTTTAAGCTCGGCTATATCTTGCACAACCTGACCCTTCTGTATGTAAGAGGAATATGCACGGAGGAAGGTGTGCGAAAGCTTGATGAAGCATTAGAGGCAATGAAATGACATTAATTTCTGTTTTTGAAAATCTGTTTTTATAAAAGAACATATCTAAAAAATGTATTTTAATAAAAACGTGGAAAACGGGAATAAAGACAAATGGAATAAAAAATGGCAGATAACAAAACGAATACACGACATAAGGCCCCAACACCTATTGACAACACCTACGGACATCTTCAACCTCAAGCCCTCGACTTTGAGCGCGTTGTTCTTGGTGCCCTGATGATTGATAAAGATGCGTTCTCTATAATTTCAGAGATCATACGTCCTGAGACCTTCTACGAACCACGTCATCAGAAAATTTTTACAGCCATACAGACGCTTAACGTAAACGAGCATCCTGTAGACATTATGACCGTTACAGACGAGCTGAAGCGTGAGGGAACGCTCGACTCGGTAGGAGGTGCCGCATATATTGTGGAACTTAGCTCTAACGTGGCTTCTTCGGCTAACATAGAGTATCATGCCCGCATTCTTGCACAAAAATTTCTTGCCCGGCAGCTCATCTCTTTTGCCAGCGTCATAGAGACGAAGGCGTTTGACGATACGGTTGACGTGGAGGAACTTATGCAGGAAGCTGAGGGTAGCCTCTTCGAGTTGTCCCAGCGCAACATGAAGAAAGACTATGTTCAGGTGGACCCCGTGATTGCCAAGGCTGTGGAGATTCTGCAGAAAGCGTCTGCCAACGACGGCGGATTGACGGGTGTTCCGACAGGTTATGTGAAGCTTGACGAGAAGACGAGCGGATGGCAGAGTTCGGACCTTGTCATCATAGCCGGACGTCCTGCCATGGGTAAGACCTCGTTTGCTCTGTCGCTTGCAAAGAACATAGCTGTCGACTATCATGTGCCCATAGCGTTCTTCTCGCTTGAGATGAACAATGTGCAGCTGGTGAACCGCCTTATAAGTAATGTGTGTGAGATCCCAGGTAACAAAATGCTTAACGGTCAGCTCACGCCTGACGAGTGGGACCGTCTGGACAAACGCATAGGCAACCTTCAGGGTGCACCTTTATATATAGACGACACGCCCGGTCTTTCTATCTTTGAGCTTAGAACGAAGGCACGCCGTCTTGTTAAGGAAAAAGGTGTAAAGATCTTGATGATCGACTATCTTCAGCTCATGAACGCCAACGGCATGAAGTTTGGAAGCCGACAGGAGGAGGTGTCAAAAATATCGCAGTCGCTAAAGGGTTTGGCCAAAGAGCTTGACATCCCTATCCTTGCGCTGTCGCAGCTTAACCGTACGGTTGAGAACCGTGAAGGTCTTGAAGGAAAGCGTCCGCAGCTTAGCGACCTTCGTGAGTCGGGAGCCATCGAGCAGGATGCCGATATGGTGCTCTTTGTTCATCGTCCTGAGTATTATCACATCTTTGAGGATGAAAAGGGTAATGACCTTCGCGGCATGGCTCAGATCATTATAGCAAAGCATCGTAAGGGTGCTGTGGGCGATGTGCTCCTCACGTTCCGTGGCGAGTTTACACGCTTCCAAGACCCAACGCCCCGTAAGAACAGCGGGGCAGGAGAGGATGTTCCGCCAGAAGGTCTTATCGGTAGCAAGCTTGGTGGCGCTCCTGCTGCCAACGATGATCCGTTCGGGGCTTCGGCTGTGAACGGCTCTATGCCTGATCCCTATGGTGATGATCTGGCGCCTCTGCCTGATGGAATGCCTTTCTAAACCCTATGGTGCGCCTTTTAAGACCCGATGGATCGCTTTATAAGACCCGATGGGCCGCTTTATAAGACCCGAAGGATCGCTTTATAAGATCGGAAGGATCGCTTTTCTGAAAAATGTTTAGGTAGTCGTATGTATGCTTCTTTTTGGCTTGATACATTCATTAGTGTGTTGAAAGCGAGAGGCATACATGCGACTTTTGTGTTCTTATGAATGTCTAAAACAAATGATGAAGTGGCAATTTGTAAGAAATAGTGCTAAAAAAGTTATAATTTCTTTTGTTTGTTGCGATAATATTATTACCTTTGCAATCAAATAATCAAAAAAACAATAAATATGAATACAATATTGCTCATCGGTTTGCTAAGCATCATTATTCGAATTCGACTTCAGAACGGAGCCGGAAGTGTCGAGGTATGTAAATAACCGTAGCAGATTATATAGCAAGAGCCTTTCTCACTTCCCCATGTGTAGTGTGAAAGGCTCTTTCGTTATAGCTTTCATGTCTTGTTTTAAAATGGATAAACGCCAAAACGTTGATTTAAAAAATGGCGAAAACCAGAGTTATTTTATAAAGGAAATAGAAAAACAAACATTAATAGAACGACAATGAGCGAGAGATTATTTATTTTTGACACCACGCTTCGTGATGGTGAACAGGTGCCAGGCTGTCAGCTCAACACCGTGGAGAAGATTCAGGTGGCCAAACAACTGGAGCAGTTGGGCGTAGATGTTATTGAGGCAGGATTTCCCATTTCCAGTCCTGGCGATTTCAACTCTGTCATAGAGATTAGCAAGGCTGTAACATGGCCAACTATATGCGCCTTGACACGTGCCGTGGAGAAGGATATTGATGTTGCGGCCGATTCGTTGAAGTATGCCAAGCACAAGCGCATACATACAGGTATCGGAACAAGTGACAGTCACATCAAATATAAGTTTAACAGCACTCGCGAAGAGATCCTTGAACGCGCCGTGGCAGCTGTGAAATATGCCAAACGCTATGTCGAGGACGTAGAGTTTTATGCCGAGGATGCCGGTCGTACTGATAATGAGTATCTTGCTCAGGTTGTACAGGCGGTTATCAAGGCAGGGGCAACCGTGGTAAATATTCCCGATACCACAGGCTATTGTCTGCCAGCCGATTATGGCGCAAAGATTAAATATCTTGTTGAACATGTAGACAATATTGACAAGGCCATTATTTCAACCCATTGTCACAACGATTTGGGTATGGCCACAGCCAACACCTTCAGCGGCGTGATAAACGGAGCACGTCAGGTGGAGGTTACCATTAACGGCATTGGAGAACGTGCTGGCAACACCTCGCTTGAAGAAATTGCGATGATTCTGAAATGTCATAAGAATCTTGGCATCGATACAAACATCAACACAACAAAAATATACCCCACCAGTCGCATGGTAAGCTCGCTCATGAACATGCCTGTTCAGGCCAATAAGGCCATCGTGGGTCGCAACGCTTTCGCTCATTCGAGTGGCATTCACCAAGACGGCGTGTTGAAGAATGTTCAGACTTACGAGATTATGGACCCCAAGGATGTGGGATTGGATGACAACTCAATTGTGCTTACTGCACGTTCGGGTCGTGCCGCTTTGAAATATCGTCTGCATGTGCTTGGCGTGAACATAGACAACGAGCAGAAGCTTGATGCTCTTTATCAGAAGTTCCTCAAGTTGGCTGACCGTAAGAAGGAGGTTAACGACGATGACATTCTTATTCTTGCCGGAGCTGATACTGCTGAGGCTCACGCCGTGAAACTCGACTTCCTGCAAGTGACAACAGGTATGGGCGTGAAGAGTGTGGCAAGCATCGGTCTCGACATTTCTGGACAGAAGTTTGAAGAGGCTTCAACGGGTAACGGTCCTGTCGATGCTGCTATAAACGCCCTGAAAAAGATTATACAGAAGCACATGGTTCTCAAGGAGTTTACCATACAAGCCATTTCTAAGGGTAGCGATGATGTGGGTAAGGTTCACATGCAGGTGGAATATGACGGAAATGTTTATTATGGCTTCGGCGCCAATACCGATATCGTGACGGCTTCTGTGGAGGCTTATATTGATTGTATAAACAAGTTTAGAGTGAAATAAAGGCTCTGTAGATAGATTGTTTTAAAAATAAACACGACGTTTTGACAGCTAAAAGAAGACGTTTAACAAATAATACATAACATTATAATAATGAATACTTTATTTGATAAGATTTGGGATAAACATGTAGTACAGGTCGTTGAGGACGGCCCAACACAATTATATATTGACAGGTTATATTGTCATGAGGTCACATCGCCTCAGGCATTTGCCGGTCTGCGTGCTCGCGGACTGAAATGTTTCCGTCCTGACCACATAATCTGTATGCCAGACCATAACACACCTACACACGATCAAGACAAGCCTATTGCCGATCCTGTGTCAAAGCATCAGGTAGACACGTTGGAGGCCAACTGTAAAGAGTTTGGACTGACACATTACGGCATGATGTCTAAAGACAACGGCATTATTCATGTAGTTGGTCCAGAGAAGGGTCTTTCTTTGCCGGGAATGACCATAGTGTGTGGCGACTCGCACACGTCTACACATGGTGCTGTGGGAGCTGTGGCTTTCGGTATAGGCACCTCAGAGGTAGAGATGGTCATGGCATCAGAGTGTATTCTTCAGCAGAAGCCTAAATCGATGCGTATCAACATAAACGGAAAGTTGGCAAAAGGCGTGTGCGCAAAAGATGTTGCCCTTTATCTTATGTCACAGCTGACCACAAGTGGTGCAACAGGCTATTTTGTCGAATATGCTGGCGACGTGGTTCGCGACATGTCTATGGAGGGACGTCTTACTCTTTGTAACCTGTCTATAGAGATGGGTGCGCGTGGTGGTTTTGTCGCTCCTGATGAGACAACGTTCGAATATATTAAAGGTCGCGAGTATGCTCCTAAGGGCGACGACTGGGACAAGGCCGTTGCTTATTGGAAAACATTAAAGAGCGGCGACGATGCCGTGTTTGACAAAGAGCTTACATTTAATGCTGCCGACATAGAACCTCGCATTACCTATGGCACTAATCCTGGCATGGGAATAGGAATAACGGAAAACATACCTACACTTGAGAGCGTTGACGAGGCAGGACGCGCATCGTTCGTAAAGAGTCTTGGCTACATGGGCTTCGAGCCTGGTGAGAAGTTGCTGAACCACTCTATCGACTATGTGTTCCTCGGCGCTTGTACCAATGGCCGTATTGAAGATTTCCGTGCTTTTGCTTCCATCGTGAAAGGACATAAGAAAGCCGATAATGTTGTGGCATGGCTCGTGCCTGGCAGTTGGGCTGTAGACAAGCAGATTCGTGAGGAAGGTTTGGATAAGGTGCTTGAAGAGGCAGGCTTTGCAATTCGGCAGCCGGGCTGCTCTGCATGTTTGGCCATGAACGATGACAAAATTCCGGCTGGCAAGTATAGCGTAAGTACAAGTAACCGCAACTTTGAAGGCCGTCAGGGTCCTGGCTCACGAACCATTCTTGCCAGTCCGTTTGTTGCAGCAGCTGCTGCAATAACAGGTAAGATAACTGACCCACGAGAGCTGATGTAAAATTAATAAAAACGATTATTAATAAAAACGATGAAACAGAAATTCAATATCATAACAAGCACTTGCATACCCCTTCCGCTTGAAAACGTAGATACAGACCAGATTATACCAGCACGTTTCCTTAAAGCCACAGACAAGGAAGGCATGGGTGATAACCTTTTCCGCGACTGGCGTTATAATGCTGACGGAACACCTAAAAAAGATTTCGTGCTTAACGACCCTTCTTATAGTGGCGTCATTCTTGTGGCTGGTAAGAACTTCGGCTCAGGCTCCTCTCGTGAGCATGCAGCATGGGCTATTGCTGGATATGGGTTCCGCGTGGTGATAAGTAGCTTTTTCGCCGACATTCACAAGAACAACGAACTTAACAACTTCGTTCTGCCGGTAGTGGTTTCGGAACCGTTCCTTGAAGAGCTGTTCGAGAGTATTGCCAAGGATCATAAGACAGAGGTGGAGGTTGACCTGCCAAACCAGACGGTTACAAACAAAGCTACAGGCAAGAGCGAACATTTTGAGATAAATGGCTACAAGAAGCATTGTCTCATGAACGGTCTTGACGATATCGACTATCTGTTGGAGAACAAAGACAAGATAGAGAGTTGGGAAGCAAAGAACAAGTAATGGAAAATACTCAAAAGATAGTACGCCCTCATTTCACACAACCTTATGTGGAAATAATGGACTGCACACTACGCGACGGCGAACAGACGAGCGGCGTGAGCTTTCTTCCGCATGAGAAGCTCATGATTGCCCGTAAGCTCCTTGGTGAGGTTAATGTTGACCGCATAGAGGTGGCATCGGCGCGTGTGTCGGAAGGAGAGAAAGATGCCGTGCGTATGATCTGCCGATATGCAGAAAGCGTGGGCAAGCTGGATAGGGTAGAAGTGCTCGGTTTCGTGGACGGCCATGAGTCGATCGATTGGATTGCCGACTGTGGCGGTCGTGTCATCAACCTCTTGGCCAAAGGTTCACTCAAGCATTGTACCCAACAGCTGAAGAAAACGCCTCAAGAGCATCTTGAAGGCATACTCGCTTCGCTCGAATATGCGGAGAAGAAAGGACTTGATGTGAACCTCTATCTTGAGGATTGGAGTTCTGGCATGCGCGATTCTGTTGAGTATGTGTATCAGCTGATGGACGTGTTGTGCCACACACGCATAAAACGTTTCTTGCTGCCAGACACGCTCGGCATCATGAACCCCTTGCAATGTGTGGAGTATATGCGTAAGATGGTAAAGCGTTATCCCAAGTGTCATTTCGACTTTCATGCTCATAATGATTATGATCTTGCTGTGAGCAACTCTTTGGCAGCTGTGCTTTGTGGTGCCAAGGGTCTTCATGTTACCGTGAACGGTTTGGGAGAACGTTGTGGAAACGCACCTCTATCAAGCGTTCAGGTGATATTGAAAGATCAGTTTCACGCCAAAACAGGCATTGATGAAAGCCAACTTAACTCTATAAGCCGACTGGTTGAAGGTTATAGTGGCATTGCAATTGCGGCAAATCAACCTATCGTGGGTGAGAATGTGTTTACGCAGGTGGCTGGCGTTCATGCTGATGGCGACAACAAGGACAACCTCTATTGCAACGACCTTGTGCCAGAACGTTTCGGACGTAAGCGCGAGTATGCTCTCGGAAAAAATAGCGGACGTGCCAATATCGCGCGTAACCTTGAAGAGCTTGGCCTGAACCTCACGCCTGAGCAAACAAAGAAGGTTACGAAACGCATTACCGAGCTTGGCGACAAGAAAGAGCTTGTTACGCAAGATGACCTGCCATATATCGTTAGCGATGTGCTCAAACATTCGGCACCTGAAGACAAGGTGCGTCTTGTTAGCTATATGGTCACAACGAGCTACGGACTTAAGCCGCTTGCAAGCATAAAGGTCAATATAAATGGTGAGGAGTATGAGGACGACAGTACGGGTGACGGTCAGTATGACGCTTTCGTGAAAGCCTTGCGCAAGATATATAAGAATAAGCTTAACCGCTCGTTCCCCACTCTCGACAACTATTATGTGACTATTCCTCCTGGCGGACGTACCGATGCTCTTGTGCAGACAGTCATAACTTGGCGCAACGGCGATAAGCTTATGCGAACGCGCGGACTGGATGCTGACCAAACGGAGTCGGCTATAAAGGCTACGTTTAAAATGCTCAATATGATTGAGGATGGTAACGGAGAGAATAACAAGAAGTGATTTCTTGAATCAGAAACTTTAATAAACAGAATGTAAAACTTTAAAATAGAGATAATTATGAAACTTAATATTGCGGTACTTGCAGGTGACGGTATAGGCCCGGAAATCATGGCTCAGGGTGTAGACGTGTTGAACGCTGTGGCAGAAAAATTTGGACATGATTTTACTTACAACGAGGCCATTTGTGGCGCTCATGCCATTGATGAGGTTGGAGATCCTTTCCCGGAAGCAACCTTCAAGACCTGTATGGATGCCGATGCCGTGTTCTTCGCAGCTGTTGGCGATCCTCGTTTCGACAATAATCCAACAGCCAAGGTGCGTCCTGAGCAAGGCTTGCTCGCCATGCGTAAGAAGTTGGGACTGTTTGCCAATGTTCGTCCTGTAGCAACTTTCGATTGCCTTATACATAAGTCGCCTCTTAAAGACGAACTGTTGAGAGGTGCCGACTTTGTTGTTATTCGTGAGCTTACGGGCGGAATGTATTTTGGTGAGAAATATCAAGACAACGACAAAGCTTATGATACAGACATCTACACACGTCCTGAGATTGAGCGAATCCTGAAGGTTGCATTCGAATTTGCTATGAAGCGTAACAAGCACCTCACGGTTGTTGACAAGGCCAATGTGCTGGCTTCTTCTCGTCTGTGGCGTCAGATTGCTAAGGAGATGGAGCCACAATATCCTGAGGTTACAACCGATTATATGTTTATTGACAACGCTTCAATGCGCGTGCTTACGGAGCCCCGCTTCTTCGATGTTGTGGTTACAGAGAATACCTTTGGCGACATCCTTACCGACGAGACCTCATGTATAACCGGCTCTATGGGTCTACAGCCTTCAAGCTCTCTTGGCGAGCACACTCCTCTCTTTGAGCCTGTTCACGGTTCATGGCCTCAGGCTGCTGGCAAGAACATTGCCAATCCTCTTGCACAAATCCTGTCAGGTGCCATGTTGCTTGAACATTTCGGTTTGGCCGAAGAGGGTGCGCTTATTCGCAAGGCTGTTGATGCTTCGCTCGATGCCAACGTTCGCACACCTGAAATTCAGGTCGAGGGAGGCGCTACATACGGCACAAAGGAAGTGGGCGCTTGGATTGTTGATTATATCAAGAAAGCATAAACGTTTATACGGTTTTTTTGATTGTTGAACTTTCTATTATGTACGAAACTTTTGCTACATTCTAAAATTAAAGAAACAGTATAAACATAAATACATAACTATCATAGGATGAATAAGTTGACAATGCGACGTTGTGTCTGCTTTTTCTTCCTTTTTCTGTCGCTTGGCACAATGGCGCAGGATGATAAGAAGCAGCTCCGTGACAGCCTTAAGGCTGCCACAGAGCTGTTGGCCTATCATACCGACTCTATTGACTTGCGATTGAGAAAGGCTGCATGGAACCTGCAATTAGGACAATGGGACTATGCAAAGAACGAGTATGACTATGTTATAAACCGCGACCCGTCAAATCTCGCGGCACGCTATTATCGTGCCTTTGCCAATGAAAAACTTAAACGCTATAATTTTGCTCGTCTCGACTATGAGGCCATATTGATGGTTGTACCAGGCAATTTTCAAGCACAGCTTGGATTGGCTTTGTTAAACCAACGCGACAACCATTTTACGGAAGCTTTTGATCAGATAAATGCTTTGGTTGAGCAACAGCCTGACAGCGCCGTAGCTTATGCAGCAAGAGCCGGCATTGAGAAGGAGCGTGGCATGGGCGATCTTGCCGTTTACGATTTTAAGGAGGCTATAAAACGCGATCCTGATAATTCAGATTATCATATTAGTTATGTGGATCTTCTTATTACGCTCAAGCGTAAGGGTGAGGCTCTTGACGAGCTCGATAAGCTTGTGAAGATGGGTGTGCATCGTGGCTCGCTTCTTGATCTATATTCGCGTGCCCGTAAGTTAAAATAATTTGCTTATATCGGTTAAGATAATATGTTCATATAGGTTGAAAAGAAGTCCTTTTATCGCTTGAATTAATATTGTAACCTTGGGAAGGTTATAAAAAGTGTTACTTTTTGTTTGCAGAAACAAAATTATATGTTACTTTTGCAATCAAAATGAGTATGGTTAATCAAATCACGCGAACAGGAACGGTTCTTGCTGTTGACGGCGCGTATGTTAAAGTGAGGGTGGGTTGCATGTCGGCTTGCTCTTCTTGTGACATTTCAGACAAATGCCGTTCAGCAGAAGGCAAGACGTTGGTGGTCACGGCTCTTGTAAGAAATGGTCAAAGTTTATGCCCCGGCGACAATGTTATCGTGAGAGAGAGTAGGGGCAAGGCTCTTGCATCTGTCTTCATGGGCTATGGTGCCCCATTGCTTGTGTTGCTATCTGTTTGTGCAATAGGTCTTGCGTGTTCTGTAAAAGAAGACATTGTTGCGTGCGTTGCTATTGTTATAGTGATAATCTATTACGCCTTGCTTTATTTTTTTAGAGGTCTTATGTCGCGCCATTTCATGCCCGAGGCAGTTGCTTTATAGGCAACATGGGAGATGAAAACCATAGGTAAGCGACATTATATAATATGAATATTTAAATTTATGAGCTATATAATTGTTTCTGTTTTAGCTTTGGGTATAATAGCCCTTATAGCTTCATCCGTTCTTTATGTCTGTTCGCGTAAGTTTGCGGTGAAAGTGGATCCTCGTGTTGGTCAGATTAATGAGCTGTTGCCCAAGGCCAATTGTGGCGGATGTGGCTTCGCTGGTTGTCAAGCGTTGGCAGAGGCTATGGTTAAAGCTATAGATAATGGCGAGAAAGCCATTCCCCAATGTCCTGTAGGAGGAGCTGAAGTGATGAAACAATGCTCTGCCCTCTTAGGTGTTGATGGTGCAGAACAGAAGCCTCGTGTGGCTGTTGTTCGTTGTCAAGGCTGCAACCTGTCATCGGCAGTAAGCTACGATGGCTTGCGCACATGCGCCGTTATGAACACCTGTGGCACAAGTGAGGGCGCTTGTGGCTATGGTTGCTTAGGTTGTGGCGACTGCGTGTCGGCCTGTAGCTTCAACGGCATCAAAATAGGCGAAAATGGCATTCCTGCCATCGATAGTTCTGTTTGTGTGGGTTGTGGCTCTTGTGTGAAAGCTTGTCCTCGACATCTAATTGAGTTGCGCTACAAGGGCGTAAGGGACCGTCGTGTCTATGTGGCGTGCAGCAACCACGATAAGGGGGCTGCTGCGATGAAGGTATGCGATACCTCTTGCATAGGTTGTGGCAAGTGTGCTCGTGAGTGCCCATTTGGAGCAATAACCGTTGAAGGGGCTGTGGCTTATATAGACCAAGACAAATGTCGTTTGTGTCGTAAGTGTGTGGCTGCATGTCCGCGCCATGCCATTGTGGCCGTTGGCTTCCCTGTAATAAAGAAAGAAAAAACTGATAACGAATAATATGAAACTGCATACATTCAGTAAAGGCGGAATTCATCCGTGTGACAGTAAGCTCACAGCTGATATCGCCACCCAAGAGGCTCCATTGCCCAAGAAGGCGTGGTTCCCCTTGTCGCAGCACATAGGCGCTCCTGCCAAGCCTGTAGTTAAGAAAGGCGATAGGGTTATGGTAGGCTCCTTGTTGGCCGAGGCTGGTGGCTTTGTGTCAGCCCCTGTCCACTCGTCTGTGTCAGGCGTGGTGTCAAAGGTAGATGTTGTGACCGATGCTTCCGGTTATCGTAAGCCAGCCATAATAATTGATGTGGAAGGTGATGAATGGCTTCCTGCTATTGACCGTTCTTCCACGTTAGAGACTCTTGACCAACATCCCGAGCTTACACCCGAGACGATTGTCAAGCGTGTAAAAGATGCTGGTGTAACGGGAATGGGTGGTGCAGGTTTCCCAACGTTCATTAAGCTGACGCCTCCTCCTGGAGCTAAGGCCGAATGTGTGATTTTGAACGGCGTAGAATGTGAACCTTACATAACGTCCGATTACCGACTGATGCTTGAGCATGCAGACGAGATTGTTGTTGGCCTTGAGTTGCTCATGAAAGCCGTGAATGTGGAAAAAGGTTTTATTGCCATAGAGGCCAATAAGCCCGAAGCCATAGCTCTCATGGAACAGAAAGTGTCGGGTCACAAAGGCTTAAAGGTCGTGCCTCTGGCCATGCGTTACCCTCAGGGTGGTGAGAAGCAACTCGTAGAAGCTGTTACAGGCCGTCAGGTACCCATGCCTCCAGCCATACCCATCAATGTGGGAGCGGTTGTGCAGAATGTGGCAACATCCTTTGCTGTCTATGAGGCTGTAATGAAGCATAAGCCACTTTTTGAGAGATATGTTACCGTTTCAGGCAAGCGGGTGGAGAAGCCTGGCAACTTTGTTGTTCGTATGGGCACAAGTGCTGCCGACATTCTTGACCTCTGTGGCGGTCTTCCCGCTTGTGATAACAAGGTTCTTTCTGGCGGTCCGATGATGGGCAAGGCACTTGTTTCTTTGGAAGCCCCTGTTGTTAAAGGAACAAACTGTCTTACCGTTCTGTCAGACGATGAGGCTCGTCGTGAGAAGCCGTCGCCTTGTATACGTTGTGCCAAATGTGTTGCTGCGTGTCCGATGGGTCTTGAGCCATATCTTCTTGCAACACTCTCCTCGCTTCATAATTGGGAACGTGCTGAGAATGAGGACATATTTGCTTGTATAGAGTGTGGCTCATGCCAATATACCTGTCCCTCACACCGCCCGTTGCTCGACAACATTCGCATAGGTAAGGCAACAGTAATAGGAATAATGAAAAGTCGCAAAAAAGGATAAGAGCGACAGTTATTAATATAGAAAAATATTATGTCAAAACTCATAGTGTCTCCTTCACCACACATCCATGCCGACAATAGCGTGAACAAGCTCATGCGTGGTGTGTTGTTCGCACTTCTCCCCGCATTGTTGGTGTCATTCTGTTATTTTGGTATAGGCGCAGTCATAGTGTGTGCCGTAAGTGTGGCTTCATGCGTATTTTTCGAGTGGGCCATCAGCAAATGGCTTCTCCATAACGATGGCAAGTCGGTTCTCGACCTGTCTGCCGTTCTTACAGGTGTGCTTCTGGCTTTTAACCTTCCGTCCAATCTTCCTGTCTGGATCATTATTATTGGTGCCTTTGTAGCCATTGGGGTCGGCAAGATGACGTTTGGCGGACTGGGTTGCAACCTCTTCAATCCCGCCCTTGTAGGCCGTTGTTTCTTGCTTGTGTCCTTTCCCGCGCAGATGACGTCATGGCCTGTGCCTGGCCAGCTTCTCAAATATACGGATGCCACGACAGGCGCCACGCCCTTAAGCCTTATGAAATGGGCCATAAAGAGCAACGACCCTTCCGTGCTTGAGAAACTTCCTGACGAAATGACGATGTTTCTTGGCAACACATCCCTTGGCTATGGAGCTGGCGCTTTGGGCGAGGTGTGTGCCCTGGCTTTGCTCTTGGGTCTTGCTTACATGCTTTGGAAACGTATCATAACGTGGCACATTCCTGTGAGCATTATAGCTACCGTGCTTGTGTTCTCAGGTGTGTTGCATCTGTGCTCACCCTCTTATGAGAACCCTATTGGTGTGTTGCTTAGCGGCGGTTTGCTTCTTGGCGCAATATTCATGGCAACCGACTATGTCACCTCGCCCATGACCCCTCGCGGACAGATCATATATGGTGTGGCAATAGGCTTTCTGACAATAGTTATACGCAACTGGGGAGCTTATCCTGAAGGCATGTCATTCGCAATTCTTGTTATGAACGCTTTCACACCACTCATCAACTTCTATGTCAAACCCAAACGTTTCGGAAAGAATGCTTAAGAACGAAGGGCTTAAGGACAAAGGGTTGATAAAAATAAATGGTTTACGAAATAAAGAACTGTAAACGAAAATTGAAAAGATGGAAAAACTGAAATCTACTTTCACAAACATGGCGCTTGCCCTTACTCTTGTTGCCGTGTTTGCAGGTGGCTTGCTGGCGTGGGTGAACAACATGACGCAAGGGCCTATAAAGGCGCAGGAGGAGAAGACCCTTACCGACGCTATCGGTTTGGTCATGGCTGACGGCTCACTAAAGGTGTCGTCTACAGATACCGTGCGTATAAACCATGATGGAGACATTTCAACCTATATCGTTCACAACGCAACCGATAGCAAAGGAACGCCGCTGGGATGTGCCGTAGAGAGCAGCGTCATGGGCTTCGGCGGCAACTTGAAGGTGCTTGTCGGGTTCGATACAAAAGGCACAATTCTTGGCTATCAGGTGTTGCAGACCTCTGAGACTCCTGGCTTGGGTCAAAAGGCTGGCCATTGGTTTCAGAAAGATGCGAAAGGCTGTATTGTCGGGCGTGAGATGAGCGAGAAGAAACCTCTTGCTGTAAAAAACGATGGGGGAGACGTGGATGCCATCACGGCTTCAACCATCACCTCAAGGGCTTTTCTTAAGGCTGTAAACAGGGCGTTTGAGGCATATAGAAAAAATAATGCTGAGAATGCGCCTGCCGTCGATTCAGCAACAGGTGCATCGCCCAAACACAAGCAACATAAATAAGGCTCGGTTTGTTTGTTCTAAAGGCTGGGCTTGTTGGTGCAAGAGACTTGTCTTGCAAAGCAAAAAACGGCATGTTATAATAATGAAATAAAAGAATACAATATAAACAAAGATGAAAAATCTGAAGATATTGCTTAACGGACTGTTGAAGGAGAACCCCACGTTTGTTCTGCTCCTCGGCATGTGTCCCACTCTTGCCACAACCACATCGGCTGTGAATGGTTTGTCTATGGGTTTGGCCACCACGTTTGTGCTCATCTGTTCCAATGTAGCTGTGTCTGTCATTAAGAAAGTAACGCCCGACATGGTCCGCATACCTGTGTTTGTGGTGCTTATTGCTTCCTTTGTTACCGTTTTACAGATGGCTTTGGCTGCATGGATGCCTTCTGTCAATGCATCGTTGGGTCTCTATATTCCTCTTATAGTGGTCAACTGTATAATCTTGGGGCGTGCAGAAGCCTTTGCTTGCAAGAACACGGTTGTGGCAAGTTTGTTCGACGGCGCTGGCATGGGATTAGGCTTTACCCTTGGTTTGACTCTTCTTGGCATGCTGCGCGAGTTTCTTGGCACAGGTACCTTGTTCGGTCTCTCTATTGTGCCTGAACAATATGGCGCCCTCGTCTTCATCCTACCTCCTGGAGCGTTTATCACGCTCGGATATCTTATTGCAGCCGTAAACAAGATGAAATAGTTTTTTCAAGATTAGGCATCCTTTCGAGAAGAAACACAAACAAAAAAATAAAAAAATAAAGCGACATGGAGTTTTTACTCATATTCATATCTGCGATATTCGTCAACAATATCGTCCTGTCACAGTTTCTTGGAATCTGTCCGTTCTTAGGCGTGTCAAAAAAAATAGATACGGCCTTGGGCATGGGCATGGCTGTGGCTTTTGTGCTCACGCTGTCCACCATAGTGACATATCTTGTTCAGAAGACCGTTCTCGTGCCTTTTGGCCTTGAGTATCTTCAGACCATCGCATTCGTGCTTATTATCGCGGCGTTGGTGCAGATAGTGGAGATCGTGTTGAAGAAAGTGTCGCCTGTGCTGTATCAGGCCTTGGGCATCTTCCTCCCTCTGATAACGACAAACTGTGCCGTTCTTGGCGTTGCCATTCTCGTAATACAGAAAAACTTTACGCTCATGCAAAGCATCGTCTACGCCTTCTCCACAGCCGTCGGTTTCTCCTTGGCGTTAGTGGTCTTTGCCGGTCTTCGTGAGCAGCTGTCGCTTGTCAACGTGCCTAAGGGCATGAGGGGCGTGAGCATAGTGCTCGTAACGGCAGGTCTGTTGTCGTTGGCTTTTATGGGCTTCAGCGGCGTGGATCTTGGTCTTAAAACCTTGTTTGGACTAAAATGATACACTCTCTCTGTTTGCTTCTAAAGTCAATAAACACAATAAAAATAACAAACCAATAGGCACAATTCTAAAAGAAAATATGCAAATCCTGAGGACAACATTAAAAAACACTTGATATTATATTATGAAACAGACAATTCTTGTGACAGGCGGTACGGGCTTCATAGGTTCCCATACCACCGTAGAGCTCATCGAAGCAGGCTACAATGTGGTGATCGTAGACAACCTCTCAAACTCAAAGGCTGAGGTGGTTGATGGTATAGAAAAGATAACAGGTGTGCGTCCTGCCTTTGAAAATGTCGACCTTCGCGACAAGGAGGCTACGGAGAACGTTTTCAAGAAGTATCCTGGCATCAACGGCATCATCCATTTTGCTGCGTCCAAGGCAGTAGGAGAGAGCGTAGAGAAGCCTTTGCTCTACTATCGCAACAATATCGTTTCTCTTGTCAACCTTCTTGAACTCATGCCTGTTTACGGCGTCAAAGGAATAATCTTCTCTTCAAGCTGTACCGTTTACGGTCAGCCGTCAAAAGAGAATCTCCCCGTAACAGAAGAGGCTCCCATACAAAAGGCTCTCTCACCTTATGGCAACACCAAGCAGATTAACGAGGAGATTATTCACGACTACATCCATAGTGGAGCAAATGTGAAGTCGATCATTCTTCGCTATTTTAATCCAATTGGCGCTCATCCCTCAGCCCTCATTGGCGAGTTGCCCAACGGCGTGCCCATGAACCTCATACCTTTCGTCACACAGACAGCCATAGGCGTGCGTAAGGAGCTCAAGATCTTTGGAAACGACTATAACACACCCGACGGTACATGCATTCGCGACTATATCTATGTCGTAGATCTTGCCAAGGCTCATGTTAAGGCCATGGCGCGTGTGCTTGACCAGGAAACCGAGCCGGTTGAAATTTTCAATATCGGCACAGGCAAGGGCGTTTCTACCCTTGAGGTTGTAGAAGGTTTTGAGAAGGCCACAGGTGTGAAGGTTAACTGGACGTATGCTCCCCGTCGCGAAGGCGATATAGAGAAGGTGTGGGGCAATGTAGACAAGGCCAACAAGGTTCTTGGATGGAAGGCAGAGACTCCTCTTGAGGATGTGCTTCGCTCAGCCTGGAAATGGCAGCTCAAGTTGCGCGAGGATGGCATAATGTAAAATGCATGTTTTTTGTTCTAAACTGCTGATTTTCTTTGTTTTTCTCTTATTTCTGCCCTTTTAGAGCGGTTTAAAAGAAAAAAAAACTTAAAAAACGCATATGGACGTGCGAAAGTTTTGCTGCAAAGAAAAAAAATACTAATTTTGCATTCTGTTTGGAATAAGTATCAAAAAAGAAAACAAAAAATTTAGATAGAAATGTCGAAAATTTGTCAGATTACTGGTAAAAAAGCCCAGATTGGAAACAATGTTTCTCATTCAAAGCACCGCACAAAGCGTAGCTTTGATGTGAACTTGTTCAGCAAGAAATTCTTCTATGTAGAAGAAGACTGCTGGATTCGCCTCAAAATTAGTGCAGCAGGTCTGCGCCTCATCAATAAGGTAGGTCTTGACGCTGCTCTTAAGTCGGCTGTGTCTAATGGCTATGTAGACTGGAAGGACATTAAAGTAATAGGAGAGTAATAACGATGGCATCTAAGAAAGCAAAAGGCAACAGAGTACAGGTTATTCTGGAGTGTACAGAGATGAAGGAGAGCGGTCTTCCCGGAACAAGTCGCTATGTGACAACCAAGAACCGCAAGAATACTCCTGAGCGCATGGAACTTATGAAATACAACCCTATCCTTAAGAAGATGACTCTTCACAAGGAGATTAAATAATAACACACTATGGCAAAGAAAGCGGTCGCTACCCTCCATGAAGGATCTACGGATGGTCGCGCATACACAAAGGTTATTAAGATGGTAAAGAGCCCCAAGACCGGCGCTTACGTTTTTGACGAGCGTATGGTTCCCAATGAGGCTGTTAAGGACTTCTTCAAGAAGTAATCTTAATTTGAATTTCAATTTTCATCTATTGCCTTCGTGGCAAGAGATATAAAGGTTTAAGCCTTGCTTCACATCAAACAGATGAGGAGCAAGGCTTTTTGCTTGACACCCTTTTAAATACTTCACTCAAATCTTGCTTGTTAACTTAAAATAACACACACAAACGCCTCAAGGCTTGCTAGTGTGGATAAAAATGCTTAATTTTACAGCCTAATAAAGTGTGCTGAACGCGTCAGAGGCAAAAAGAATGGCCTTGTAGCCTGTTTTTGTGAGAAAATGCCATGTTGCTGCGCACACAAGAAGCAAGTTGTAAAACGAGAATAAATAAGAACAAACATAAATACATTTAATGGACGAAAATCAGACATTTGATATGGACCGAATTTTGAAGGTCAATATCGAGGAGGAGATGAAGACCTCTTACATCAACTACAGTATGTCGGTGATTGTGGCCCGTGCGCTCCCAGATGTGCGCGATGGTTTCAAGCCTGTTCACCGCCGCATACTCTTCGGTATGTTGGGCATTGGCAACACAAGCAATAGCCCCTACAAGAAGTGTGCGCGTGTTGTAGGTGAGGTGTTGGGTAAGTATCACCCCCATGGTGACAGTTCAGTTTATGGTGCGCTTGTGCGTATGGGTCAGGACTGGAACATGCGTTACATGCTTGTCGACGGTCACGGCAACTTCGGTTCTGTTGACGGTGACTCACCAGCTGCTATGCGTTACACCGAGTGCCGCCTCTCGAAGATGGGTGAGCACATTATGGACGACCTTGAGAAAGATACTGTTGACATGGTGCCCAACTTTGACGGCACCCTGGCAGAACCCTCAGTTATGCCTACCCGCATTCCCAACCTCTTGGTAAATGGCGGAAACGGCATTGCTGTAGGTATGGCCACAAACATTCCGACCCACAACCTGTCGGAGGTTATCGATGGCTGTTGCGCTTACATCGACAATCCTGACATCGACACCGAGGGCCTCATGCAGTTTGTCAAGGCTCCCGATTTCCCGACAGGAGCATATATCTATGGTCTACAGGGCGTTAAGGATGCTTATGAGACAGGACGTGGCCGCATTGTGTTGCGTGCCAAGTCGGAGATCGAGAGTGGCGACACCCACGACAAGATTGTCGTTACCGAGATTCCTTATGGCGTAAACAAGGCGCAGCTCGTTGAAAACATTGCCGACCTTGTAAAGGAAGGACGTCTCGACGGCATCTCAAACGTTAACGACGAGTCAGGCCGTCAAGGCATGCGTATCGTGGTTGACGTTAAGCGCGATGCCAACGCCAACGTGATCCTCAACAAGCTCTACAAGATGACAGCCATGCAGAGCTCGTTCTCTGTCAACTGCATTGCCTTGGTGAAGGGCCGTCCGCGTCTTCTCTCTCTGAAAGACTGCATCGCCCACTTTATAGAGCATCGTCACGATGTTGTGATTCGCCGTACCAAGTTTGACTTGAAGAAAGCACAGGATCGTGCCCACATCATACAAGGTCTCATCATCGCGTGCGACAATATCGATGAGGTGGTCCACATCATCAGAGCCAGCAAGACCCCCGTCGACGCCCAGCGCAACCTTGAGAAGCGTTTCGAGCTTGACGAGCTCCAGTCGAAGGCCATCGTAGACATGCGTCTGGCACAGCTCACAGGTCTGCGTATGGACCAGTTGCGCAACGAGTATGAAGAGCTGGAGAAGCTCATCGCCCATTTGCAGGCAATCCTTGACGATCCCGAACTGTGCAAGCAGGTCATGAAGGATGAGCTTCAGGAGGTTAAGGAAAAGTATGGCGATGCCCGTCGTACCGAGATCAAGCCTTACGAGCACGAGTTCAACGCCGAAGACTTCTATCCCAACGACCCCGTGGTGATAACGGTGAGCCATCTGGGCTACATCAAGCGCACGCCGCTGAGCGAGTTCCGCGAGCAGGCAAGAGGTGGAGTGGGAGCCAAGGGCGCACGCACACGCGAACAAGACTTTACCGAGTATATCTATCCCGCCACTATGCATCAGACCATGTTGTTCTTCACACGCAAGGGTCGTTGCTACTGGCTCAAGTGTTACGAGATTCCTGAGGGCGACAAAAACTTCAAGGGTCGCGCCATACAGAACATGCTCAACATCGAGAGCGACGACTCGGTCAATGCCCTTCTGCGCCTCCGTGGTCTTGACGATGAAGAGTTTGTCAAGTCCCACTATGTGGTGTTCGCCACCAAGAACGGAACGGTAAAGAAGACCTCTCTTGAGGCCTACTCGCGTCCGCGTGCCAACGGCGTTATCGCCATCAACATTGCCGATGGCGACGAGGTGGTTGACGTGCGTCTGACCAACGGCCACAACGAGCTTATCATTGCCGACCGCAACGGTCGTGCCGTTCGTTTCAACGAGACCGACGTGCGTTGCATGGGTCGTGTGTCAACAGGTGTGCGCGGCATGAAGCTCGACGATGGCGACGATGCCGTGATCGGCATGATTGTCGTTAACGACGCAGCCACCGAGACCGTCATGGTCGTTTCAGAAGAAGGCTACGGCAAGCGCTCACAGGTTGAAGACTATCGCAAGACAGCGCGTGGCGGCAAGGGAGTGAAGACCCTCAACATCACGGAGAAGACAGGCCGTCTGGTAGCCATCAAGAACGTCACCGACGACAACGACCTCATGATCATCAACCGCAGCGGCATCGCCATTCGTCTTTCTGTAGCCGAGTGTCGTGTTATGGGACGCGCCACACAGGGCGTTCGTCTCATCAACCTCGCCAAGAAGAACGACGTCATCGCAAGCGTGTGCAAGGTCATGAGCAGCGAGCTCGAAGCCTCGGTAGAGGAAGACAGCCAGTCGACCTTCAACGAGAAGCAGGAACTCATAAACAGCGACCACACAGCCACGTCTTCGGACGACGGGGCAACCGAGGCTTCTGAAGCTCCCGTAACAGCACAAGCTGATGAAGCAACGGAGACAGATGACGCAAATGAAGGTGCCGCTTCAAAGGATGAAAAGAAGAACAACGATGGTCCTGGCGACCTGTTTGCCGGAACCGATTTCTTCACCAACGACTGATAATAGGCCGTTGACACATAACAGACAATTCACATTTATTATTAATTTTTGATATATGAAGAAACTCATGATCATGGCCCTTATGGCAGCAGCTGCCACAACGGCCCTTGCTCAGGATGTCAAGCCCATCCTAAAAGCAAAAACCTATTCTGAAGCCCAGACCCTCTTGCAGAGCAGCCTCGCTTCTCTTGACAACGAGTCAAAGGCTAAGGCCTACAACAAGCTCGTGCAGCTCTCTATGGAGAAGATCAACCACGAGAGCGCAACCATCAGCGGCAACGCTGTGGCTCAGCAGCTCGGTCAGGGCAAGGTAGAGCCCTATGACACCGTGGGTTACAACAAGGCCATCTGCACAGCTCTCAAGGACGCAATGGAGTGTGACAAGTATGACAACATGCCCAACGCCAAGGGCAAGATTGCTCCCAAGTTCCACAAGAAGAACCAGGAAACCCTGTGGCCTTTGCGTGTAAACCTCATCAATGCAGGTCAGGACGCAGGCAACGCTCAAGACACCAAGGCAGCATCCGAATATTTCTCTCTCTATGTAGAGACCGCTACCGACAAGCTCTTCGCCGACCGCGACGTTGCAAAGATGCCCGACCAGTATCTTGGTCAGATTGCCCGTTTCGCAGCCATCTATGCTTTCCAGGACAAGAACATGGAGAAGGCAAACGCCTACTGCGACGTTGCCCTCAACGACACAGCCTCTTACAAGGACGCTCTGGAGCTTAAGATGTATCTCATGCAGCAGACCCTGAAAACCCGTGAAGACTCAGTAAAGTGTCTCACACAGTTTGAGACCCTTTATGCAAAAGACAAGAGCGATGCCATCTTCACCAACCTGGCAAGCATGTATGGCAACCTCGGCATGAAAGACAAGCAGGACAAGCTCGTTGCCGAGAAGCTGGCAGAGGATCCCAAGTGCTACTTCGCTTACGCCATCAGAGGCCAGAGCGAGATGAACGAGAGAAAGTATGACGAGGCCATTGCCGATTTCAAGAAGGCCCACGAGATCGACCCCAAGAAGTCGATCATGTGCACCTACATCGGCGCCTGCATCAACGCAAAGGCAGCAAGCCTCGACGGCGATGCCCAGAAGAAGCTGCTCGAAGAGTCGGTAACCTACCTTGAAAAGGCACGCGACCTCGATCCTAACCGTAACGAGGCCAACTGGGCTTATCCTCTCTACCAATGCTACTATGCTCTCTATGGCGAGAGCGACAGCCGCACAGCCGAGCTGAAAGGCCTTGTCAACCAGTAAGAACCGTAAGCTCATGACACCCCTTTAGATAACCCCGTCTCCCCATGTTTTCAGCGTGAGTGTTGAAGATGTGGGGAGATGAATTGTTTTCATGCAATTTGCTTCATACAGATTGTTTTTGTATAACCCCATTCATTCCTATTCCTTATTATGCTCAAAAGATTTCTCCCTCTGTTTATCTCCGTCTTCATTGCCGCTCTTGGATGTTTTGCGCAAAAGAAAGACATTTCTTCAGCCAAGGACATGGTTAAGAACAATCGTGATCTGCCCAAAGCGGAAATGATGATGCGAACACTTCTCAACGATTCGAACAATCGTGAGAACACAAAAATATGGGATGTTCTTTTTGATGCCGTGAAAAAGCAGTATGACAATGGCAACGAACAACTGTATCTGAAGAACAAGTACGACACGACCCAACTGTTCGTCAACGCCCGCAAGATGTTTGAGGTCTATGCAGCCTTTGACAGCATAGACGCGCGTCCCAACTCTCATGGCCAGTCGCGTCCCAAATACAGGAAAAAGCATGCCGCCTTCCTTCTCAACTATCGTAAGAACCTCTATACCGGCGGTCTGTTCTTTGTCAAGAAGCAAGCCTATGCCGATGCTTACACCATGTTCGACACCTACCTTGAGTGTCTTTCCTGCCCCCTGTTTTCCGAGAGCGGCCTAAGCGTAGAGAAAGATGCCAACGCCCACAACGCCGCCTACATGTCGTTGTTCTGCGGCTACAAACTCAACAGCTACGACAAGACCATGCGTTACCTCAATCTTGCCCTTCAAGACACGGCCAATCTCAACAACAAGTACCAGTATCTTGCCGAGACCTATCGTTCGGTCAAAGACACGGCTCTCTATGTCAAGACCTTGGAGCAGGGCTTCGGTAAATTCCCCACGAGCATGTATTATTTTCCCCGCCTGTTTGACCACTATTTCAACCTCCACGGCAACCTCTCTCAGGCCATGAACCTTTGCGACCAAGCCCTCAAGGCCGACAGCACCAACACGGTGTTCCTGCTTGCCAAAAGCTCCTTGCTTCTTGAGAGTCAGGCTTACGACGCGTGTATAGACATGTGCGACAAGCTCATCGCCCGAAACGACTCGCTCGCCGATGCCTATCTTAACGCAGGATTGGCCTTCTACAACCAGGCCATAAAATATGATGCCAACATTCTGGAAGCACGTAAGAACCGCTCCAAGCAGCGCCAGCTCTACAAGCGAGCCATGCCTTATCTCCAGCAGTTTCGCAAGTTGCGTCCCGAGGAACAGGCCAAGTGGGGATTACCCCTTTACACCATCTATTTCAATTTGAACATGGGAAAAGAGTTTGACGAGATAGAAAAAATAATAAAGAAGAAAAATGGACAATAAAGAGATATACAGAAAGCTGGGCATAAGCACGCTCAGCGCCATGCAGAAGGCCACAGCCAGCGCCTTTGAGCGCACCAACCACGACATCGTCGTTCTGTCGCCCACAGGCACAGGCAAAACCCTTGCTTACCTCCTGCCGCTTGTCGGCGCCGTGAACCCCGCCGTCGACGACGTCCAGGCCATCGTCATCGTGCCAGGGCGTGAGCTCGCCCTGCAGTCGGCCAAGGTGCTTCAGCAGATGGGTTGCGGCGTGAGAGGCTACGCCGCCTTTGGCGGTCGCATGGCCATGGACGAGCACCGTGAGCTGCGCAACCTGCGTCCCCACATCGTCTTCGCCACCCCAGGCCGTCTTAACGACCATCTTGACAAGGAAAACATCTCGCCCTTGAAGGTGCGCACGGTTGTGATCGACGAGTTCGACAAATGTCTCGACATGGGCTTCAGCGGCGAGATGATGAGCGTCATGGGCAAGCTCAAGTTTGCCAACCGTCACATCCTCCTCTCAGCCACCAACGCCGACAGCATACCCCGTTTCGTCAACATGCAGAACGTGGAGCTTGTCAACTATCTTGAAGACAGCGCCGACGTGCGCCAGCGCATAGAGCTTCAGGTCCTTCACAGCCCTGTCAACGACAAGCTCGACACCCTCTACGCTTACCTTTGCACCACGTCAGCCGACAGCACCATCGTGTTTGTGAACCATCGCGAGAGCGTGGAGCGCATAGCCTGTTACCTTGCAGACAAGGGCTTCGTTGTGAGCGCCTTCCATGGCGGCTTGGACCAGAAGCAACGCGAGGCAGCCCTCTACAAGTTTTCCAACGGATCAGCCAACGTCATGGTGTGTACAGACCTTGCCTCTCGTGGTCTTGACATCGACAACATAGCTCATGTTGTCCATTACCATCTGCCCGAGACGCCCGAAGCCTACATCCACCGTGTGGGCCGTACAGCCCGTTGGCAGGCTGAAGGCACCTCTCTCTTCATCCTTGGTCCGAAGGAAACGTTGCCTCAGTATGTCGGTCCGTCAGAAGAGGTTGAGCTCCCCGAGCCCCTTCCTCTTCCTGCAGCTCCCCGCATGAAGACCATCTACATAGGCAAGGGCAAGAAAGACAAGATCAGCCGTGGCGACATTGTGGGCTTCCTCTGCAAGAAGGGAGGTCTTGACAGCTCCCTCATAGGCAAGATCGACGTTAAGGAACGTTACGCTTATGTGGCTGTCAGCGCATCAGCTGTTAAGGCTCTTCTCTCAAAGGTAAAGAACGAAAAGATCAAAGGTCTGAAAACCGTTTGCGAGATAATAAAATAGGCGTGCTCTATCATAAAAAACGGCGTGCAAACACATTGTGTTGCACGCCGTTAATCATTCATATTGTTCCCATAAATCATTCATATTGTTCCCATAAATCATTCATATTGTTCCCATAAATCATATTTCTTACTTTGTCGCTTGCCATAGCGTCAAAGTTGAGCGCGGCGACGCTCGCTTGAGGCTTCATTTTTCGTTTCCCTTCAACGGCGCCAGCCCTTTTTTTACCTTTTTACCCTTTTACCTTTTTACTTTTAAATATTTTCCATCATTTTCTCCAGTCTGTCTATTGCGTCAGGTAGATCCTTAGCGAAGCTGTCGTGTGTGAGCAGATAATGGTTGTTACCGGACGAGAGGGTAGAGTAGAGGGCTGAGTTCATTTCTTCGACATATTGTGAGATGGCATATTCTATATCGTCCTTTTGCCAATCCATGGTAGAATGTTCATACACGCGCCATTTCTGATGGAAAAAGCAGAACGCCTGTTCCACGCTGTCTTTCGTTATCTGTTGAGAGTTTTCTGTGCTCATGATTCTTTATTGTTAAATGCTTCTTGTCTTAAATTCATTAATTGAACTTTCGCAAGCGTATGATAAACACTTTTCAAGTGATTTTCTTCTCAAGCAAGCGACAAAGTTGAGCACGGCGACGGCAAGTGTCAAAATCGAGCACGGCGACGCTTGCTTGAAAAATGTACATAACTTATTTTTTTTCTTTAACCCGTACCACCTGAAAAGACAGTCGGCTCTATTCAGCCACAAAATCCATCTGACTCCGTTTGATGACAAGCGGATAGCGTTCAGGATGGCGAAGGCTGTCTATTTCGAGATCCACGTCAAGATCGGGCCATTCTATGGCTTCTGGACCACTCATCTGTACGTTCAGCACGCTACGGATGGGAGCGTCCTGCATCCACGGTATGCGGTTATATGACAAGAAATAGTCGTTACCCAACACAGAGAGCATAATGCCCTGAGCGTTAATCATCAATACGCTTGCCGATGTGTTGGCGGAATTGTTCTTTGAAGTTGTCTGCATATTTCTCTACGATTTTCTTAATTTCATTCAATTTGTGCTCAGGAATGCCTGTATTCTTGGCAAGTTCTACCTGCGGCTCCAGCCAATATTTGGCCTCCTTGCCGTTGCAGAGCACATGGATGTGCATCCGTTCCTCCTCATTGGAGTATATTTTGAAAGTATATTCGCTTTCGCGTCTAAACACAGGACTCATAATAACGTTGCTTTGGGTACAAATTTACGAAAAGTTTCTCAAATCAAGGGTTTTTCTAAAGAAAAAGTGAAAAATATTGAGAATGTAAATATAAAAGGAGCCGATTGTGCTTGTTGGTTAGTCAAAATGCTCTAATTTGCCTTTATTTATGGGTTTATCTGCATTAATCTACGGAAAATGCTTTTCTATTTCAGCTTTATTTCTTAATTTTGCAATAAATAAAATTTCAATCAATGGGAATATTTGGACTTTTCAACAAAAACAAGAAAGAAATACTTGATGGTGGTCTTGAGAAGACGAAACACAGCGTGTTTGACAAGCTGGCGCGTGCCATTGCCGGCAAGTCGACCGTCGACGACGATGTGCTTGACAACCTTGAGGAGGTGCTCATAACATCCGACGTGGGTGTTGACACCACGCTCAAGATCATCAAACGCATCGAGGAGCGCGTTGCCCGCGACAAGTATGTGTCGACCTCCGAGCTCAACCGCATCCTTCGCGAAGAGATCGCTTCGTTGCTCTCAGAGAACAACACCACCGACAACGACGATTGGGAGCTGCCCTCCGACCACACCCCTTACGTCATCCTTGTCGTCGGCGTGAACGGCGTGGGCAAGACCACAACCATTGGAAAGCTCGCATACCAGTTTAAGAAAGCCGGCAAGAAGGTCTATCTTGGCGCCGCCGACACCTTCCGTGCCGCCGCCGTGGAGCAGATCTGCATCTGGGGCGAACGTGTGGGCGTGCCCGTGATCAAGCAGCAGATGGGTTCCGACCCTGCGTCTGTGGCTTTCGACACCATTTCCTCTGCCAAGGCCAACGGCGCCGACGTGGTGCTCATCGACACGGCTGGCCGCCTTCACAACAAGGTGGGCCTTATGAACGAGCTGAAGAAGATCAAGGACGTCATGAAGAAGGTCGTTCCCACCGCTCCCGACGAGGTCATGCTTGTGCTCGACGGCAGCACAGGGCAGAACGCCTTTGAGCAGGCCAAACAGTTTGCGGCCGTAACACCCATCACCTCCCTTGCCATCACCAAGCTCGACGGCACAGCCAAGGGCGGCGTGGTCATCGGCATCAGCGACCAGCTCAAGGTGCCTGTAAAATATATCGGTCTGGGCGAGTCGATGGAGGCTCTGCAGCTGTTCAACAAGAAGCAGTTTGTCAACTCGCTTTTCGAGAATAAGTAATAAAAAAGGAGGGGGCTTGCAGAACGCTTCGCAACGCAAACCATGCAACGCCCCTTTCAACGCCCCCTTCAACATCCCTGCAACATCCCCTTCAACGCCCCCATTTCAACACATCTTTCAACACCCCTGCAACATCCCCATTTCAACATCCCCCATTTCAACACCCCAGCAAATACACAACATCCCAGCAAAGGCGCAACGCCCCTGCAAACAAAACGCCCCAGCAAAGACAACAACAATTTAGATTTTGATATATTGAAAAAAGATAAACACCAATGAAGTCAGGTCATGTAGATATTATAACGATGGGTTGTTCCAAGAACCTTGTCGACAGCGAGAGCCTTATGCGTCAGTTTGAGGCCGCGGGCTACCATTGCGCTCACGATCCCAAGCGTCCTCAGGGCGAGATTGCCGTGATAAACACCTGTGGCTTCATTGAAGACGCCAAGCAGGAAAGCATAGACACCATTCTTGAGTTTGCCAAGGCCAAGGAAGAAGGCCGCTTGAAGAAACTCTTCGTCATGGGCTGTCTCTCACAGCGTTACCGCAAGGAGCTTGAGGAGGAGATTCCTCAGGTCGACAAATATTATGGCAAGTTCGACTACAAGAACCTCATCAAGGACCTCGGCAGCAACATCACGCCGTCGTGTGAGGGCCGTCGTGTGCTCACCACCCCTCGCCATTATGCCTACCTCAAGATCAGCGAGGGCTGCGACCGCCGTTGCGCCTATTGCGCCATACCCATCATCACGGGCAAGCATGTCAGCCGTCCCGAGAGCGAGATCCTTGACGAGGTGCGCGAGCTGGTGGCCTCAGGCGTGAAGGAGATACAGGTCATTGCCCAGGAGCTGACCTATTATGGCGTCGACATCGACGGCAAGCGCCACATCGCCGAGCTCATAGACCACATGGCCGACATAAAGGGCGTAGAGTGGATCCGCCTCCATTATGCCTACCCCAACCAGTTTCCTCTGGAGCTGCTCGACGTCATAGCGTCGCGTCCCAACGTGTGCAAGTATCTTGACATCGCCCTGCAGCACATCTCCGACAACGTGCTCACCCGCATGCACCGCCACGTCTCCAAGCAAGAGACCATGGACCTCATCGCCGAGATCCGTCGCCGCGTGCCGGGCATCAACATCCGCACCACGCTGCTCGTGGGCTTCCCCGGCGAGACCGAGGCCGACTTTGAGGAGCTGGTGTCGTTTGTGCGCTGGGCACGCTTCGAGCGCATGGGCGCCTTTGCCTATTCAGAAGAGGAGGGCACCTACAGCGCCGAGCACTATGAAGACGACGTTCCTGCCGAGGTGAAGCAAGACCGTCTGGACCGCCTCATGGCCGTTCAGCAGCAGATCTCTGCCGAGGTGGAGGCTGCGAAGGTGGGCACGGAGATGAAGGTCATAATAGACCGCAAGGAGGGCGACTATTACATTGCCCGCTCCCAGTACTGTTCGCCCGAGGTCGACCCCGAGGTACTCATCCCTGCTGCCGACCGCCGCTTGCGCGTGGGCTCGTTCCACCGCGTGCGCATAGTAGACAGCGACGAGTTCGACCTCTATGCCGAGCTGGCCGACAAGTAGCCCCCTGTTTTCCTTAACCCCTGAACACGCAAGAAGTTCAATAAAAATCCCCATGACAGATGAACAATAAAGACTTTATCGCTGAGCTGTCGCAACGTAGCGGCTATTCGCAAGACAACACCCAACGCCTTGTGCGATGCGTAATAGAAGCCATGGCTTCGCGCTTCGATGAAGGCGAGAGCGTCACCGTGCCGTCGTTCGGTTCTTTCGAACTGAAAAACCGCATGGAGCGCATTGTTGTAAATCCGTCCACGGGGCAGAAGATGATGGTGCCCCCCAAACTGGTGCTTGTGTTCAAGCCCCTTGCCGAGGTCAAGCAGCGCCTGAAGAAAGGAGGCGACCTATGAGCAGCAAGTATCCTGTGCTTTCCGAAGCGCTGACCAAGCGTTATGCTCTCCCAGAAGCCGACGCCGACAAGTTTGTAGCCCAGATGTTTGACGTCTTGCTTAAAGCCGTTGAGCAAGAGGGCGTTGTGAAGGTCAAGGGCCTTGGCACATTCAAGCTCACACCCGTGGGAGCCCGCGAAAGCGTTGACGTGAACACGGGTGAGCGCATCGTCATCGACAGCCGAAACAAGATAACGTTTGTTCCCGACGTGGTTCTCCGCGACCGCGTGAACAGCCCGTTTGCACAGTTTGAGACGGTTGTGCTTAACGACGGCGTCGAATTTTCTTCCTTAGACGAAACCCCTGAGGCTGAAGAAGAGGCTGAGGAGAATGATGAAAACGAAACGGCTGAAGAGAACGAGGCTGCTGAGGAGAATGAGGCTGCTGAGGAGGAAGAAACAGCCGATGAGGATGAAGAAGCCCCAGCTGAAGATGAAGCGCCAGCCGACGGTTCCATTAAAGAAGAAGCTCCAGCCGAAGATGAAGCCCCAGCCGACGGTTCCATTAAAGATGAAGCCCCAGCCGAAGATAAAGCTCCAGCCGAAGGTTCCATTAAAGATGAAGCTCCAGCCGAAGATAAAGCCCCAGCCGAAGGTTCCATTAAAGAAGAAGCCCCAGCCGAAGATAAAGCTCCAGCCGACGGTTCCATTAAAGATGAAGCCCCAGCCCCGATACATGTCGTTGCCGACAAGCTTACCGATGCTTCCGACAAGCTGTCGTCGGCGTCGAGCAAGCTGAGCGACGTGTCCGACAAGCTGTCGTCGGCCTCGGAGCGCCTTTCCGACTCGTCAAAGCAGCTTTCGACCGCCTCTTCCCAAGCCGCCGACGGTTCCGGGAACAAGCAGCTGCGCGACGCCCTTTCCATAGCCAACGACCTGCGCAAGCAGGTGTTCGACATGAAGCAGCAAAGCTTCGTCTACACCAACGAGAACCGCAAGCTGAAGAACGCCAACTTCGTGCTCACGAAGCGTGTGCGCCGCATGCGCCTATGGCTCTGGGTGCTCGCCCTGTGTGTCGTCATGCTGCTTGCAACGATAGGAGCAGGCTGCTTCTACCTGGCCTCTGAACCCACCCCCATAATGCTTCAGGAAAGGTCTGCCTTCGAGCCTGAACAAGACAGTCCGGCCGCGACGAAAGACCAGGCGGCGCCAACAGACGCCTCTCAAGCAACAGCCCCGCAAGCAAGCTCCCCGCAAGGCAGCACCTCTCAGGGAACCGCCCCTCAAGGCAGCACCCTGTCTAAACCTGCCAACGCCCCGTCAGCCGCAGCCCCTCAAGCCAGCGCCCCACAAGGCTCATCCAACGCCCCGTCAGAACCTAAAACCGCAAAACCTGCTGCCAACCGCCCTGCTCCTGCCGCCAAACCGTCGGCAGCGGCCCACGGCCCGTCAGCCCAACCTGAAGGCTCCCGACAGGCAACCGCCCAACCCTCTTCTTACAATTCAGACCCGCGCGTCAGGACAGGTGCCTACCGCATAACAGGTGTGGCACAGGTCGTTGTGGCACGCCGGGGCCAGACGCTCGCTTCCATCAGTCGCGCCCATCTGGGCGAAGGCATGGAGTGTTATGTCGAAGCCCTCAACGGCAAGGAGGTGACAGAAGGCACAAAGGTGAAGATTCCGAAGCTCGAACTGAAAAAGAAATCAAAAAGAAAATAAAAAAAACATCTGAACCCTGCAAACACAGGTTCATAACAAAACATATAATATTATGGTAATAGATTTTTCAAAAATTCCTGCCGCCAACATCGACGGCTTCAAGGGTGGAAAAGGCCTGTTCGTTTGTCGCGCCTTCGGCGACGACACATGTAAGATAATGAAAAACATCCTCCCCGCAGGAGCGTCAACGGGTCTGCACACACATGAGACCAACTGTGAGGTGATCTATGTGCTCAGCGGCGTGGCAACATGCCATTATGACGACGTGGTGGAAACCGTGGGCCCGGGTCAGGTCCACTATTGCCCCAAAGGCCACGCCCATTACATGGCCAACAACGGCACCGAAGACCTCGTGTTCTTCGCCATCGTGCCCGAGTTGAGATAAAAAAGCGGCAAAAACGCTAAAGAAGCGGCAAAGAAGCAATAAAAAAGCGGCAAAAGAAGCAACATTTTCGTTTCATGACGCAAAAAATGTAGCGTCAATTCTTTGTGTTGTCTTTTATTCTCATTATCTTTGCACCTAACATTGGTATTAATATTAACATTAAACAAATAATAATCTTATGGAAAATAATGCAGAACTCATTGCCCAGTGTGTGGCAAAAGCAGAGAAGTGGCTCACACCTTCTTTCGACGAGTCAACACGTGCTGACGTGCAGGCAATGCTCGACAAGGCCGACAAGACCGACCTCATAGAGTGTTTCTATAAAGACCTGGAGTTTGGAACAGGCGGTCTGCGCGGCATCATGGGTGCCGGCAGCAACCGCATGAACATATACACCGTGGGCATGGCCACACAGGGCTTCGCCAACTATCTGAAGAAGAATTTCGCACAGCGCGAGGAGATCGCCGTTGTTGTGTGCCACGACTGCCGCAACAACAGCCGCCTGTTCGCCGAGACCGTGGCCGACATCTTCTCAGCCAACGGCATCAAGGTCTACCTCTTCGACGACATGCGCCCCACACCCGAGTGCTCATTCGCCATACGCCATCTGGGCTGCCAGGCAGGTGTAAACATCACAGCCTCTCACAACCCCCGCGAGTATAACGGCTACAAGGCCTACTGGGAAGACGGCGCTCAGGTGCTCGCTCCCCACGACACAGGCATCATCGACGAGGTCAACAAGGTGCAGATCGAGGACGTGAAGTTTGAAGGCAACAAGGCCCTCATCCAGATCATCGGCGAAGACATCGACAAGGTCTACCTCGACGAGGTGAAGACCCTCTCCATCGACCCCGAGGTCATCAAGTGCCAGCACGACCTCAAGATCGTCTACACACCGCTCCACGGCACAGGCATGGCCATGATCCCGCGCTCGCTCAAGGCGTGGGGCTTCGACAACGTTCATTGCGTTGAGGAGCAGATGGTCAAGAGCGGCGACTTCCCCACCGTCAAGAGCCCCAACCCCGAGAACGGAGAGGCCCTGACCCTGGCTCTGCGCGACGCCAAGGAGCTCGATGCCGACATCGTGATGGCCAGCGACCCCGACGCCGACCGCGTGGGCATGGCCTGCAAGAACGACAAGGGCGAGTGGATCCTGATCAACGGCAACCAGACCTGCCTCATCTTCCTCTATTACATCATCACCAACCGCATCAAGACAGGCAAGATGCAGCCCACCGACTTCATCGTGAAGACCATCGTGACCACCGAGGTAATACGCAAGATCGCCGAGAAGCAGCACATCGAGATGCGCGACTGCTACACAGGCTTCAAGTGGATCGCCCGCGAGATCGCTCTCTCTGAGGGCAAGCAGAAATATATCGGCGGCGGTGAGGAGAGCTACGGCTTCCTCGCCGAAGACTTCGTTCGCGACAAGGACGCCGTGTCAGCATGTTCTCTGCTGGCCGAAATCTGCGCCTACGCCAAGGACCAGGGCAAGACGCTCTACGACCTGCTCATGGACATCTATCTCGAGTATGGCTTCTCTAAAGAGTTTACCGTCAACGTGGTGCGCCCCGGAAAGAGCGGCGCCGACGAGATCAAGGCCATGATGACACGCTTCCGCGAGAATCCTCCCGCAGAGCTCGGCGGCAGCAAGGTGGTGCTCTGGAAAGACTATCAGACCCTCGAGCAGAAGGCAGCCGACGGCACCGTTTCAAAGCTCGACATGCCCGCCACAAGCAACGTGCTCCAGTGGTTCTGCGACGACGACACCAAGGTGAGCGTGCGTCCTTCAGGCACAGAGCCCAAGATCAAGTTCTATCTTGAGGTAAAGGGCACAATGAAGTGTGCAGGATGCTACACCCGTTGCGACGCCGAGGCCACAGAGAAGATTGCCGCCATCGAGAAAGATCTCGGCATAGCCGACTGATCTCTCCCCGCGCACCCTTCTTGCGCAGACACAGCGCGTGACCGCAACACAGGGCACAGCGCGTGACCGCAACATAACATGTTAAAGCAACAAAAACGATAAAAACAAGTGTGTCGGGACCGTCCGGCACACTTGTTTTTTTAACCGTGCCATTGCATGGCACAAAACAAAAAAAATGGCAATATCAACAAACCCTCTCGCCTGGCTGCGAAGCGTTCAGCCCCGTCGGGCGATCGCCCTTCTCCTGCTGCTGCTCCCCCTGACCGTCGGAGCACAGACCGTTCGCGACCTGTGGCTCTCCATGCCCCCGTCGTTTGCGCCTTACCTCAGCGCCAGCCTGCGCACCCAATGTCTCGACTTCTATGACATGCACGCCGATGCCCAGACCGACAACGCCCTCAAGGGCAAGTCGCGCATAGACACGCTCACAAGCACATTCCTTGCCGCAACCCTGAGCAAAGCCCACACCCTGCAAATGAAGCTCCTGCCAGCCTCGGGGTCAGGCTCAGCTTCTGCCTCGGGTTCAGCTTCGGGCTTGGGTTCATCCATGGTTTCAGGTTCATCCTCCTCGTTGTCTTCATGCGACAGCGTGTTGTGTGTGGTTCGTTCCTGGGATGGTCCGAAGCGCGACAGCGAGGTGCAGCTTTTCGACCGTCAATGGAAGCCCCTTCAGGCCCCGTTGACCTTCAGCGCAGACAGTTTTGTGTGTCGTCCCGACACCATGAGCGAGGAGCGTTTCAGCCGTCTCGTCGCTATGCTCGACCCCATAATGTTCAGCGTATCGCTTTCGCCCGCAGAGAATGTGCTCCTTGTGAAGCTCTCTCCCGTAGTTCCAAATCCGGAAGATGAAAAGGCAATAGAGCAGATTCTTGTGCAAAGAAAACTTAAATGGGATGGCAAAACATTTAAATAAAGTTATAGACATAAAAAATAACACACTCGCAATTTTGCATATAGAAGATATGTTCGTAATTTTGCAATGTGTTTTTCATGGTATTAGATTATTAAGGTTAAGAAGGATTGGTTGTCGTGAGACAACCAATTTTTTTTTGCCCTCACCGGGTTCTAATTTTTACATGGATTTCACTCGCATGTAATTCTTTATATAGCTGTCTTTTTTACTTTGAAAATCAAAATGCTCTTAACTTCCACATTTCTTATTTCCAACTTATATCTTTGCATATTTTTTTATTGAAAAGAAACAAAACTATATTGTTTTATTGGATTTTTTTGTATATTTGTCGCATTGTTTAATTTTTAATGCTACTGCTTATGAAGAAGATTCTCTTATGGGCGATTTTGCTCTTTGTTTTGGTACTAGGAACCTCATGGTTCTATACTTACCATGAGTCTACATTTGAAAAAATGATAAATTTGCGTCATCAATATGTCATGCTGATTCCTTATGATAATGATGCAAGTTCTGTAGTTGTTGAAGACCCTATAAGCAAAAAGCCATTAATAAAAGAAAATGGCGATACTGTTAAATTGCATAGCTATGATGTTATATTTGTCGATAAATACTCTTTTGACAACTATTACTATTTTACAGATAGGAATGGTGAGTTAACTCCAGAAGCAGGAAAGCAGATGCGAATGACATCTAGTGGTGGTTTTGAGTTTCAAGAAGGTTATATAGTAGATGGTCAGTCGATAGCAAGTGATGTTTCTGTAAAGGGGTTAAATAGTAATGGTATAATAAAACTTCATGAAGGAGAACGTCTTGTAAAATTCTTGACATTTCGTGATGGAATAAATCTGAAAACTAAAGAAAAAGGTCGTTTTTGGATAGGCTATTTTACGGTAATTCCTAATAATGAAGAATATGCACATATTAAAACTTCATTTTCACGATTAGATGATAAACTGATAGCTAAGACCCCTCTCGCTCAGCCAACTCAAAGCGAATATAGGGCCCCATTAAATTGGAGAATACAATTTTGGCTTAGTGATATATCTGGTGGACATCGTAAAGGTCTTTATATAGGTGTCTTTATCGTTTTAATATGCTTCATTTGTTTTACAGGAAAATGGTTCGATTCAGGATCGGCAGGATCAGGTGAAATGTTGCTAAATACATTTGCAATATTATTTTTCATGGGTGTTCTTGCTTTTTATCTCTTTAATGAAACTATTCCCTTTTGGTTTATAGATCCAGATAGAGTAGGTTGGATAAAATCTTTGATTTATCTTGTCGTCTTTATCTTCATTATAATGTGTCTATTTGCCAGTCTTTGTCGTACCCAAAAATGTTTTAATAATAAGATTGGAACAAATAAGGCGCATATTTTTGGTTGGGGAATAATCATACTCTTTGTTACTGGAGCCATTTCATGTCTAACATTTCCTGAAGGAGCACTAGTTTATTTTTTTGGATTAGTATTGAATTTTATACTATTGTTCCGTATGCTCTATCATGGATTTAAAGGAGATTGGGGAATAAGTATTTTAGAAACCATTTGTTGGGCTTTGACCTTTATCTGTCTAGCATCCTTTTTAGGAATAATTATTGTGTTTGTAGCCTCTTTGGTTATAAAACTCATTTCATGGACTATATTGTTCTTTTTCGTAGGTTATGCTATTGCTAAAGGAGGGTCTGCTTATTCTGACGTGAGTTCAGATCAACTTTATCCTATGGGGTATGGCACTTTTTGTTCACAATGTCCATATTTTGATAAACAAGGAAACGAAGGCGAAAGATTAGGACATTGTAAACATCATTCAATGATCTGTAATCAAGATATGACTTGTGGTTGGAATGTAGAGCAAAATAAGCCTTCTTTATACAAACAGCACATGAATTATCTTGAGATGGAAAGAATCCAAAAAGAAATGGAAAGAAAGCAAAAAGAAGAAAATGATAAAAGCATGTCCCGTAATTATAAACGGTGATAGAATGTCTTGTTAGTGAAAGGGGAGGGCGTGTCTTAAAGTTATGACACACCCTCCTTTACTTTACAAATCTTGCGATAAAACATCCCACCGAGTTTTAATGCCAGGATCCTATATGTTCTGTGAAGGACATGTTGCAGAATCATTGATTTTATATGAAAATCTAAAATTCAATTTAAGTATTATAGAAATAATGTTCAATATCTTCACTTTCGCTTTTAAAGAAGATGGTATAGTGTACCAATATTGTCCCAATTGTTTTTGATTCTTATATTTTTTTTGGGAGGTCACAAACATTTTTCCATTAAAAAGTACGTCTTCACGATCAACCAACAAATTACCTTTTAGTTCTATTAGTAAGTTGAACACAAAGTCATTATCTTGATCAAATTGCGTAATTTCCCCGTCTTTGTTCGTACCTATTAACGTATAATGAGGCCTTTTCCTGCTTGTTTTTCCTGTATGAATTGTGTTAACATCAATCTCCGAATGTTGGATAATTACGTCACTTGGTGACTTTACCAGTTTTAATTCTATGCCAAGGTTAAGCTGTTTAGAGATATCTCTTAATTGTCTATATTTGGTAAGGGTGTCACCTTGAATATTTACAAATAAAGAATCGTCAATTTTTTCCATACACTCTTTGTGTCCATTGTCTGTAGGATTAGAAGTTGTTGACTTGTGGAGAAAATCAAAATTAAGGTTTGACAATTTTTCAGAGCCAATATGTCGTAGAACCTGTATAAACGTTTGCTTGGAAGATGAGTAGCAAAATATTTCACCGTCAGGAAAGATTGCACATAATTTCCCAACTGAAGTTCGTTTTGTTTTATTCATTTTAATTCGATATAATGTTTAAGATATTTCTTCGTATGTGCAAAGATATGTCAAATTGTAGACAATTCAAAATAAACAAATACTTTTTATTTATATGAGTAGGCACGAAATTTTCATCTGAAAGATATGCTGCTCAGTATGCCGTTTCTGTGACACATGACACCTGTGGCACCTGTTTTTGAAACTTTTATGTTTTAATTTATATATATAATATTTCTTTTTCTTTTTTCCTGCCCGCGCGCGTAAGGAAATTATAAAAACAGGTGTCACAGGTGTCATGTGTCACACTTTTGCGGCGATTGCGTCTTGTTCTACATCTGTTCTCAATAAGTCAAAGATCGCTATTTATCACATTTCGATTACCTCATCTTTCATCAGCCCCACTTTGGTCATTACATCACAACCACTTCAATCATGCCCCCAACACATTCTCTTTAAACAATACCCTTATACCGTCAAACCAATAAGCGCAAAGATACAGCATTGAAAAATTTCACTTAGGAGTTTCTATACGATTCTACGCGACTACACGCGATTTTAAACTACTTTTTTATTTTTTTTACTTTTCGGATACAGTAACTTTGCAAACAGAAACGTCTATGTAAAGCGTTTCAGTAACACTTTTCCTACATAGTAAAGTTATTCAGCAAAGGAATGAATTTGCAGTAAAGTAATTTAGTAAAAGTAAGAGAAAAGTGTAAAGTAAAATCAGTCAAGGCCATAAACACGTCACTTACGAAACGTAAACACGTCACTTACAGACCGTAAACACGTCACTTACGAGGCGTAAACACGTTTATTCAACAGAGTTTGTGGATAAGGCGAAAATCATTCAACCAACCTCAGGCTTACAGTACAAATCCATTCAA
>OQVT01000015.1_pt1 | contig 48608 bp, 45 predicted proteins | sample 1691561 | NCBI WGS metagenome assembly OQVT01 (sample SAMN03418260, study PRJEB22391) | human gut metagenome | biome: human-gut; feature: organic feature; material: feces | host: Homo sapiens | place: Tanzania | collected 2013-01 | reverse complement strand
AAAACCTCGTTTCTATTCCTGCGTCAGTTGTTCCGCCAATTTTTTGCCGAACGCGCGGATGGCGACTTCTGCCTCTTGTATGGTATTTCCGCTTGTGCCGCACTCCAAAATCATGCTGCCTGTCGTTGCCTGTTCATTGAACCGCTGCTTGCGCAGATTGATCGGGCGCATGATCGTCGGATACGCAGACAAAATATTCTTTTGCAAATTGACGGCAAAATTCAAATTGCTTTTCCAATTGGGATGCTTTTTTCCGCCTGCATTTGTGCCCATGACAAACATGAGCTGGGCACAGGTCTGGCCGTCAATCTCCGACACCACTTTATATTCCATACCGGAGGATGTAATCATCGAATCTCGATGCAAGTCAATAATCACTTTGAGCGACGGCGTTTTTTTCTGCTGCTGTTCGATAATGTCCATCGCGCGGCTGTACGATTTGTTATAGCTCGGCGCATCAATGATTTCGCGGCAATGCACAACGCCGATGCCCTGTTCCTGCAAAACCTGTGTCAGCACATCTCCAATATACACGACGTTGTGTGCCGGATCTTCCGATCTGCCGCCGTGCTGGTCAACATATGCCTCACTCGCATGGGTGTGCAGAATCATGACCGTCGGCTGCTCTGCCGATGCATTTTTTGTAATCTTGAGCGGAGATGCCAGCATATCTCCCAAATCATAGGATAAACCGGAGTCATTGGAGAGATACACGCCGTCCTGTCCGGGATATCCGCCCTTTTGTCCGGTAATCGTCAGCTGTTTGACCGGCGCGCCGTCCGCAGTCTGTGTCGGCGCCTGCGCGGTTTCCACCGCCTTTTGCACATTGTCCGGCAGGGCAAACAGGCTCTCGGAAACCCGCACAGCACTGGCATCGGTATCACAGCTTTCGCCGTCCGTCATGTTTTCCGGCAGTGCCTGCGCCGCGACAATTTCCGACACGCTCACGGTCTGCGGCGTGTGCTCGGACACCGACTCCCAGCCCGGCGCGCCGATTTCCGACGACAGAGCGGCCTGTACAAAGCCGGAATTGCCCGCCAGCTGCTGCATCCACTGCTCCAATGTTTCCCCGCCTCCCAGCCGATCTGCTGCCAGCAAGCCGCCGGCCATAATCAGGCAAGGAATGCACCACATGGGTATCCATGCCTTTTTTCGCTTCATGTGTCTCCCTGCCTTTCCCGCCGCGTCCTGTACAAAATTCTATTCGCGCCGGCGAAAGGATATGCAGTTTTTAAGACAGGAACAGCTCCATGTCTGCGATGTCCAATGAGGGATGCAGAAATAAATTGATGCCATAGCCAATGACTCGCGCGGCATCTGCGGTCTGCTGGTCGACATCTCGTGTCGTGACCAGCACCGGCGTATTCAAATCATCCAGCGCCTCGCACTGTGCACCGGACTGCTGGGCAATATCCGCCGCCAGTGTCGCGCCGTCTACCACGGTCGGCACGCCAATCGACAAAACAGGTACACCCAATGCCGCTTGCGTCAGTGCCGTTCGTGCATTGCCGACGCCGGAACCGGGCACAATGCCGGTATCCGTCATTTGAATCGTGCACATCAGACGACTGAGCCGCCGCGCCGCCAGTGCATCCACAGCGAGAATCAGCTCCGGATGAATGCGGTCGATGACTCCCAGCACAAGTTCTCCGGTCTCCACACCTGTTGTGCCGAGCACGCCGGGCGCCAGCACCGCAACCGGCCGAAACGCGCGAAATTGCTCGGGAGATTGTTCGACCAAATGCCGCGTCGCCAGCACATTCTGACAGCACAGCGGCCCGATGGCATCCGGCGTCACCGCGCGGTTTCCCAAACCGATGACGAGCACCGGCGCGCGCGGGTCTTGATTGCTCGGTGCCAGCTGCCGCAGAATCTGCGCCACGGCGCGGCACGCCCGCGGAAATGCGTCGGTTTCCCGCCGCAGCAAATCACGAATGGACAGCGTCGCATACCGTCCCGGCGGCCTGCCAAAATCCGTATCGGATTCCGTCACAGTGACCGTGTGCAGCGAAAATCCTTCCAGCGTCTGCGTCCGCTGCTGTACGCACCGCCCCTCTGCCAGCTCCAAAGCAAGATCTGTTCGCACTGCCATGTTTTGTCTCTCCCTTCCCCGTCCAGTATGCACCCGCTCCGGTCATTCTATGCGGCAAAACCGAAAAATATCGCTTTCCCTTCGAATTTCTCTGTACGTTTTATCCAATCTGCGAGGTGTCTGACGTATTTTTTGGGGAATTTCCTATGAAAAACACAATTGGCACTTGATTTTTCGTCCGTCTCGTGATAGAATTTCAATTACTGACTAATAGATTAAATGGAGTAAGGAGGTGGACACCAATGCCGAATATCAAGTCTGCCAAGAAGCGCGTACTCGTTACCAAGGTAAAGGATGCTCGCAATCAGGCTGCTCGTTCTGAGCTGAAGACTGTTCTGAAGAAGTTTGACGCTGCAGTTGCATCTGAGGATAAGGCTGTTGCAGAGTCTGCATATAAGACCGCAGTTAAGGCCCTCGACAAGGCTGCTGCAAAGAATCTGATTCATAAGAACAAGGCTGCTAACAAGAAGAGCGCTCTGACCCTCAAGCTGAACGCTTCCAAGTAAGCCCTTGCTTTGATTTAATTGGAAATGAAAACGCATCCGGTTGGATGCGTTTTTTGTTTTGCCGATTTTGTGCAAACGCGCAAAAATAAGCCGGAAGCTCTCGCTTCCGGCTTATCTATTGCCAACAATTGTTTACTTGGTGATGTCGATGACCTGATCGCGGCCAGGGCCTACGCCCAGCAGCTTAACCGGACAGCCAACGATCTTCTCCAGCTCCTTGATGTAGCTCTGTACCTTCTCCGGCAGCTCATCAAAGGTCTTGCAGCCGGTGATGTCCTCGGTGAATCCGTCGAACTCCTCATAAATCGGCTTGCAATCTTCCAGATCTGCGAAGTTTGCCGGGAACTCCTCAATGCGCTGACCCTTGTAGTCATAAGCTACGCAGACCTTCAGCTTCGGCAGACCGCACAGCGGGTCAATCTTGTTGATAACCATTTCGGTCAGACCGTTTACGCGAACAGCATAGCGTGCGATAACCGCATCGAACCAACCGGTACGGCGCGGACGGCCAGTAACGGTGCCGAACTCATGACCTGCATTACGGATGTAATCGCCGGTCTCGTCAAACAGCTCGGTCGGGAACGGACCCTTGCCGACACGGGTGGTGTAGCTCTTGCAGATACCAACGATTTCGTCGATAGCAGTCGGGCCAACGCCGGAACCGATGCAGCAGCCGCCGGATACCGGATGAGAAGACGTAACATACGGATAGGTACCCATATCCAGATCCAGCAGAGTGCCCTGTGCGCCTTCAAACAGAACTTCCTTGCCGTCCTTGATTGCCTGATAGGTGATAACAGAGGTATCCTTGACATGGCTTCTCAGACGGTCTGCGTACTCCTTGTACTCCTCGAGAACTGCCTTGATGTCAATCGGCTCGCCGCCGTATACACCGACGATAACCTTATTCTTGCGCTCGCAAGCCTCGGTCAGTGCAGCCTCAAAGCGCTCCGGATCCACGAAGTCATGCATACGAACGCCGATGCGCTCAGCCTTGTCCATATAGGTCGGGCCAATGCCCTTCTTGGTGGTACCGATGTCATCGCCGCCGCGTGCCTTCTCGCTCAGTGCATCCAGTTCCAGATGCCACGGGAGAATGCAGTGTGCACGTGCGTCAATGTACAGCTTATCGGTAGAAATGCCGCGTGCATTCAGACCGTCCATCTCGCCGAGAATGGACTTCGGGTTTACAACAACACCCGGTCCGATGATATTTACACAATCCGGATACAGAATACCGGACGGAATCAGCTGTAATTTATAGGATTCGTCGCCAACAACTACGGTATGACCTGCGTTGTTGCCGCCCTGAGAACGGACGACTACGTCGGCCTGCGAAGCAAAGATGTCAATGTACTTGCCCTTTCCTTCGTCGCCCCACTGTGCGCCCAAAACAATTTTGCCTGGCATATAAATTGCCCCTTTCCTGATTTTGAGGGTCGAGCAATTACCCCCGAAACAAACTTATATGGACATTATACCATCTTTTGTGCGTTCGTACAACCATCCTTTTGCACTTTTTCGTTTTAGCACGGCAAAGTATTTTTGTGCAGACAGGCAAGCACGAGGAAATGTGCTTGTTTCCTTTCGCGCACAGGAGTATAATAGGTTCTCAGGCGGACGCGCCCCGTGTGTTTCTCCGTCAATCTTTTCTTCGGAGGAATCCATGTCAGCTGTACTTTTCAAAGCACTCGCGTTTTTTCTCATGATCGCGCTGGGCTATCTGATGAAAACCAAGCATGTCTTAGAGCAGGAGGACAGCCAGGTTTTGATGAAAATCATCATCAATATCACGATGCCTGCCGCCCTGATCGCCGGTTTTCGCACGTTTTCCATTGATATTTCCCTGCTGTTCGCCCTGCTGCTCGGTTTTTGTATGAACGGTGTGCTGCTGCTCGCCGGTTCTCTCTCGTCCGTCCGCAAGGAAGGCAGGCTGCGCGCGCTGTACATTCTCAATACGCCATGTCAGAACGTCGGCAATTTTGTTCTGCCGTTTGTGCTGAGCTTTCTGCCGTCCTCTGTGGTTCCGGCTCTGTGCATGTATGACGCCGGAAACAATCCGTATGGCGCTGGTCTTGCGTACTCTGTGGCATCCTCTGCCAGCGGCGGAGACGGAAAGGTTTCCCTGCGCAGCATCCTGCACACGCTGTTTCATTCCCCTCCGTTCTTGGCGTATTTTATCATGATTGTTCTGTATCTGCCGGGCATTCGCCTGCCGGATGCGTTCTTTGATCTGTGCGACTTGTTCGGCAAAGGCAACGCCTTTCTCGCCATGTTCGCACTGGGTCTGATTTTTGAATGGCATCTGCCAAAAGAAGATGTCGGCAATGTCATCCGCATTTTGGGCTTGCGCTATGCGCTGTGCCTGTGCGCCGCGGCAGCGATTTTCTTCCTGTGTCCGTTTGATTTGCCGATTCGGCAAACCTTGTGTCTGTGTCTCGTCGGCCCTGTGACAACGCTCGCCATTCCGTTCGGTCTCGCCTGCGGCTGCAAGCAGTCGATGATTGCCGCACTCAGCTCGGTCAGCATGGTGACCAGCTTTATTCTATCGCTCGGCATGCTGATTGCCTGGGCATAAATCTGCATGAAAAAAGACCGGAATTCCGGTCTTTTTTCACGTCTTTTGGTGCATATGTCTGTTCCACAGCCAAGAAAACAGCAAATAAATCAGACATCCGCATACGGCGCCGCAAAAGTCAATCCAAACATCGGTCACGCGCGCAGAGCGGTCATTAAACAGCTGGATGGTCTCGTCCGTCATCGCACACAGAATGCCGAACAAAAATACATTGAGCACATACGGCAGGCGAACAACGCGGATGTCCCGCATGACGATTGCCGCGAAAAATCCCAGCGCGGCAAATTCGGAAAAGTGCGCCATTTTGCGCACGAGGTATTCCGTCAGCCCGCCTCCCAGTCCAACGGTTCCGAGTATGTTTGTCAGAAATGTAAAAACACCCATGCTTTCCAATGTCGACTGCGCGCGATTTGCCATCGAATGCGAAAAAATAAACGCCATGACGGCAATCACCAGCAAAACATGTACGATAACACGCACTCGTTTTTTAGAATCCATAATCCCCTCCATCAATTGACAAACCCCTAGAATATGTTATAATCAAGATAATAAGAGGCACCGCCAGTAGACGGTTGTCCCTCAAAGTTTGCAGTGAAGTAACCGCAAGTTTCTCAGGCTTGGGCGGTTACTTCTTTTTTGTCAGCTGAATGACCAGAGCAATAATCTGAACAGTCAGAGAAATTACACCAACAATGGCTGCGGTATAAGCAAATAACGCTTCATATGTAACCATGATGCATCCCTCCTCTCCTAAGATCAGAGGGCAAAAGAAGTCTGTCCTCTGTCAAAAAAGGACAAACCGCCTACCGTTCGTGGCAGTGCCGTATTTAAGGATACCATATGAAGCTCTCATTCGCAAGCTATAAGAGGCAACAGCGCGCGCTGTTGCCTCTTTTTGATGATCAGCCTCGAATTTCGAGGTATTCGTCATAGGTGCACTGCTTATCCCAAACGCCATCCTCTGTGATTTCAATGATACGGTTGGCAATGGTCTGCGTGAACTCATGGTCATGCGATGCAAACAGGACATTGCCCTTAAAATCAATCAGACCGTTATTCACTGCGGTGATGGACTCCAAATCCAGATGGTTGGTCGGCTGATCGACAACCAGCACATTGGAACCAAACAGCATCATACGTGCCAGCATGCAGCGAACCTTCTCGCCGCCGGACAGTACATTGACGGACTTGTACACATCGTTGCCGGAAAACAGCATCTTGCCCAAGAACGAACGCAGCGTTGTCTCCAGCGTGTCGGTCTGCGAATACGGAGCCAGCCAATCCAGCATATTCTCGGTATGACCGTTAAAGAACTCCGAGTTGTCCTTCGGGAAATACGACTGGCTGGTGGAAACGCCCCACTTGAAGCTACCTTCATCCGGCTCCATCTCGCCCATCAGAATCTGGAACAAGGTCGTTGCTGCCTGTTCGGTCTTGCCGACAAACGCAATTTTATCACCGCGCGCCACGCGGAACGACACATGATTGAGAACCTTTTCGCCATCGATGGTCTTGGAAATGTCCTTGACCTCCAAAATATCCTTGCCCGGCTCTCTGTCCATCTGGAAACCGACAAACGGATACCGGCGCGACGATGCCGGCAGTTCGTCAACCGTCAGCTTGTCAATGAGCTTTTTGCGGCTGGTTGCCTGCTTGGACTTGGATTTGTTTGCGGAGAAGCGGCGGATAAATTCCTGCAGTTCCTTAATTTTTTCGTCCGCCTTCTTTTTCTGGTCGTTGAGCGTGCGCTGTACCAGCTGCGAAGACTCGTACCAGAACTCATAGTTGCCGACGTACAGGCGAACCTTGCCGTAGTCGATATCAACAATGTGGGTGCAGACATTGTTGAGGAAGTGACGGTCATGCGATACAACGATGACGGTACCCTCATAATCTGCCAGAAAATCTTCCAGCCATGCAATGGAATGAATGTCCAAATGGTTGGTCGGCTCGTCAAGCAGCATGATATCCGGCTTGCCAAACAGCGCCTGTGCCAGCAGAATCTTGACCTTTTCTGCGTCGGTGCGGTACTTCATGCCGCTGTACAGAATGTCGTCTGCCTTGAGTCCCAGACCTTGCAGCAGGCGAGCCGCTTCGGTATCTGCATTCCAGCCGTCCAGCTCTGCAAATTCTGCTTCCAGCTCTGCGGCGCGGTTGCCGTCTTCCTCGGTAAACGGATCCTTGGCATACAGCGCATCTTTTTCCTGCATGATTTCATACAGGCGCTTGTTGCCCTGAATAATCGTGTCTACAACCGTGCAGTCATCAAAGGCAAAATGATCCTGACGCAGAACCGACATGCGCAGCTTCGGATCCAGCTCCACCGTACCGGTAGACGGCTCCAAATCGCCGGACAGCATGCGCAGGAAGGTGGACTTACCCGCACCGTTCGCGCCGATGACACCATAGCAGTTGCCCTCGGTAAATTTCAGATTGACATCAGAGAACAGATTTTCTCCGTCAAAGTTAATGCTCAAATGATTAACGCTAAGCATGAAAAACCTCCTGTAAAACGTTCAATAAATAGGGGGATATCGTTTGATAAACAATCGTTTATATAATACAATCTATCAGTAGTCCCGCCGCAACGGCAGCCGCATACGTGCAGCCGATAATCTGCCAAGCGGATTTTTTGCGCGGCGCTTCGCGCAGCAGCAAAATAAAACCAAAGCCCGCACCGGCGGAAAGTCCGGCAATGACACTGCCAAAGCTGATGGTACCTGCGGTAAACAGCTGCACGAGCAGCACCGACACGGCACAGCCCGGAATCAATCCGATCAGCGCACACAGCACCGGCTGCAGGCGAGAGCCTTGCAGCAAAATCGCCGCCAGCGAATCTGCACCGAGCAGATAAATAATCGTGTTGAGAATCAACATCGTGATGACGAGAAAAACTGTCGTATTTGCCGTGCGAATGAGCGCCGAGCGCCACAGCGATTGGCCGCCGCAGCAGGAACAGCTCGCATTGACCTCATTCATGTCCAGCTCATCGTCCTCCGGCCAGTCGTCAATGTTCCAGTGCTTGCGGAACCAGAACAGATAAAACAGATAACCGGCGACAATCGCAATGCCGATTTTCACCGCAATGAGCAAAATAATTTCTTTCCAGCCGCAGCCGCCCGCGAATAAAACCGGAATCGCCTCATCGGATGTGGACAAATACACGGCAATCAGCGTGGCAGGCGCCAGAAATCCGCGGCAGTACAGCACCGAGCAGCCCATAGAAAAGCCGCACTGCGGAATCGCACCAATCAGTGCGCCGATGACCGGTCCTGCCGGCTCTGTACTCGTGACAACACGCGTGACGGCGTCCATATGCGTTTCCATCCAGCTGATGACAAGATATACAACAAAGAGAATCGGAATGGTCTTGACAATGTCCATCACACATTCCGTCCATACTTCCAGCACAGAAGTTCACTCCTCTCTGAAAAAATAAAAAATAAAATACAAATCGTTTAGACAGTATAGCATACTTATGCACAAAAAAACAGGGGCAGGATTCATAAGAAACCTGCCTCTTTTGCGCTGTTTTCGGTGTTTATTTGCTTCGCTGTGCGCGCTGCCGCTCGAGCATTTCTCCAAAGGCGAGAATCGTATCCACCGCACCGTCAATGCCTGCGGTGCTCGTTGAGACACACAGGTCATAGCTGGACGCATCGCTCCAACGCTTGCCGGTATAATAGTTATAATAGCTTGCACGTTTTTTGTCGCGCTTGGAAATCGCATCTTCAATGCGCTTTTCCGGCATGCCGAGGTCATGAATGGCATGGTGCTTGCGGTACTCCATATCCGCCGTGCAGAACACGCGGACAACATCCGGACGCTCGCGCAGAATATAACTGCCGCAGCGTCCTACCACAACGCACGGGCCCTTTTCCGCCGCTTCACGGATAATTTTTGCTTCCTCGACAAACAGCTTATCGCTCATATTGAGGTCAGAGGACTGCGTAATCGAGCCCGCCGCAGTATAGCTTCCCATGACCAGCGAGTACAAAAAGCTATTGGTCGGCTTTTCGTCAAATCCCTCGAAAATCTTACGGCTGACACCGGCATTTTTCGCCGCCATATCCACGATCTGGGAATCGTAGAACGGAATTCCCAGCATCTTTGCCAGACGCTCGCCCACGATATGTCCGGCAGAGCCAAACTCTCTCTCAATGGTATAAATAGTCGCAGTTGTCATAATATGAATCCCATCCCTTCCAGATCTCCATCCCGCCCGATTGTATCCGGAGCGGGCTTTGTGCACAAATGTGCCGTTTTCTGCTTTTGTATTATATCACATTTTTGTTACCATGAAAAGCAAGCACACGCACTTTCCCAATCCGATGCATATTTTCCGTCAATTTGCCGCATTTTTCGCCCGCCAAAACCACCAAAACGCCGCGGTGTTCTTTAGAAAAACCTCAACATTTTTCACGAAAACGCAGAAAAAAATTGCTATTTTCTGTCTTTCACGGTGCGAAAACATTGATTGAACCCATTGCATGTGCTATACTATACACGAAAAGAGATTCATACTTTATTGCAGAATTTACATATTTCTGTACCGAGACAAGGAGTGTCATTTATGATGCAGACATTTGATAAAAGCGCATGGTACACCATCGCAGCAAAGGTCAGCGGCAAGGTCATTGAGGCTGAAAACGCTTCTACCGAAAACGGCGCAGCCGTATGCCTGGCAGAGGCAACCGGCGCAGACCAGCAGCTGTGGTCGATTACGCATATCGACGGCAAGTACTACAAAATCGCAAACAAGAAGTCGGGCAAGGTGCTGGACATCATCAGCCTGGGCGTTGTAAACGGCGCAAATCTTCACCAGTGGGAGTATGTCAACGGCGACAGCCAGCTGTGGTTCTTCGAGGAGAAGGATGACGGTGCGGTTGCCATCAAGTCCGCCATGTCCGCCAAGTGCATCGACGTTGTCGGCATGAACGCAGACGCAGACGGCGCACGCCTGCAGATCTGGGTTGACGTAGACGGCGACAACCAGAGCTGGTTCATCCGCGAGGCAAAGGCAGAAGCTCCGGTCGCTGAGGCTGCCGAGGAGCCGAAGGAAGAACCGAAGGCAGAAGCAACTGCCGCAGAACAGCCGAAGGAAGAAGCAACGGAAACCAAGACCGAGGAAGCTCCGGCAAAGAAAACCACGACCCGCACCCGCAAGACGGCTGCCAAAAAGACCAACGAGTCCCGCGCAAAGCGCAAGCGCAGAACCAAGGCTGAAATCGCAGCAGACGCTGCCGCAGCACCGGCAAAGAAAACCACAACCCGCACCCGCAAGACGGCTGCCAAAAAGACAGCTGCTGCAGCAAAGACTGCCGCTTCCAAGACGGAAGAGACCAAGTAAGTGCCGGAAAAACCTAAACTTGAGAACGCCAAAACCGAGATTTTCGGTTTTGGCGTTTTGTTTTCCCTCACGCGCCATCTAATCTTGTCTCTCCCTTTGGGAGAGATGTCGCGCAGCGACAGAGAGGGCTGGCTCCCTCGTGAGGGAGCTGGATTGCCGCTTTGCGGCAAGACTGAGGGAGTTTTACAGATTGACAAGATACGCATGCGACTTGCCCTGATGCAGACCTATCCGCGTGCTGCCCTCTCAGTCATTTGCTTTGCAAATGCCAGCTCTCCCAAAGGGAGAGCCGAGAAGCCGGTGCGAATCGCTCACTCATGTACTGCTCCTTTCCGAGGCGCGGATAAATTTTCCCACAGCGCGTTCTTTTATTGTGCTGATGTACATGTTATGCTATAATGAGCACAGAAAAAGAATCTGTACTTTTTTAACAAAACTGAAACGAGGTGTTTGTATGATTTACGATGCACAGGCCCGAAAAGACTATAAAGCGCAAGCGCGGGCCGACATTCGCAAAAAGTTCTGGCCGACCATCGGCGCCGTGATTTTGGCATCTATTCCGCTGGCTCTCATGAGCATTATCATGAGCATTGGATCACAAGGTTTTGATACGCTTGGAGACGCATCCAGTCTGGACGCTGTCGTATCCGTCTATGGCAAGTTTGCTCAATACAGTCTGCTGTATCTTATCATTTATTTCTTTGTCGGTTCTCCGATTACCTTTGGCGCCAAGCATTACTATGTAGCACGCGCCCGCGGTGAAGATTCAACGGTCGGTTTGATTTTCCAGCCGTTTACCAGCGGAAAATCCTATCTGACCTCTTTGAAACTGAGCTTGAGCATCGGCATTCGTTCGCTGGGCTGGCTGGTTATCGTGTGCGCCATTGCATTGGTCGGCTTGATTCCGTTGTTTGCCTTCAGCCCCGCCGATACTGTAGGCAGCGGTGCCTTCTCCCTGTTCTTTATCATCTACATCGTTGTCATTTGCGTTGTCTCTGTTTGGGCATCTGTCAAGATGCGCCGCTACGACGGCGCGTACATCTGCCTGATTGACACGCCGGATGCCAGCGTTTGGCAGGCAACCGGTGCATGCGCCAAGATTTTCAAAAACCACAACTGGGAGCTGATGGTCTTTGACCTGAGCTTTCTCCTTTGGAATTGTTTGACAGCCATTACCTTTGGCGTTGTCGGCCTCTACGTCATACCGTATCAGGAAATCGCGTTTGTGCATTACTTTGATGCCCTGTGCGGCAGAACGCCGGAACCGGCAGAGGAACCGTCGCTCAGCGAGTAATCCCCATTGACACCGCCGTCAAATTCTGTTACTCTGACGGTACAGAAACGAAAAGAGAGGGTGTTGTTTTTATGGGAAGACCTGTAAAAAAGGTTCACAAGAGTCAGCAGCAGCGCAGAAAAGAAGCAGAGGCTCGCCGCGCCGAGCAGCAGAAAAAGGAAGATCGTCTGACATACATCATGCTCGGTGTTGTCGCCGTCATCTTCGTCATTTTTGCCGGTTTCTTGTTGTTCTAATGACTTGTAACGGATGCCCGATGCGGGCATCCGTTTTTTCGCTTTTTGCACAGATATAATTGACAATGTTTGCCAAATATTGTACGATATTTATATCATATGTTTCGAATTTTGGTAAGGAGTGTATTTGCATGCGAAAATTGATTGATGAATTCAAAGAATTTGCCCTGCGCGGCAACGTCATTGACCTTGCTGTCGGTGTTATCATCGGCGCGGCATTCCAAAATATTGTCTCCTCCCTGACCGATGACATTATTTCTCCGCTCATCGGTCTCATTGCAAAGACCGATTTCAAGGATCTTGTGCTGACCGTATTCGGCGTGAACATCAAGTATGGTTCCTTCATCACGGCGGTCATCAACTTTTTCATCATGGCAATCGTGCTGTTTGCGCTCATCAAGCTCATGAACAAGGCCGCTTCGCTCGGCAAACACGAAGAAGCACCCGCCGCACCGACCACTAAGAAGTGCCCGTACTGCCTGTCTGAGATTGCCATTGAGGCAACCCGCTGCCCGCATTGCACTTCTATCCTCGACGAAAACAACTGATTTATTATCTCTGCGTATTTTTCCGGCAAACCCCTCCGATTTTTTTCGGAGGGGTTTGCTATTGTTAAAAAGTTTTGAACAAACCGCCTTTCCCCCTTGCATTTTCCGTGCAATTGGTTTATTCTATATTAGCACTCATTGAATGAGAGTGCTAAATCCGTAATTTAAAATCTGAAAGGATTGACATACAATGGCAAAGCAGCAGTTTCAAGCAGAATCCAAGCGTCTGCTGGACATGATGATTAACTCGATCTACACGCACAGAGAAATTTTCCTGCGCGAGCTGATCTCCAATGCAAGTGATGCGATTGACAAGCGCCACTTCAAGTCTCTGACCGATGCATCCCTCGTACCGGAGGAGGGCTTTGAAATTCATCTGGCAGCCGATGAAGATGCACGCACCCTGACCATTTCCGATAACGGCATCGGTATGACCAAGGAAGAGCTGGAACACAACCTCGGCACCATCGCACAGAGCGGTTCTCTGGCATTCAAGCAGGAGAACCAGACCGATGATACCGACATCATTGGCCAGTTTGGCGTTGGCTTCTATGCGTCCTTCATGGTCGCTTCTCATGTCAAGGTCGTTTCTAAGGCTTGCGGCTCAGAGCAGGCATATATCTGGGAGTCTGACGGCGCAGACGGCTACACCATCGAGCCGGGCGAGAAGGATTCCTACGGCACGGATATTATCCTGACCATCAAGCCGGATCCGGAAGGCGAGGATGAGGACACCTACAGCGAATTCCTGCAAACCTATCGTCTGGCAGGTCTGGTTCGCAAGTATTCCGACTACATCCGTTACCCGATTAAGATGCAGATGCCGCATTCGCAGGAAAAGCCGAAGCCGGAGGATGCACCGGAGGATTACAAGCCGGAGTACGAGACCGTTTACACCGAGGACACGCTGAACTCGATGATTCCGCTGTGGAAGAAGGCAAAGAAGGACATCACGCAGGACGAGTATGATGAGTTCTACCGCAGCAAGTTCATGGATTACATGAAGCCGCTGCGCACGATTCACTTCCACAACGAGGGTCTGACCGCGTCCTATGACGCCCTGCTGTACATTCCGTCTCAGCCGCCGTTTGACTACTATTCCAAGGACTTCTCCAAGGGTCTGTCTCTGTACACCTCCGGTGTTATGATTATGGAGAAGTGCGCCGACCTGCTGCCGGATTACTTTGGTTTTGTGCGCGGTCTGGTTGATTCCTCTGATTTGTCTCTGAACATCTCCCGTGAGATGCTGCAGCATGACCGCCAGCTCAAGGCAATCGCCATCAGTCTGGAAAAGAAAATCCGTTCCGAACTGCTCAAGATGCAGAAGGATGAGCGCGAGGAATACATCAAATTCTGGAACGCCTTTGGCTACTCCATCAAGGCGGGCGCATACGCAAATTACGGCGCAGACAAGGAAAAGCTGCGCGACCTGATGATGTTCTACTCGGCAAAGAACGAGAAGCTCATCACGCTCAAGGAATACCGCGAGGCAATGCCGGAGGATCAGGAAGAAATTTACTATGCTGCCGGTTCCAGCACCGATGCCCTGTCCAAGCTGCCGCAGGCTGAGATGGTTCGCAAGCACGACTACGACATCCTGTATTTGACCGCTGACATTGATGAATTTATCATCTCCCAGCTGGAGTCGCAGGATGACAAGAAGTTCCGCTCCATCACTGCCGGCGATTTGAACCTGTCCTCCGAGGAGGAAAAGAAGGAAGCAGAAGAAAAGTCCACCGCAAACCGCGCGATGTTTGACGCCATGAAGGAAGCACTGGACGGCAAGGTTAAGGACGTTCGCGTTTCTTCCCGTCTGGTCAGCGATCCGGTCTGCCTGACCTCTGAGGGCAACCTGTCCATTGAAATGGAGCGCGTGCTCAACAACGTGCCGAACAACGGCAACCATTTCTCCGCAGAAAAGATTCTGGAAATCAACGCTTCTCACCCGATTTTTGAAAAGCTGATTCGCCTGTACACTAGCGATCCGGACAAACTCAAGACCTATGCAAAGCTGCTGTACGATCAGGCTATGCTGATTGCCGGCATGCCGGTAGAAGATCCGGCTGCCTTTACGCAGGCAATGTGCGACCTGATGGCAGAATAAAATTTGCCCAATCCGAATACCATGCGTATTCGAGATATGTTCCTAATCAGCCCCCGTTCTTCGGAACGGGGGCTTTTTGGCGTCCTGCTCTGCGCACAGAAAAAACCATCCGCGCAGCCGGTAGGAAGCCGTGCGGATGGTTTTTCGAGAGAGAATATAACCAAAGAAGTGTAGAATTAGGTAGGAATCAAACGTTAACGATAATCGTATGTATTGCGCGATGTGCGAGTGATCGGTGCAGCATGGGTGCTGTGGCTCAGAACCGTCGCAACGAGCGGCATTACAATAATCAGTGCGGTGAGAACGGTTGTCATGGCAAATCCTTCCTTTCGAAATATAATATAGGATAATGCTATTTGTATAGAGATACAGCAATCCCGTCAAACGCTGTGCTTTGCTTTCTTCGTTTTCGCTGTTCTCTTTGTTTTTATGTCTATATTATAGCCAGAACCCGCGTGTTTTTCTTCTAATTTGTTGCGAAAGAATCGGTCTTTTTCTCGCCGTTTTTCCATATGTTTTTCAGATTTTTTTGTTATCTTGCGATACATGCAAAAAAGCCCCGGCGCTTATCCGCCGAGGCTTTTGCTGTGTTAGTTTTTCAAGTATACAGCTGTCGGTGTCTTGACATCCGACTCTTCCGAGCCAATGCCGAGCTGCTTATACAGATTGCATCCCACCGAACGCAGCACGCCGTCCTTGGAGCGGTACAGGGTGTTGAAGCCGCCCGCCGCCACAGCTTCTACATTTTCTGCGAGCTTGCGCGGCTTGCTCTGATAATAAATCGTTTCCTGTCCAATCGCATACGTTCCATCGCCAAACTTGATGCCAATCTGATGATAATTGTTGACGCCGAACGTATACAAATCGCCGTTGGTCTTGAGCACAGCCGCATGTGCCGAGCCGGCATCGACATATGATACATCGCTCATGAGCTTTTTCGGCGTGGTCTGCACGCTGCGCGCCGCATCATCCACCGACTTTACGCCGAGGGAACCGACGCTGTTGTTGCCCCATCCGTACAAATCGCCATTTTCCTTGAGAGCAAACGCCATGTACTTGGCGCCGCACGATACCATTTTTACGCCGTCCATAACCTTCGCCGGTTTAGACTGATACGCTTCGCCCTTGCTGTTTGTGCTGTCGGTCTTGGCAAGTCCCAGCTGACCGTCTTCGTTATAGCCCCACGCATACAGCGTGCCGTCCGTGGTAATTGCCATGGAATAATCATCGCCCGCATCAATGTATGCGACATTGTCCATCAGCTTATACGGCGCAGACATGCAGGCGTAGCCTTCTTCGTCCTTTTTGTCACAGGCGCTGTCCGCAACACCCAATGCGCCGTTTTTGTTTCTGCCCCAGACATACAGCGCACCGCTTGTATCGATGGCGAGTGCATGCTTGGTGCCTGCGGCAATCATTGCAATATCTGTATTGACTTTTTTCGGCTCCATGCGGCTGGTGTTGTCGCCGTCACCCATCTGATAGCTGGTGTCATCGCCCCATGCATACAAATCTCCGTCCTTACACAGTGCAAACGACAGCTCATCTCCCGCTGCAACCTGTGTGACCTTTCCGGAAATCTTGACTGCTTTGACCGGCTTGGACTGATTGTCACAGTTGGAGTTTCCCAGCTCTCCCTTGTTGTTATGTCCCCACGCATACACGGCGCCGCCGGCGTCCACTGCCAGCATATGATCCTCACCTACGGCGATTTGCTCGGAGGTTATTTTCTCTGTCGAGCCGTTTTTGCTCAGTCCAACGAACATGGCGACTGCCAGCACAACGACAACGACCACTGTGCCGAGCAACGCTGCGATAATTTTGTTTCTCTCTCTTGACATGATGGTTCATTCCTCACTTTTCCGAAAAATACCGCCCATACCTCACGGTTTTTTCTCTTTCTGTTTTCCGTGATTATTATACCATCAAACATTGTCTTATGCAAAATAATTGTGAAAATTCACGAAAGAATCACGAAAAAAACCGGAGGAATCACAATAAGATCTCCTCCGGCAACGCAATATCCTGTTTCGGAATTTTATCCCACGAAAAATCCGCGACCAAATCGGAAAGCGGAACCGGCTGTGCCGTCGGGCGCAGCCCTGCCGCCTTTGCCAGCATACCAACGATTGGTTCCGGTCTGCCGAATTTTTCGCGCAGCACACCCAAATCCAAATCGCCGTCGCGCTTGGACAGCCGTCTGCCGTCCGGTGCCGTGAGCAGCGGCATGTGATAAAACTGCGGAATCGCAAATCCCAGCTGTTCATACAAATACATCTGCCGCGGCGTGGAATTGAGCAAATCACTGCCGCGCACAACCTCGGTCACGCCCATCAATCCGTCATCCACGACAACCGCCAATTGATAGCCATACACGCCGTCAGAACGCCGAATGATAAAGTCTCCGCAGTCGTGTGCCAGATTCTCCGTATACACGCCCTGACAGCCATCCGTGAACGACATTTCCCGCTCCGGCACACGCACGCGCCACGCAGGCGGGCGGCGCTTGGATTTTTCCGCGATTTGTTCCGGTGTCAGATTGCGGCAGGTACCTGCATAGATATACGTCCCATCTGAACGGTGCGGCGCCTGCGCCGTGTGCAATTCGGCACGGCTGCAAAAGCACGGGTACAGCAAACCCTTGTCTTTGAGTACGTCAAAGTATCTATCATAGATTGCTGTGCGGCAGCTCTGGTACCATGCGTCTCCGCCTGCACTGCCGCCGTCATCCCAGTCGATACCGAACCATTTGAGATCGTCCTCGATGAGATCTGCCAGCGAACGCGGGCAGCGCATCGCGTCCAAATCCTCTATGCGCAGCAAATATCTGCCGTTTTTCGACCGAACCGACAGCCAAGACAGCATCGCGCACAAAATATTGCCTAGATGAATGCGTCCGCTCGGCGTCGGGGCAAATCGTCCGCAAACCGTCATGTTAGTGCTTGCCCTCCGGACGATCCCCGCAGTCCGCCATGCACTTTGCGCAATCATGCATGCAGTGCATCGGGTCGTCCTCATCCTCTTCTGGAATGACAATCTTGGACGGATCACCGACCTGTTCGCCCGCCAGCAGACCGGCAATGCACTCAACAGCGTCACCCTGACATCCCGGCAGCACCTGCATGCCAATCATGCGCAGGGTCTCCTGCAATGCCGTGCCGACTTCGCCCGCCAGCATGACATCAATGTTCTGCATGGACAGCTTGAACAGTACGCTGGTGATGCCTGCGCCGTCCAAAGAAATCACTTCCTTGGATACCGGCTGTCCATTTTCTTCGGTTACAATCATCACTTCGGTGCTCTCGTTGAGAGCCGGTGCAATCACACCGTCTTTCACTGCTGCTGCTACTTTCATATAGGCTTCCTCCTCACGAATCTACATCCGTGTACTTTTTTCATATACTTGTTTATTATATCCTAAATTCGGATGCCATGCAACGCCGGATGCAGAGGCAGCGTCAAGATAAGCAAGAATCGAGTACTTTTTGCAGCTCATCCAGATTTTTTACGAAGTAAATATTTCTCTGCCGGTACTCGTTGGACAGGTCTGCCGCAATCATGCGTTTCAGCAGCTGCTGCAAGCTGTCGTAATACCCGTGCAGATTATAGAGAATGCACGGTGCTTCCAGCCGATCCAGTGCCAGCAGCGACATGACCTCAGAAATTTCTTCCAATGTACCCGTGCCGCCCGGCATCGCAACAAAGGCATCACCCAGCTCAATCATCTTGGTTTTGCGCTCCACCATCGTCTCCGTGACGATGAGATGGGTCACGGCGTCGTATTGCAGCTCTTTTTCCATAAAAAATTGCGGTTCGACACCCGTGACTTTGCCACCTGCACGCAGCACACTCTCCGCAATGATTCCCATCAAGCCGACCTTGGAACCGCCATATATCAAATCATTGCCGCTCTCGCCAATCCACGTGCCCAGCTCCCGCACTGCCTGTTTGAGTGTCGGATCGTTCCCCTCATTTGCGCCCAAATAAACCGTTATGTTCATGTTTTCGCCTTCTTTCTGTGTGTCTCCACCCAGTATACCATAAAAAAGGACCTGCCGCAGCCGCGGCAGGTCTCCTATTTCGTCAAATCTTCATGATTCCATGGTTCTAAATACATCAAATACGCTGTCAATTCCTCACTGCCTTTATAACAGTCGCAAGCATCTATGCCTCGCCAAATCAGTAACTGTGTTTGCAGTAAATTACAATTCGATTCAGCCAATCCCAGCTTCGTTTCAAAAATAACCACAATATCTGCACCGGCTTCCGCACCATAATCATAATATATTTTGCTCTTATCATCTTGCAAAACTCGAAAGATTTGCAAGGTATCCGGCTTTTCGTCCCAAGAATGATAAAAATTGTATCTCGTCATTCTTAAATAAATCGGGTCAACCGCTTCTTCTGTGATTTCTTCAACCGTAACTGTTTGTTTCAGCTTTTCTATCCATTCTGACAGCGTCCTTTTGGGACACACAAATTCCTCTTGTTTATTTAACATTGCATACTCCATATATGCGAAGGACCTGCCGCAGCCGCGGCAGGTCTTTCACAGATACCATCTGTATTACTTCAGCAATTCTTTCAAAATTTTCTCGCTGTTCTCTGCGGTGTTAATCGAGCGGATGGTCGAACGCAGCGGCAGGACTGCGGACGGAGAAACGCTCAGCTCGTCTACGCCGAGTGCCATAAAGGTTTCTGTCATCGAAGTATCTGCGCCCAGCTCGCCGCAAATGCCGATCCAGATACCAGCCTTGTGGGCGTTGTCTGCTGCCATCTTAATCATGCGCAGGACTGCCGGATGATGGGCGTCAAAGAAGCGGTCGAGATTGCCGCCCTGGCGATCGGTTGCCAGCGTGTACTGGGTCAGGTCGTTGGTGCCCACGGAGAAGAAATCTACCAGCTTTGCCAGACGATCCGACATCATCACAGCGGCCGGCGTCTCAACCATAATGCCCAGCTCAATGTTCTCATCAAACGGCTGTTCTTCCTTGCGCAACTCTGCCTTGACGCCCTCACAAATGCGCTTAATTTCCAGTACTTCCCACTCTGAGGTAATCATCGGGAACATAATGGCAATCTTGCCGTATGCGGATGCACGATACAGCGCGCGCAGCTGGGTCTTAAAGACCTCCGGACGAGTCAGACAGATACGAATGGCGCGCAGACCCATTGCCGGATTTTCTTCGTGTGCCAGCTGGAAGTAATCCGCCTGCTTATCCGCACCGATGTCCAGCGTGCGGATAATCACGCGCTTGCCGCCCATGCGCTCAGCAACCGTCTTATATGCCTGGAACTGCTGCTCCTCAGTCGGATAATCATTGTTCTGCAAGTACAGGAATTCAGAGCGGAACAGGCCGATGCCGCCGCCGTCGTTGGCGAGCACCTGATCCACATCGTCCGGAGAACCGATGTTGCAGTATACCATGACCTTGCGGCCGTCAATCGTCACATTTTCCTTGCCCTTGAGCTGATCCATGAGTTCCTTCATGGCGCGCTGCTTGGCGTGCTTCTTGCTCAGACGCTCATGCGTGATTTCGTCCGCCTCGACAAACAGCTCACCGGTCTCGCCGTCAATCCACGCGGTCTTGCCCTCGTAGTCCTCGCGGAGCGCATCACCGGTACCGATGACAGCCGGAATGCCCATCGTGCGCGCCAAAATTGCCGTGTGGCTGTTGCCGGAGCCGCCCTGCGTGACAAAGCCCAAAATCTTGGACTTGTCCAGCTGTACGGTCTCAGACGGAGCCAAATCGTCCGCTGCCAGAATAACCGGCACATCCGAATCAATACCGCCTGCCACGGCACCACTCAGAATACCAATGACACGGTTGGAAATATCCTTGACGTCTGCGGCGCGCGCCTGCATGTAGCTGTCATCCATCGAGGCAAACATCTGTGCAAACTGCTCCGCCACCTGCGAAACGGCATATTCTGCATTGACCTGTTCGCCGTCAATCAAATCCTGAATGCCCTCTACATAGTCGAGATCATCCAGCATCATCTGATGCGCTTCAAACAGCTCTGCGCCTTCTTCGCCTACTTCTGCAAGAGCCTTTTCATACAGCGCCTTGAGCTGCTCCATCGCGGTCTGGCGAGCCGATTCAAAGCGCTGCTTTTCCGCTTCTGCATCTGCAATCTCATGTTTTGCGATGTCATGGTTTCCGCGCCGATAAAAACACAGCGGTCCATTTGCCACACCGCCGGAAACGCCTTTTCCCTGAATGGTATACATAATAGGTTCCTCCCTCATTGTCCGCCTGTCTGTGTACAGGCCTGTGTGCTTTCGTTTCCCACTCTCTCTTATTCCCTGCATTTTATTGCATGAAAAAAAGCAGAAGGATCTGTTCTTTATTCTTCTGCTCACACCGTACCGATCCGTCCTTTGTGCATACAGAAAAAACTGAAAATTTCTCTCGCATTTCAGCCCCATCTCCCCGCACCGAACAGACCAGCGCTCTCTATTCTCTTGTAATTTATCTATTCCTATTTCATCTTATCCGTTTCCAGCGCATTTGTCAAGAATACACAGAAAAAAAGAGGATACAATCTCCCCGATTGTATCCTCTGTCCGTTTTTATCAGGCAATCAGGCCGCCGTCAATTTTGGCGGTCAGGATGCGCTGCACGCTGTCATCAATGCGCTGTTCCGTCAATTTTCCGTCGGACACCGCCTGAAACAGGGCGCGATAAACCGCATCTACATCGGACGGCTCCAGCAGCATATCTGCGCCCGCCTGTACGGCGAGAACCGCCGCTTCGCCCTCTGTGTACTGCTCGGTCAATGCTGTATCCTGCAAGGTGTCCGTCATGATAATGCCGGTGTAGTCCAGCTTTTTGCGCAGCAGATCCGTCATCACCTTGGATGACACCGAACACGGCACGGTATCATACGTCTTGTTCTGCGCGTTGGTGACAATCATAAACGCCGGTTTCTGCTTGATGCACGCCTCAAAGGCGGAAAGATTTTCCTCATCCTCCCCCGGAAAGGCGGAAACCGCAGACAGCACGTGATTTTTCTGCAAGCCCTTGATTTCGCCGGACGCTGTGTCTGCATCGTCTCCGACTGTCGGCGCCAAATTCACGGTAAATCCGACACCGCTCAGCTCCTGCGCAATGGTCTGTCCCAGCGCATACGCCGTCTGTTCGTCCGTGCTCTCCGCAGCGTTCAAAATGCTTCTCGTCCGCAGCGCCTGTGCAACCGGCGCACTGCTGCCGCCCTGCTCCTGCACGCCCAAGAACACCGGAACGCCGCTCTCAGATGCCTCGGCATAGTTCTGGGTATTGCTCAGCATATCCTTGATTTGCGCTTTTCCCTGCAAGCTCTGTCTTGTGTACAGCACACCGCCAACCGGACGCTTTTCTATCGCTTCCTGTGTCGCCGTGCCGGCGCGAACAACCTGCTTGGTCTGCGTCAGCGCCTCCGGCGTCACAAACATCATCTGATACAGCTTTTGCTCCAAGGTCATCGCGTCCAACAGCTCGTTGGCACGCTTTTGCGATGCCGTGAGCGGCTGTGCTTCCGCCTCTTTCTCTGGCTCTTTCGTCTGTTGCCCTGCATCATTGGATGTGCGCACCAGAAATTCTGCACCTGCCGGTGCCCGATCCGGATGAAATTGAATATATCCGATGGCTGCCGCGCTCAGTACAATGCACGCCACAACTGGGATCAGCAGCAAATATCGCTTCTTCATTTTGGAACCTCCTGCGGTTTTTCTCGTACCAGTATACCGTATTTATCAAAAGATTTCTACTGATTTTGAGAAAACTACGCCTTTTTGCCCAATACCTCCCGCCGGATATAAACAAAAGTCGCCTCCTCGCCCTTTTCGGCGAGCATGTGCAGCATGGTTTCCAGCAGCTCTCGGGTTTTCGGATGCATAATCATGGTGTTGACGCGCAGACCGCTTTCGTAGTACTGCCACGCCGAAGCATCGGTATAGGCATCCCCCTGATAGACACGGCAGGCGGCAATGCGGTCACACAGCATTTCTGCGACGTATTTTACCGGCATTTCCATACCCGTGAGCGGATACCCGTCTTTTTGCAGCGAATAGTCAATCCAATATTCCAAATGGTGCTTGTTTCTGCCCTTGTGATGCAGCCAAGCCGAGCTGTAGCCGCGATCAAGCCGTTCGGCTGTGTTCGGACTGCGATAGCCCTGATAATACTTCGCACCGACAAAAAACTCCGTCGGGCTGTACTTTGACAAATCATGCATCAGTCCTTGGCGATACAGCCCCAGCTTAAAGCAATACTTTCGCACCAGTGCCCTGTGGTGATGCACCGTGCACAAGTGTCGCAGCCACTTCGGCCGCCGGTCTGCTTTTACTCGTACCGATAGTTCTTTTTCTATTGATTTCATAACAATCCCTTTTATTTTTCCAGCACTCGATATACATAACACGGTTTCCACATAACATCGCCGGCATCCAACAGCGGCAACAACTTCGATATGTCTGCCGTATTTCTGCACAACCCGTTTTTATTCAGCGTTTGTTGTACCCGTCTGTCGGACATATTCTCAAGCAAAGACTCGCAGCAATCGTGCACAATATCAATACCCAGCCATGTTACAGAATAACCATACGCAGAATCTATGGGCTTTGTATCGTATGCTATGATCTCACACAGAATCTCATACTGCTGAAGTATTTTTTCAAAATCCATGAGTTTTTCCAGCACGTTTTGACTTTCCGGTTGTTCTAAAAGCATCAGGTACGCATCATACATTTCCAACAGCTTTGTAAAATCTTTCTTGCTCTTTTTCGTCAGCAAGTCCGTTGCAAGCAATGACCTTCCAATTCCGCGATAATTTTCTTTTATTGGAACAATGTCTATCTTCACGCCACACCCTCAGAACAGCAGGTTGAGCAGTCCGATAACAAAGCCGACCAGTGCGCCGAGATTGACGACAGCGCCCAGCTCTTTTTTCATGATGGACATGACCAGCGTTTCGACTTCTTCCGGCTGCATGGCGAGAATCTTATTTTCCGCCACGCCGCGCAGATTGAGCATTTGAATCAAGCTCTCTGCCTTTTCGTCCACCATGCGCTCATACAGCTTCATGCACAAATCAACCGGCTCCATTTGTGCCTCCTGCATGAGTGCCAGCACGTCCCCGACCGGCTTTTGCTCGGATTCTTCCCAGATGCTGCGCATCTGCGGCGTGAGCAGCACATCAATATTGGTGTCCAAATAGGCATCAATGTGTTCCTGAATCGGTTTTACCAAACCTTCCAGCATATCGCCCCGAATCATCTTTCCCAAAAACGAACCGTCGAGCTTTTGGCTGACAGCTTCAATGACTTTCTGAGCGATCATATCGCCCAGCCCCATATCCAGCACGCGGTCGCTGACTTTTTCGGTCAGCTTGTCCTGTAAAATATCGCGGCCCTTTTCATAATTTTCTTCGCCCGCCAGCTTGATGCCGATTTGCTTGAGCGGAGTCTCCGTGTGCTTTCCCAGCTCCTGTGTCAGCGCCTTGCGCAGCTGCGTTTTCGCCTGTTCTGACAGCAGCATTTCCCGAATATCTTCTTGTGTGAGCAGTGTGCTGCTCACCGCCTCACCGGCGGCGCGCGCGAGCCGCGCCTGTCCCTTCGGGATGATGCCCGGCGTAAACGGCAGCTGTTTTCCGAACAGCATCACCGGACGCAGCGGGCGAAACAGCATTTTGACAGCAATATAGTTGGTGCAGTAGCCAATGACGGCGCCGATAACCGGCCCCGACAGCGTTTGTACAATTCCGAGATCCAAAAAGATCCTTCCTTTCTTTTTCATACAGCATGATGAAAATACGTATTTTTGATTGTTTTTACTGTATACCGCCGCCCTGAAATTGTCAATAGATTCCCATATTCTGTGTGAAAAGTTACGGTTTCTTCATAATTTTTATCGAAAAGCCCAATTTTCACGCGGGCACTTTTTGGTTTTTCTGCATGGTTTGCTCTTCCGTTCTTCGCCGGAACGTGTTATAATATCCCATAATCAATTATGCTGCTGCATTCGGCACCATCATTTCGGAATCCTTTTCCGACCGGAACCAAGCGCCAGAGCTGCCATGCAGGGTAGCTGACGAGGTGGAAGTTATCGAAAATTCGGCGGATGCTTCCCGCCCGCAGACACACGGACGAAAGCCGTTCTCTAAAACCGCACCGGCGACGGTGTGAACAGAGGGGTTCGGCACTGTGCTGATAAAAAAATTTATACCTCGGAGGTAAACTATCATGTGTGGAATCGTAGGCTATGCCGGCCATGAGCAGGCGGCACCCTTCCTGCTGGAAGGTCTGGAAAAACTGGAGTACCGCGGTTATGACTCGGCAGGCATCGCCGTATTCTCTGACAAGGTTCGTACCGTCAAGTCTCAGGGCCGTCTGGCTGTCCTGCGCGAGAAGGTAAACGCTGCGGGCGGCGTATCCGGCACGCTCGGCATCGGACACACCCGCTGGGCAACGCACGGCGCACCGAACGACATCAACTCTCACCCGCATTCGAGCATGAGCCACCGCATCACCGTGGTGCACAACGGCATCATTGAGAATTATATCCCGCTCAAGGAAGAATTACAGGCAAACGGCGTGGTATTCCGCTCGGAAACCGACACCGAAGTTGTCGCACAGCTGTTTGACTATCTGTACGACGGCGATTTGGTCGGCACGCTCATCAAGGTGCTGCACCGCATCCGCGGCTCGTATGCACTGGGCATCCTGTGCACCGACTATCCGGACACTCTGCTCGCAGTTCGCAAGGACAGCCCGATGATTATCGGTCTGGGCGAACACGAAAATTACATCGCATCGGATATTCCGGCGGTACTCGATCATACCCGCAAGTATTATCTGCTGGGCGACAACGAAATCGCGCTCATCAAGGCGGATTCCGTGGAACTGATGGATATGGATCGCAAGCCGATTCACCACGAAGTGTATACGGTGGATTACGATATTTCCGCCGCAGAAAAGGGCGGTTACGATTACTTCATGATGAAGGAAATCAAGGAACAGCCCAACGCGCTGAGCACCTGCATTGGCTCCCGCGTGCATGACGGAGAAATCACACTGGATAAACTGCGTCTGAGCGACGAGCGCATCAAGAACATCGGCCGCATTCACATGGTTGCCTGCGGCTCTGCTTGGCACGCTGCCATGGTCGGCAAGTACGTCATTGAGGAGCTGACCCGCATTCCGGTTGAAGTGGATTTGGCATCCGAGTTCCGTTACCGCCGTCCGATTCTCAGCCGCAATGATCTGTGCATCACCATCAGCCAGTCCGGCGAGACCGCTGACACACTGGCCGCACTGCGCGAGGCAAAGGCAAACGATGTGCACGTTCTGTCCATCGTCAATGCCGTTGGCAGCTCCATCGCCCGCGAAAGCGATGACGTGCTGTACACGATGGCAGGTCCGGAAATCGCGGTTGCAACGACCAAGGGCTACACCACGCAGCTCGCTGTCATCTATTTGATTGCTTTGAAGTTTGCACAGATTCGTCAGACCATTCGTCCGGAAGTATTCCAGTCTCTGCTGGCTGATTTGCAGAAGCTGCCGGAGCAGCTGGAGAGCATTTTCGCCGACGAGGACAAAATCCGTCAGCTGGCAAAGGAGCATCAGTCCACCGGTTCTGAACTGGTTCGCAACAATGTCTTTATCATTGGCCGCGGCATTGACTACGGCGCTTCGCTGGAAAGCTCCCTCAAGCTCAAGGAAATCTCCTATGTGCACTCGGAAGCATACGCAGCCGGTGAGCTCAAGCACGGCACCATTTCCCTGATCGAGCCGGGCACGCTGGTCATCGCTGTGGCAACGCAGGATCTGCTGTATGAAAAGCTGATTTCCAACGTCAAGGAAGTCAAGGCACGCGGCGCGCACGTGATTGCCATTGTCAAGGAAGGCTGCACCGATGCGGAAACCGTCGCGGATACCGTTTTGTACATTCCGAAAACCGCGGATCTGTTCACCTCGACGCTGACTGTTGTGCCGATGCAGCTGTTTGCATACTACACAGCCATTGAGTTAGGCTGCGACGTTGATAAGCCGCGCAATCTGGCAAAATCTGTCACAGTAGAATAAATATTTGTTTACAAGCGCTCTGTTTTTCAAGAAACAGAGCGCTTTTTTCGTATCTCAATTGACAAATTGCAAATGTATGTATATACTAACATTTGACAAGGGAGGTACTGCATATGACATTAAAAGAACTGTCCGTCGGCAGCTCTGCGATTGTAACGACCGTCGGCGGCGAAGGCGCCCTGCGTCAACACTTCTTGGACATGGGTGTCATTCCCGGCGCACAGGTCACTTTGGTAAAATTTGCACCGATGGGCGACCCGATGGAGCTTCGCATCCACGGCTACGAGCTGACCCTGCGTCTGGCAGATGCCGAAAAAATTGAAATTCAGCCTGTACCGGCTCAACCGGCACAAAAAAACGCTCCGTCTAAGGCTGTCGCGGATGCCACCGCGCATCCGGGTCTCGGCGAAGGCGGCAAATATCACGTAAAAGCCGATGAACATCCGGTTTCCGAGGGAACGACGCTGACCTTTGCGCTTGCCGGAAACCAAAACTGCGGCAAAACCACGCTGTTCAACCAGCTGACCGGCTCCAATCAGCACGTCGGCAACTTTCCGGGCGTGACGGTGGACCGCAAGAGCGGTGCCATCCGCGGACATGCGGACACGGAAATTACGGATTTGCCGGGCATTTATTCGATGTCTCCGTACAGCAGTGAGGAAATTGTCACCAGACAGTTTATCATTGGCGAAAAGCCGCTCGGCATCATCAACATTGTCGATGCGACGAACATCGAACGCAATTTATACTTAACCATGCAGCTGATGGAACTGGACGTTCCGATGGTGCTTGCGCTCAACATGATGGACGAGATGCGCGGCAATGGCGGTTCTATCCGCATCAATGAGATGGAAGAAATGCTGGGCATTCCGGTCGTTCCGATTTCCGCGGCAAAAAATGAAGGCGTCGACGAATTGGTTCGTCACGCTCTGCACGTAGCAAAGTATCAGGAACGCCCCGGACGCACGGATTTCTGTGACATGAACGATCACGGCGGCGCGGTACACCGTTGTTTGCACGGCATCATGCATTTGATTGAAGATCACGCCAAGCGCGCAGACATTCCGCTGCGATTTGCCGCGACCAAGCTCGTGGAAGGCGATGCACGCATCCGTGAATTGCTGTGCCTGACCGAAAATGAGCAGGAGATGATTGAACACATCATCAAGCAGATGGAGGACGAGCGCGGTCTGGATCGCGCGGCCGCGATTGCCGATATGCGGTTCTCATTCATCGAGAAGCTGGTTGACCAAACCGTCATCAAACCGCACGAAAGCCGCGAACGCGCGCGCAGCCGGCGCATAGACCGTTTTTTAACCGGCAAATACACCGCTATTCCGGCGTTTATCGCCATCATGGGCTTGATTTTCTTCCTGACGTTCAATGTCATCGGCGCGGGCTTACAGACCTTGCTGGAAATCGGCATTGACCAGCTGACCATTCTCACAGACAAGGCATTGACCGCCGCGCACGTCAATCAGGTGCTGCATTCCCTCATCATTGACGGTATTTTCAACGGCGTCGGCAGTGTGCTCAGCTTCCTGCCGATCATCGTCGTGCTGTTTTTCTTCCTCTCTCTGCTGGAGGACACCGGCTATATGGCGCGCGTTGCGTTTGTCATGGATAAACTGCTGCGCAAAATCGGCCTGTCCGGCAGAAGCATCGTCCCGATGCTGATTGGCTTCGGCTGTACCGTGCCGGGCGTCATGGCGAGCCGCACGCTTCCGTCAGAACGCGACCGCCGCATGACCATTATGCTCACGCCGTTTATGAGCTGTTCTGCCAAGCTGCCGATTTACGGTTTCTTCACCGCGGCATTCTTCCCCAAACACGGCGGTCTTGTCATGATTGCGCTGTACTTCGGCGGCATCGCCGTCGGCATTCTCACCGCACTGTTTGCCAAAGCATTCCGTTTCCGCGGCGAAGCGGTTCCGTTTGTCATGGAGCTGCCGAATTACCGCATGCCGGGTATGAAAAACGTCATGCAGCTGTTGTGGGAAAAAGCAAAAGACTTTTTACAGCGTGCCTTCACGGTTATTTTCCTCGCAACCATTATCATTTGGTTCTTACAGAACTTTAGCTTACAGCTCAACATGGTTTCCGATTCGCAAAACAGCATGCTGGCGCTCGTTGCCGGAAGCATCGCGCCGATTTTCCGTCCGCTCGGTTTTGGCGACTGGCGCATTTCCACCGCACTCATCACCGGCTTCATGGCGAAAGAAAGCGTTGTTTCGACTCTGACCATTCTGTTCGGCAGCGGCGCAGATCTATTGACGGTTCTGACACCGGCAGCCGCCGCTTCTCTGCTGGTCTTTTGTCTGCTGTATACCCCGTGTGTGGCGGCAATCGCTTCGATTAAGCGCGAGCTGGGCATTCGCTGGGCATTTCAGACCGTTGTATTCCAGTGCGTCATTGCATGGATCTGCGCATGTATCGTCCACGCAATTGCTGTGCTGTTCCTGTGAAAACATTTGGATATTTTCCATATTTGATGTATAATGGAGATACCATCTGGCGCAGGTCAGGAACCGCCTGAACAAACAGGCGGTTCCCGTATGCGAAAGGCGTGAGCCGGCCGGCAGAGGGCGCTGTCCCGCGGGCTGCACAGCGCGCATTTCCGCCTGTTCCAGCATATGAAAAGCGGAGCGTCTGTGTTCGCTCCATACAGGAAAGGAAAGAGCAATTATGATTAAATTATCTCCGTCGATTCTGTCCGCTGACTTTGCTAACTTACAGCGCGACATTGCCATTGCAGTTGATGCTGGCGCAGAGTACGTGCATGTAGACTGCATGGACGGTCACTTTGTACCGAATCTGACCATCGGTGCGCCGGTTGTCAAGGCACTGCGCAAGGCAACGGATGCGACCCTGGATGTGCATCTGATGATTTCCAATCCGGATCAGTATCTGGATGACTTCATCAAGGCAGGTTCCGACATTATTACTGTGCATTACGAAGCAAACGGCGACACGCTGGCACAGGTTCGCAAGATCAAGGAAGCGGGCGTTCGTGCCTGTGTATCCATCAAGCCGGGCACACCGGCAGATGTTCTGCTCCCGCTGCTGCCGGAGCTGGACATGGTTCTCATCATGACCGTAGAGCCGGGCTTTGGCGGTCAGGGCTACATTGATGCCTGCACCGACAAAATCCGCGCCATTCGCAAGGCAATTGACGAAAACGGCTACAAGTGCGAGCTGGAAATTGACGGCGGCGCCAAGCTGACCAACACGCCGGACATCGTTGCAGCCGGTGCCAATGTCATCGTTGCCGGTTCCGCTGTCTTTGGCGGCGACATCGAGGCAAATGTCAAGGGCTTCAAGAAGATTTTCGACGAGTACGAAAACAACTACTTTGCATTCTAATGCGTAAGCAAAACGAAACGCCTGCTCTGAAAAATGAGCAGGCGTTTTTTTATGTGTTCGATTCTTCTGCCGGAATATAGCGAATAATATCGCCCGGTGTGCATCCCATTACAAAACAAATGCGTGCCAACACATCTGCGTCAATCTTTTCTACATGCCCGCGATACCACTTATCAATCACCTCAAAGCGCGTATTCACTGCACGAGCCAACGCATACCGCGTAATATGCTTTTTATCCATCAGTGGTTTTAATTCAATCGTAATGTGACCATACTGTGCGATGGTATAGAGTAGATTTTCCATATTTACACCTCAAATGTATCCTATGTAAAAAGTACTCTATTGACAAATCGCTTATTCAAAGGTACTATTTATATAGTACCTTTGTTTGTGTAGTCTTATTGAGGTGTGATTTATGCGAATTGAACGCTATTATTATTCCAATCCCAACGCTATATCCGGAAAAGAATCTATATATGATACAGAAAAATTAACCGTATTTCATCAATTAGAAGAACCTTGTCAATCCCTCGCTGAAAGTCTCGGAGCAAACTTGTTCATGGACACGGACGACCATGCTGGATGGATTATATTTGTCTGCGATGCACTGAACTTCAAAAATCATAACCAAAAAGTTTTTCAACACATAGCGGAACTCGCCGACGAGATAACCATGCGACCATCTGTAAATACAGGAGAAAACAGCCCTGCCGATATCGATGGCGCTGTACAATTAACATTTTGGTTTGATTTCATTGCAGATGATGACTAAGTCTGCCAGTTTTTCATCATTCCTATGGCACAAATAGCAAAACGCTTGCTCTTGTTCAGAGCAGGCGTTTTTTCATGTCGGCCCTCCCAAAAGCCTTCCTCCCTGAGGAAGGTGGCGCGGCGCAAGCCGTGACGGAAGGAGCTGCACACAAACAAGTCTGTATCAAAGTCTCCCTGATTCGTCAGGCTCCCAGTCCGCACCGGCTTCTCGGCTCTCCCTTTGGGAGAGCTGGCATTTGCGCAGCAAATGACTGAGAGGGCAGCACGCAAGCAAATTCGTATCCGGACAAATCTCATGCGTATCTTGTCAATCTGACAAAACTCCCTCAGTCTTGCCGCAAGGCGGCAAGCCAGCTCCCTCATAAGGGAGCCTGCCCTCTCTGTCGCTGCGCGACATCTCTCCCAAAGGGAGAGACAAGTTGGTTTGTGCGCACGATAAAAAAATCTCCCGCAGGAAAATCCTGCGGGAGATTGTCTTTTATACAAGTCTGTTTTACTTGAAGTACTTGACGCCGTTTTCGAAGATCGGCTGGTACTTCTCGCCGAAGATGTTCTGACCAACGTACTTGGTGTAACGCTCGGTGTGACCCATCTTGCCGAGAACACGGCCGTCCGGAGAGGTAATGCCCTCGATGGCACACATGGAACCGTTCGGGTTGAATGCAATGTCCATGGACGGCTCGCCGTTGAAGTCGACATACTGGAACGCTACCTGACCGTTTGCAACCAGACGGTCAATTTCAGCCTGCGGTGCCACGAAGCGACCCTCGCCGTGAGAAATTGCGATGGAATGTACATCGCCAACCTCGCAGGAGGACAGCCACGGAGACTTGACGGATGCTACGCGCGTCTGTACATAACGCGACTGATGGCGGCCAATCAGGTTGTAGGTCAGTGTCGGGCAAGTGTCGTCCAGATCGCGAATCTCACCATACGGTACCAGACCCAGCTTAATCAGTGCCTGGAAGCCGTTGCAGATACCCAGCATCAAACCGTCACGGTTGTTGAGCAGGTCATGCACTGCGTCCTTGATTGCCGGTGCACGCAGGAACGAAGCGATGAACTTACCGGAGCCGTCCGGCTCGTCGCCGCCGGAGAAGCCGCCCGGCAGAATCATCATCTGAGAGCCGCGAATTGCCTGCTCCAGCTCCTCTGCGGAACGCATCAGCGCATCATGGGACAGGTTGCGGACAACGACGATCTTTGCCTCGCCGCCAGCGGTCTCGACTGCCTTTGCGGTATCATATTCACAGTTGGTGCCTGGGAATACCGGAATAACAGCTGCCGGACGTGCAGTCTTGACTGCCGGAGCCTTGGTGCTGCGCTCGGTGTATACCGGCTTCACCAGCTTGTCATCAGAAGCCGCTGCGCGGGTCGGGAATACGCTCTCCAGCGTGCCCTCCAGCGACTGCTTCAGGTCAGACAGCGGGATAATCTCGCCGAATGCGTCGATTTCCGGCTTGTCTGTGGTCATACCGATGAGCCAAAGCGGCATGTTCTCCAGTTCCTCGGTAGCTTCGATCAGGATGCCGCCGTAGTTCTTGAGGAACAGACCGTCCGGTGTGAAGGTCGGTGCAAAGGTAAAGCCGATGTCATTGCCGACAGACATCTTTACGATGCCCTCTGCAATACCGCCTGCGGACAGTGCCCAGGATGCTGCAACCTTGCCGCGTGCGATAAGTGCCTGTACGGTCTCCCACGTGTTGCGGATTGCTGCATAGTCCGGAGAGCCATCCATAAAGTAGGTTGCATCCAAGAAGTATACCGGATGACCAGCCTGCTTGAATTCCGGAGATACCAGATTGTCAGCTTCTTCCGGTGCAATGGCAAAAGATACCAGCGTTGGCGGAACATGCATGTCGTCATAGGTACCGGACATGGAGTCCTTGCCGCCGATTGCTGCGCGGCCGAGCATGATCTGTGCATCGTATGCGCCGAGCAGAGCTGCGAGCGGTGTGCCGAACTTCTCCGGATCACGGTTCAGATGCTCAAAATACTCCTGGAAGGTCAGGTATGCGGTGTTGTAATCACAGCCAGCTGCTACCAGACGAGCCATAGATTCAATGACGGAGCTGGAAGCACCCAGATACGGGTTCTGCTCCATATAATACGGGTCAAAGCCAAAGCCCATGACAGATGCGGTGGAGCACTGTCCAGCGGTCGGCAGGGTTGCCGCCATAACCTGTGTCGGGGTCAGCTGGTTCTTACCGCCATACGGCATAAATACCGAGCTTGCGCCGATGGAACCGTCAAAACGCTCGGTCAGACCGCGCTCCAGACAGATGTTCAGCTTGGAGGACAGGTTCAGGATCTTCTCCTTCAGGTTTGCGCCCTCGGTCGGAACCTCAATAGACGGAGTCGGCAGCGGGGATACATGTGCCTTGGTGTGCTTGGAAGCGCCGTTGGTGTTGAGGAAGTCGCGGGATACGTCAACAATGGTGTTGCCGTTCCATGTCATGCGCAGACGATTGGTATCGGTGACAACGGCAACAACCGTTGCTTCGATGTTCTCCTCGTTTGCCATTTCGATGAACTTCTCTACGTTCTCCTTGGCTACAACAACTGCCATACGCTCCTGAGACTCGGAGATAGCCAGCTCGGTGCCATCCAGACCGTCATACTTCTTCGGTACGGCGTTCAGGTTGATGTCCAGACCGTCTGCCAGCTCGCCGATGGCAACGGATACACCGCCTGCGCCAAAGTCGTTGCAGCGGCGAATCATGCGGGTTGCTTCCGGATTGCGGAACAGACGCTGAATCTTGCGCTCTTCCGGCGGATTGCCCTTCTGTACCTCTGCGCCGCAGGTTTCCAGAGATTCGGTGGTGTGGCTCTTGGAAGAACCGGTTGCACCGCCGCAGCCGTCACGACCGGTGCGGCCGCCGAGCAAAATGACAATATCGCCCGGATCCGGCACTTCACGAATGACGTTTTCAATCGGTGCTGCGCCGACAACTGCGCCGATTTCCATGCGCTTTGCGACATAGCCCGGATGGTAAATCTCATGAACCAAGCCGGTAGCCAGACCGATCTGATTGCCGTAAGAAGAATAACCGGCAGCGGCAGTGGTGCACAGCTTGCGCTGCGGCAGCTTGTGCTCCAGCGTCTCGCTCAGCGGAACCGTCGGATCGCCTGCACCGGTCACGCGCATTGCCTGATATACATAGCTTCTGCCGGACAGCGGGTCACGAATTGCGCCGCCAAGGCAGGTAGCAGCGCCGCCAAACGGTTCGATTTCGGTCGGATGGTTATGGGTTTCGTTTTTAAACATGAGCAGCCACGGCTCTTTCTTGCCGTCTACGGTTGCATTGATGCGGATAGAGCAAGCGTTGATTTCTTCGCTCTCGTCCAGATTCGGCAGGCAGCCGCGCTTCTTGAGCACCTTGCCCGCAATGGTGCCGATATCCATCAGCGTAACCGGACGCTTGGCAGCCTTCTCCTCGCCGTATACTTCGACGCGGCCTGCCAGATAGCGGTTGTACGCGTCCAGTACCATCTGATCGTCGATTGCGCTCTCGTCAATCTCGGTCAGGAAGGTGGTGTGACGACAGTGGTCAGACCAATAGGTGTCGATCATGCGCACTTCGGTGATGGTCGGGTCGCGCTTTTCTTCCCCTGCGAAATAGCTCTGCAGGAACTGCAGGTCATCCAGCTCCATTGCCAGACCCAGACTGGTGCGCATCTGCTCCAGCGCAGCAGCGTCCATGGAAATGAAGCCCTCTACGGTGTCAACTTCTGTCGGGATTGCATAGTTTGCTTCCAACGTCTCCGGCTTTGCTGCGGAGGCCTCGCGGGAGTCAACCGGATTGATGAGATAGCCGCGGATCTTGTCCAGCTCTTCATCGGTCAGCTTGCCGCCCAGCACATAGATATGGGCTGCTGCTACCTTCGGACGCTCGCCCTGTGTCATCAGCTGGATACACTGCGCACAGGAATCCGAGCGCTGATCGTACTGACCCGGCAGCGGTTCAACCGCGAGAATGCGGTAATCGCCTTCCGGCATCGGATACTGCTCATCGTAGCAATCATCTACCATCGGCTCAGAGAACACGATGTTTTTCGCCTTTGCATAGGTTTCTGCATCAATGCCTTCCACATCGTAGCGGCACAGCTCACGCACGTAAGTGAGTGCTGGAATCTCCAGCAATTCACGCATGCTGCTGCACAGCGACTGGGATGCACTGTCGAAACCCTTGCGCTTTTCCGTATAGCATCTTAATACTGCCATGTTGCACCTCGAATTACCATAGTATCGTCAAACATCGTTTGCAAAAAGTTTTGCAAATCTTACAATAGATATTTTAATCATACCGTTTTTTCTACCTATTTTCAATGCTCTTACGTGAAAACGACAGGATTTTGTTAGATTCAACCAAAATTCCACACAGATATATGCACTTTCCTGCACACTGTCCTCCCGCCCGAACACAAAAAAAGCTCCATTCGGCTTTGATTTGCCGAATGGAGCAAAAAGATGCAATTTTACGGGATGGTATAGCCGTATCCGTAGCTGCCATATGGATTGGTGCTGCCGCCGTTCTGGCTGCCGCTCTGACCGCCGCTGTTGTCTTCCGAAGAAGAGCTGTCGCTGCCGGAGGAGGAGGCCGTGCCGCTCAGCGTGGACTGGTCTATCAGCTTGATGGAAACTTCCTTGGTGCTGCCGTCCCGATAGATGGTCAGCTTCATCGTGTCACCGACTTTCAGCTCGTTCTTGACCTCGTTGATGTCGGTCATGCTGGTGATGTCCTTGCCGTTGACGCCGGTGATAATATCGCCCGCCTGAATGCCCTGCTGGTATGCATCGGATGACGGATCTACGCTGGATACATAGACGCCCTGCGGCAGGTTAAAATAGCTTGCACGGGTCGAGTCAATGTCATAGCCGCTGATGCCGATTGCCGGACGGCCGGTCACATGGCCGTTTGCAATCAGTTCATCCACCACTTCCTTGACGGTCGTCATCGGGATGGCAAAGCCCATGCCTTCAATCGACGCGCTGTCAGAGGACGAAGCACTCAGCTTGGAGTTCGTAATGCCGATAACCTGACCGGCAGAGTTAATGAGCGCGCCGCCGGAGTTGCCCGGGTTAATCGCGGTATCCGTCTGAATCAGCGTCATGACACGGTCATTGATCGTCACATTTCGATTGATGGCGGAGATAAAGCCGCCGGTGAAGCTGTTCTGATATTCCAGACCGCCGGGAGAGCCGATGGCAAATGCGCGGTCTCCCACCTTCAGATTATCGGAATCGCCAAATTCCGCTGCGGTCAAACCGGTTGCATCAATCTTGAGCACTGCCAAATCCGTCTGCTCATCGGTGCCGACCAGCTTCGCGGTATAGCTTTTTCCATCGCTCAAAACCACCTTGTACATATCGCCGCCCTCGACGACATGGTTATTGGTGATGATATAGCCGTCCTCACTCATGATGACGCCGGAGCCGGAGGACTCCGTACCCTGCTGCACAGAATCCACGACAATCGCAACGATGGACGGGGAAACCTTCTGATACACTTCGGAATAGCTTGCCATATCCTCGCTTGTGCTGTTCAGCTGTACTTTTGTCGTATTGGAGGATGTGCCGCTTCCGGTGTCCGTCGAGCTGTCAGAGGAGCTGTTCAGCGTCGGCAGTGAGATGTGTCCGTTGGCTGCCCAGCCGCCGCCAAATGCCAGCGCACCGACAATAACCACCGCCGCCACCGGCTTCCACGGAAACTTCTTTTTCGGTCCCTTTGGACCCTTTGGGCCGCCCGGCTTCTTGCCGCCGCTCCACTGTTCATATGCATTGCTGTTCGGAGGAGGCGTGCTGCCGCCGTTTCCTGCGTCGGTAAAATTGCTGCTGTCAGCTGTGCTATTTGTATGTGTATAGGACGCACCGGCATTCTGATAGCCTGCGCCCGGCTGCTCATCTGCGCCGCGCACCGGTGTCTGGAACGGTGTCGTCTGTTCCGATGCGTCCTGCTCGGTATTCTTGCGGAATTCGTCCATATGTGTATCCTCCTTTAGGTGTCAGGATGTACTCGTTCATTTCTTTTATGTGCTTCATTGTACGCCTATAATATGGTGATTCCTTGTTTGCAATGTTAATTTTCTGTGAATCTACACATTTGCGCCGATTTTGCAGGAATACTCCCGTTTCCACCGGTCTTTTTGTGTTTTTTGTGTGACTTCTGCGCAGCATACAAAAAAGCACGATCTCAGATTTCCCTGAAATCGTGCCTTTGTTCACAGATCTGTTTTTTTGTTCACGCGTTCTTTGATTTCTGCCATGGGCTTTTTCTCTGCCATCGGCATCGTAAACATAAATTCCGTCTCCCCGCCGGACGAACGAACGGAAATATCGCCGCCGTGCATGTTGACGATGGATTTTACCAAATACAATCCCAGGCCGGCGCCGGTCTTATCGCGGCTGCGGCTGCGGTCTACCTTGTAGAATCGCTCAAACACGTGCGGCAAATCCTCGGCCGGAATCTCCGAACCGGTATTGCGAATCAAAAACTGGCTCATCGTGCCCTCCTGTTCGGCGCGAATGGTCAGCGTTCCGCCGTCATTGACGAATTTCACTGCATTGTCCACGAGATTGTAAATGACACGATAGATATGATCTCCGTCGCCGTAAACAATCAGAGAATCCGCCATTTCCACATCCATGTCCAGATGCTTATCATTGATTTGATTTTCAAAGCTGATGAGCACGCGCGCAACCATTTCAATCAGGTCGAACGGTGCCGGTGTGATGATAAGCTCTCCCGCCTGAATCTTCGCAGCATCCAACATGCGCATGACCAGACGCGACAGTCTGCCAACTTCCTCCGAGATAATCTTTAAGTACTGCGTATGCTTTTCCGGCGGAATTGTGCCGTCCAGCATGCCATCGACAAAGCCGCGAATGGATGTCATCGGCGTTTTCAGCTCATGCGAAACATTCGCCACAAATCCGCGGCTGAGTTCTTCCTGCTGCTGTAGGGAGGTCGCCATATTGTTAAAGCTAACCGCCAATTCATCAATCTCATCGCAGTTATTGTTTTCGGATACGCGCACATCAAATTCGCCGTGACCGAATTTCTTTGCAGCGGAAACCAAACTCTTGAGCGGACGCGTCAGCATATCCGACAAAAACCAGCTGATAATCATTGTCAGCACCAGCGTGATGCAGACAATGAGCAGGTAACTCTTCATGATGTCATGCATCAAATCGGTGGTCGATGTCGCCGGAGATGCCGCAATCACAAGCGCTGCGATATTGCCGGACGCATCCTTGCAGGTTGTGCCCGCAATAAAATAGTCTTCGGAAAACAAACCGCTCGCATTGCCGGAGGCAAAAAACGAGCCGTCTTTGCGGATTCTTTGTACCAGTTGGCTGCTAATCGTCCCCGGCATCTGACCGCGAAACGTATCGTCATCCTTCGGCGTCGAATACGCCTGTACCTTGCCGTCTGCATCGGTCAGCATGACCGTACAGCCGCTGACTGCTGCCTGCTGGTCGAGATACGTGTCCAAAAACATGTCGTAGTCCTTGTTCTGGAACAACTCCAAGTTGTTTTTGACAATGTCGTCAATATAATTGACGGTCGTTTCCAGCTGTTCCTGCTTTTCCTGCACGGAATAGCGGCTGATTTGCGCCATGAACATGCCGCCCGCAAAGGTAAAGCTGACGAGAATCAGCATGGCAAAGCACACATAGTTCTTGATAAAAAAGTTTTTCATCAGTCTCTGGTCTCGAATTTATAGCCGACGCCCCATACCGTCTTGAGGTCCCACTTGTCGCTGACGCCTTCCAGCTTTTCGCGCAGACGCTTGACATGGACATCGACGGTACGCGTATCGCCAAAGTAGTCAAAGCCCCAAACGTCATCCAGCAGCTGCGCGCGCGTAAACACGCGGTTCGGGTTGGAGGCGAGGAAATACAGCAATTCAATCTCCTTCGGCGGCGCGTCCACGCGCTTGCCGTCCACAATGAGGTCGTATGCCTGCTTGTCCACAGTCAGCTTATCAAAGGAAATCTTGCCGCTGTCCTCCGGTGCCAAACGGCGGAAAATCGCACGCACACGCGCAATGACCTCGCGCATTTCCAGCGGCTTGACGATATAATCATCGGCGCCCATTTCCAGACCGTTGACCTTATCAAACGTCTCGCCCTTCGCGGTCATGATGATAATCGGCACCTTGCTCTCCTTGCGGATAATTTTGCACACCTGCCAGCCGTCCATAATCGGCATCATGACATCGAGCAGAATCATGTCCGGATTGATTTTGCGCCACAGTTCAACGCCTTCTTCTCCGTTTGCCGCCTCGGTAATTTCATAGCCTTCGCGCTCCAGATACAGGCGCAGAAGCTCCCGAATATTGCCGTCATCTTCTACAATCAAAATTTTCTTACTCATATTTACCTCCTGTTTTCTTGGAGTTTATCAATCTTTATCAATCATACTTCTTTTATTATACGTCATTTGTCAAAGCAAATCATTACATTTCTGTAAAAGTATGCAAAAAATACACAAAAAAAAATTCCGGCAAAAGCCGGAATTTTCCAGTGTTTGAAGTTATTCATCCTCATCGCTGTACGAATTGGAATCGTCCTCTTCTGCATCATAGCGGGACGAACTCGAATCATCGGAGTCGTACTCCTCGTCATCTTCTTCGTCCTCCTCGGTATCCGAATCATACGAGCTGCGCGAGGAAGAGGTGGATCGTCTGCTGGTCGTTTCGCCCGCACCGTCATACGATTTCGCCGTCTTATCGCCGCCGAACACCGCAATGGCCGCCTCTGTCGCGTCAACCGCATTGACCACGGCATCCTCGGTGTATTCCGTCCAGTCCGTCATACGGGTGAAAATCGGAACAACCTGCGCCTTCGGCGCGGTTTTCTGCACGCTGTCTATGACAGACTTTGCGTCATCCGAACCCACCGGCACATAGACACGATGCGCAGTTGTCAGCAGCTTTTTCACATTGCCGAGTTTGACACCGTCCTCCGCCGCAGTCTCCGACTGCGTCACCAGTTCCGATGCATCGGACGCCGTCAGGCTGACAGAAACCGAATCACCAACGGTATTCTGTATCTCCTGCATGACATCGAGCAGCGCTGCCGCCTGACTGTCCGGCTCGTTGAAAAATTCAATGCGGTCGATATGTCCGCGCAGCGGGAAGGTAAATTCATCCAGCAAAATTTCATCGCAGCCTGCATCTACAGCGCTCTGTGCAATGTCGCACAAATAGGTCACAACGTCCGGATTGGTCGGATCCAGCCAGTGTTCGCTGTTGTAGTCACTCCATCTGCCGCCATTCTGATACTCCATAGACAGGTCGGAATTTTGTTTGGATGCCGCCTCGTCCTGGAAGCAATACACGCGTCCGACAACGTACACGCCGTTTTTGCTCAGCTCGCGCATGTTCTGTGCGAGTTTTTCCGCCTTCTTTGCCTGCAAGTTCTCCACGTCAGATACCATATCGGTCTCTACCGGAATGTTGAGCTCGCCCTCGTCGTCCTTGATGTTGACAATGACTGTGTTGAGCTTTCCTGCTTCCGCAAGCTGGATGAGCTGCTCCGCCGTGTCAGCGTCCGACAAATCGGTTGCTGACAGCATGGCGCCGCGCAATGCCTTACTGGAAACCGTATCGGCTTTTTTCGCCGGCTGTGCGCTGCCGCTGCCGCTTCCCGCAGCTGTTTTTTTCGGCTGGTTTGCGTTCTGCTCCATCGCGAGAATGCCGTATCGGTCGATGACATGGGCGCCGTTCTCGTCAAAAGACAGACACTGGAAAATCAGAAAGACGCCCACGAATACAACCAGCGCTGCCACAATCAAGACAGCGGCCACCGTGCGGCGGATGCGGGAATGACTGTGTTTGCTGTTGTGATTCATGAGCGTCTCCTTCTTGTTTCAAAAATTCAGATTCGAAGCAATCTTACTTCTCTTCTGCCGTTGCTGCTTCCTCAGCAGCCTTCTTAGCAGCGGCAGCCTTTTCTGCTGCAGCCTTCTTGGCAGCAGCCTGCTTTGCCTTGATCTCAGCAAGCTCCTTCACCTTTTCCGGGGTGTTCCACGGCTCGATGATGTGGCGCGGGCAAGCCTTTGCGCACATCTGGCACTTCTTACACTTGGTGTAATCAATTACCGGCAGGTTGCCTTCCATGGTGATGGCACCAAACTTACAGGTCTTTGCACACAGACCGCAGCCGATACAGCCAACCTTGCAGGAATCCATAACTTCCTTGCCCTTCGCCTTGGAGGAGCAATCGATACGGATCGGATTTGCCTGCGGAACCAGAGAAATGATATGCTTCGGACAAGCGGATACACACTTCGAGCATGCCGCACACTTATCTTCGTCTACCTTTGCCACGCCGTTTACAACGTGAATGGCGTCAAACGGGCAAGCCTTCTCACAGGTGCCCAGACCCAGACAAGCAAATGCGCAGTCCTTGAAGCCGTTTGCTACACGGATTGCACCGAGACAGTCGGTGATGCCCTCGTACTGTGCACGGTTCTTGACGTTCTCGCAGGTACCGGAACAGTGTACGTGTGCTACCATCTTCTCGCTCTCGGTTACTTCTACGCCGAGAACTGCTGCGATCTTTTCTGCTGCAGCAGCGCCGCCGACCGGGCAGCCGTTAACCGGCGCCTTGCCTTCAACAATTGCGGTTGCCAGACCGTTACAGCCCGGATAACCACAGCCGCCGCAGTTTGCGCCCGGCAGGCACTCCTGTACCGCCGGAATACGCTCATCGACCTCGACCGCAAAGATCTTGGATGCAAATGCAAGGACCAGGCCAAAGACAAGACCCATGATACCCAGTGCCAGCACTGCATAAACAATCGTCATCATTTGTTATTCACTCCTTATTCTTCGACAGTCGGGTTTACCAAATCTTCATGCCGCTGAAGCCAAGGAATGCCATTGCCATCAGAGAAGCGGAGATCAGTGCAATCGGGAAGCCCTCAAAGCACTTCGGGCAGTCTGCGGATGCAGTCAGGCGCTCACGGATGGAAGCGAACAGCACGATAGCCAGCGTGAAACCAATGCCGCCGGTGATGCCGTAGACAACGGATTCAATGAAGTTGTAGCTGTTCTGTACGTTCTGCAGTGCGACACCCAGAACGGCACAGTTGGTGGTAATCAGCGGAAGGAATACGCCCAGCGCCTGATACAGCGCCGGCATAGACTTCATCAGGAACATCTCAACGAACTGTACGAGGGTTGCGATGACCAGAATGAATGCGACTGTCTGCATAAATTCCAGACCCAGCGGAACCAGAATAAAGTTGTTAATCAGATATGTAACTGCGGAAGCCAGACCCATAACGAAGGTTACGGCCATGCCCATGCCAACAGCAGTGTCAATCTTCTTGGATACGCCGAAGAACGGGCAGCAGCCAAGGAACTGGGACATGATGAAGTTGTTAATCAGAATCGCACCAAGCGAAATGGATAAAATAGATGTCAGCATGATGCATTATTCTCCTTTCTTCAGCAGCTTCTGCATAACAGCGATGATGCAGCCGAGGGTCAGGAATGCGCCTGCCGGCAGGATCATGATGGTAGCCGGCTGGCTGAATACGGTGATTGCACCGCCGCCGATGGTACCAGCGCCCAGCAGCTCACGGACAACCGACATCAGAATCAGGGCAAACGTAAAGCCAAGACCCATAACGAGACCGTCCACTGCGGATGCACCAACGGAATTCTTGGATGCAAAGGACTCTGCACGGCCAAGGATGATACAGTTAACTACGATCAGCGGGATAAAGGTACCCAGGGATGCCGACAGAGACGGGATAAACGCCTGAAGCAGCAGGTCAACCATGGTTACGAAGCCCGCGATAACGGTGATGTATGCTGCGATACGAACCTTGCTCGGGATAATCTTACGCAGCAGGGAAATTACAATATTGGAACAAATCAGTACGGCTGTAGCGGACAGGCCCATGCCGATACCGTTTGTCAAGGAAGTCGAGGTTGCCAGCGTCGGGCACATGCCGATCAGCTGAACCAGTACCGGGTTATTGGTAACCAGGCCTTCCTTCAGACTTTTTGCAAAACTCATGTTTAGGCCTCCTTAACCCTGTTCAGCAGCGAACTGAGCCGCTGCAACAACGCCTTCCGATACAGCACGGGAGGTGATGGTAGCACCGGTCAGTGCATCAATCGAACCGCCGTCCTTGGCAACAGCAACCTCCGTGCCGACCTGGTCAGCGAACTGTGCCTGGAACTCCGGCTCCGTAGAACGAGCGCCCAGACCCGGGGTCTCAGAAGATGCGGAAATAACGGAGATGCCGGTTACCTTGCCATCGCTGTCGATGCCAACCATGGTGTCTACTGCGCCGCCGAAACCGGTCGGGCCGACTTCTACGCAGTAGCCTGCGTCAGCGCCGTCCTTGGTCATCTTGTATGCGGACAGAATGGTAACGGATGTTGCGTTCTTGGTCTCGGTGGTAACGGTGGTTCCTTCCGGAACGTCGATCTGCTCAGATTCTGCGCCCGGCATAACGTTCTCCAGAGAATCCTTGATTTTCTGTGCGTTCTGCTCAGCAATCGGACCTGCGGTTACTGCGTTAACAGCACCCAGAGCCAGAGCGACTACCAGCGTGATGGCGCAAAGGATGCCGCCGAGCTGTACAAATTCATTTTTCTGCTTGCCAGCCATGGATTAGCCCTCCTTCTTCTGCTTTGCCGGTGCACCGAACTTGGTCGGGCGAGTATACTTGTCAATCAGCCATACTGTGGTGTTCATCAGCAGGATGGAGTAGCAAACGCCTTCCGGATAGCCGCCGAAGAAACGGATCATGGTGGTCAGCAGGCCGCAGCCGATGCCGAATACGATCTGACCCTTCTTGGAAACCGGTGTGGTGCTGTAGTCGGTAGCCATGAAGATAGCACCGAGCATCAGGCCGCCGCCGAAGATAGCGTACAGCATGTACTCCAGATGACCATAGCCCTCAGCCGGGAAAATTGCAGCCAGAACAGCAACGGTCAGAATGTAGGATGCCGGAATGTGAATGGTGATAACCTTGCGAACCAGCAGGTAAATGCCGCCAACCAGAAGCAGTGCTGCGGAAACTTCGCCCATGGAGCCGCCGGTCACGCCGAGGAATACGCTCATTACGCTCGGCAGGTCGCCTTCTGCAGAACCCTTCAGAATTGCCATCGGGGTAGCGGTGGAGACAACGTCCGCGGTGGAGCCCAGACCAACATGGCTGCGAGCTGCAACCCAAGTCGTCATAGCTACCGGCCAGGAAGCCAGCAGGAATGCACGGCCTGCGAGAGCCGGGTTGATGAAGTTCTTGCCAAGGCCGCCGAAGATGCACTTAGCAAAAATGATTGCGATGCCGTCGCCGATAATCAGCATCCAGTACGGAAGCGTTACCGGGCAAACGAATGCCAGCAGCACGCCGGTAACGGCTGCGGACAGATCCATAACGGTATTCTCCTTGCCTACGATCTTGTCGTAGATTGCCTCGAATACCATGCAGGCAATGATGGAAACCGCGGTCATCAGGATGGCGCGCAGTCCAAATACATATGTCGATAAAGCGAGGGACGGAATCAGTGCCAGAAGCACGTCCAGCATAATCGACTTGGTATCCTCTTTGCTCTTAATATGAGGGGAGGATGTAATTACTACTTTGCTAAAATCATACATGCCATTCACCCTCCTTACTTGTTCTCAGCCGCAGCCTTGGCAGCTGCTGCCTCAGCTCTGCGCTTTTCCTGTACGCGCATCTTTGCTACGCGGAACTGCTGTACAAGCGGGATTCGTGCCGGACATACATATGCGCAGGAACCGCACTCGATGCAGTCGAGGACATCATATTCCTCGCAGCCTTCCAGATCGTTCTTTGCCGCATACATGTTCATGTATACCGGAGTCAGGTGCATCGGGCAGACGCCTACGCAGCGGCCGCAGCGGATGCAGGTCGGGTTCTTGACACGCTTGTCCTCATCGCCGGCCATAGCCAGAAATGCGTTGGTGCCCTTGAGTACCGGAACGTCGGTGGTGAACTGTGCGTTGCCCATCATCGGGCCGCCAGCCAGCAGCTTGTTCGGAGCAGCCTTGAAGCCGCCGCAAGCGTCGATCAGTTCGGTAATCAGGGTGCCGGTGCGCGCTTCCAGATTCTTCGGCTCAGCGACAGCGGAACCGGAAATGGTAACGACGCGGCGGATAACCGGCATGCCCTTTGCAAAGCAGCGGTATACCGCACCAGCGGTGTCTACGTTAAATACAGCACAGCCTGCGTCTGCCGGCAGCTTGCCGGACGGAACCTCGCGGCCTGTAACTGCGTTGATCAGCTGCTTCTCGGCGCCCTGCGGGTAGCGGCACTCCAGCGGAGCCAGCTCGATGACCGGGTCACCTGCAATCAGCTTCTCAATGCCCGCAAAGGTATCCTGCTTGTTGAGCTCGATACCGATGTAAGCCTTCTTGACGCCCATAATCTTTACCAGATAACGAACGCCTTCTACAATCTCCTCCGGACGCTCCAGCAGGAGACGATGGTCGGATGTGATGTACGGCTCACACTCCGCACCGTTAATCAGGATGGTATCGCACTTGCCGATACCGGACTTGATCTTTACGTGTGTCGGGAAGGTTGCGCCGCCGTGGCCAACAATACCTGCATCCCAGATTGCCTGGATGCGCTCGTCGTTGGACATTGCCTCAAAATCCTTCGGCTTGACAGACTCGTCCAGTCTGTCCTCATGGTCATTCTCGATCACAATCGACAGTACCTTCGAGCCATTCTGATGCAGCATCGGGACAACGTCTACGACCTTGCCGGAAACCGATGCGTGAACCGGAGCGCTGACGAAACCGCCTGCTTCTGCGATCATCTGACCCATGTTTACGATGTCACCCTTCTTCACCAGCGGCTTTGCCGGTGCGCCAATGTGCATCGAAACCGGAAGAATGACCTTGTCAGGTGCCTTCAGGACTTCGATCGGCTTTTTGTTTGTTGCGGCCTTAAATCCCGGATCATTTTTTGTGCCAGGATGGATACCGCCACGAAACGTGTACGCCATTATGGATTCACCTCTCTGTTCATTTTGTGCGGCTTCCATCAGCCGCACGGCAGACAAATACTTGTACTGCGGAACAGCCGTCCCCCCGCAAAATCAGGCACGGCCATCTCGCGTGTTTCGGAATCGTCAGGCAGTTTTCGGCGTTCGCCCATGAAAAATCCACATCCGCACATCCGGCTGGTTCCCCGCAGAATGTACAAGCCTTCTGCTGAAACAGCCGTGCTGGCAGATGCCGACAAACACGCTGCGTTGCTCCTGCGGCTGCGCCGCCGATTCCGCTGTGCCCGTTTTTGTTCGAGCACAATTGTATACTTTAGATTATACCGTCATTCCCGCCAGAAACGCAAGGAATTTTGCAAAAAAAATAACACAAATCAACAAGTTTTTTTGCCCTGCATTCGTTAGCGCACGCTCACTTTGTGTTTTTTTCGATTTTTTCGTGAATTCTCGTCTTGACATGCATCGTTTCCTGCATTTTCAGCCATACTACCTCCGCCAGACGAGAGATAAATTGTTTCAAATTAGACACCCGCAACAACAAGTGCACAAATTTCGTCCAACTTTCTAAGTTCGTTCGTGCATACTTTGGTTTTTTCGCACAATTCCGTCATTTTTTCAAAAAAATGCAGGAGCTGATGTCAGCTCCTGCGAGATCGTAGTTTTTTTATCAGTCTCGGCGGAAATACGCCGCATCCAGCGCGGATGACAGCTCGATGTCCGCTTCGTTGGCGCTGCTCCGCCGATACGCGCCGCAGCTCTCCAGCATCGCCGGATCACTCTGCCGCAGCGGAATGCGCAGCCGCGCGTGTGTTCCTGTCTGCTCCGTCTGCACATAGACCAGCAGCCCCCCATGCATCATCGCAATGCGGCGCACATACGGAATGCCAAGTCCCCAGCCGCCCGGCAGGGCATCCGCCTGTTCCCATGTGCTGTTTATGCGCTGCATCACGGCATCCGGAATGCCGGCGCCGTCATCGTCTACGCGAAACGTCACACTGTTCTCCGCAAGCTCAACCGATACCGTCACGTGCACCTGTTCGCCGCCGTGCCGCAGGCTGTTGGACACAAGCGACAGAATGGCAGCGCACAGCAGGTGCGTATCCGCCTGCATCTTCTCATCGCACTGCGGCGCAATCACGCGAATGCCCGCATACCGTTTCAGCTGCTTGCGCAGTTCCTTTATAAAGGAAGAAATGCTGCGCTCTTTCCACTGCATGCCTTCCGGCGCACCGGTGAGCAATTCCAAATGGCCGATGCTGCGCAGTATGCGGTACGCCTCCCGCCGAATTTCCGCCGCAATATCCGGCTGCTCCAGCTTGTCCAGCCGATCCGCCTGAATGAGCAGGTTGGCTGCGCGGTCGCGCAAATCCGCCGCCGCCAAGGTGACGCCCGCCGTGGTGCGCTGCGCTTCCGCAAATACCAGCACCGCTCCGCTTTCCACCGGTATGACATGCATGTTCCACTGTCTGCCATCGAGCAGCACCAGCTGCTCCTGTTCCGTGCGCTGCGCCATGCACTGCCGAATGAGCTGACCGGCCTCGCGGGGAAGAAAGCTCTCGATGCAATAGAACGCGTGCTCGGCAAACAGCCTGCCGCCCGCTTTGGTCTGTCCCAGCACCATCAGCGCTTGTGAGACATGCACCGCCGGGCACTGCTCACCGCCCAGTCCGCGGCAAACAGCCCGTAAAATTTCCGGCGTCTGCTGTGCGAAAAACACATCGTCTTCCCGATTCGACAACATCCGTTCGTTTCTCGTCTCTTTTTCCATCGCACGCGCTCCTCTCCCTGATTTTCGTCAATATGTGACAGTCATTTTTCCTACATTATAGCAGAAATTATACTGTCCTGAACATGAGATATGAAATTATTTTTATTTTTCGCTGCATTTTATACAAATCTGTCATTGCGGAAATGTTTTTTTCCGTGTATAATGGAGTCGTTCCAGTAAAACAGGATTTTATATTCAATAAGGAGGATATTACTACTATGGGTATCAAAGTAGGTATCAACGGCTTTGGCCGTATCGGCCGTATGGTTTTCCGTGCTGGTCTGGACAACGAAAACATCGAGTTCCTGGGCATCAACGACCCGGGCATGACTCCGGATTACATGGCTTACATGCTGCGTTACGACACCATGCATGGTCAGTACACCGGTGACATCTCCTACACCGACAACTCCATCATTGTAAACGGCAAGGAGATCAAGGTATTCGCTGAGTTCAAGCCGGAGCAGATTCCGTGGGGCGAGATCGGCGTAGAGTACGTTGTTGAGTCCACTGGTTTCTTCCTGACTCAGGAAGCTGCTAAGGGCCACATCGAGGCTGGCGCTAAGAAGGTTATCATGTCCGCTCCGTCCAAGGATTCCACTCCGATGTTCGTATACGGCGTAAACCAGAACGTTTACACCAAGGACATGCAGTTCGTTTCCAACGCTTCCTGCACCACCAACTGCCTGGCTCCGATCGCTAAGGTTCTGGACGAAGCATTCGGCATCAAGGAAGGCCTGATGACCACCGTTCATTCCACCACTGGCACCCAGAAGACTGTTGACGGCCCGTCCAAGAAGGACTGGCGCGGCGGCCGTGCTGCTTCCGGCAACATCATCCCGTCTTCCACTGGCGCTGCAAAGGCTGTAGGCAAGGTTTACCCGAAGCTGAACGGCAAGCTGACCGGTATCTCCATGCGTG
>OQVT01000012.1_pt1 | contig 50410 bp, 51 predicted proteins | sample 1691561 | NCBI WGS metagenome assembly OQVT01 (sample SAMN03418260, study PRJEB22391) | human gut metagenome | biome: human-gut; feature: organic feature; material: feces | host: Homo sapiens | place: Tanzania | collected 2013-01 | reverse complement strand
CTGCAGTTTCCTTTAATGCTGTTGTAAGTCCCTGTTGTGCTAATGTCAGGAATTTTGTTCGTGCTGCCGCAACTGCCTCTGCGTTTGATAAATTTATGCCGGCGGCTGCTGCGAGTGTTTTTTCAACAACAGCCTGCTGAAGTATACGGTTGTTTATCACTTGAAGAGCGCTGACAGCCATGAGAACAGCTTTGTATGTACCGTATGCCGTTGCCGCTACCATCACTACCTCGCCAACCTTGCGCCAGTTTTCTACGATTGTGGACACTGCATCAAGTCCCGTATTGATAATTCCTTCTTGTGATCTGCCAAGCTCATTGAACATCTGTTCTATTGCGTCTTCAATATTGCTTATCTGACCAGTGATAGTTTTAGACTGTGCTTTCATCAGGCCGCCAAACTTACTTCCTTCTGATGTCATGTTCTGCATAGCCTTAATGAAGATGTCACTTGTTACTTTGCCTGCTGTAAGCTGTTCTTTGACTTCGGCAATTGCGTTATTAACATCAAGACCCATAACCTTAGCCAGTTCATCAGCGATAGGAATACCTCGGTTGAGGAATTGGTACAAATCCATTGTATCCATCTTGCCCTTTGCTATGGTGGTTCCATATAACATTACCATTTCAGATAAACTTACTCCCATGCCAGCTGCAACATCACCGAGCCTTATAAGCGTATCGTTGACATCTTCTGCTGCGACATTAAAAGCGAGCAACTGCTTTGCTCCTTCAGTAACATCTTCTACGCCAAACGGTGTTATAGCAGCAGTGTGTATCATCTGCTGCATTAGGTCATTGGCTTTCTCTTCACTTTGAAGCATGGTTTTAAAAGCCATTTCCGTCTGTTGGAATTGACCTCTGACCTGCATCATCTGATTTACAAACTTTCCAATACTCCAACCGCCAATAGCAATATTTGCAGCGTTCTTTATCTTGTTTATTACATCTTCAATGCTCTCGCCTTCGGACTTTATTGTCTCTGCTGTGTTATGAACGGCGTTCTGGATATCCTTGAACCCTGATGTAACCTTTGCTGTTTCTATGACAGCATCGAATTTTAAACTTGGCATAGTGTTCTAAATTTCTTTGATTTCAGGGTCTTACCCCCGTGATTTTTGTGACCAGTGTTCTAAATAGGAACTAATTCCGTGTGCGTGCGCGTGAGAGGTCGGTTATTCGGGGTTGAGTTCACTTTCCATCACAGCCTGCATTACTGCTTCTCTATTGTTTCCATCTATATAGTCGCCATTTTTCTGAGGTATTCTACACTTCTTGGCTTCTTCGTCTGACAGATATATGGACGTTATCTTGTCTTTTAGCATAAGAGTCAGATTTGTGTATGATATTCCCCATACAACGTAATCATAAGTCCATCCGTATCGCTCACAAGCAGCATCTATCATTGACCCCCATATTGTTTTACCTCCAAAGACGTATTGATTCTTTGAGTCCTTTACAGAGTTGACCTTAGATATTCTTTCCATTTCCTGGTCTATTCCTGTGCCTTTGATGATGTCTTCTAGGGTACTGTCTTTTAATATGACTATTAGTAGAGTTGTCAGGTCTTCATCGTCTGCTACTCTATTGATGGACTCACTTGTTGTCTCAATCCATTTTATATCGAGCATTTCTTCTCGTTTGTTTGTGATGTTATATGCTAGTAGTTTGCAGCATTCTTTTCTCTTTGCCTTAACTACTCGCATTATCTCTAAGAATGGATTGATAGTAAGATTATCCTTGTTTATACCGAGTGATTCCGTCAACTGCGAAACAATGTACATCTTACCTAACGTTGGAGGGTATATACAATAGTGTTTCTTGCCAATCGTGAAGTAGACCGGCATGTCTGTCAATACTTTTGCTATAGTGTTTCCTAATTCATTCATGCGCCCAAGGCAGGACTCGAACCTGCGTCTTTCAACCAGCTTTTTAAAGACCAACTGGATTTTATGTGACGGACTTTGGTCTCGCTCTAACCAACTGAGCTACAGAGACATACATATATATCGCGTAAACGCAATATATAGTATATATGATTGCCGGACAAATTGCAAGCAGATGCCGCCTTCTGCGTTCGGATTGTTCAGGATATGTTTACAAGAGGGCATTGCATTACGGCGAAAAAAGCATTATGATAATGAGATGAACCAAACCGCCGCGGTTTGGTCGCTATGTACGTCAGAGGAGGCACCGCGATGCTCACAGAAAAAAAGCAAAGCCTGATGCTCGTCATCAACCCGACAGCAGGCAAAAATCAGGCGCGGGACAACCTGTTTCCGCTCACCAATTACTTTTTTACGCACAACTACCACGTGACGGTGTTTCCGACACAGGCCAAAGGAGACGCCTGCAACTACGTCGCGGAGTATGCGACACAATACGATGCCCTCGTCTGCGTCGGCGGCGACGGCACATTAAACGAAGTTGTCACCGGACTGATGATGTGTCCGGCGGACAAGCGGCCGCGTCTCGGATACATCCCCGGCGGCTCCACCAACGATTTCGCCAATACGCTCGGCATCAGCAGCGTCATGGAAGAAGCTGCCGAGCAGTTTTGCTCCGGCAAGCCGTTTTGCTGTGACATCGGCAAGTTTAACGGCAGATATTTCACGTATGTCGCTGCGTTCGGTCTGTTTACCGAGGTCTCCTATGAAACGCCGCAGCCGCTCAAAAATGCGCTTGGTCACGCCGCATATCTGCTAGAGGGCGCCAAATCGCTGACCTCTATCAAGAGCTACGCGCTCAAGGTGCGCTGCGATGAGGAGGAAATCAACGGCAAGTTTATTTATGGCCAGCTGTCCAATTCGACCTCTATCGGCGGCATTTTGAACATCACCCGCACCGGCGTCCAGCTGGATGACGGTTTGTTCGAGGTCATTCTCATTCATATGCCGGAAAATTTATTGGAGCTGAACGACATTGTTGCCAGCCTGATGTCGCAGAGGCTGGCGGAATGCAAGTATATCTTTTTCCGCCGCGCAAAATCCGTAACCGTGCAGGCGGACAGTCCGCTTCCTTGGACGCTGGACGGCGAGGCAGGCGGCAGCTTTACCTACTCTCAGGCGGAAATCATTCCGGGCGCCGTGACATTTAGTCTGGATTTACCGGGCAACAAGCCAGAGACATAAAATATAACAGAACCTGACAGGATGCAGCGTGCTGCATCCTGTTTTTGTGTGCAGGCTGCTCGTTGTCAGCCGCATAGCACTGTGCTATACTTAAACAGATAATTTATGTGAAAAGATATACGAAAAGATCGTGAGGCATTTTATGGAAAACAAACCGTTATTATGGATCGTGATTCCCTGCTATAATGAAGAAGCTGTCCTGCCGGTCACCGCACCGCTGTTTTTAAACAAAATCAACAGCCTTGCCGCGGCCGGAAAAATCAGTGACCAGAGCCGCATCTGCTTCGTCAATGACGGCTCCAAAGACAGCACTTGGCAGCTCATCTGTGATTTTGCACGCAAGGACCCGCATTATATCGGCATCAGCCAAAGCCGCAACCGTGGCCATCAGAACGCCGTTCTCGCCGGTCTGATGGAAGCCAAGGACAAGTGCGACATCACCATTTCGATTGACTGCGACGGTCAGGACGACATCAACGCGATGGATCGCATGGTTGACGAATATCTGAAGGGCGCCGAGGTCGTGTACGGCGTGCGCTCCAAGCGCAAAACCGATACCTTCTTCAAGCGGTTTACCGCCGAGGGCTTTTATCATGTCATGAACGCGATGGGCGCAGAGGTCGTATTCAATCACGCGGATTACCGTCTGATCAGCACGCGCGTATTGGAAAGCTTTGCGGACTTCCGCGAAGTCAATATCTTCCTGCGCGGCATGGTGCCGCTGGTCGGCTTTCCGAGCGCCAAGGTCTATTATGAGCGCGCGGAGCGCATCGCAGGCGAGAGCCATTATCCGCTGCGCAAAATGCTTGCGCTCGCGTTTGACGGCATCACCAGCCTGTCCGTCAAGCCCATCCGCATGATTGCCGCTCTGGGCGGCATCGTGAGTCTCATCAGCTTTATCGGTGTCATCTGGGCGATTGTACAGGCCATTCTCGGCCATTCGGTTGCCGGCTGGGCATCTACCACCTGTATCGTCTGCTTTGTCGGCGGCATTCAGTTGATTTCCCTCGGTGTCATCGGCGAATACATCGGAAAAATCTACATGGAATCCAAGCACCGTCCGCGCTATATCATCAGCGAACGCACTTGGGCACCGTATGAACGCCATTACCGCGGCTGATAGGAGGAATCTCTTTGCACAATCTGATTACTACCCTGCGCACGCAGTTTTTTGACGCCAAGCTGATAAAATTTGTGCTTGTCGGTGTCGTCAACACCTTGGTCGGCATGGCAATCATGTTCGGCTTATACAACCTCGTCGGATGCAGCTACTGGGTGTCCTCTGCCGCAAACTATATTTTGACGAGTATTTTGAGTTATATTCTCAACAAAACCTTTACGTTTGGCAACAAAGACAACGTTGGTTCCACCGCTGTGCGCTTCGCACTGAACATCGCGGTATGCTATCTGCTCGCCTACGGCATCGCCAAGCCGGCGGTCAATTGGATGCTGTCCGGCGCATCGGTTTCCCTGCGCGACAACTGCTCGATGTTTGCCGGCATGGTATTGTTCACCGGCTTCAACTATATCGGTCAGCGCTTTTTTGCCTTTCGAGAAACCAAGTAACAAGGAGGTTCCCGCATGACATGTTTTGGCACCGGCCTGCGCAAGCTGTTTTTTGTATGCGTGATTGCCGCTTTCGGTCTGATTGCCGTGAGCAGCGGTTTCGGTTTGGGCATTTTGCTCGCCGCGCTCGCACTCGTCGCGCCATACAAATGTAAAATCCCGCATTTTCTGCCGCTTTTGCTCATTCTCAGCACACTCGTGCACGTGATTGCTGTTTTTGCCGTACAGACACCGCTGGAATCCGATTTTGCCATGCTGTATCAGGCAGCGCAAAAAGCAGCTGTCGGAGATTTCAGCTTTCAGCATCACGGATATTTTTACCGCTGGGCATATCAGACCGGCTTTGTCCTGTGGGAAGCCGTCATTTTGCGCGTCACCGGCAGCATGGCTGCCATCAAGCTCATCAATGCCCTGTTTTTATCCGGCATCAACGGCTTGATTTATCTGCTCGCCCGCCGGTTTGTCGAGGAACGCGCGGCACAGGCAGCGGCTCTGCTGTATCTCGTGACGTTGTTCCCCACCCTGATGACCTGCGTGCTGACCAATCAGCACATATCCGCGTTCTTTCTGCTGCTCGCCGTATACATTTTGACCGGCGGCGGAGACCGCGCTTTTTGTGTGCGGCGGGCGCTGCCGGCAGGCTTTTGTCTGTTTGTCGGCAATCTCATGCGGCCGGAAGGTGTTGTCATTCTCGCCGGCTTATTTGGCACCGCACTCTTTGTTTTGATTATGCGCCGTTCTCTGCGCGGTAATCGGCAAATGCTGCTCGGCATTGTCATCACTGCCGCAGTCTATGTTGTGTGCAGCGCCGCCGCTTCGTGGGCAATTTCCGCCTCTGGCATCAATCAATACGGCCTGACAAACAATTGGCAGGAGTGGAAATTTATTCTCGGCTTCAATCATGAGACCGGCGGCATGTATTCTGTCGCAGACATGGAAGCATTCGGCAAATATCATCAGGTGGATACGGCGCCGGATGTGCTCGCACAGGCATTGGAAACCGAAAAGCAGGTGGTACACGACCGTATTTTCGGTTCTCCGCACGCATTGTTGTCTCTGTTGCTGGCAAAAGTCCAAAATCTTTGGGTCTCTCCCGGTCTGGGATTCTCGCTCGGCTTTGTCAATCGCGCCGGTGTGACATGGCATGGTCTGATTGGCGTGCATGTATATGAGTACGCGATACATCTGGATCGCATCGTATTTTTCTTTGCTGTATGTTTCGCGCTTGTAGGCGCCGGTTCTGGTCTGCGCCGCAAGGAAAATCCTGTTGATTTTTGTGCGGTTTTCCCCTTTATGACGTTGATGGCATTTTTCTGTGTCTTTTTGCTCATCGAGGTACAGCCGCGCTATGCGTATCTGCCGCAAATCTTTTTGTATATTGCGGCGGCCGCGGGCATTTCCGCACTGATGCGCCAAAAACAAGCGTCTGCATAACAAGCAAGCCCGACTGCGTAACAAGCAGTCGGGCTTTTGCAATCATTTGGTTTTCCACCACATCTGTTCCGCCTCATTGAGCGGCGACAGATGTTTTTTTGTGTCCAGCAGCATCAGAACACCATCCGTCATGCCAATCCACGTGTCGTTGTCCAACCGGCTGGCGAACAGCGTCTGTTCTTCAATCGGCATGGTACGGCGTCCGTCGGCATCCTCCGCGACAATGCTGCCGCAAACCGCGCCGTCTTCCGGCACGCCTTCACAGCCAAAGTCCGGCTCCTCGACATAGAGCAAATGCAGCAGCGGCTGAAAAATCTTTCCGTCGATTTCTATCGGTTCACTTGAGTACGTCATTGATTTTCTCCTGTGCGGCGTCCAGCACGCTGAACATGCGGACGAGCATTTCCCAGCACACGCGCGGCGCCGAAGCCGGTGTGATAATCGCGTCCAGCGCAGCTGCTACTTCCTGCTCGCTGTCCACAAAAAAGCGCACCCACGCAAAATCTCCGTTGAGCGCATTGAGTGTCTTGAGCATCGGGCGCACGCGCTCGGTCGGCACCTGTCCCAGCTTATAGCAGCGCATGCCAAATTCCGCGCCGTCAGCGGAAAATACCATGGCGATGTTGTACAGCTTGCCGCTCTTTCCCGCAACTTCAACGGCAACATAATGGCTGCCGTCCGGCTGTGCGTCCTCCATATATCGAATGTCTCCGCGCTGTAAGCGCTCAATGAATGCCTGTGCAGATGGATTCATACGTTTTTCCTCTTTTCTGTTACTTTCCGACCCAACGCAGTCCCTTTGGGTAATGATTTTTCATGGTACCTCCGGCACATTTGCCCCAGCCCATAACAAAGCCGTCCGCGGCAACCGCCGTCCAACCCTTCTGTCCGTCATACGGGAAGGTTTCTCCGCGCAAATACGCCTCCGCGGAGCCGTCCGCCGCGCTCAGATTGCACACCTGTAAAAAGTGTTCCGGTGCGAGCGCATGCGCCAAGGCATGTGCCGGTTCCAGACGGTTCTTTTTGAGCGTGCCGATTTCGATGCCCATGCGCTTGATTTTCAGACCGGTGACATCCAGCTGACACGCTTCCGGCAGCAGCCACAGCTTGTCTTTGCGCAGTACCAGCCTGCCCTCCGGCAGTTGTTTTACCAATTCGGCAATCATCTGCTCGGCTGCCTGAAGCTGCTCCCGCTCTTTTTTGCTGTATGTTTCTTGTAATGCAGGTGCATCGCATCTGCCGCCTGTATTTTTGTGCAGGACGGCGGCGAAATGTCCCTCCCCGTCCAGCTTGTGCGGCCACAGGCGAAATGCATAGCGTGTGTCCGGATTGCCGTTTTCCGCCCATTCCGGATGTGCCGGACTGAGTTTTTCCGGTGTCGGTACCTGCTGCACGGAAAATTCCGGATGCCGCTCCAAAAAGCGCGAAAGCGCGCCCTCATCTTCTTCCGGTGCAAACGTACACGTCGAATAAATCAGCCTGCCGCCGCCCGCCAGCATATCTGCGGCGCGGTCTAAAATTTCAGCCTGCCGCGCAGCACAAAATGCCGGAAGCTCCGGCGTCCATTCGCTCTGCGCCGGATTGTCGTCCTTGCGGAACATGCCCTCGCCGGAGCACGGCGCATCGACAACAATGCAGTCAAAAAATTCCGGAAATCTCTGTGCCAGCTTTTCCGGCGTCTCATTGCACACCACGCAGTTTTGCACGCCCATGCGCTCGATGCTCTGCGCCAAAATTGCCGCGCGGCCCGCGTGAATCTCATTGGCTACGAGCAGGCCCTCGCCGTGCATGCGTCCCGCCAGATGGGTGGTTTTGCCGCCCGGCGCGGCACACAAATCCAGCACGCGTTCTCCCGGCTTGGCATCCGCGAGCGCACCGACTGCCATCGCGGACGGTTCCTGAATATAGTATACACCTGCTTCATAATACGGATGCCGTCCCGGCCGCTGTGTATCGGGATAGAAAAAGCCCTCCGGCGCCCACGGAACCGGTGTCAGCGTAAACGGTGCTTGCGCGGCAAATTGTTCCGGCGCAATCTTGAGCGGGCTGACGCGCAGACCGCGCGCCTGCGGGCGCGCCAAGGCATCGCGAAATGCCGGATACTCCTCTCCGAGCAATCGCTGCATGCGCTGTTCAAATGCGGCAGGCAATGCCATAGATACTCCTCCTTATATTCTATCTTTTTATTTTCTCTGATATGCAACAGCCATGATTGCCGTTGCGGCTGCACTGGCGATGAACACAAGCAGCAGCGCTTTGGGCAGTGCCGCGGTCAAAAAATGCATCATCGGATTAAAATAGTCCAAAATCCACAGCACAAGAAACAAGATGCACAGGACAAGGGTGATGTGCGGCAGCAGTGCCTTCAAAATCTTCATGTGTCCTCTCCTCACTTCTCCGCCGGAATATAAATGATATCACTGATGGTTCTGCCAACACCGCCGATCGGCTTGCTCACAGCAGTCCCGTTATAATACATGACCGCCGACTTGCCGCCGTCCAGATTATACGCGGTCAAACAGCCCTCTTCTTTCATGAGCTGGGCGAGCTGCGACATGGTAACGCCCGCAGAGTACCCGTCCTGTCTGCCGTCCACCACGACAAATTTGTAATGCCCCGGCGCGACATATCCAATCGCCGCGCGCGGATTGACTTTATTGAGGTATTCTGTCGAGTGAAACGACTCCGGCACGTTCCCGCTGCCGTCCAGCAGCGCCGGTCCAAACGTCCACGCCTGCCACGCGCCCTGCGCAATTACGGCATCTGCATCAAACTGCGAAGCGGCATATGTTTTCATCGTACCGTCAGAAAACAGCACGCAGACATCGGAAGTGCCCGGGTTCTTGCTGTACACCTCGCCGTTGCGAATCACACACACGCTGTCGCTCTCGCCGTAGGAATCTCCGGAAATCGCCAGCGATGCCTGATTTTGCTTTGCCATGGCACTGACAAAATCCCGAATGTTTTTGCCGTACATGGATTTTGCAAATGCCGTCTTGACATCTTGTGTCGATGCAACATAGACATCCGCCGAAAAATAGACAATCGGCTGGTCATCTACCGTACAGGCAACCTGTTCAATTTTGATTTCTGCACGGCTGGTTTTGTCATCAATCAGCGTTTTTCTCGTCTTTTTTGCCTGCGCAAACGCCTGTATCTCGTCTTGGTTCGCCGCCAGTGAAATGGTGTCCGCATGGCTCCAGTTGTTCTGACTCGCCGCCGGAATGCCAAGTCCGCCCTCCGCGCTCGCCGCGGATTCTCCGCTCCCCTGTGAGGGAAGTGCAAACTGCGTCGTCGCTTCCTGTGTCTGCTGCTCTGACACAGTCGTGCCCTGCGGCAGCACATACAGCACCAGCAAAACCAATCCCACGCACACGGCGCCCGCCGCCAAGTCCATCACGACCAGCGCCCATATCGGCAATTTGTTTTTCTTCATGGCGACCCTTCTTTCCTGCATGTCCTGCTTATTATATCATACATTTGCCAAAGAAAAAACGCTGAGCGGATTTTTACCCCGTCAGCGCAATTCCTGTTCTAGATGGTAAAACAAATCCGATTCAAAAAATTCTTGAATCGTGATTCCCAATCCATCACATATTTTCTGTATGGTGCCAATAGTCGTGCTCCGATTTCTTCCACTGATGATGTTATTGAGTGTGGATTGTGTAATGCCGCTCATCGTAGCCAATTTATTTACCGTAATTTCGTTCTCCCGACACAATTCTTCAATTCGCAACCGAACTGCCTCTCCGCTTGTCATGTTCTGTTCACCTCATGCCTTTGTCGATTCCCCCTATTCAGAATAACGGTTTTGAGTTGAAAAAATTACCTCTTTTCAGTTAACCGATGGGAAGACCCCGCACGCCCTCTTTTTCGCTTTCCCTCTTGTCAAGACAGAATCCCTGATGTATGCTATGTTTGTTTGATATTTTTTAGAAAGGATGAAATCATTTTGAAAGAAACACATGGACGAACCCGCTCCACCGCCGAGCTGTTTCGCCGCTTTGCTCCGTATTTTAAGCCGTATGTTCCCACGCTGATTTTGGACTTGTTCTGTGCCTCGCTGACGACAATCTGCGAGCTGGCACTTCCGGTCATCGTGCGGTACGTCATGAATCTCGCCCAGTACAATCTTTCTGCACTGACAGCAAATCTGATTGTCCGCTTGGGCGTGCTGTATTTTGTTTTGCGCGTCATTGACACCGCAGGCTCCTATTATATGGCAAACATCGGCCACGTCATGGGCGCGAAAATCGAAACCGACATGCGCACGACCCTGTTTCACCACCTGCAAAAGCTGTCGTTCCGGTACTATGCCAACGCCAAGGTCGGTCAGCTCATGGCGCGCATCACCTCCGACTTATTTGACGTCACGGAATTTGCTCATCACTGTCCGGAGGAATTTTTCATTGCCGGTGTCAAAATCGTTGTGTCGTTCGCCATTCTGCTGTCTGTCAACGTGCCGCTGACGCTGTTCACCTTTGCCGTTTTGCCGATTATGCTTGTCTGCTGCTATAAGTTTAACCGCCGCATGCGCGAAACATTCAAAGAATCGCGCTGGCAGGTCGGTGAAATCAATGCACAGGTCGAAGATTCTCTGCTCGGCATCCGCGTCGTCAAGTCCTTTGCCCGCGAAGAAGCAGAAGAACAGAAATTCGCCGAAGGCAATGAACGCTGGCTCGCTATCAAAAAGCGCAATTACTTCTGGATGGGCGGCTTTCAGGCAACCACGCGCGCGTTTGACGGCCTGATGAACCTTGTCGTTCTCGTGCTCGGCTGCGTCTTTCTGCTGCACGGCGCGATTCATCCGGGCGATTTTGTCGCGTATCTGCTGTATGTCCAGACGCTGCTGACGTCAATTCGCCGCATTGTCGAGTTTATGGAGCAGTTCCAGCGCGGCATGACCGGCATTGACCGCTTTCTGGAAATCATGGACGAGCAGCCGGACATCACCAACGCACCGGACGCCATTCCCTGCGAGCATGTGCGCGGCGAAGTGGATTTTGAAGATGTCTCGTTTTCCTACGAGGACGACGCGGGTGAGGTGCTCGGTCACATCAACCTGCACGTGGATGCCGGCCAGAACATCGCGATTGTCGGCCCGTCCGGCGGCGGCAAAACTACTCTCTGTAATTTAATACCTAGATTTTACGATGTGTCTAGTGGCTGTGTCAAGCTGGACGGCGTTGACGTGCGCAAGCTCCAGCTGCATTCGCTGCGCTCTCACATCGGTGTCGTACAGCAGGACAACTATCTGTTCTCCGGCACCGTCCTGCACAACATCGCCTACGGCAGACCCGAAGCAACGCGCGAGCAAATCATCGAGGCATCCAAGCTCGCCGGCGCACACGAGTTTATCTCCTCTCTGCCCAACGGATACGACACATTTATCGGTGAGCGCGGCGTCAAGCTGTCCGGCGGTCAGAAGCAGCGCATTTCCATCGCGCGCGTGTTCCTGAAAGACCCTCCGGTGCTGATTCTGGACGAAGCCACCAGTGCCCTCGACAACGAGAGCGAACGCCTTGTCCAGCAGTCGTTGGAGAAGCTCGCGCACGGCAGAACCGTGTTTACGATTGCGCACCGCTTGACGACCATCCGCGGCGCGGATAAAATTCTCGTTCTCACCGAGGACGGCATCGCCGAACAGGGCTCTCACGAGCAATTGATTGCGAAGGGCGGAATTTATAAAGAATTATACAGTATGTATTCAGATATGCGGTAATGTGCCTTTGCATTGCTTGCGCAACGGCTGTTACATACGATATGGTTGAGATACATTCATCCATAGGAGGAACTCCCTTATGTTTCAAGAGAATCTAAAAACGCTGCGCAGACAGCGAGGTCTATCTCAACAGGCATTGGCAGATCGCCTGCACGTTGTCCGCCAAACCATTTCCAAATGGGAACGCGGCACTTCTGTTCCTGATGCAGAACTGTTAATCCGACTTGCGGAAGAATTAGATACAACCGTTGCAGATTTACTAGGCGAAACCATTTCGCAGCCATCAGACGAAACCGCATTGAGTCGACAGCTGTCTCAGCTCAACAGCATTCTTGCTGAACGCAATCGACGGCATCGGCGCATCTGCCGCGTTGTCGGTCTTGCCGCGCTTTGCATCGTTCTTTGCTTTGTATTGCTGATTGCCTGCAATATTGTTGTATTCGACCGCGCAGATGTTTCACAAGTAGAAACGTCTGAAGTCGTGTCAGAGTCATAAAAACAAGCCAGTTCTCCCATTTCATATATAATTTCTGAGCTTGTTTTTTTTGGTAACCGGTATATACTATATCCTATCCTCGAATATTTGTACAAAACAAAGGAGACCAGTATCATGAAGAGAAAGCTATTCTGTCAGATTGCTCCGACTACCTATCGAATTTCTGTTCAAAAATGCCGCTGCATGCGGCATCTGCGCGATTGGACAAGCGGAAAAACATTTGCTGCCGAAAAATCTGACGAGCCATTGCCGATGCTCATCTATCGGCACAAGTCCTTGATTCGCCGCAAGCTGGGCAATGTCCACATGGATTTGCAGGAAAACAAAGCGGTCAATCTGTCTCTTGCCGCGCCAAAGGTCACCGGCATCCTGATCCGTCCCGGCGAAACCTTTTCCTTTTGGCATCTCGTCGGTTCGCTCAGTCCGAAAAAGGGCTATCTTGAGGGACTTGCCATTTCCAACGGAGAACCGAAACGCGGCACAGGCGGCGGTATGTGCCAGTTTACCAACCTCATCCATTGGATGATTCTACATACCCCGCTGCAAATCGTAGAGCATCATCATCATGACGGTCTGGATTTATTTCCGGATTTCAATCGGCAGATTCCATTTGGCACGGGCACATCGATTGTGTATAACTATCTGGATTACCGCTTTTACAACCCGACCGATGCAACCTATCAGCTGATTGTCTATGTGACGGACAAATATCTGTGCGGCGAACTCCGCGCAGACAAAGCGCAGGAATATACCTATCACATTCTCTCCGAAGATGAGCATTTTGTCGAAGAAAACGGCATTGTCTATCGTTGCGGTGAAGTCTATCGCCGCATCATTGATCCAAAGACGGGAAATTGTATCGAAAAACAACTGATTCGCAGCAATCACGCGCGCGTTTTATACGATACCAGCCATTTGACAATCACCAGCCGGTCTTAAAAATATGCCAGCCTGTTCCCTCCCGAACGGGCTGGCTTTTTGATTGTTGCGGTTTGGCTGTCTTTTGGGAAATTTGCCCAAAATTTCACAATGAATTTTGTACAAAATACCTATTCCATTTTTTTGAAAACCTGTATAATTTTCTGCTTACATTTTGGTCATATTCTGTGATACAATCGCTTACGGTTTGAAAAGAGATCATCTTCGTTTTGCAAAGAGGTAAGGAAAAATATGATTACAGACATGACAAAAGGCTCGCCTTTTAAGATTCTGATTAAGTTTGTCATTCCGCTGCTGCTGAGCATGGTGTTCCAGCAGCTGTACAATTTGGCAGACAGCGTGATTGCCGGCCGGTTTCTCGGCGTAGACGCTCTGGCGGCAACCGGCGCGGCGTATCCGATCACGGTTTTGTTCATCGCCGTTGCAACCGGCGCAAGTGTCGGCTGCTCGGTTGTCATCTCTCAGCTGTTCGGCGCCCACGACATCGTGCGCATGCGCACCGCAGTCAGCACCGCTGTGATTTCCCTGATTACGCTGGCATTGACCCTGACCGCAATCGGCGAGATTGCTTGTCCGGCTCTGATGCAGCTCATCAGCACGCCGGAAAATATTTTTGAGCCGACCATGGTGTATCTGCGCATTTACATTGCAGGTCTGTTGTTCCTGTTTCTGTACAACACCGCAACCGCCATTTTTAACGGTCTGGGCGACAGCCGCACGCCGCTGTATTTCCTCGCATTTTCTACGACATTCAATGTCATTTTGGATATTTTCTTTGTCAGCAAGCTGAACATGGGCATTTCCGGTGTCGCTTGGGCAACGCTGATTGCGCAGGGCATTTCTTCTCTGCTCGCCGTTGTCACGCTGGTGCGCCGCCTGTCCCGCATTCACACGGCGGAAAAGCCAAAGCGCTTTGACCGTCATCTGCTCGGTCGCATGGCAATGATTGCGATTCCGTCTATCTGTCAGCAGTCGTTTGTATCTGTCGGTGTGTTCTGTGTACAGGGTCTGGTCAATCCGCTCGGTTCCAACACGGTTGCCGGCTTCTCCGCAGCGCTCAAGGTTTCCACTTTTGCCATCATGGTTATGAATGCGCTGCCGAACGCACTGTCCAGCTTCGCCGCACAGAACATTGGCGCGCAGGACATCAAGCGTGTGCGTCAGGGCGTGCGCGACTGCATCATCATGTCTGAGCTGGTCATCGGCTCGATTATCGTTTTGTTCTTTGTTGCCGGTCAGCCGATTTTACAGCTGTTCCTCGGCAGCAGCTCCAATGGCACGGTTATCAGTGTCGGCATTGAGTATCTGCTCATTGTCGCTCCGTTCTACCCGCTCGTCGGCATCAAGAATTGCTGCGACAGCGCTTTGCGCGGCGGCGGCGCCATGGGTCCGTTTATGATTACCACGCTCGCAGATTTGGCTCTGCGTGTAGCTTTGGCTTATATCATGGTTCCGATGATGGGCTTTGCCGGTGTATGCTATGCATATCCGCTCGGCTGGGTCATTGGCACCTCTATCTCTATTATTTTCTATATCTGCAACGTTTGGGTGCCGAAATACATGCGCGATGCGCAAAAGGCCGGCATTCATCTGCCAAAGATTCACCGTCCGGCAGTTGCAGAACCGCAGCAGCATACCGCTGCACCGCGCGCGCATCGCGGACATTTCTTCCGCAAGCGAGCACACTAACCTTGTTTTCTCCTACTTTTAAATCTCTCTTTTTCTGGCAGGGCTGGCATCCGAAGATGCCAGCCTTTTTACTTGTTCCCTATCTCGGCTGTCTGCTCTGTTTTTGCACAGTATCTTGCAAAATACGCTGGATATGATATAATGACAGCACTCACAAAGAAAATTGTTTAGAAGGAGTTGACTCTATCATGGGTTGTAATCACGATTGCGACAGCTGCGGAGGAAGCTGCGGCGAGCCGGAATCTTTGCTCAAGGCACCGCATCCGCTTTCTAAAATCAAGAAAGTCATCGGCGTTGTCAGCGGCAAGGGCGGCGTAGGCAAGAGCATGGTCACATCTCTGCTCGCCGTTGCCATGCAGCGTCAGGGCGCACACTGCGGCATTCTGGATGCCGATATCACCGGCCCGTCCATCCCGAAGGGCTTTGGTCTGACCGGCACACTGGGTGCAACAGAGGAAGGCGTTTACCCGATGGCTACCAAGACCGGCATTGACGTTTGCTCCATCAATTTGCTGATGGAAAATGCTTCTGATCCGGTTATCTGGAGAGGTCCGGTTATCGCCGGCGCCGTCCAACAGTTCTGGACCGATATCATCTGGAAGGATATTGACTTTATGTTCGTCGATATGCCGCCAGGAACCGGCGACGTTCCGCTGACGGTCTTTCAGTCTCTGCCGGTCGACGGCATCATCGTCATGACCTCTCCGCAGGAGCTGGTATCCATGGTTGTCACCAAGGCAGTCAAGATGGCTGAAATGATGAACATTCCGATTCTGGGCGTCATCGAAAACTACAGCTATGTGGTATGTCCGGACTGCGGCAAGCACATCTCCGTATTCGGTGAAAGCCATGTGGACGAGATTGCCAAGGAACACAATCTGGACGTTCTCGCCAAGCTGCCGATGAATCCGGCTCTGGCATCCGCCTGCGACGCCGGTGCACTCGAAGATGTCGAGCTGCCGGATCTGTCCAAGGCATGTGACAAAATCGCCGCACTGTAAGGTTGTAACCACCCCAAACAGCAAAGCACTAGAACCGGATTTTCCGGAACTAGTGCTTTTTTGCGTACAAATTCAAAACCTATGCGTGAGATTTACACCGGTCTATTCTTCTCGCCCCACTCGCACAGCTGATCCAGCACCTGCATGAGGGATTTGCCGCGCGCAGACAACGAATATTCTACTTTGGGCGGAATCTGCGGATATTCCTTTCGGCAAATCAGCCCATCGTTTTCCAGCGCTTTTAAATTGCTGCTCAGCGTCTTATCCGTGATGTGCTGCAAATAGCGTTTCATTTCATTGAATCGCACGGTTTCAAATTCCATCAGGCAATACAAAATGACCATTTTATGCTTTCCGCTGATGAGAGACATCGCATAGCTAAATCCGGTATCTTCAAAATTGGCCTGCTCAATATATTTTCTCATGCAATTTCTTTCCACCATAGCACTTCCTTTCAAGATAGTACCTGTCAAAAATAACAGTACTTGTTTCTTTTTCTCCGTCTGCTATAATTTTACTTATCAACCACAGGAAAGTCAATCATCATGCTAGGAGGTTTGTATTATGAAAAAAGATTTGGGTGTGAAGCCGTATTTATTTCCGATGCCGGTGCTCATGATTGCCACATATGGCGAACAGGACACTATTGATGTCATGAACATGGCATGGGGCGGCATCTGTGCGCACAACATGGTGTCTCTCAATATTGATGAAGATCACAAAACATCGAAAAATATCAAGGAGCGCGGTGCCTTTACGCTGAGTGTTGCGGATATTCCGCACATTGAGGCCGCTGATTTCTTCGGCATCGCCAGCGGCAATTCCATGCCGGATAAATTCGAGCGTTCCGGCTTGACCGCTGTCAAAAGCGAGAAGGTCGATGCACCTGTCGTACAGGAATTTCCTATCACGCTGGAATGCCGCGTGGTAGAAGCGCGGTATGAATCCTATGGTTTCCACGTCATCGGAGAAATCGTCGGTGTTCTGGCAGACGAGTCGGTCTTAACCGAATCCGGCAAGGTCGATCCGACAAAATTGCAGGCATTTGTTTTCGATCAGTTCCAGAACGGCTATTATGCCATCGGAGACAAAGTTGGACAGGCATGGAATACCGGTATGCCGCTTATGGACAAATAAACAACCCGCGAGCCGTGCCGCTGTTGGATTTTTCCGACGGCGGCTTTGCTTTTCTGCCCGATTGCGGACTTGCGGCATATCGCGCGCTATGCTATACTGATAGATACGAATGGACGGAATTTCGTCCGATTTTACTTTGCACACATCCGCCGCGGCAAAAGGCGGTGGAAAGGAGATATTCATGAAAGATCAATCCCTAATCCGTAATTTCTCCATCGTCGCGCACATCGACCACGGCAAATCCACGCTGGCTGACCGCCTGCTGGAAAAATGCCATACCGTCACCCAGCGCGAAATGGAGAGCCAGCTGCTGGACAGTATGGATCTGGAGCGCGAGCGCGGCATTACCATCAAGGCGCGCGCGGTTCGCATGGACTATGATGCCTCGGACGGCAAGACCTATCAGATGAATCTCATCGACACACCGGGTCACGTCGACTTCAACTATGAGGTGTCCCGCTCCCTGGCGGCATGCGAAGGCGCTGTTCTCGTTGTCGATGCCACACAGGGCATCGAAGCGCAGACGCTCGCAAATACCTATCTCGCTATCGAGAACAATTTGGAGGTGTTGCCGGTCGTCAACAAAATTGACCTGCCGAGTGCAGACCCGCAGCGCGCCAAGCACGAAATTGAGGATGTCATCGGCATTCCGGCGGAGGACGCGCCGGAAGTTTCCGCGAAGATGGGCACCAACATTGAAGAAGTCCTCGAGCGCATTGTGACGGACATTCCGGCACCGGACGGAGACCCGCATGCACCGCTGCAGGCACTGATTTTTGACAGCCAGTACGACTCCTATCGCGGCGTCATCGTTTATATTCGCGTCATGCAGGGCACGATTCGTCCGGGCATGAAGGTGAAGATGATGGCAACCGGCGCAGAATTTCAGGTTGTAGAGACCGGTTATATGCGCCCGCTGACACTGGAGGCAACCGCTGACGGTCTGACCGCCGGTGAAGTCGGCTATTTTACCGCATCCATCAAAAATGTCACGGATACCCGTGTGGGTGATACCGTCACGGGCGTCGAAAATCCGGCACCCGAAGCGCTGCCGGGCTATCGCAAGGTGCAGCCTATGGTATTTTCCGGCATTTATCCGGCAGACGGCTCCAAATATCCGGATCTGCGCGATGCACTGGAAAAACTCCAGCTCAACGATGCTGCGCTGACCTTTGAGCCGGAAAGCTCGGTTGCGCTGGGCTTTGGCTTCCGCTGCGGCTTCCTCGGACTCCTGCACATGGAAATCATTCAAGAGCGTCTGGAACGCGAATACGATCTCGATCTCATCACCACGGCACCGAGCGTTATCTACAAAATCAAGCGCACGGACGGCGAAGAAGAATACATCGACAATCCGCTCAATTATCCGGACCCGACAACGCTGGACTATGCGGAGGAGCCGTATGTCAAGGCAAGCATCATGACGCCGAGCGAATACGTCGGCAACATCATGGAGCTGTGTCAGGAGCGCCGCGGCATCTACAAAGACATGGAGTATATCGACTCTGACCGCGTAGAAATGCACTACGAACTGCCGCTCGGCGAAATTATTTATGACTTTTTCGATGCGCTCAAGTCGCGCACCCGCGGCTATGCTTCGCTGGACTACGAACTGATCGGCTACCGCAAGTCGGAGCTGGTCAAGCTGGATCTGCTGCTCAACGGCGATCCTGTCGATGCGCTGTCGTTTATTGTCCACACGGACAAAGCCTATGCGCGCGCGCGCAAGATTGTCGAAAAGCTCAAAGAGAACATTCCGCGCCAGATGTTCGAAATCCCGGTACAGGCAGCCATCGGCAACAAGATTATTGCCCGCGAAACCATCAAGGCGATGCGCAAGGACGTTCTCGCCAAGTGCTACGGCGGCGATATTACGCGAAAGAAAAAGCTGCTTGAAAAGCAGAAGGAAGGCAAAAAGCGCATGCGTGCGCTCGGCTCGGTACAGGTACCGCAGGAAGCCTTCATGGCCGTACTCAAGCTGGATGAAGAATAAGCTCGGCATTTATATTCACGTGCCGTTTTGCGCGGCAAAATGCAGCTATTGCGACTTTTACTCGCTGTCCGGCAAATTGGAACAGCGCGATGCCTATGTGGAGCGGCTGCTGACCGAATTGGTTGAGCAGTCCTCCGCCTGTCAGGAGTACACGGTCGATACGGTCTATTTTGGCGGCGGCACGCCGAGTTTGCTCGGCGGCGCACGCATCGCCCGTATTGTCGATACCATCCGCGCTCACTACGCGCTGGAACCGGATGCAGAACTTACAGCGGAGGCCAATCCCGACTCGATGACGGATGATTTTCTCACAATTTCCCGTGAAGCCGGCGTCAACCGGCTGTCCATGGGCATCCAATCCGCAAATGACCGCGAACTGCACGCCATCGGCCGCATTCACACGTTTGCACAGGCACAGGACGCCTTTTTCCGCGCAAGACGCGCAGGATTTGCCAATCTCAGCGTCGATCTCATGTATGCCCTGCCCGGTCAGAGCATGGAGCAGCTATGCGCGTCGCTGGATGCCCTGCTGGATTTACGGCCGGAGCATCTCTCGTGCTACGGGCTGACGCTGGAAGCACACACGCCGCTCGGCAGACAGCATCCGATTTTGCCGGACGAGGACACGCAGGCGGATATGTATCTGGCGGTCTGTGACCGGATGCGCCGCGCGGGCTTTGAACACTACGAAATTTCCAATTTTTCCAAGCCCGGCTTTGCCAGCCGGCACAACAGCCGTTACTGGAAGCAAAGTCCTTATCTCGGCTTCGGTCCCGGCGCACACGGCGATTTTGCCGGTCAGCGATATGAGATTCCGCGCGATTTGTCCGCGTGGCTGCGCGGGCAAGCGCAGCCGGAACGCGAGGACGAGCACGAGATTGACCGCGCGGCGGAATACATCATGCTGTCACTCCGGACTTCCGCCGGTTTTGACGCGGAGTTTTACACCAAACAATTTTCGGCAGACCCTGCCCCCGTTGAACGGGCGCTGTCGCGTCTGCCCAAACAATATGTCCATCATACCGGCTCTCGATGGTCGCTCACCGAGGACGGTTTTCTCATTTCCAATGCCGTGATTGTGTCGGTATTGGAGGAGATTTGATAGAAAATACCTTTCCATTACCCAAATTTAGGAGGAAAACACATGCGTGCAATGTTAACTGTAGCGGGCAAGGACCGCACCGGCGTAATTGCCAAGATTTCCAACACTCTGTTTGAACACAACGTCAACATCGTTGACGTACGCCAGAACATCATGGGCGGCGATCTGTTCGCCATGATTATGCTGGTTGAGCTGAAGGACTGCGACATCAGCTTCCCGTCTCTGACCGCTCAGCTGGAAGCCGCAGGCGTGGAACTTGGCATGAAGGTGCACCTGATGCATGAGGACATCTTCAACGCGATGCACCGCATTTAAGGAGAGCATATCCCATGTTAAATAGCTTTGATATTTTAGAAACCATCAAAATGATCGAGGATGAACATCTGGATATTCGTACCATCACGATGGGCATTTCTCTGCTCGACTGCATCACCGGCGACATCAACACCACCTGCGACAAGGTTTATGACAAAATCACCCGCAAAGCGGAGCATCTGGTGGAAACCGGCGAGCAAATCGAGGCAGAACTGGGTATCCCGATCATCCACAAGCGCATTTCTGTCACACCGATGGCAATGATCGGCGCGGCAACCGACGCGACTTCTTATGTGCCGCTCGCACAGACGCTGGATCGCGCCGCTGCTGCCTGCGGCGTCAACTTTGTCGGCGGATTCTCCGCTCTTGTACAGAAGGGCTTCGCCAAGGGCGATGAAATTTTGATTCGCTCGATTCCGGAAGCGCTGGCAACCACGGATCTGGTATGCTCCTCGGTCAACGTCGCTTCGACCAAGGCGGGCACGAACTTGGATGCAATCCGCATGATGGGTGAGGTCATCCGTCAGACCGCTGAATTGACCGCTGACCGCCAGTGCATCGGCGCCGGCAAGCTGGTTGTATTCGCCAACGCAGTAGAGGACAACCCGTTCATGGCAGGCGCCTTCCACGGTGTCGGTGAGGCGGACTGCGTGCTCAATGTCGGTGTATCCGGCCCGGGCGTCGTACATTCTGCCATTCAGCGCGCCGGTACCGAGTGTTCCATGAATGAAATTGCGGATATCATCAAGAAAACGGCATTTAAGATCACCCGTATGGGTCAGCTCGTCGGCTCGATTGCATCCGAGCGCCTGAACGTTCCGTTTGGCATTGTCGACCTGTCTCTGGCACCGACACCGGCAGTCGGTGACTCGGTTGCTCGTATTCTGGAAGAAGTCGGTCTGGAGTGCTGCGGCACCCACGGCACCACAGCCATTTTGGCTATGCTCAACGACGCTGTCAAAAAGGGCGGCGTGATGGCATCCGCCGCTGTCGGCGGTCTGTCCGGTGCATTTATTCCGGTATCTGAGGATGAGGGCATGATTCACGCCGTCAACGCAGGCAGCCTGCATCTGGACAAGCTGGAAGCCATGACCGCTGTTTGCTCGGTTGGTCTGGATATGATTGCCATTCCGGGCGACACCTCTGCAGAAACTATTTCTGCCATCATCGCAGATGAAGCAGCAATCGGTGTTGTCAACAACAAGACCACCGCTGTCCGTGTCATTCCGGCAATCGGCAAGGAAGTCGGCGAGGATCTGGAATTTGGCGGTCTGCTCGGCTCGGCTCCGGTTATGGAGATCCATCCGTTCTCCTCTGCGCGCTTTATTCATCGCGGCGGACGCATTCCGGCTCCGATGCATTCGCTGAAAAACTGATGCGCCGGTTGTTTCGGCGGTTCCGCGCCGGTTTTGCCTGCGGGCTGATCGGAACCATGGGACTGCTTGGGCTCATCGGACGCAAGAGAAAATGACAAAACCAGCTGTTGCCCTCGGGCAAACAGCTGGTTTTTACTTTCCTCCCCAGCGCTCCAGCTGCCGCTGCAGCTCGCTGATATGTGCCTCTGCATTGCTGGAAGTAATCAAGGTGACATCGGTATATACCGAATCCTCTACTTGCTCTCCGTTGCATTTTTTGACCGCGTAGTCAATGCATTGTTTTCCCATTTCATACGGGTCCTGCGCAAAAACTGCGTCGATTTCTCCGACGCGCACCAGCTCGGAGACGTCAATCATGCCGTCAAACGATACGATATGAATATCATCTCTGCCCAGCTCCGCAATGGCGCGCTGCGCGCCGACCGCCATGCTGTCGGATGTCGTGCACACAACCTGAATGTTGTCATTCTCTTTCAGCAGGGCTTCCATGGTCTCCTCTGCCTTGTCCTCGCTGCAGCCGCAGTATTCTACTGCGGAAACCGTGACATGCCCGTCTTTCAAACCGTCTTCAATGCCGTATTCCCGCAACATATGCGTTTTATCGCCGTCCGCGCCGCGCAAAATCACGGCGTTTGCATTGTTTTGTTCTTTGACCAGCTTTGCGGCATACGCGCCCTGTTTATACGCCGCCATATACTGATCGGTGCCGATGTACCCGTCACAATCCGCAAAATCCGAGGAGGTATCGACGGTCAGGATGAGTTTTCCGCTTTTCTTTGCGTTTTCCAGCTCCTGTGTGATGCGCTGCTCATTGCTCGGCGCAACAATAATTACATCCGTCTTGAGCTTTATCATCGCAGCCACCAGCTGCGCCTGTTCCTTGACATTGCTCTCTTTTTCCGGAGACACGATGGCAACCTGCACACCGAGCTTGTCCGCTTCGTATTCCGCTCCCGCCTTGATGAGGGCAAAATACGGATTGTCCGTTGATTTCAGCACCATGCCGATATAGGGCGTATGGGTCGGATCCATTTGATTATATCCCGAACCATCCGATGACAGCTCCTGTTTGCCGCACGCACAGCAAAACAGTGCCGTGCTGAGCGTCAGACAGAGCAGGCGGCGCAGGTTTCTCCATGACATCATGTGTCTCCTCCTTTCCGTGCACAAATTGATAATAGTTAATTATAACATTGCCCTATGGTGGGAACAATAGCGGGAATCACCAAAAATCCATTCGCCGCATCTGCAAATTGCGTCTGCTTGACAGCAAACCGGAGACAGCGTAAGATGATATTATCTGCTTATATCTCAATTTATCGGGAGGATTCGTTATGCTTGAAAAAAAAGGTGTATTTATATATATCGGCATATTGTGCATCGCCCTTGCCGCCGTGCTGTTCGGCGCCTATCATTTCTTTTTTGGGCATGTGCAGCCGGACGATACGATGCAGTCGCTGGCCTCTGCGCAAGCGTCCGGCAGCGCAGAGCGTTCCGCCCCGTATGACTGTGTGGCGCTGTTCGGCATCGACACGCAGCAGGGCACGCAGGGCAGAGCAGACGCCATTCTCCTCGCCTCTATCGACAGAGAAAAAAATGCCATCAAGCTGTGTTCGATTGCACGCGATACCAAAGCAGAAATCGCGAATCACGGCACACACAAACTCAATGCCGCTTTCGCATACGGCGGCGGAGACCTCATGCTTCAAACCATCAACGAAAATTTTAATTTGCATGTAACCAGCTATATTGCCGTCAATTTCTCGGAAATGGCGGACATTGTTGACCAACTGGGCGGCGTAGAAGTGGAGCTGTCGGATGGAGAGCGGCAGGCACTGGGTGCTCTGGCAGATGGTCTGACGACCGGTTCTCAAGTTCATCTCAACGGCGCACAAGCCGTGGCATACAGCCGCATCCGCCACTTAGACAACGATGATGTGCGCACCTCCCGCCAGCGCGAAGTTTTGAGCAGTCTATTGGAGCGCGTGCGCAGCATGGACGCAGATACCTATCCGGATGTCATGGATCAGCTGCTGCGCACCTGTACGAGCAATCTTTCACAGTCCGATCTCATGGCGCTGCTCGCGCAGTTTACTCCCCGAGACACCACGATTTCACAATACGCCATTCCTTCTGCGAACACCAAAGCGGAGGGCAAGACGATAGACGGTGCTTGGTACTACGTCTACGACACCCAGAAGGCAGGCAAGGAAATCCGCTCGTTTTTGGGCATTGCTTAACCGACAAAAAAGCCGGAAATCGGAGAAATTCTCCCGATTTCCGGCTTTTCTTTGCCTATATTATCTGTGTCTTATCCCTTCATCAGTTCGTCGGCCATTGCCTCGATCTGTGCGTCATTTGCTGCATTCATTGCAGACTTGATGGTAACCGTCGTGTCCAGCCACGTGATGTTCTTGCTCTTTTCAAACGCAGACTTGATAATGCGACCTGCTGTCGGCGCCCAAGTGCCGTTTTCAATCACGCCAAGGGTGCGGTTCTGATAGCTTCTCTCGGTCAGGCCGTGCAGGAAGGCATGCATGAACGGGAATACATCTCCGTTGTATGTAATGGAAGCCAGCACCAGCTTGCCGTAACGGAACGCATCCTCAATGTTTTCCGACATATCGCTGCGTGCCAGATCTCTCAGAACAACCTTTGGGCAGCCCTTTGCCTTCAGTGTCTCTGCCAGCTTTTCTGCCGCCTTCTTGGTGTTGCCGTAAACCGATGCATAGGCGATCATCACGCCCTCGGATTCTACCTTGTAGGAGGACCAGATGTCATACTTTTCAATGTAGTGACCCAGATTCTCAGTCAGCACCGGACCGTGCAGCGGGCAGATAATCTGAATATCCAGCGTTGCTGCCACCTTGAGCAGAGCCTGCACCTGCGCACCGTACTTGCCGACGATGCCGATGTAATAGCGGCGTGCCTCACAGTCCCAATCTTCCTCTACATCCAGTGCGCCAAACTTGCCGAAGCCGTCTGCAGAGAACAGAACCTTATCGGCAGCATCATATGTGACCATAACTTCCGGCCAATGTACCATCGGAGCGAAAACAAACGTCAGCGTATGGCTGCCCAGCTCCAAGGTTCCCTTATTGGCAACAACCTCGCGGTTCGGCGCAACGTCTGCCCCAAAGAACTGCTGCATCATAACAAAGGTCTTTGCATTGCCTACGACAATTGCATCCGGATACACCTTCAAAAATTCTGCGATGCTTGCAGAATGATCCGGCTCCATGTGCTGTACTACGAGATAGGTCGGCTTCTTGCCGTCCAGCGCCTCTGCGATATTGTTCAGCCACTCCTGTGCGAAATGGATGTCTACCGTGTCCATGACGGCAATCTTGTCGTCCAGAATCACATAGGAATTGTACGCCATGCCATTCGGTACCACATACTGTCCCTCGAACAGATCTACCTCGTGGTCGTTGACACCGACATACAGAATGCTGTCTGTTACCTTACGAAATGCCATTGTAGTTTCCTCCCATCGTAAGACTGCGAATGATTCTTATTTTCTGCTCTCATTGTACCCTAGACGGTCGGAGTTTGTCAATGGACGAACGCCTCTGCTGGATAAATTTAATGTTTATTCCAATACGCGGCAGCCAGAAATCCGGCTCCGGCAAGCAGCAGGACATTGTGCGGCACCGTCGGCAGATACGTCCAGACGCTCGTATACCAGTTTCCCAGCATGTGCCGGTCGAACAGCTGATGCAGCGGCAAAAGCGCAACCGCCAACACAAGACACAGCACACCGGCAAGCAGACACAAGCGCATTCGTTTCCTTCGTTTTGTTTTTGCGTTTTCCACAGGCTGTGCAGAATTTTGTGGAATCTCCTGCCTGTTTTGCGTTTTCCCCAGAACCAGTTCATCCAGCGAAACACCGAACAGCTCACTGAGCCGAATCATGTTGTCCAAATCCGGTTTTGCTGTTCCCAGCTCCCACTTGGAAATGGACTGGCGCGATACATGCAGCCTCTCTGCCAGTTCCTGCTGGGACAGGTGCGCCTGCCGGCGCAATGCTTGCAGTCTTGCTCCCAGTTCGTTCATATAGCATCCTCCTCTCGTATCCATCTGTTCTTTGGTATATTCACTATAGCATAGATGCCCTGTGCATGCCACCGCTCCGGCGCGGCAGTTGCGCAACTGCCGGTTGCATTGGCTGTATCGTTTGCATCTATGCGCATTTGCTGGTATACTAATAGTAAAGTTTTGCAAGTATAAAAGGGGATTCTATGAAAAAGCGTCACAATTTTTTATGGGTTATCACAGCGATGGTACTGGTCGCCTTTGCATTCAGCAAGGAATTTTTACCTGCCACCCATCCCGATAATACCCTCAACACACTCGCAGGCACATCTGCCGCTGATGCAACCAACCTGCATTTTATCAATGTCGGTCAGGGCGATGCAGAGCTCATCGTCTGCGGAGAAGATGCCGTCCTCATTGACGGCGGCAAGGCATCCGCCGGAAGCACTGTGGTCGATTATCTGTCTCGACAAGGCATTGCCGAGCTGGACGCCGTCATTGCCACCCATCCGCACGAAGATCATATCGGCGGCCTCATCAATGTATTGGACGCATTCCAAGTCGATGCCTTCTACATGTCAGATGAAGCCATGGACACGGACATTTACGAAAATCTGCTCGATGCCATTGACAACGAGGGCATTCAGCCGCAGTTCCCTGACATCGGCGATGTCATTCCGATTGGTGACAGCGGCGCCAAGCTGACCGTTCTCGCCCCGGGACCGGACAGCGCAGACACATACAGCAAAAGCGACCCGAACACCTGGTCTCTGGTCTGTCGGCTGGACGCGAACGGATGCAGTGCCCTCTTTACCGGCGATACCACCGCCGCGGTTGAGAAAACCATGCTGCGCACTGAGCCGTATCTGCTGAACTGTGATGTCTTAAAGGTCGCGCATCACGGCTCGCGCACCGCATCTTCCAAGGATTTTATACAGGCTGTCTCTCCGTCCTACGCCGTGATTTCTTACGCGCAGGGCAATTCCTACGGCCTGCCAAACAACGAGGTATTTGAGTATTTGAAACCGCTCGGCACAAAAATCTATGAGACCGCCAAGGATGGCACGGTGGTTCTCCAGCTGAAAAACGGGCAGGTGAGTGTTGCATCATGAAAGGCATTGTAGACCGCGTTGAAAACGGCATCGCCGTCGTTGAGACCAAGTCCGGCATGCTGGACATTCCCGCACCGGACGGCTTGCAAGGCGGAGATTTCGTCGAGCTGGAAAACGGAAAAATTGTCTCGATAGATCGGGACTCCGCGCAGGCGCGCCGCGCCAAGCTGCAGGAGCGTCTCGACCGCATGATGAAGAAAAAGTAAACGCAAAAAGAGGATGTTCGCACGGAACATCCTCTTTTTTTCTTGTCTATGCTGTTATCCGCGCTCGGCAATCGGAATATAGCTCGAACGGGAAATAATCGGCTTGTACGCCGGACGAATAATCTTGCCGCCGGTGGTAACTTCCTCGATGCGGTGTGCCAGCCAGCCGACAATGCGGGCGGTGGCAAACAGCGGGGTGTACATCTCCTGCGGAATGCCCAGCATCTCGTAAACCAGACCGGAATACATATCGACATTCGCACACATGATGTTGTGCTCGCCGCGCACGCGATAGAATGCCTCCGGTGCCAGACGCTCGGTCAGCTCAATGAGATTGAACTCGCGCTCAAAGCCCTTCTGTGCTGCCAGCGGGCGCGCGGTATTTTTCAGTGCAACGGCACGCGGGTCAGACAGCGTGTAGACCGCATGTCCCATACCGTAAATCAGGCCGGAACCGTCGCCGGCTTCCTTGCGCATGATTTTGCACAGATATTCCAGAACTTCATCTTCATCTTCCCAATTGGAAATGTTTGCCTTCATTTCATCAAACTGCTTGCAGACACGCAGGTTTGCGCCGCCGTGACGCGGGCCCTTCAGCGAGCCGATTGCCGCAGCGATTGCCGAATACGTATCCGTTGCGGAAGAAGATACAACACGGGTGGTAAACGCAGAGTTGTTACCGCCGCCATGCTCTGCATGGATAATCAGGCAGCGGTCAAGCAGCATGGCTTCCTCGCGGGTGAACATGCCATCCGGACGAATCAGGCTCAAAATGTTTTCTGCCGTGGTGTAATTGCGATCCGGCATGTGCAGGAACATCGACGCATTGTCATAATATCTGCGCTTGGACTGATATGCATGGGAAATAATAACCGGGAACTTTGCGATCAGATTGACTGCCTGACGCACAATGTTTTGCAGGCTGGTGTCATCCGGATTCGGGTCATAAGAATACAGTGCCAGCGTGGACACTGCCAGTTTATTCATAATATCGCGGCTCGGCGCACGCATGATGACGTCCTCGGTAAAGTTGTCCGGCAGGGAACAGGCGTCCGCCAGCATCTCCGTAAAGTCGTCCAGCTGTGCCTGTGTCGGCAGGGCGCCGCACAGCAGCAAATATGCGGTCTCCGGAAAGCCAAAGCGGTCTTCTGCATCAAAGCCGTCCAGCAAATCGTACAGGTTATGGCCTCGGTAGGTCAGGCGGCCTTCAATCGGCTCGACTTCGCCCTCGTTCACCATATAGCCGTGTACGTTGGATACGCAGGTGATGCCGGCAAGTACGCCGGTGCCGTCTGCATTTCGCAGGCCGCGCTTGACTGCATATTTGGAGAACATCTTCGGTCGGATCAGGTTATGATCCTCAAAGTTACTGCATAGATTGTCAATGACGGAGGGTCTCATATCTTTCATCATGTCAACCATTTGGAATCACCTCATCAATCAGATCTCCGCCCCTCCGCGCAGCGCAGAAAAGCCGCAGAAGGCAGAACATGTTACTTCATATGAATTATATATTACATCAATCCTGCAAATATGTCAAACCAACGCTTGCCCGCAAAACAGAAGGAATGAATTATGAAACGTATACTTTTCCGTGTGTTTTTCATCATTTTTTTGGCATTTGTTCTGCCTGCAGCGGTTACACACTACAAAAATATGGCAGAAACTACTGAAAAAATTCATATTGTAAACAATGTGGAAAATAATTTGGACGTGCAGAATTCGTCCGCAAAGAATGCAGAAAATGACGAGCCTCCAGCATCCCAAACAAAAAATGACGGCGCACCCAGCAGAACCATCACCGTTCTCATCCATGGCGACGTGCACGAGATGACCTTGGAAGATTACACCGCCGGTGCGCTGGCGGCAGAGATGCCCGCCTCGTTTCCCGAAGAAGCCCTCAAAGCGCAGGCGGTCGCCGCGCGCACATTCGCCGTCTATAAACAATCGCTGGGCACGGACACGCAGCATCCCAACGCAGCAGTCTGCGCCGATTACACGCACTGTGCCGCCTTTGTCGATCTGGACACCGAGGCCAAACAGCAGTGGGGCAGCAATGCCGCGGCGTGGACAGAGAAAATCAAAACCGCCGTACGGGAGACAAGCGGACAGGTCGTGACGTACAACGGCACGCCAATCGCCGCCGTGTTCCACTCGGCGGCCGCCAAGCAGACCGAAGCCGCGGTCAGCGTCTGGGGAACCGATATCCCATATCTCACAACCGTGGACAGCGACGGCGATGCCGATTGTCCCAAATATGATGCCTCCGTCACATTCGGCGCAGAGGAATTTCGGCAAATCATGCTGTCCAAATATCCCGACATCAATTTGACGGGTTTGCCCAAAACTTGGTTTACCGACATCGACACCTCAGAAGCGGGCGGCGTGCGCACCTGTAAAATCGGCGGACAAGAGCTGAAAGGCACGGAAGTGCGCGCGCTGTTCGGCTTAAATTCTACGCATTTCACCATCAAAACTACCGACACCTCACTCACCTTTCACACGCAGGGCTACGGGCACGGCGTCGGCATGAGCCAGTACGGTGCACGAAACATGGCGGAAAACGGAAAGAGCTATCGAGAGATTTTGACCCATTATTATACCGACACGCAAATCACCGCGCTTGATGCCCAATAACCGTATATTTTATACTATATTATACAAATAGTTTTACAGCAAACGATTTCTGTAATTGACGGAACCAGCTCCGCGCGTTACAATAGGCGGTAGATGTTTTTTAGATGTGGAGGAAATTGTATGAAATTCGACAATGCCGCATGGTTCCGTCGCGGCATTCAAAACGGCGTACCGATTGCACTCGGATACCTCGCAGTATCGTTTACGCTGGGCATCGCGGCGCGCAATGCCGGTCTGACCGCTTGGCAGGGCGCAGCAGCCAGTGTGACGACGGTTGCTTCCGCGGGCGAATATGCCGGCTTCAATGTCATTCAGGCAGGAGCCGGATACATAGAGATGGCGATTATGATGTTCGTCATCAACGCGCGGTATTTATTGATGTCCTGTTCCCTGAGCCAAAAGCTCGCGCCGGATCTGCCGCTCGTGCACCGTCTGCTCATCGGCTGGGGCATTACCGATGAAATTTTCGGTGTGGCAAGCGTTGTGCCGGACAAGCTCAATCCATGGTACAACTACGGCATGATGGCAATCTCCATTCCGGCTTGGACTGTCGGCACCGCAATCGGCATTGCCGTCGGCAATATTCTGCCGCACCACGTTGTCAGTGCACTCGGTGTCGGTCTGTACGGCATGTTTCTGGCTATCATCATCCCGCCCGGACGCAAGAACAAGGTCATCGCCGGTCTCGTTGCCATCTCGATGGCGGCCAGTCTCGCCATGTCGGTCTTGCCGGTCGTATCGCACATTTCATCCGGTATGCGCACCATTATTCTGACGGTTGTAATCGCAGGCATCGCCGCTGTTGCGTTCCCGATCAAGGAGGAAGAACATGCTCAATAATGCTTGGATTTACATCGCCGTCATGGCGGGCGTCACCTATTTGATTCGTGTTTTGCCGTTGACGCTCATCCGCAAGGAAATCAAAAACCAAACCATCCGCTCGTTTTTGTTTTACGTGCCGTATGTGACGCTCGCCGTCATGACATTTCCTGCCATCATACAGGCAACCGACAGCATGTGGGCAGGTCTTGCCGCGCTGATTGCGGGCATTGCACTGGCTTGGTTTGGCGGCAGTCTGTTTCAGGTCGCCGTGGCTGCGTGTGCCGTGGTATTTGTGTTGGAGTTATTTTTGTGAGGTTTTTCGGTTTTCTCGCCTTGACACGCCGCATTACGCCATGCTATAGTGTACTCACACAATAAAAATCTCCGTGAGGGAGTAGTTTGCGGCACATGCCGTGAAAATATCAACAATCGCGTCGATGTCCCATCGACTGGTATTTTCTTAAAAAATGAGACTCATAGACGAACGTACAGCAGGGAATCCTATCTCTTGCTATGCCATCGTCTATGAGTCTTTTTTTGTCCTCTTCGCGGAGCGTATGCTGTTTGGGAGGAAGAAATCTATGATTTATCTGTTGTACCTGCTCGTCGCTGCGGGCGTCGTGCTGTTTTCGGTCAAGGCATCCGAATATGTGGATCTGCTGGACAAGAAAACCAGTCTGTCCGGCGCCTTTATCGGCGGCATCATGCTGTCCGCCGTCACCAGTCTGCCGGAGCTGTTCACCAGCATTTCCGCCACCGTGCTCATTCACCAGCCGGGGTTATGTCTGGGCAATATCTTGGGCAGTGATCTGTTCAACATGGCAATGCTGTCGTTTTTCCTGCTGATTTTCGCGCGGACATTTCGAGAGGGCAAGCTGTCCTCCAGCCATCGCATGGTGACGGTTTTCGTCTTTATTTGTTATGTCGTGATGATTCTCAACTGGCTGGGTATTGTGCGCATGCAGATGTTCAACATCAGTCTGTCCTCTGTCATCATTGTCCTGATGTATCTGCTGAGCATCCGGTATCTGTCCGCGGAGGACGGCAGCACGGAGGAGGAAAAAACCGTCAGCCCGCTGACCATTCCGCAGATTGCCGTTCGTTTTGTCCTTGTCAGCGTTGGCATTGTCGTGCTCAGCATTGTCATCACCTATATTACCGATGCCATTTCCCTGCGTCTGCATCTGGGACAGGGCATGGCCGGTGCGCTGTTTCTCGGCATTGCGACCAGTCTGCCGGAGGCCGCCTCTACGGTCTCGCTGCTGCGCATGAAAAACGTGGACATCGCGTTCGGCAATATTGTCGGCAGCAATATCTTCAACTTCATCATCATGGCAGTGGTCGACATTTTGTATCGCGGCTCTGTCTATGACTTCAGCGATCCGCAGACAGTGGTTCTCATGCTGTGCGGCACTGCGGCACTGCCTATTCTGTGGATTATGATGAAATTCCGCAACAAGGCGACGCAAATCATTTGTCCGCTGGGCATCATCGCCTGCTACGTGGCTTTCTTGATGGGATGAGGCGTTTTCTTCGCCTTCTCCCATAATTCTTCGGATTTTTTGTGCGTTTCCCCATAAAATTCCCAATATCGCTTGAACACATCAACCAAAAAGTTGTATAATGGTTATATCATCCAACGAGAGGCGCGTTCTCTCCGCGGAAAAGAATGTGTAAATTTATTTTTGGAGGGAAAACCAATGTTTGAGAATCTGATTGCTGCTCTGAAGGCAGAGCGCAGAACTATCGTTTTCACAGAGGGTCCGGACGCTCGTATTCTGGAGGCAACTGCTCGTCTGCTCAAGGATGACCTGATGGACGTTATCCTCATCGGCGGCGTTGACGAAGTAAAGGCTGCTGCTGCACAGGGCGGTTTTGACATCGAGAAGGCTACCATCATTGATCCGGCAAACTACGCTGAATTCGATGAGATGGCACAGAAGATGTTCGAGCTGCGCAAGGGCAAGATGGACATGGATACCGTCAAGGCAAATCTGGCAAAGGGCAACTACTTCGGCACCATGCTGGTAAAGATGGGCAAGGCTGACGCTCTGCTGGGCGGCGCTACCTACTCCACCGCTGATACCGTTCGTCCGGCTCTGCAGCTGGTTAAGACCAAGCCGGGTGCACATCTCGTAAGCTCCTGCTTTATTCTGAGCCGTCCGGCTAAGGATGGCGGCGAAGAGATGTACGCAATGGGTGACTGCGCAATCAACATCTCCTATGAGGACACCGTTGACAAGAAGACCGGTGAGGTTACACTGACTGCTGCTCAGAAGATCGCTGAGGTTGCTATCGAGACCGCAAAGACCGGCGCTGCTTTCGGCATCGACCCGAAGGTTGCTATGCTGTCCTACTCCACCATGGGCTCCGGCAAGGGTCCGACCGTTACCATGATGCGTGACGCTACCGCTGCTGCAAAGGAGCTGGCTCCGGAGCTGGCAGTTGACGGCGAGCTGCAGTTTGACGCTGCATTCTCTCCGGTTGTTGCTAAGACCAAGGCAAAGGGTTCTCCGGTTGCTGGTCAGGCAAACACCTTTATCTTCCCGGACATCAACGCAGGCAACATCGGCTACAAGATCGCACAGCGTCTGGGCGGCTTCGAAGCTTACGGCCCGATTCTGCAGGGTCTGAACGCTCCGATCAACGACCTGTCCCGCGGCTGCAATGCGGACGAGGTTTACCAGATGGCTATTATCACCGCTGGCCTGAAGTAATTTTACACAGAACGGATTTGTACAGCCGCTGTCTCCGGACAGCGGCTGTCTTTCTCTCACCGACTTACGATACAACATATGGGAATGCAAGCACATCACATCCGCAAGCGGATTTATGAAATCGTCGAAAAAGATCGGCAGCACGACAAAATCAGCGCACTATACGACCGGTACATCCTCATTTTGGTGTGTCTGAGCGCAGTCCCGCTGCTGTTTAAAATATGGAATCAGCCAATCTTTTGGCTGGATCGCATCGTCACCGCGCTGTTCATTCTGGATTATTTCCTGCGCTGGATCACCGCGGACTTTTCGCCGCGCATGAAAGGTCTGTCCTTGCGTCAGTCTATGCTGCGGTATCCCGTCACACCGATGGCAATTATCGACCTGCTTGCCATTTTGCCGGTCATCACGACATTTCCCGCTGTCATACAGCTGCTTCCGGACATGCCACTGACGCAGTACATTCAGGTGCTGCGCATCATGCGCGTCTTTCGCTGCGTGCGCTTTCTCAAGACCATGCGCTATGCGCGCAGCTTTATTTACATCTATCGCGCCGTGCGGCGCGAGCGCAAGCTGCTCATTATGGTCTTGATGCTGTCGATGGTATACAGCTTCGTTTCCGCTGCCGTTATGTTCTCGGTCGAACCGAACTCGTTTGACAGCTTTTTTGAAGCGCTGTACTGGGCATTCGCTATGCTGACAACGGTTGGCTACGGCGATATTTATCCGGTGACGCGCGCGGGCAGGCTGGTCAGCATGGTGTCCTCCGTCTTTGGCACGGCGGTCATCGCCATGCCCGCCGGTATTTTAACCGCCGGATTCATGGAGGAAATCAACAAAGTGCGCTTCAAGGACGAGCGCAAGCTGGAGCAGGAGGTCTCCGAGCTGCTGGATGAAATCAAGCAGCTGCGCAAGGAACAGGCTGAGCGCGGATTGGAAGAAAAAATCGAAAAAATTGCCGCACAGGTCGAGCAGGTACAGGAGCACCGCGATCAGGACGCCGTATTATTGCAGGATCTGTCAGAAGATTTGAAAAATGCGCTGGCACGTGGTACAATAAATGAGATTAAAGAAGAAGCGGAGCAAGTGTAATAGAAGAAGTTAGTCAAGATGGAGGAGTTTATCAACAATGGCAGTTTATAGTTCCATGAAGGAATATCATACCCGCGCACACATGGGTATGATTGATGTTACCGGAGATTTTCAGGAGGCTGTTACCGAGGCTTGCCACAAGTACGGCATCAAGAGCGGTACTGTCACCGGCTTCACAACCGGAGGCGTTGCCGGCCTGACTACACTGGAGTTTGAACCGGGCATGGTTCACCATGATCTCAAGGCAGCAATGGACGTCTTTTCCCCGTATACAGACGAAAAGGGTCGTGTGATTCACTACGAGCACCACAACACGTGGCACGATGACAACGGCTCCAGCCACATCAAGTCTGCCCTGCTCAGCCCATTTATCACGGTTCCGTTTATTGACGGCCGCATCACGGTCGGCCCGTGGCAGAACCTGACACTGGTTGAGTGCGACACCCGCGATCGTCACCGCGAAATCGTATTTCAGGTGATGGGTGAATAATTGCATATGCAAGCAAAAGTGCCAGCCCGATGGGCTGGCACTTTTATTTCACGCGCATTACTTGAGCAGATATTTGCTTGTATTGACCTTTGTTGTGGTAGATGTTCCGTTCTCTGTGACGGTCTTGTACAGAGAGGCGTACTTATACTTGCCGCTGACGGAGCTTTTGCTGGACAGCGTGACCTTCTTTTCCGTGGTCTTTGTCCCGTAAATCGTAACGGTCAGCGAACCATTGCTCGCGCCGGCTGCAATTTTAATCGGATTGTCCGTGTCATTGACGAACTGGAAATCCTGACTGCCGTAATATACCGCGGCATCCTGTGATACCGGTGTGTACGATACTTGGAACTGATGGCTGGAGCGCTCTGTCACCTGCAAATCTGCATACAGAACCGCGCCGTATACCGTCGAGGACACCTGACAAACACCGCCGCCAAGGCCTTCTACCTGCTTGCCGTTCTGGAAAATAATAGCAGTCTGATAGCCCTTTGCCGCGGTTCGTCTGCCGACGACGCCGTTGAGCGAGAAGGTCTCGCCCGGCTGCAGCACCGTGCCGTCAATCGCCTCGGCTGCCAGACGGATGTTTGTCGAACGACCCGTTACGCTCGTATTGTAATACGTCGTCTTAGAGCCTAAGACATCGCTGAATTCCTCGCCCTCTGTCGCGGTGCTCGCTGTGGTGTTATCCGCCGTATTGCTCGGCTGAGTGGTGTTTTCCTGCGGCTGCTGTGCCGGAGCTTCTGTCTCTCCCGCCTGCTTCAGGAACTTCTTGTAAATATAACCAGTTTTACCATTATATGACACTTGGTACCAGTTGCCATTTTGCGCAATCTGTTCAATTGCCGCATTTTCCGGAATCGTACATACAATCGCTGTGCCGTTGCGCGGCTCGCTTCTCATGTAAACAGCGGACACGGTCGTTGCCTGCTGTTTTGCCGATACTGTGGCAGAAGCTGCCGGCTGCGCCGCGGAATCTGCAAATGCAAGCGCACTTCCGCACACGGTCGATACGGCAACAACACCAGAAAGAATTCCCCTCATGATTCTTTTGGTTTTCATAAATCATCCTCCAGATATGTATTTTTACCTAGTATAGCGCGTTCTGTTTCTATTTTCAAGCGAATGCATATGTCAATTTTCCGTATGCTGCAACGGAAAACCGGCATCTTTCGATGCCGGTTTTTGCTGTATTGCCTGTATTGTGTTGTTTCTTCAGCGCTTGTCGGTGGTGTACTTCGCGGAGATATAACCGGTCTTGCCGTTATACGCGATGCTGTACCAGCCGTTCTTCAGCGTGATGGTTTTTACTTCCGTGCCCTTTTTCAGAACACCCAGCTTCTTTGCATTTTTGTTCGGCTCTGCGCGAACATTCAAGTCGGAAGTGGTATATACGGTCTTGGTTGCCGGTGTTGTCGGCTTCTCGGTTCCCGGCTTGACTTCCGTGGTGTACTTGGCGCAGATATAAGCGGTCTTGCCGTTGTACTTGATGGTATACCAGCCGTTTTTCAGACCGAGGGTCTCGACTGCGGTTCCCTTCTTGAGAACGCCCAGCTTCTTGCCTTCCGTCGTTGCCTTGTCGCGTACATTCAGATTCGCAGTGGTGTAAACAATCGTTGTCTCTGCGGTTCCCGGCTTGGTGGTGGTTACATATTTGCCGGAAATATAACCGGTCTTGCCTTTATAGGTAATCTTGTACCAGCCGTCCTTCATGCCGGTGGTTTCAACCGCAGTTCCCTTTTTGAGAACGCCGAGCTTTTCGCTGTTCTTGGTCGGCTTTGCGCGAACATACAGATCGCCCGTGGTGTAAACGGTCTTGGTGGTTTCCGGCTTGGTCTCGGTCGTATACTTTGCGGAGATGTAACCGGTCTTGCCGTTGTACTTGATGGTATACCAGCCATTTTTCAGACCGGTGGTCTCAACCGCGGTTCCCTTTTTGAGAACGCCGAGCTTTTCGCTGTTCTTGGTCGGCTTTGCGCGAACATACAGATCGCCCGTGGTGTAAACGGTCTTGGTGGTTTCCGGCTTGGTCTCGGTCGTATACTTTGCGGAGATGTAACCGGTCTTGCCGTTGTACTTGATGGTATACCAGCCATTTTTCAGACCAGTGGTCTCAACCGCGGTTCCCTTCTTGAGAACGCCCAGCTTCTTGCCGGCTTTATCCGGTGTTGCACGAACGTTGAGATCTGCCGTGGTGTAAACGGTCTTGGTCTCTGTCGCCGGTGCTGCTTCGGTGTCCTTGATATACTTCTTATATACATAGCCATCCTTGTCCTTATAGGACAGATGATACCAGTTGCCTTCCATTCCCAGCTTTTCCGCCTCTGCATTCTTCGGCAGAACGCACAGAACGGCGGACGCGTTATCCGGCTTTGCTCTCATATTTACATCGGTGGTTGTGCGAACGCTTGCAGCGAATGCACCGCCGCATGCCATCACAGCCGCCAGTGTGCCCGAAATCAGGCTCATCACGATTTTTTTCGTTTTCATGGAAATCCCTCCTTACGTTCTGTGCTCACTGTTTTTCTTGTTTCTTTATGTATCCAGTGTAGCATCTTTGTTTGTTACTTGCAACAACACGCGTATAACAGTTCAACCACAAAACGGTTACATATCTTAAGATATTTCTTAAGAAATAAAAAAAGCAGCCCGTGCGCATTGCACGGGCTGCCGCATGCTGTGGAAGTTTGGGGGATGATAAAAACACAGCATGCAGAATTGGGGATGATATAAAGCACTATCTGGGGGATGATAATTGTGCTTTAAACAAAATTGGGATTTTGTCTGGCTCATGTGTCTCCACATAAGCTTGCGCTTATTATAACGCATCTTATAGAAAGTTGTCAATACCCACCGGATTGGTTCGGCCGAAATTTTCTATTTTATTTACTTTTTCTTAATTTTTATGGCAAAATGAAATTCTTTTTTACTAAAAATAACTCAATAGAGTTCTTTTGGATTTTTTGCTTTGTCATTTTCGGACACGGAGAAATGCAGATGCGTGCCCTGTTTTTCCTCCAAAGGCATCGGTTCTCCCAGCACGGCAATCTTCTGCCCCTGTTTTACCGCATCTCCCTCCGCGACACACGGGTCGGCAAGTCCCGCGTACAGGCTCGTCAATCCCTGCGCGTGACTGATGGTCATATACACGCCGAGAACCGGATCCTCCCCCACAGCAAGGACGGTTCCCGCCGCTGCAGCCTGCACCGCATCGCCGGATTTCCCCTCATAATCCACCGCTTCATGCGTCCGCCAATCACCGGTTGTCTCGTTATACAGCAACGTATTCTGTGAAAAATCCTGCGTGATCTTGCTGTCCATCGGCGGCGCAAAGGACAGCGCGTCCGCCGTCTGCTGTTCCGGCTGTTCGGCTGGGTCTGCGGTATCGGTTTCCTGTTGTGTTTCTTGTTGTGTTTCCTGCTGTTCGGACGCCGGCTGCGGGTCCATTGCCGGAATGCGCTCCAGCGCTTCGGAGGCCGCTACACTGTCATCCGCCTGATATTCCTGCGCCTGCATGGTGTCATCATCGCTCGTTCCGTTTGGGAAAGCAAACAGCAAATACGCCGCCACGGCAATTGCCGCGAGGCACAGCATCAGCGCCAAATAAAAACTCTTATCTTCCGACCACCATTGTGCACCGCCGTTCGTTCGTTTCATTCGCTCATCTCCCTGCTTTCATTTTCCTGTACAGGAAGTATGGGCAGTTTTCCGCGAATTTATACCGAGAATGCGGACACGACATAGAAAAAACAACAAAAAAATTGCGCCGCTCCCGCGCACATTGCAACAGGATATGGAAATTTTTGCATTTTTTCACAACCATGAAAAAATCTATTGCAAGCCAAAAAAAGAGGTGTATAATAGTGTCTGTAGTTTTATAAACTGCAATAAAAAGTTTAGTATTTGTAAAGAAAACAGGAAGGAGGTCTCGCGCCGGAATTTACGCAGTCCCGCTGTGTTCTGCCGTCCGGCCCAGTATGAAAATCGGTTCCAAAATCAAACGAATGCGCATCCAGCAAGAATTGACGCTGGAAGAACTTGCTTCCCGCTGTGAGCTGACCAAAGGCTTTCTCTCGCAGCTGGAGCGAGACCTGACCAGTCCATCTATTGCGACGCTCTCGGATATTCTCGAAGCGCTTGGGTCTTCCCTGTCTGAATTTTTCACCGATTCGCCGGAGGAACAAATCGTGTTCCGACAGGCGGATTTTTTTGAGGACACCCGCGACAGCTGCACCATTCGATGGATCGTTCCCAACACACAAAAAAATCAGATGGAGCCTGTGCTTGTCGAAATTCCGACCGGCGGCAAGTCGTTTTCCTCCGGCCCGCACAACGGGGAGGAATTTGGCTATGTCCTGACCGGCTCCGTCGTTCTTGTCACGGATACCGCGTCATATCCCGTCCGCAAAGGGGAAACCTTTTATTTGGATGGAAAATCGACACATTACATCCGCAACGACAAAAAACAAACCGCACAGGTGCTGTGGGTTTGCACCCCGCCGCTGTTTTAAAAATCCACCCAATAGGAGAACATATGAAAAAGCTCATTGAAATCAAGAATATCGTCAAGGATTTTGACGGTCAGCGCGTGCTCAACGGCATTTCGCTGGACATTCATGAAAACGAATTCGTCACGCTGCTCGGCCCGTCCGGCTGCGGCAAAACCACACTCCTGCGCATCATTGCGGGCTTTCTCGACGCCGATGACGGTCAGGTGCTGTTTGACGGCAAGGATATTTCCGGTCTGCCGCCGTACAAGCGCGAGGTCAACACGGTATTCCAGAAATACGCGCTGTTTCCGCATCTGAACGTGTATGACAACATCGCTTTCGGTCTCAATCTCAAAAAGCAGCCGAAAGACATCATCGAACAGAAGGTCAAGCGCATGCTGCGTCTGGTCGGTCTGAGCGGCTTTGACAAGCGCCGCATCACGCAGATGTCCGGCGGTCAGCAGCAGCGTGTTGCCATCGCCCGCGCGCTGGTCAACGAGCCGAAGGTTCTGCTGCTCGATGAGCCGCTCGGTGCGCTGGATCTCAAACTGCGCAAGGAAATGCAGCGCGAGCTGAAAAACATCCAGCAGGAAGTCGGCATCACGTTTATCTTCGTCACCCACGATCAGGAAGAAGCGCTGACCATGTCCGACACGATTGTTGTCATGAAGGGCGGCAACATCGAACAAATCGGCTCTCCGGTCGACATTTACAACGAGCCGGTCAACCGCTATGTTGCCAACTTCATCGGCGAGAGCAACATCACAGACGGTGTGATGCCGTGCGACAACCGCGTTATTTTTGACGGCCATCCGTTTGACTGCGTGGACGGCGGTTTCGCGCCGAACGAAGAAGTCGATGTGGTCATCCGTCCGGAGGATTTGGATATTGTCGCACCGGAGGACGGCTTGCTGCGCGGCCGTGTCAAGTCGGTGCTGTTCAAGGGCGTACACTATGACACCATTGTAGAAACCCGTCAGGGCACGTCTATCACGGTCAAAATGAACATCACAGAGGAAAAGCCGGTCATCAACGAGGAAGCCGGCGAGCTGATGGACGCAGACAGCTTCTATCTGGACAAAGAGGACGTTGCAGAGCTGACCGAATCCATGATTATCGCCCGCGCCAATGCGCAGGCTTGGAAGAAAGACAGCGAAGAAGGCGTTTCCATTTCCAAGATTTCCTACGACATTAAGCCGGAAAACGGCAGATATCCAGTTACGTTCTCGACGGCATCCGGCACAACCGTCACCGTTGACATGATTGTAGAGGACGCCAACCGTGTCCAGTCGGAAGAATATCAGGAAGAAATTTACGCGGTAAACTTCTCCAAGTCTGTCGACGATATTCGGGAGTCTATGACGCTGGACAACGACCTGATGATTTGGGCGGATGCCTCCGCATGGAGTCTGACTCCGCAGGACGAGGGCGCCCGCATCAAGATTACCGATGTCATCTATGATTTTGATTGGGAAAACATCACGCCGGGTGTATACGACATCACGTTTGCCACCAAGGGCTCTGAGTACAAGGTCGCAACAACCGACCGCACCGAGCCGGGCGATCTGGTCGGTCTGCGCTTTACGCCGGATGATATCCATATCATGAGAAAGGGAGACTGAGCACATGAAACGTTTCCGTTCCATGGCATATCCCTATGTCTTTTGGATTGCCATTTTCATCGTGATTCCGATGCTGCTCATCATCGCGTATGCATTTACGGTTGAAGGCACAGCCTTCTTTCAGGGACAATTCACGCTGGACAATTTCGCACGCTTTTTCCGCGACGCCGTATTCATGCAGGTGCTCCTCCGCTCCATGCGCATTGCGATTTTGACCACGCTTGTCTGTCTGCTGCTCGGTTATCCGTCCGCCTATGCCATTGCCCGCGCAGGTGTCAAGAGCACCACGCTGATTCTCGTCATCACGCTGCCGACTTGGATCAATATGCTCGTGCGCACCTATGCTTGGGTGGGTATTTTGCAGGACAACGGCATTTTGAACAACCTGCTCGGTCTGCTGCACATCGGCCCGTTTCCGTTCATGTACACGGATTTCGCCGTGGTTCTCGGCATGGTTTACAATTTCCTGCCGTTCATGATTTTGGAAATTCACACGTCGCTGTCCAAAATGGACCCGTCTTTCTTGGAAGCGGCGAGCGATCTCGGCGCGAACCGCACGCAGGCATTCCGCCGCGTGACGCTGCCGCTGAGCATTCCGGGCATTATCTCGGGCATCACGCTGGTATTTCTGCCCGCTGTGTCCTCCTTCTTCATTCCAAAGCTGCTGGGCGGCGGACAGTATGTCTTGATTGGTAACGTCATTGAATCGCAGTTCCTGACATCCGGCAACTGGAGCTTTGGTTCTGCCCTTTCGCTCATCATGGTCATTATCATTATGATTTCCATGTATCTGACCCGCAAAATCGACCGCAATGGAGGTGACGAGATTTGAAGCAGAAAAAATCCTTTCACTGGACACGCGTCGTTCTCGCCGCTGTCATCGTGTTCTTTTACATTCCGATTGCATACACCGTTTTGTTTTCGTTCAATGCGTCGCGTTCTCTGACGACCTTTTCCGGTTTTTCGCTGCGCTGGTACGAAAAAATGTTTTCTTCGTCCGTGACGATGGGAGCCATCGGCACGACATTCGCCATTGCCATCTTGGCAACCGTTATCTCCACCTGTATCGGCACGATTACCGTCATCGGTCTGTCCCGATGCAGCAAGCCGCTGCGCAAAGCGGTTCGCACGGCAAATGACCTGCCGATTATGAATCCGGACATTGTCACCGCGATCGGCTTGCTCATGTTCTTTGCCACACTGGAAGTGAGCAAGGGCTTTTTGACGCTGCTGCTGGCGCACATCGCGTTTTGCACGCCGTATGTCATGTTGTCCATCACGCCGCGTCTGCGCACGCTGGACCCGAATTTGGCGGACGCAGCACTGGATTTGGGCGCCAACCCGTGGCAGGCACTGTGGCACGCGATTATTCCGCAGCTGTCTCCGGGTATTTTTGCCGGTGCGCTGATTGCCTTCACGATGTCCTTTGACGACTTCGTAATTTCTTACTTTGTCACCGGCAACGGCGTACAGAACATCTCCATTCTGGTTTACACGATGTCCAAGCGCGTCAATCCGTCCATCAACGCGATTTCCACGCTGGTTATCGTCATCATCACGGTTGTGCTGCTGCTCGTCAATCTGATTCCACGCATTGCAGAGCGCACGCGGAAAAAGCACAAGGAGGAACCTGCATCATGAAGCTGAAAAAACTGTTCGCTGCCTGCTGTGCAGGTGCCGTACTCGCCGGTGCGCTGACCGGCTGCGGCGGTCCGGGCACGGATTTTGACGGCACCAACAAGTCTTCCGGTCATTCCAATACACTCAAGTTGTATCTGCCGGGTGAGTACATCTCGGACTCTGTCATCTCAGATTTCGAGGATGAATACAACTGCCATGTCATTGTAGAAAATTTTGATTCCAACGAAATGATGTACACCAAGGTTAGCTCCGGTGATTCGTATGACGTACTCATTCCGTCCGACTACATGATTGAGCGTCTGATGAAGGAAAAGCGTCTGCAAAAAATTGACCGCAGTGCCATCACGAATTTTGACCAGCTGGATCCCGCCTGTGTCGGCATGGATTTTGACCCGAACAACGACTACTCCATTCCGTATTTCTGGGGTACGGTCGGTCTGGTCTACAACAAAAACAATGTCTCCAAGCAGGATCTCGAAAAAGAGGGCTGGAACATTTTGCTCGACCAAAAATACAACAACCGCATTTATATCTACGACTCTGAGCGCGACTCATTTATGATGGCGTTCAAGGCGCTGGGGTACTCGATGAATACCAACGACGAAAAGGAAATTGACGCAGCATACAAATGGCTGTGCAAGGTCAACAACACCATGCGTCCGGTTTACGTCACCGATGAAATCATCGACAACATGGTAAACGGCGTCAAGGACATCGGTCAGGTGTACAGCGGCGACGCCGCATATATCCTGTCAGAAAATCCGGACATGGGCTATTACTGCCCCAAGCAGGGCACCAATATTTGGAGTGATGCGATGGTCATTCCAAAAAATGCCGCCAATCCGGAGTTGGCGCACAAGTTTATCAACTATATGATTTCCTATGATCCGGCATACACCAATGCGGAGGAGTACGGCTATACCTCACCGAATTTGGAGGTTTCCCGCGATTTGACTGCGGAAGACGGTCTGTTCTGCGGAAACGAGGCATACACGCCGCGCACCGGTTACGACAAGGACGAAATCTTCCACGACAACGAGTTCCTGCGTCAGCGTCTGTCCGAGCTTTGGATTAAGGTCAAAGCCGGCGGAGATGGCTCATAATTCCATCTGATTTTCGAAAAAAACACCGAAATCCATCGCGATTTCGGTGTTTTTTCTTTGCGTGCACGAGAACACTTGTATTTTCCAACATTTCCAAAGTGCAAAAGCAGCTTCTTTCGATAAATGTACAGTTTTTTGCGATTTTTTGCTCAAAAAATGATGCAGAACGATTGACAAGTATGCGTGCAGACGGTATACTAAAAATAACAACAAACTGCATACTGTCTTTCCATACCATATATATAGTAAAACGCCGCTTTTAGCGGCGTTTTGCTTTTTTGTCACTCTTCCAGATGTTCTAAGCCTTGACTCATAATCGTGTGCACATGGTCATCCGCCAGCGAATACACGATGTTCTTTCCCTCTCGGCGGAATCGCACCAGACGGCTCTGCTTGAGCACGCGCAGCTGATGAGAAATCGAGCTCTGCGTCATATTGAGCGCCTGTGCAATGTCTCCGACACTCATGTCGCTCTCGACAAGAACATACAGAATCTTGATGCGCGTGGAATCGCCAAATACTTTGAACAGCTCTGCCAGATCATACAGTTCTTCTTCCGTAGGAACCTGATCGCTCAGGGAAAACACATCGGTTCCCTGCGGCATGTTCTCCAATTCTTCTTTGTCCAGATGCACCGCTCATTCCTCCTCGTCATCATCATCGACCGGATGTGCGTGCACATCGATAACTTTGGCTTTTTTATGTCTCTGTCCTTTTTTCTTTGGCTCCGGCGGATTGTCGCGCTCATAAATCAATCGCGCATGATTCATGCGATACAGCACAAGGAAATCCGAAATGCCGCTGTAAATCAGTGCGGCGCCGATGATACGCAGCGTAAATTTTGCCGTTCCATACGGATGTATCAGAACAATGGCACCGAGCACAACCGTGATGACGCCGACAATGATAACCGACAGAAAGCCCGGATCGCCAAACTTTTTGAGTCCGATACCGTGCCGCAAATTCAAGATGCCATCGAGCAGCAAAATCAAGCCGAAAATGATAGGCAGCACGGCAGTAAATGCTTTGGGCTGTGCGATGACGAAAACACCGACGGCAATGGCCAAAATACCAATAAAAATTTTTGCCATGCGTATGGTTCGGTCTTTCCAGCACATCAGCATGCCAATGACACCGTAAGCGATGAGCAGCGCGCCGATGACATAGCAGACAACTGCCAAAAACTGATCGGGAATAAACAGCATCACAGCGCCGACAGCAATATAGCCAAGCGCTGCCAGCAGCAAATGAAACCGAATGCTGCGGAATGTTTCAAACATATTGTTTCAGCCTCCCTGCGGGGTGGTTCTCCGCATGTATTTCTGTTTTCATTGTACGGTATCCGGCTCGCAATGTCAATGTTTCCGATTTTATCCTGTTTGTGCCGCGTATCCCTCTGTTCACGGTTCTTTTACACGAGAAACTCTTGAAAACTCTCCTGTTTTGGTGTACGATAGCTTAGAAAGCCTTTTGCTTTCATCCACTTGTAAACTATATCTTATAGAAGGTGTTTGATATGACGAAAATCGACATTATTTCCGGTTTCCTGGGCGCCGGCAAGACGACCCTGATTCGCAAACTGCTGGAAGGCCCGCTCAAGGGTCAGAAGGTGGTTCTGATCGAAAACGAGTTCGGTGAAATCGGCATTGACGGCGGTTTCCTGAAGGATTCCGGCATTCAAATCAACGAAATGAACTCCGGCTGCATCTGCTGCACCTTGGTTGGCGACTTTGAAAAGGCACTGGGCGATGTCCTGAGCCAGTACGCACCGGATCGCATCATCATTGAGCCGTCCGGCGTCGGCAAGCTGTCCGACGTTGCTGCCGCTGTACAGCCGGTTCTGCGCGAAGGCGAAGTGGAAATGGGCTGCATGACCACCGTATGCGACGCTTCCAAGTGCCGCATGTATATCAAGAACTTCGGTGAGTTCTATGTCAATCAGCTGGAGAGCGCCGGCACCATTGTGCTGAGCCGCACCCAGAATGTCAGCGACAAGCGTTTGGACGAGGCTCTCAAGCTGATTCGTGAGCACTGCGGGGAGAACACCAGCATCATCACCACGCCGTGGGATGATCTGACCGGTGAGCAGATTTACGATGTTATGTGCGCAGACGGTCACAAGGCTCTGCTCGATGCCGCTGAGCTGTACGAGCACGAGGAGCATCACCACCATCATCATGACGGCGAAACCTGCTCCTGCGGCCATCACCACCATGACCACGACGAGCATGAGGAGCATGAACACCATCATCACGACGGCGAAACCTGCTCCTGCGGCCATCATCACCATGACCACGACGAGCATGAACACCATCATGAGCATCATCATCACGACGGCGAAACCTGCTCCTGCGGCCATCACCATCACGACCATGACGAGCACGAGCACCATCATGAACATCATTATGATGAGAACGGCGTGTGCTCCTGCGGTCATCATCATCACGGCCACGATGCCGACGAAGTATTCACAAGCTGGGGCATCGAGACAGCACGCAAGTTCACCGAGGACGATCTGCGTGCCCGCCTGAATCAGTTGGACGATCAGGAGCTGTATGGTATTGTTTTGCGTGCAAAGGGCATCGTTCCGGAGCAGGACGGCACTTGGCTGCACTTTGATATGGTTCCGGGTGAAATCGAGCTGCGCCACGGCGCTGCCGATTACACCGGCCGTCTGTGTGTCATCGGCTCCGGCATCAAGGAAGATGCACTGGCTGCACTGTTCGCGTAAGGAGGACTGTCTGTGGAAATTCCTGTATATTTTTTCACCGGTTTTCTGGACAGCGGCAAGACGACGTTTATCGAATCTATCCTGCGTGATCCGAACTTTTCCGAGGGCGAAAAGACCCTGATGATTGTGTGTGAGGACGGCGAAACCGAATTTGATTACGGTCTGCTCATGGAATCCAACTGCATCGTCAAGGCCATTGAAGATCAGGAAGATTTTAACCGCATGTTCTTGGAAGAATGCAGCCGGAAATATAAGCCGGAACGTGTCATTGTAGAATGGAACGGCATGTGGAAGCTGACTGACCTTGCACCGGACACCTTCCCGAAGGGATGGATGGTGTATCAGACGGTAACCACTGTAGATGCACGCACGTTTGACAACTACTTCCAGAATATGGGCGGCTTTATGTTCCCGATGCTGCAGGCGACCGATATGATTGTCTTTAATCGCTGCGATGCCGGCACCAAGGACATCATCAAAAACCGCCGCGTCCGCATGATTAACCGCCGCGCAGATATTTTTATGGACTATCCGGACGGCAGAAGCGAAGTCTATCAGGAATCCTTGGAAGCCAATCTGGATCTTTCGAAGGATATCGTAGATATTTCCGATGCCGATTACGCGATGTGGTATTTCGATGCGATGGAGCATCCGGAAAAATATGCCGGTCATACGGTTCGTTTCTTGTGCCAGACCTATCGTCCAAACGGCATGGGCAAAAATAATTTTGCCGCCGGTCGGTTTGTCATGACCTGCTGCGCAGAGGACATCTCATTTGCAGCTGTCGTATGCAAGCATCCTTCCGCTGCCAAGCTCAAGGACCGCGATTGGTACACTATCACCGCAGAGGTCAAGCACGAATTTTTCCCGGAATATCAGGGCATGGGACCTGTACTTTATGTCAAGTCTCTGGAGCCTGCGAAAAAGCCGGACGACGACATTTGCTATGTAAAATAATCGAAGATTTTTTTATCCTCCCGATTCTTTTCGAATCGGGAGGTTTTTTTGTCTAATTTTTTATCGAAAATTTCCAGTATTATACCATGTAATATTCAGATAATCAAGGTTGATTTTATCCGTTTTATGTCTTATTATGGAATTGTAAAGAAAAGAATATCAGAGATTCTTCGGTATTTCCCAACGTTTTTACAAATTTCTACATTTTCTTCTATAATCCGAATATTTGTGCCAAATTGCGAGGTAACGCCATATGTGCTCACTGCAAAACCTATCTGAAGAGTATCTCTGCGACGCGCTCCGACTGGAACAGCGCATCGCCCTGCTTGAATCACAGGCTTCACGCACCATCTCTTTGGAGGTGCGCCGGAAGCTCCGACGCCGCATCAACGCACTATACACCATGGCGTGCGAGAGCCGCCAAACCGCTTTTCTCTTAGAACATTACTATGACAAGCCAAAGGAGGCTGTATTTTATGTCCCATGTTCGACGCAATCTCACCACTCTGAAAAACGCTTCAGCCGCCACGGATATGGTGCTGCGTCGCCAGCTCTTATCATGCATGGCCGAAACGCTGACAAGACACCAGTATCAGGTCTGCGTACTGAACTTACTCGAGGGTATGACGCAAAAAGAAATCGCTGAAATTTTTGGCATTTCTCCGTCCGCTGTCTCCCGCTCTATTTCCTCCGGTCAGCGCCGTTTGCGCAAGGCGTTAGGTTATCATTTCGAACAGGCCGATCCGATGGAGGACTTTTGGGAGGAGCAGCCGTATTTATAATATCTGCTGATTCCATCCGGCTGACATACCATACACATCCCTATTCTTTCCAATTCCACTCTTTTCTCCTATACCTTCCTGCATTCAGTCGGATGAATCATATATAAAAGCGGACGTTCCAACCACTCAGAACGTCCGCTTCCTGTTTTTTCAAAGTAATTCTTAGCCAAATTGTTCTTTTCTTTGTCTGCCCTCTTTGAGCAGCTGAAACAGCGTATCTGCATCCTCTCCGGCAATCGCATCGCGGTACTCCGTCAAATGATGAATGATTTCGTCAATCTCCGGCACAAGCGCCTGTTTATTCTCAATAAATAATTCTGTCCACATGGTTTCATTGAGATACGCAACGCGCGTCAAATCGCGGTAGCTGCCGCCGGAATAGCCTTTGTGCTCCAGCTCAGACGGACTTTTGATATACGCACTGGACACGACATGACACAGCTGAGATGTATACGCAATCATGCGGTCATGATGCTCCGGGGTAGTAATCACAAGCTGACCAAAGCCAATCTGAGAGAACATCGCTTTGACCTGCTTGACGATCTCCGGCGTAGAAGCCTCTGTCGGCACAAGCAGCATGCTCGCGCCTTTATACAAATCCGCGTCGGATGCTTTATATCCTGACACCTCTCGTCCTGCCATGGGATGTCCGCCGACAAAATACAGCCCGTGAGCCTGGCACAGCGGCGTCAAACGCTCTACCAGATAACTTTTAATACCGCAGTCATCCGTGATGATACAGCCCGGTTTAAACGCCTCAATATGTTTCTCTACAAAATCGCAGGAAACCTTCGGATACATGGACAACAGAACAATATCAACATCCTTCAAGTCCTCCGGCGTGCCGATGGCATCAATCGCACCATCCGCCAATGCCTTTTCCGCTGTGCTTCGCGTGCGGTTGAATCCAATGACAGTATAATCCGTATATTTCTTAAAGGCACGGGCAAAGGAACCGCCAATCAGTCCCAAGCCGACGATTGCAATTTTTTTCTTCATATGCAGAACCCTTCTTTATCTTTTGAGTACCGTTCTATTGTAGCAAGGGAAAAACGGGAAGTCAATACTTTTGTTGTTTAAAGCGCAAAATTGTTGAAGCAGACTAAAAGCGAGATGGTAGTTGCCATCTCGCTTGAAAAGAAGCCGTTCCATAGTATCATCCCAAATCCCCCAGACAGGCTATCTTTAGCCCTATAGTATCAAACTTAGCCCTACTTGTCAATACTTTCTTTCTACAATGATTACAAGGGAGTGTGATACTATGGATTTAAATTCTGCAATCAAAAACCGAATTTTACAGCTTTTGCACGAGCATGACATGTCGATTTACAAACTTTCTATGGTGTGTGCCATGCCGCCATCCAGCATCAAAAATATTCTATACGGAAAAAGCCAAAGTCCCAAAATTATCACGATCAAGCTAATCTGCGATGGTCTCGGCATGACGCTCGCAGAATTTTTCGATACAAAAGAATTTAATACGCTGGATGTAGAAATAAAATAGAGAGATGATACTGCATCATCTCTCCGAAACGAAAAAAGACCAGAACCCTTTCGGATTCCGGTCTTGCTTTGTGTAGGCATCGTCCTATCTTCCCGGGCCGTCACCAGCCAAGTATTGTCAGCGTAAATGAGCTTAACTACCGTGTTCGGAATGGGAACGGGTGTACCCTCATCACAATTAACACCTACTGTGTTTTCCTCTCAGAAAACTTTTGTTATTATAACACCTTTGCGGTATTATGTCAAGAAAAAAATTGGTGACCCGTGGGAGAATCGAACTCCCGTTTACGGCGTGAGAGGCCGTCGTCTTAGCCGCTTGACCAACGGGCCATTTCCACACACCGTTTAACCGGTGTCCAGAAAAAAGTGGTACACCATCGGGGATTCGAACCCAGGACCCACTGATTAAGAGTCAGTTGCTCTACCAACTGAGCTAATGGTGCATTTCGCAATTTTTTCCTTGTGGGTGTTTTTTCTGCACCCTCAAAACTGAACAACGATGAACTCGACAGAAGCATTTTTCCGAGTTTACCCAAATCAAATTTAGGTCAAGCCCTCGACCTATTAGTATCA
>OQVT01000011.1_pt1 | contig 50932 bp, 38 predicted proteins | sample 1691561 | NCBI WGS metagenome assembly OQVT01 (sample SAMN03418260, study PRJEB22391) | human gut metagenome | biome: human-gut; feature: organic feature; material: feces | host: Homo sapiens | place: Tanzania | collected 2013-01 | reverse complement strand
TCATGTGCTTGTCAAGAATAGATAAGATAAGAATAGGCAATTCTTTTCTAACTACATCAAGCACAATATACTGGAACTCAGGAAGTATTTGAGGGAGAAGGTCTAGTAATCCACCCTTTACAAAATGATTGATGACATCGGCATCCAGTACTATCTTAGTCTTCTTCTCTGCCATCAGATATCATATTTAGTAGTTCATAATAGTGACCTTCAGATATCTTTCCGGATTCGAATAAGATTCGAGCTTTTTCGCCAAAGTCCCCTATTACAAGATTCTCATTGCCGGGCTCATATAATGAAAGATCATACCCATAAGCTCTGGCAGAATCTTTAACAGAAATTGAACGAATCTCTTCAATCAATTTTTCCGAGATCAGCCCTAAATCTTTAAGACGAAGAAGAAGATTCAGTCTTGACACTCCAAAAAATTGTTCTATTCGTAAGATTGTTGCGAGTTTAACCGTGCGACCTATAATCTCTTCAGGACTGAACATGGACAAGACCCCTCCCCTTGGTAGCAATAGTGCGGAGGCGAACATATTAGCATTTTTCTCTTCTCCTGTAGCTTTTCCATCGCACATATGGGGCATGGGATTGTCGTCATAAAACAAGTGATAAAATTCATGGGCAATTGTGAAATGCTGACGCCCTCGAGTGGTTGCGCTGTTTACTAGAATAAACATTTTCCCACTCTTTGACTTACAACTGATACCGTATGAGTTTTCAGATAATGGACGATACATCGTAGTTACGCCAAGCTTACGCATCAATGTTTTAACATTGATGGGCTCGTTTAGATTAATACCGACCTGGGTTCTGAACTTATCTGCTAGGGCTTCCGCCTCATTTATGCTTAATTTTTTCATTTTTCCAACATTAGATCCATCATCAGAGAGTTCTTTACGACTCGCTTGAAAGCGGCAATCTGCTCCATGTCTCCTGATGATAAATTATCTACTCTGAATGCTGTAGCAAGCATATTCTTGACAACATCCTCATTTTCTTCGTACATCATATATGCGTCGCAGCCAAATAAATCTGCGAGCTTCTCCATATAGAGAAGAGGTAGTTCCCTATCTCCGGTCTCATAATTTGAGTAAGCAGAACGCCCTATGCCAAGAAATGACGCAACGTTCTCCTGGGTATAACCGCTGGCTTCTCGCATACTCTTAATATTTCTGGCAATAACGAGTCTTTCTTCCATGATTGAGTGTTAATTGTGTGACTTGAACTGAAAAAAGTTGACACTATACGAGGACAAAAAAGTATAGTTAAAATGGAAACAAGGTACAAGACAAAGAGGGAGAGTTTCTACAACGGAGAGACTCACAATTGGGAGACAAGATGGATTGAAGTTCCGTACTATCGCTACAGCGACGAGGAGAAGATACGCATCGTCTCCGAACATGTGCAAGGTAAGTCGGCACAGAAAATCATCGAGGAGTACCATTTGAGCAGCAAACAGGTTCTGTTCAATTGGATGAACAAGTTTCTTCACGAGGAATCGTTACCTTTGCCAAAAGATGAAAACAAAGACAATATGGCAAAGAAGAGCATTGAGGAGCGCTTGAAAGAGTTGGAGGCGGAGAACCACCGTCTGGAGAAGGCTCTGGAGCTGGAGAAGCTCCGCGCGAAGGCGTATGACACGATGATCAACGTGGCGGAGGAGACGTTCAACATCCCGATAAGAAAAAAATCTGGCACCAAACAGTAGGTCTGCTACGCGAAGAGTGCATGGGCTTCGGCCTTGGCACTCTCTGCGGACTGTTTGGTTACAGCAGGCAATCGTATTACAAGCGAAGCGGCAACGAGTTCGCTGAGGACGCCGTGGAACCGCTGATAGTGGAGAAGGCGCGTTCCTACCGCAAGGACAACCCGGGGCTCGGGTGCTCGAAACTGTATCTGATAATCAAGCGGATGTTCGAGGATACGGGGTGCATGCCTGGAAGGGACGCGTTCATAGAGATCCTGCGGAAGAACGGCCTGATGGTGCACATCCGCCGCAGGCGCCACTACAAGACGACGGACTCCAACCACCACTACAGGAAGTACCCGAACCTCATCGCGGATCTTGTCCCGTCGCGTCCCAATGAGGTGTGGGTGTCAGACATCACATATGTGGAGACGGAAGAGGGCGTGTGCTATCTGTCACTGATAACCGACGCTTACTCGCACAAGATTGTTGGCTGGGCTGTCGGCCCCACACTGGAGACGACATATCCGCTTCAGGCACTGCGTATGGCGCTTTCGGACATAGACGACATGACCGCCAGACGTCTCATCCATCATTCCGACAGAGGCTGCCAGTACTGCAGCGATGCCTATGTGTCGGAACTGAAGATCCACGGTGTCAGCATAAGCATGACCCAAAGTGGCGACCCTCTCGAGAACGCCGTGGCGGAACGCGCCAACGGCATACTGAAGACGGAGTGGCTGTACAAGATGACTATCGCCACACGCGAGGAATGCCGTTCCGAGCTTGAGCGCATCATCGGCTTCTACAACACCGAGAGACCGCATATGAGCATCGGGATGCAGACGCCGGAGGTGGCGCACACGCAGTCCGGGATTCAACGGAGATGCTGGAAAAATGGGTGGGCCGTGACGTAGAATAGAAAAAAGTGCCTATCTTTGGTGCGAGGCCGGTGGCGGCTAGCCGCCACCGGCCCGAGGGGAAAGCCCTCAGCAAAGGTGGCACTGTAAACTGAATCAGTGAATCTGTAAAGAGAAACAGTTGAATCGAAGATCAGGTGTAAACCAGTTCAGAGATACTGTAAAGTAAAGCAGTTAAACAACCTCTAAAGTGTCAACCATTCTCAGGGAAGGTCAGTGCTTTGTTTGTATTTGTAATGCTCTGTTATGTTCGATTCATGTACTGTGGCAAAAATAGAAAATAAATTTAAATAATGCAAGTTTTGCCACATAATTATGACCTTACAGAATCGCTGTTTTGATTTACAGTGTGAAGATAGGACCACTAAAAAACCAAACAAAGTGAAAAAATCATTATATTTGTTTTTGGCTTGAAAAATTTTGTGAAAATGAAAAAGATACTAACGATTTTCGCCTTGGGCTTGTTGTCATTGAGCCTTTCGGCACAGGAAAGCGCACGCTGGCTTAGAAAAAGCGACATCAGCGCAGACGGCAGCACCATCGCTTTCAGTTATCAGGGAGACATCTTCACCGTCCCGGTAAGCGGAGGACTGGCCAAGCAGATCACCTCGAACCAGGCATACGACAGCGATCCGCTATGGACCGCCGACGGTAAAAGCATAGTTTTCAGTTCTTTCCGTGAAGGCACGAAAGACATTTGGATAATTCCTGCAGAGGGAGGAAAGGCAAGACGCCTCACTACCTTCCCCGGCGCAGAAACTCCCCTTTTCGTATCGAAAGACGGCGTGGTCTATTTCTCGGCGAACATTCAGCCGGATGTAAACTACGACAAGTTCCCGGGAGAGCCTCAGGTGTATACCGTTAACATAAAGGACGGAAAGTCTTCGCTCTACACTTCCATTCCGATGATGAACATCTCTGCGAACTCTAACGGAATCGTGCTTTACGAAGACTACAAGGGTTACGAAGACCCTTTACGTAAGCACCACACTTCTTCCGTTACCAGAGACATCTGGAAGTACCTTCCTAAAAAGGGACAGTACCAGAAACTTAGCCGATTCGCGGGCGAAAACCGTAATCCGGTATTCACCTCTAACGGACTTGACTACTATTTCTTGAGCGAGCAAAGCGGTAACTTCAATGTATGGAAGTCGAACATCAACGCCCCTGAGACGGCTACCCAGATTACCCAGCTTCCTACACATCCTGTAAGAAACCTCTCCATCGCCGCGGACAACACCCTGTTGTTCTCTTATAACGGAGACTTGTACACATTGGCCCCGGACGCAGAGAAGCCGGCCAAGGTTGACATAAATGTAATCGCCGACACTAACGATAAGGAACACATCTACAGAAACATAAACACGGGAGCGACAGGATTGGCCGTAAGCCCTAATGGTAAGGAAATCGCCATCGTGGCACACGGCGACGTGTTCGTAGTGGCTCCTGAGCAGAAAGTCACGAAGAGAATCACCAATACTCCTAGCCAGGAGAGAGGCGTTTCGTTCTCGAAGGACGGTCGCACGCTCTACTATGCAGCGGAAAGGAATGGCTGCTGGGGTATCTGGAAGGCCGAATTGGCAAGAAAAGAAGACAAGTACTTCGCATTCTCCTATGACATTAAGGAGAGTCTGTTCTCGACAGCGGGCCAAACCTGCTTCCAGCCGGCAGTATCTCCGGACGGCAAGTGGGTGGCATTCCTCAGGAACCGCACCGAGCTCGTCATAAAGGGCACGGAAAGAGGTGAGGAGAAATCGCTTCTCAAGGGTGCGAACTACTCTTACCAGGACGGAGACCAGTCTTTCGAGTGGTGTCCTGATAGCCAGCACATCCTCATAAACTACGGTGCGAACGGCGGATGGAATAACACGGACATTGCCGTAATCAACATTAAGAACGGTCAGGTGACCAACCTCACTGAAAGCGGATATAACGACGGCAATTTCCACTGGGCACTTGGCGGGAAGGCTATGCTTTGGGAATCGGACAAGAACGGATATCGCAGCCACGGAAGTTGGGGCGCACACGAGGACATCTACGCTATGTTCTTCGATACCAAGGCATTCTACGACTTTACCAGAACTTCTGAGGAAGATAGCATAAACGCCCTTCTGAAATCGAAGAGCGAAGAGAAGTCAGAAAAGAAAGACTCCATAAAGACAGAGAAGAAAGGACTCAAGCTCCAGCTCAAAGGTCGCGAGAACCGTATAGTAAGACTTACTCCTATTTCAGGAGCTATGGGCGACTTCTTCCTCACCGAGGACGGAAAGACTCTCTATTTCTTTAGAGTTCAGGAGCAAAGCATAGACCTGTGCAGTATGGACTGTAAGGAGGGCGACATAAAGATTCTTCGCAAGGGGTTCAACGGAAGTTTCGTTCCGGGAGCCGACCGCAAGACGGTCTACATCCTGGGAGGACGTGGCATAAATAAGATGAACGCAGCCACGGGGAAGATAGAAGCCATCTCATTTGCAAGCGATTATGACTATCAGCCTGCTAAGGAAAGAGAGTACATCTTCGACCATATGTGCAAGCAGGTAGAAGAAAAATTCTACGACAAGAACATCCACGGAATAGACTGGAAGGGCTTCTGCAAGAACTACAGGGAATTCCTTCCTTATATAAACAACAACTACGATTTCCAAGAGTTGCTCAGCGAGCTGCTCGGAGAATTGAATGCTTCGCACACAGGAGCTAGATATCGTAACATTTCACGCGTGAACGCCGGCAGGTTAGGTGTAATCTACGACCTCAACTACAGAGGTAAGGGACTTAAGATAGCCGAGGTTCTCCCTGGAAGCGAACTCAGCATGGTAGACCCTGAGATAGGTGCAGGAGACATCATACTCGCCATCGACGGAGAGGAAATCTCCGAAGGCACCCAGTGGTACGACGCACTTCGCTACAAGGCTGGCAAGCGAGTATTCCTCAAGATAAAGAAATCGAAGAAAGAGACTGTGGAGCTCTTCGTAAAGGCTACATTCACCGACTACACCCTCCTCTACAAGAGATGGGTACTCCAGAGAGAAGAGATGACGCAGAAACTCTCAGGCGGACGCATAGGCTACGTTCACGTGGAAGGCATGGATTCCAAGAGCTACCGCGAAGTGTACTCAAAGCTTCTGGGCAAATATAGAACTTGCGAGGCTGTCATAGTGGATACCCGTCATAACGGCGGCGGTTGGCTTCACGACGACTTGGCCACACTTCTTAACGGCAAGGCATACATCGAGTTCCGCCCTCGCGGAGAATACATAGGAACGGAGCCTTTCAGCAAATGGAACAAGCCGAGCTGCGTCCTCATAGGAGAAGACAACTACTCGGATGCAAGCGGATTTCCTTATGTATACAAGACTCTGGGAATAGGCAAGCTCGTGGGTGCTCCGGTACCTGGAACGATGACTGCCGTATGGTGGGAGAACCAGATAGACCCGAGCATAGTATTCGGCATCCCTCAGGTAACCTGCTGGGGATTGAACGAGAACAGAGCTCTCGAAAACTATCAGATAGAGCCGGACATTCTGGTTTACAACACTCCCGAAAGTCTTCTCAAGGGCGAAGACCTCCAGCTCCAAGCTGCAGTTAATGAATTACTTAAAGAATTAGATGCTAACAAGAAAAAGTAAACTCGTTATAATACCTACCTATAACGAAAAGGAAAACATCGAAGCCATCTCCAGAGCAGTCTTTGCTCTGGAAGGTGGTTTTAACATACTGGTAATAGACGACGGCTCTCCGGACGGAACGGCCGACATAGTAAAGGGGCTTATGGAAGAATTTCCGGAAAGGCTCTTTATGATTCAGCGCGAAGGCAAGCTTGGCCTGGGAACTGCCTACATTACCGGATTCAAATGGGGACTGGAGAAAGGCTACGACTACATCTTCGAGATGGATGCCGACTTCTCGCATAACCCCGACGACCTTCCGCGACTGCTTGACGCCTGCGAAGACGGCGGAGCCGACCTCTCGATAGGTTCGAGATACGCCGACGGTGTCAGCGTGGTGAATTGGCCGATAGGCAGAATCCTGATGTCCTATGGCGCATCTCGCTATGTCAGGACTGTGCTCAGGACCCACATTACGGATAACACCGCAGGATTTATGTGCTATTCCAGAAGGGTTTTGGAAGCCATCGACCTCGACAATGTAAAGATGAAGGGCTACGGATTCCAGATCGAGATGAAATACACTGCTGTAAAGAAAGGATTCAAGGCCGTGGAAGTTCCCGTCATCTTCGTAAACAGAAAGGCCGGCACGTCGAAAATGTCAGGCTCCATCTTCGGAGAGGCTTTTTGGGGCGTATTGGCCCTCAGATTTAGAAAATTTTAATGAAACCACTGTACATTAAGGCTATAGCCGACAAATTGTCACTCAACAAGTGGCAAATAGAGAATTGTGTACTGCTTCTCGAAGACGGAAACACCATCCCCTTCATAATCAGGTACAGAAAGGAACAGACAGGCGGAATGGACGACAGTCAAGTCGCCGAGGTGAAGCATTGGGCTGACACCTTTGACGATATGGAAAAACGCAAGTCCACCATAATCCAGACCATAGAGAAAGCGGGAAAACTCACGGAGCAGTTGAAAAAGCGAATCGAGAACTCGATAGACTCCACCGAGCTGGAAGACCTTTACCTTCCATTCAAGCCGAAGAGAAGAACCCGCGCGACAGTGGCGAAGGAACTGGGGCTGGAAGGATTGGCAGACATCATCTGGGAGCTCAAGACCACGGATCCGAAGTCCAGCGCCCGTCCATTCGTTAACGAAAACGTGCCGTCGACCGACGAAGCGCTCAGTGGCGCACGAGACATCATAGCGGAAAGGCTAAGCGAAGAAGTTCCTATCAGAGAAAAACTTAGAAGCACATACAGGAGAAGTCCCCTAACGGTTCAGGTGGCCAGAGGTGCGAAAGGCAAGCCGGAACTTGAAAAGTATAGAAGTTACATCGACTTTTCCCGTCCGCTCGACAAGGTTAGCCCACATAATCTTCTCGCCATCCTGCGTGCAGAAAACGAAGGGCTTTTCAGCATAGGGCTCACTCCGCGCGAAGGCACGCAAGACGATGTCTACTACCAGTTCTGCAGAGACCACGGAAAACCTCAAAGCGCGGCTCTCTCACAAGAGATAAAACTCGCTGCAGAAGACAGTTACCAGAGACTTCTCGACCCGTCGATAAGTAACGAAATCATAAAGGAGGCCAAGCAAAAGGCCGACATAGAAAGCATCCGAGTGTTTGGAGACAACCTCAGGCAGCTCCTGCTGGAATCCCCTGTCGGCGAAAAGCGCACACTTGCCATAGACCCGGGATTCAGGAACGGATGCAAATTGGCCGTTCTCGACGAACACGGCGCACTTCTCGCGCACGAAATCATATTCCCGCACCCACCACAGAACGAAAGAATCAAGTCTCTTCAGCGTCTTGAAGCCCTACTTAACGACTTCGACATAGAGGCGATAGCCGTAGGAAACGGCACTGCTAGCCGTGAGACCATGGATTTCCTGAATAGAATCGATATGCCGCAGAATTGCAAAGTGTGGAGCGTCAGCGAAGACGGCGCCAGCATCTACAGCGCATCGGAGGTGGCTCGAAAGGAGATGCCGGACGAAGACGTGACGGTCAGGGGCGCAGTGAGCATAGGACGAAGGCTTATGGACCCGCTCGCCGAATTGGTCAAGATCGACCCTAAGAACTTGGGAATTGGCCAATACCAGCACGACGTGGACCAGACCCTGCTTCGCGAGAAGTTGGACAACACCATCGAAGCGTGCGTGAACTCAGTGGGCGTAAACCTGAACACCGCATCGCCGTATCTGCTCGCCTATGTGGCCGGAATCGGAAAGACATTGGCCGAATCGATAGTGAATTACCGAAGCGAAAACGGTGCGTTCAAAAGCCGCGAAGCACTGAAGAAGGTGCCGAAGCTCGGTGAGAAGACCTTCAGGCAGTGTGCCGGATTCCTGCGCATCCGAGAGGCCGAAAACCCTCTGGACGGCAGTGCAGTGCATCCTGAGTCCTACCATATCGTGAACAAGATGGCTCGCGATCTGGGCGTGGAAGTGAAGGAGCTCGTGGGAAATGACTCGCTCTGCAAGCGCATATCCCCGGATAGATACGTCACCCCTGAGAAGGGACTTCCTACCATAAACGACATCATAAAGGAATTGGCCAAGCCGGGCCTCGACCCGCGCAGCGAAGCATCTTCGTTCAGCTTTGCCGAAGACATACGCGACATCTCGGACCTTAAGACAGGTATGGAACTGCCGGGAATCGTCACGAACATAACTAATTTCGGTGCATTCGTAGATTTGGGCATCCACGAAAACGGACTTATACACATCTCGAAGATGAAAGGCAAAAGACTCGCCCTGCACCAGAAGGTAAAGGTGAGGGTGGAAAGCGTGGAGCTCGACCGTAAAAGGATAGGACTGGGCTTAGTCTCCTAAGGAGATGCTCTTCAGGGACTCCCTGTAAGCAGATAAAATTCGGGACTTGGATATGAATCCTAAGTAATGATGTTGCTCATCGATTACAGGAAGACGCCAAGCTCCCGTTTTTTCGAATTTGTCCAGTACCGAAGAAGCCTTTTCGTCTATGGTAACATAAGCGGCAGGCTGCTTCATAAGATTGTATACGTGGATGTTGGAATAATTGGCCGTGTCGAACATTTTCTTTCGAATGTCGTCCATCTCCACCAATCCCTGGAACACGCCGTCGCTTCCTACTACAGGGAAGACGGCAGCGGTACTCTCGGAAACCTCCGGCATAATGTCCTTAAGCGTCGCATCCAGGCTTATGCGAGGGTATTTGTCTCGCACGAGGTCGGCCGTGCTAAGAAGCGTAAGGACGGCTTGGTCCGAATCGTGGGTAAGGAGTTCTCCGGTCTGCGCAAGTCGCTTGGTATAAATCGAATAGCGCTCCCAAATTCTAGTCACGCAGAAAGACACGGTGCACGCGGCGATTAGCGGCAGGAACAGGTCGTAACCTCCCGTCATCTCCGCGATAAGGAAGATGGAGGTCATAGGCGCCTGCATAACTCCGGCCATAAGCGCCGCCATTCCTACAAGCACGAAATTCTGCTCCGGAAGAAGCCAGAAAGCCTCGCCTAAGACATTATTCAGCACTCTCGCGATGACAAAACCGGCTATGGCACCCACGAAAAGCGTAGGACCGAATGTTCCACCGACTCCACCACCGGCATTTGTAAGGGTCATAGAAAGGACCTTGAAGAACATAATGGCTGCGAAAGCCACCACAATTCCCCACTTCGAATTCATAAGGAAATTAAGAGGAGAACCCTTCATCTCACCGCCTATACCGTTAAGCAGCGCCGTAATGTCGCCATAACCCTCACCGTACAAAGGCGGAAACAGAAACACCAGCACGCCCACGCCCAGTGAGCAAATCAGCCACTTGGACATAGGAGAGCGCATCTTCGCGAAATGGTCCTCGAGCTTTAGCGTAGTATGCGTAAAATAAAGCGAGAGTAATCCGCAAGCCACGCCCAAAACCAGATAGAAAGGTATGTTCTTAAGCACGAAAGGCTCTAATGTACAGTGGAATGCGGTGTCCATACCAGTAAAAAGGTAAGAGACCACAGTCGCCGACACGGTCGACACCAGAAGCGGCATCATACTCGCCAGCGAGATATTGAAAAGCAGAATCTCCATAGTGAAGAGGAGACCTGCCAATGGAGCCTTGAATATGCCTGCTACCGCACCCGCAGCGCCGCAACCCACCAGAATGGTCATATTACGATAGGACAGACGCCCTAGGCGGCCGAAGTTCGAGCCAATCGCCGCGCCTGTGTACACGATAGGAGCCTCGGCACCCACTGAGCCACCGAAACCTATGGTGAGCACGGACGTCACGAGCGAAGACCACATATTATGCGGCTTGATCCGGGACTCGTTCTTCGAGATGGATTTGAGCACCTTCGTTACCCCGTGACTTATGTTGTCTTTTACTATAAACCTTACTATCAAGTATGAAAGCAACATACCTATGGCAGGAAGCACTATCATCCAGAGCGACGACTTCTGAATGAGCGGGGTAAGCAGTCCCTGAATGAGGTGAATTCCCCCCTTCAATAGGACGGCTACAAAACCGACGCAGAGCCCCACGAGGAGGCTCAGCATCATTAATCTGTTATTTTCCTTTAGTTTATACATCTGAATCGGCCGGGTCATCATCTCCGTTAGAGTACTGGGAGATATTATCGTCCGGAAGGCTTTCTCCGCCGTCCGACTCTGCAGGAGCGCCTGTTATAGCCTCTGCTGAAGAATCATCTTCTCCGTCGAGCCAATTCTGCAAATCTTCTGTATCGTCGATATCTACCTTTATCTTAACCAGGTAAATACCATCTGGAATTTCTATAGTAACTGCGTAAAATGAAGTTCCGTCAGGCTTCGGATATTTCACCAAATCCACCAGATAATCATTAAATCCGCGAGGATACTTTTCCGCGAATGCCTCAGCCAATTCGTGAGACATATTTTCGTAGCTTACCACGTGCCGTTTCTTTCCGTCTGTTGCCATAAATCAAGGTTTAAATTCGACTACAATTATAAGGCATTATTCGTAAAAGAAAAAATATTTTGACACTTTTTATCAACAAGTTTACACTAAGTTACAGTGCGACACTGATACCCAGATTGAAAGTTGCGTTAAGCGGCCTCTCCTTATATAGAATTTCGAGCGAAGAACGGTCATTGAAGAAGTAGGCCAATCCGCACTCCCCGAACAGCCACAGACTATCGTAAATCCTGTACTCCGCACCAAACGCAGCGCCTGCGGATAGCTGGAAAGGATGCTCTCCAAGCGAGATGACCTCCTTAAGACGATTCTCTCCGGAAAGGAAATAATCATCTGTACGATTGGCCTTTATGCATTTGTCGAGAGTAAGTCCCGCACTCGCATATACATCCAGTCGCGTGCTCGAATAGAAATCGTACTTCAAATTAATCGGCACTCCGACATACTCCACCCTCTGCTCGCCGCTCTTATAATTCTGCTGCGTACCTTCCTTATATTCAGAAAGTAACAGCGTATGCGAAAGTCCGCTCACCACCGAAAGCCTATCCGTAATCGCATACGAGACGCCTAATGTGAACCTCACCGGCACCTTATGCCGCAGTTCGCTCTCGATATCCTTCCCCTGATTCACCACGGCCAATCCCAGCTTCGGACTATCTTCCCAGGACACGGCATCCAAGCCCACACCGAAAAGCGGACCACCTCCGATTAGGGCCGTCTGCGAAAAGGAAGCTGCTCCCGATGCGGCCAATCCCACCGACACCCTATTCTGCGGAGTCTTTTTCGCTACCATCGGCTCCTGCGAAAACTCCTCCCACGGGAGCGATTCCGGTTCCTGCACAGTGTCAGTTTCCTGCACTGTTTCAGGCTCTTGCACTGTTTCCGGCTCTTGCACAATTTCAGGCTCCCGCACTGCTGTAGTTTCGCGGAGCGCCTCCGTTTTCTGCGAGACCGCAGATTTTTCCGGCCGCTGAGCTTCCTTAGGCTGCGAAACCGCTACCGGCTCCACAATTTCCTGCGACCGCACAATCTGCTCCGAAGGGTCAGGGCGCACATCATTCAGGGCCACCACCGGCTCGGCCTTCTCCACTGAAATCACCTCCTGCGGACTAATTGGCCTGAAAAAGAGAAATGCTGACACTCCGGCCACTGCCAATGCTCCCGCCGCAGCAGCCCAGCCCCACCACGAGCGGGTAGGAGCAACTTTCGAAGCCGGGAGTCCCCCTTCTATGGATTCCCACAGACCCTTGGGAGAGTCTGATTCGAATTCCTGCATCTCAGCCTTTATGTCATCTATCCATCTTTCTTTCATAATCCGTGATTTTTTTCGCGAGAAGGGCCTTAGACTTATACACTTGCGAGGCCACAGTACCCTCCTTTATCTTAAGGAGCCTGGAAATCTCCCTGTAACTCTTTTCCTCTATTACGAAAAGGTTGAAAACTGTCCTGTATCCATCGGGAAGGCTTCTAATCATTTCGAACAAAACCTCTTGCGGGATTCTTTCCACCACATCGTCAGAAGGCTGCCGATAATCCGCAGTCAATTCTTCGAATCGGGTCTTTCCGCTATCTCTTAAATACTTAAGGGTGTCGTTAAGTACGATTTTACTCATCCAAGCGCGAAGCGAGCCCTCTCCTTTATACGAGAACTTCCATAAAGACGAGTAGATTTTTAGGAAAGATTCTTGAAGAATATCCTTAACCACCTCATCGTCAGTGATATATCGAGAGCAAATCGCGGTAAGATATCGAACATTCAAGCGATACAGCCGCTCGAAAGCGGCGGCATCGCCTTTTTTAACCAATTCTACCTGATGTTGCTCATCGGATTGAGGGGCAATTCGTTTCATCAAGAATAAATCTTACCGAAATCGTGCCAACTACTCTTCTTTATGCATTTTCAGAGTAAACTGTAACTTTTTAGGACCGCTGAATGATGTCCAATTAAGAGTAACCTTCACCTCGTCGCCCTCGTGTGGTATCCCGTTTAGATTAAACGCGATGAGTCCGTCGCCTAACTGATTGCCGAAATCGCCTCGTGGGTCGTGTCTAAGCACGAAATCGAAAGGATCTTTCGGGTTAGTGCCACTTACGAGATTAATGACGTGTGGCTGATGGAATGGACCTACTGCCGTGCGTATGCGAAGTGTGATGAATCCGTCTTCGGCCACTGTCACCCAGTCCCTGACTATTTCCAAAGGCTCGCCGCCGTACACCAGTTTATCGCTTTCGCCTACAGTCTTAACCGGAGTCTTAGTGCGGATGCTGTCCATCCAGTTCACCTTTACGTTCCTTTTAATCAATTGCTCATCTGCCTTCGTGGTTCCGGGACGAGAAGAATTGTCTTCCGTAAAATTAACCAAGGCTCTAACCACCTTGTCCTTATATGGAGAAGTCTTTACATTCGTCGGATAGAGAACGGTCTTGTCGTCTAGTTGCATCTTAAATCCGTGCTCCTTATCAGGATAGACGGTTACCAAGCCCGTAGGACGAACGTCTACATAGTCGTCTCTATCATTAAGGCAAGATACCGGAAGTGTAAGAAGTAAAGCTAATCCTAAAATAATACCTGTCTTTTTCATACTATTCTAAATTTAATTTCACTTCATTAAATCCACCTACTCCGGAAATCTTGCCCCTTCCTTGAAAAATAATCGATTATTAATTATCGTTTGTGCTCGAGATAATCTATTCTTTCACCGCCCTTCAATGTTACCCAAGTAGAGAAAATGTTTGAGTTCTCTTTCAAAAGAATCACACGCGCTCCGTTTGGAATATCATTGTAGACAGTGTCACCTCCGGTATAACGTCCATAAGCGAGGAGGATGCCTCTGTTATCCATAGCATAATCGTTATTGTGATCGTGTCCACAGAAAACAGCCTTGACATCGCCACAGTCGAGTATGGTGTTGAACATACCGCTATTGATTACAGGGCAGCATACACCCTCTCCCCAGTATCCGGTATAAGGAAGTTTGTCGTTATACTCAGGGAATGGAATATGCAGGAAAAGCATAGAAGGCACCGGCTGTCCGCCGTTCTGCTTCGTATAAGTTTGGCTGGTAGTATAGTACCAGTCTACCTGCGATGCGTTTATACGCATATATTCCTTATAATCATAGTCATAGCCATGAGTGTCAATACAGTAGAGCACTTCCTCAAGCTTCTTTCCGTCGTGAGAATAAATCTCGAGAGTGTAGTCTCCGCATCTTCCTTCCTCTGCAGGAGGCATTATGCAACCAGGCAGAGTCTGCATTAGATCGTAAAGCTCGGCATTTGTCTTGTCCCAGTTGTCGTCGTGATTACCGAAAGCCACTGCGAAAGGCACATTGTGAGCTGCGATTCTGCTCATGATGTCGATATAGGCTGAGTCTGCAGGTGGAGCATAAACCAAATCTCCGGTGATTACTACCAGGTCAGGCTTTTCAATATTCAACATCTCCTCCACTCTCTCCAGCATTATATCGCTTCTACTGTCGTGAAGGATATAGTGAAGGTCGGTGAATTGAAGAATCTTGAATTCTCCGTTTTCGTTAAATTCGAGCTTGGTCTGCTTTTCAGAGCAAGAACAAAGCGCGAAAAACGTCATTAAAACCAATAAACTATTCTTAAACTTATTCATTGTCCAAAGACTTTAAATAATTCTTATAATCGTTAAATAATTTCACCGTCTTAGGCTCGCCTACCCTGAACTTCGATGAAGGGTCGGAGAAAACTCCAGGATACTGATAGCAAAGCACTTTCTCGAAATTATCCAGCAGGTTCAAATCCTTTATGATGCCTTCGATGTCGCGAGGATAAAGCGAATTGTCCTCATTAAACAGGAACACCTCCTGGTCGAACCAGAAATGCGCACCTGCCTCATCGCAAAGTGCCTGAAGAATGTCGGCAGCTTCCTTACCCGTAATATCTCCCTCCGGCATTCTCGCGAATCCGAAAGGACACAGGATATCGAGGTATTGCAGCATTCTCTCGTATGTAGGCTCTGCACCCTTTACGCCGAATGAGTTGGTGGCAAGCATAATAGGCTTGGCAGGAGCCAGCGAGCGACAGAAAGATTTGAACTCCTTCATAAAATCCACTATCTGGTCTCTTCTCATCTGACGCTTCTCCTCGGTCCATTCCCAGTTGTCCAGACTACCGCCGGACTCTTCGGATACATAGAAACCGTAGAAAGAAGGATGGTGGCCATAAATGTCCCACAGTTCCTGTGCTACATTCTTATGCCAATCAAGCGATTCTCGAGTAAAGTCAAACCAAGCGAAAAGGCCCACGCCGGGCATTACCTTCATACCAAGCTTGTCAGCTTCGCTGAAAATAGCCTCGAGAGGGTCTTTGGCGGTAATCTCCATACGGCCCGGATAAAGGGATGAAGGATAATATGCCTTTCCCTGATAATTCTCAGGGGTAGTGTTGTGCTTTCCGACATATTCCTCGTTACGGAAAACTTCCTGAATGACGATGAAGTCCAGTCCGAGCTTATGCATAGAGCGGACCATCTCGCGCCACTGGTCGTCCGTAAGTTTCTTTATGTCAGCGTTCCAGTGCTTTCCCTCTATCTCGCTCCAGTGACATATTCCGGACCAAGCGCCGGTAATACGATGAATGGAACGATCCTTCGATGGCAGTACGGTAATCTTTTCGGTTTTACGGAAAGTACCATCTGCGCCCTTTACTTTAAGAGTCAGGTCTATGTTTCCCGTCAAGGTTCCCGCAGGAACGACTTGCTTATAAGACCACACATCGTCGGAGTTAACTTCGACTTTTTCGGAAAACAAGACCTGATTCTTCGTAGAAAGTTCCACATAGTATACTTGGTCCGTATCAGTATCATTAGTGATTCCACACCTCAAATCCAGATCCACCTTGTCGCTTACCGCTCCCGGAGGGATGACGGTAAGGTCTGCGAGCGGAGCCTTAGATGAGCAAGACGCTAACAACACTGCACATAACAGTGTTCTACTTACCAAGTGATTCGACATATTCTTTATAATCTTTAAATGCACCTGCGCCAGGGTATGATGGTTTGCCAGGAACAGGGTTAGGCATACTAGGCTTGAACGTAGCCCAGCTGAAATTCGTTATATACTCCGTGAAATTACCTGCCATTCCGAGCTGATACTTGAGCTCTTCGTTCCAGTCCTTAGCCTGGTATGGAATGTCAGGAGAGTCGCAAGACATAAAGGATTCGATGTCCACACCGAACTTCACGCCGGTCTTGTCACAAGCGGCCTTAATCTTACTGAAGTAGTTAGGAAGGTCTACCTGTACGCTTGTTATGGTAGCAGGTCCTCTTCCCGCACAGTCCTGAAGATAGAGCACGTCGATGTCCGGAGTCCTTTCGAAGATCTTCTCGAACCACAGACCACACAAGTCGGCAGGCATACCGCGCCACAAGGCAGGAGCTATGCACACAGGCTTGTCGATTTTCGACTTGGCATACTTGGCCACGCCCTCGAGGTAATCGGCAAGCATATCTCTTGATTTCTCAGCGTGCCAGCCGCGCCAGTTTCCATCGTGGAACTCCTCGGTAATGTACCATCCGGCGAAGCAAGGTGATGAACCGAAGTTGCGTGCGACCTCGTCCACTACGCGTGCGTTCTTCGAATGCAACATATCGTAGTGATTCTGGTCCTGATTGTTCGTGTCACTATAGCGACCTCCGAACAGACCGAAGATAAGTTTGAAGCCCACCTTTTCGGCAGCCTTTACCATATCGTCGATGATGGTATACCTTTTCTCGATGAAATCGAGTGAAGTATTCGAGTACCAAGAAACGTGATTCTCCTCACCGAAACCGATGCTGTACTGGATAATCCAAGTTCCGATACCGGCCTCAAGACAAGACTTGAATGCCCACTCCCAGTCATAGTCCTCGTAGACTTTATTAAGCTGGATGAAAAGGCTTGAGAACTTGGCATTCTTCGAATAAACAGGCTCATAAGACGTGAGCTGCTCGAGATTGTCGATAAGGAATTCGCAATTTGAAGCTTCGCCGCCCTCTTCATTGACGATTTCTATTCTGAAGCCCATACAACGTGAAGGGTTGAATTCCACACCCTCTTCGCCGGAATAAGGCTTGAACCAAGAATAAGGAATCACGAGTCGAGTCCACTCTTCCTTACGAAGGATTTCCGTGTCCGTATATTCGAAAGTCTGACGTATCTTGAAGTTGTCGTAGTACATCTTGTCGTCGTGGAGCAAAACGAAACGGAATACACCCTTATTCGTTCTATGTCCCCTAATCCACATAGATATACCTAAAGGTTCGAAGCCGAGGTCAGGCCTGAAATCTCCCCATTTCTGCTGGAAAAAGACTGTCTCCTTCTCGTTTTCCCTGGCGAAGCCGCTGAACGAGTAAGTGAATGAGAAAGAACCCTTACCCTCTACCTTGTTTCCGGTAATGACTCTACGGGCCAATTTGGCCATAGGTGAGCCGGAGCTTGGTCCCATAGTGTAGTACCAAGTATCAGGCTTCATCTCGTCGAAGGTATTTATAGGTTTAGATGAGCGAACCGCATCAAGCAATTCGCTCACCTCCTTTTCCTGTTGTTCTTTAACTGCAGCGGAAGGATCCTCCGCTGCAGTCTTGTTACAAGAACAAACGAATATTGTCAATAACAAAACGATTTGTTTAACCGCTTTCATAAATTATTGCTGCTTTGAATAAGACAGTTTGTAGCAAGCTACGTGTGCAGCTGCGTTGTCTTCGGCAGGGTCATTAGCCTTAGCAGCTGAAGAAACATAGATGTATGCTGACTCTCCGTCCACTACGACTGCCATACCTGCATTCTGCTCATAGTTAGTTCCACCGTAGCTTTCAGAATTGTAAAGTCTGAAATCGAACATATAGTTGTCGTTATCAGGATTCATATCAGCCCACTTGTCAGGGTTGTTAGCATCGAATACGGCAACCTTGGTTCCACTCCAGCGAGTGTATGAGCACTGGTAAGCCATAGCGAGCCACTCTTCTCCGTTAACCGTGAATGGCTGGTAGTTGAGTATACGTGGGCCATAGTTAACCTGATCTATCCTATAGGTCTCGGTAGGAGTTACCATATGGAATTCAGCGTAAGAAGAATCCTCCTCTCCTGTGTATCTTGTCATACCGAAATAGAGGTTAGCATCAGGCTCTACAGAAGTTCTCTTAACCATACAGGTAGACCAATCATCCTTAAATGAAGAGTAACGAGTGATCTTAGGCTCCTTAGATGGAACACCGTCGTTAAGCTCCCAGCAGTAGTACTCTCTGGTCTTAGGTGCCGTAGCGTAAACATAAGCCTTACCCTTCTTGAGGTCACCGCAGATGCTTGCTCTCTCACCTAAGTCCTCAGGAACTGAAATACCCTTCTCATCGTCCGGTACGAAGTCGATTATAGGATCGCTCCAAGTCTTCTTGGCAGGATCGTAAATGAAGAGACGGAAGCCTGCACCATACATATTATATCTGGTAACTGCAAGACGACCTGCTGCATCTACGTGAATCTGGCACATCATGCTCTGAGGAGTATCGATTTCCTCAACCTTCTCACCTGTCATTCTGTCGAGAACGAAAATCTTGTTTCCGAGGTTCTGGATACAGTCGAGAACATATACATACTTCTGGTCAGCTGCGAGGTTGAGCCAGTGTGTGTATTGGAACTGAAGAGTATTGTTGTCGTGACACCAAACTTTCTCTACCTTGACACGTGGATAAACGTATTCTATCTTGATGGTGTTAGTCTGCTTCGAACCGTCAGCGAAAACTACTGTGATAACATAAGGCTCAGTGAAGTCGATGACAGAAGGGACTGCAGGATCTGCGTAGCAGTCATTGTCAAAGCTAGCGTAAGCCTCGAGAGCCGTAATATCTACAGGATCATCATAAGATGAAGGGAGCTGGATGATAATCTCCTCGTCAGGAGCGTATGGTCCCTTCTTGACAGCACCATATTCGCCTGGCTGCTCAGGGATTTTAACCATAAAGTTCAAAAGACCTTGACCTTTGTTTGTAGGAGTGTCTTCCTTAGGTGTGCAGGCAAAAACCGAAAGGGCCATTGCGATACCTGCCAATAGTTTAATGTGTTTCATTTTATGTGAAATTAAGAATTAATAAATTATTTCCATTCGTCAAATTGTTCCATAGCCTCGTTTCTCTGCATCTCTGAAAGAGGAATAGGGAAACGTGCATACTTATCGTCGTATTTTATGGTCTTGTTGTCTGCAGAGAATACCATATAGGTTCTTACGCCACCTTCCTCTACAGGCTTGACACCCTTACGCTTCGTGTTGTTCATCGTCTGCTTGATGATACCCCATCTTCTCAAATCCCAGAAGCGGTGTCCCTCGAAGGCGAATTCCACTGCACATTCGTGCTGAAGGAGTTTCATAAATTCGCTCTTGCTTGAAGCACTAAGAGGAGTGGTGAAACCTGCTCTCTTCCTTACCTCGTTCAAGAATGGAAGAGCATCGTTTACCCTACCGAGCTGTGCCAATGCCTCTGCCCTGATGAGGAGAACCTCTGCATATCTCATATAGTAGAAAGTAAGGTCGCTCTCGATGAATCCCTCGGTCTGTGAAGGATCGCAAAGCTTGCGCATATAATAACCTGTAGTGGTAGAGTTACCGCCAGAAACGATTCCGTCAGGAGAACCAGGTGTCATATCGAGCGTTCTACCCTTCCAAGTACAACCATCGTAAAGAATTGATGCGTAGAATCTCTTTTCACGGCCTTCGTATGGAGCAGCTGCCATGGCAGGGTCGTTCCAACTGAAATCGCGGCCGTCGGCCATCTGATACATAGCTACGAGATTCTCGGTAGGGCTTACCTGAGCATAACCGCCGTCTCCTGGAGGACAGTAGAATTTGTCGAAGGTGTAAGACATAGAAGGATAAGAGAATCCGAATTCTGCGATACTCTCCTTACTTACGCCCTGTACTCTACGATACTGGAAAAGCTTTGCGTAATCCGGCTCCAAGTCATAGATGCCGAGCTTTTCGATTTCTTCGGCAGCTTTGAGAGCCTTTTCATAACGACCTGCGTGAAGCATGGCGCGGGCCTTGAGTCCATAAGCGGCACCTTTTGTCAACAAACCTGCATCATTCGTGACAGGAAGATGTGCTATTGCGAAATCCAAGTCTTCCTCGATGAAGTCCCAGCACTGCTCCGGAGTGCAACGCTCATAATCCTTAGTTCCCATAGGAGGGAGTTCTCTCCAGATTACTACGCTGGCGCCGAAACGCTTGGCCATCTCGAAATATACGTGAGCACGGAACCATCTAACCTGTGCTTCCAGATAATCACGATATTCCTGTGAAAGTTCGGTTCCGAACTTGTTCATATTGTCGATGAAACGACACACGTCCAAAGCCCAGCTGTGTCCCCAGCTCCAGTTGTTGAACAACGGGTTGGAGTCCTGACTGACCTTAATGGTTCCATACAAGAAGTAGTTCTCGTCCGAAGTCGGGTCGTTACTCTTCATAATGTCACTGCAGCAGTCGTCGCTTACTGCGCCATTATAGTAATTACTTCCAAGCAAGGAATAGAAGTCATTTACATACATCTGAGCATTTGCCTCGCTTGACCAGGCTATCTTTTCCGAATACGATGAAGTCAACTGTGGCTCCATAGAGCAAGCAGAAATCAATAGACCTGCAACTAAAATATATCCTATCTTCTTCATAACTTGCTAAAATTTAAGATTTAATCCAAATTCAAACGTCTTTTGCTGTGGATAGTAACCCTGGTTTACATCAGGCATCTCAGGATCCAAGAATGGAAGATGCGAGAGGGTGAACAAGTTACCACCGGCGAAATAAACTCTAAGAGTTTCAAGACCAAGCGTGCGAAGTAACTTCTCAGGAATGGTGTAACCGAACTGGAGAGACTTCAAACGGCAATATGAACCGTCTACAAGCCACCAAGAAGACATCTTACCACCATTGGCACGCTCCTCTATACGAAGTCTTGGGTACTTGGCATTAGTATGATCCGGCGTCCAAGAGTTCTCAACAAGATACTTAGGAGTATTTCCATCGAAAGCGAAAGGCTTAGTATAGAATGTGTTATCGTAGATGGCATCCTTATCTCTATAGCAACCACAAAGAGGAACGTCACAAAGAGCTGCACCCTGCAGGAATACGTCAAGGTCAAATCCCTTCCAGAAGAAGTTCAAATTCAAACCGAATACCATTTCAGGAGTACTGCTTCGACCGATAACGGTCTTATCCTGTCCCCAAGTGATACGTCCGTCCTTATTGATGTCGGCAAGCTTGATGTCACCAGGGAGAGTAGGACCATAGAGCGGACTGCCCTTGATTTCCTCTTCTGTCTGGAACAGGCCAAGTGCCTTGAATCCATAGTACTGACCCATAGGATGCCCTACTTCCTTCAAATAAGAAGGGATGTTAGGATTCTCGGTCATCTTCAAGATCTTGTTTCTCGCCCAAGACAAGTTTCCACGGATGTTGTAGTGGAAATCTGAAATGTGATTTTCGTGAGTGAGGACAAGCTCGAAACCACGGTTGTCGTGTGAACCATAGTTGACATATCTAGGATAGTAAGAACCCATAGATGGAGGGAAGATACCTGACTGAGCCTCGAGTTTGTCATTAGCTATCATATAGAAAGCATCGAACTCGATTCCGAGAAGACCTTTCCACAATCTCGATTCCACACCGAGGTTGAAGGTGTCGTTAGTCTGCCAGCGCAGAGCTGTGTTAGCCGGAGATGAAGGATAGATGCTATAGTTAGGCTTGCTACCTATCATAACTACCGGATTGCTGCTCATTGACATAGTCGAGAGGTAAGAGTAAGAGTATCCGAGTGAGCGGTCACTTCCCAGACGTCCTGCGGACAATCTGACCTTCAAGTTGTCGATTACGGATTTGGCAGGAGCGAAGAATTCCTCTTCTGAAATACGCCAACCCACTGATACGCCAGGGAATACGCCCCATCTGTACTCTGCAGGAAGGTAAGGAGTAGCATCGGCTCTGACTGTCATCTCGAAGAGATATTTCTCAGCATAGTTATAGTTGAGCTTGGCAACTACACCCGAACGCTTGTCCACTGAATGTCCACCTTTGATGAGGGACTCGATAACGGTCTGACCATAAGAGATATCCAGAATATCCTTAATCTCATAGCCTTCCATTCCGGCAGAAAGACTCTCGCTACCATCCTTACTGAACTCGTAAAGGAGGAGTGCATTTACGTTATGCTTGCCGAACTTTCCGCTATAGTCGAGAGTAGGACGGAGCATCCAAGAATAGCTGGAAACCTTCCACTCGTTAACCTGGCTGGAACCGCTTGACAAGTGTCTAGCCCAAGTGTAATTCCACTCACGGGTAGCCTGGTTCCAAACATTGATCTTATATGCCAATTGCTCGATCTTCTTAGTCTGGAAGCTCTGGTCGTAAGACGCATCGAGTTTCAAGCTGAGACCCTTTACGAAAGGAAGATCGTATTTGAGAGTAGCGTTAGTCTGAACGGTAGAAGCATCTGTAGTGGACGTACCTGAAAGATCTCGTGCTGCGACAGGGTTCTGGTTACCGTTACCCTGGGCATTCATACTTCCCACAGGCTTTCCGTCATACTCTACAGGCAAGTAAGGGTACATAAGCATAGCCTGCTGGAAGACAGAGGCATAGCTTCCCTTACCTGTGCTAAGACCAGGAGATTTGGTATTGGACATACGTCCTGACATACCCACGGTAATGGAGAAATTGTCGGTAACGTCTGCCTCGAAGTTGATACGGGTATTATATCTGTCGTAAGAAGTACGATCTACGATACCATTCTGGTTATATGCGCCGAAAGATGCGAAATACTTGAAGTTATCGGTACCTCCGGTAAGTGAAACCGTATTATTGTAAATAGGAGCCACTTTCTTGAATATCAAGTCGAACCAGTCTGTGTTAGCATAAACTCCCTCAGGGTCGCCGTTAGTAATTCTCTCTATTTCTTCTTCGGTGAAACGTCTGCTTGAAAGCGGAACGCTGTCGAGTTCCTGAGCCAAGTTATACCAGTAAGCATATTCAGGTCCGTTCAAGAACTCAGGGAATGTGGTATTCTTACTCAAAGCCACTGAGCTGTTGAAGCTTACGGTAGGCTTTTGCTTGATACCCTTCTTAGTGGTGATGATCATGACACCGGCAGAAGCACGCACACCATAAGCCGCAGCACTGGTCGCATCCTTCAAGATACTGATGGACTCGATCTCATCCGGGCTAAGGTCAGGGAATGAACGGATTACACCATCCACTACGACGAGCATACTACCGTCACCGGCACCTATACCTCTGACATAAAGGTTAGCACCATCGGCACCAGGCTGACCACTCTGCTGTCTGGACACGAGGCCCGGAAGCTTTCCGGCCAACATCGTAGACAAGTTTCCGGCAGGAGCTTTCTTGAGCTCAGTACTATTGACCTGAGCCACGGCACCTGTCATATTTATTTTCTTCTGAGAACCATAACCCACTACGACCACGTCGTCGAGATACTGGTTATCGTCCTGAAGAACCAATTCCAAAGAGCTGTTTTTCTGCGGCTCGAGAAAAAGAGTGCTGTAACCCATACAACTAACCTCGATTCTCACTCCGCTGCTTGGCACTTCCATACTCCATTTTCCGTCCAAATCGGTAATGGTTCCGTGTGAAGTACCTGAAATGAATACTGCCGCACCGCTGATAGGCAGACCCGCATTATCCACGACTCTACCGCCCATCTTTACTTTTTCTGCAGGAGCAGCCTTTTTAGTAGCATTTGCCTTGTCGAATTTCAAAGCGATTCTCTCGGCAGAGATTTCTCTCCAACTGATGCCCGTACCGGCAAACAACTGATCAAGTACCTTAGGAAGAGCACCTTCAATGCGTCCCTTCGCAGAAATCGGCGTATCGGCGATTTTTCTGTCATACGAAAAGACTACTCCGCTCTGAGTGGTGATCTCATCGAGTACTTTCTCTAATTTTTTCCCGGTTACATCGACCGAGACAGTTTCCACTTGCGCGGTCGCTATTTGAAATACGGCCAGAAACAAACATAAAAAAGCAAAAAACTTTTTCATACAATCATCGGTTATTAGAATTGAATTTTATTTGTTATTTATTTAACGGTCACGTAAATATTTCTGCCATTCTTCTCGTACTGGATTCTCGCGATATAGGCCATCATAGCGAGCATATCATCTACAGTATCGGTCTCGGAAATAGCCAGTCTGAAATATACATTCTGGAATTTCGACGGGTCGTAAATGAATCTTACGTCGTAGCGGTTCTCTATCATCGAGACGAAATCGTCGAAACTACAGCTATCGTATATCTTATAACTATATCTCCACTTGGTATAGAGGGATGTCTGAACGGAAGATAGCCTGATGCCGTCTCCGTGTCCCAAAAGCGCCCTGTTTCCCGGAACGAGCTCAGCCAGCGAATTACCCGAATCGTCACACAACGCGACCTTTCCCTTCTCGAGAACGATCTCGGTTTCCGACTCGTCGGTCTTTACGTTGAATGAAGTTCCCAGTACCTTTACATTTATATGGTTAGTTCCGACTACGAAAGGCTTCTGCTCGTTACGAGCCACATCGAAATAGGCCATACCGTCGAGTTTCACCTTTCTACTCTTCTTATTAAAGGACTGGGAATAGGAAATGGTACTACCCTGCTCGAGAAAAGCCTTCGTGCCGTCCGGCAGAGAGTACAGGCTGACAGGTTCGTCATTATTGGCCAATACGATCTCGCCCTTCGTAGGCAGGATTCTGACTACCGCACCGACAGCTATGAACAATGCCAAGCAAGCCGATACGCACCAAGCGAAGGTAACCTGCCTGCGATAGCGAGCTCTGGCCCTGCTGACTTGTATGCGATTGCGAACCTTACGGACAGCATCGTCGAGAGCCTCCGGAGTAGCGCAGTCGCTAGCCATCCTAACGGAAAGCATCTCCTTAAGCCTAAAATAATTAGAGCGATTCTCCTCGCTTTCTGCTACCCATTTTTCTACCTCCGCAGCCTTAGAAAGGTCACGTCCGGATATATAATCTATGATGTCCGAAATGTTCATTTTATTAACTGTCTATAATAAATAACGCACGTAAAGGGAAATTTACTTTACGCAAAAACAAAAAAATGAAATACTTACCCTAAGGCAAGTATTTCAATATAATGAAAAGGAAAATGAACTCCATCGGACCTGCTTTACTTCGCAAATACTTAAGTGCCTGATAGAGATGGTTTTCAACAGTACGCATAGGCATATCCATAAGCTTGGAGATGTCGCGCGAAGGTAAATTATTCACATAAGATAATCGAAAGACATTTCTTCTGACTTCCGGCAATTCGTCCGACAGGGAGAGCACTTTTTCGAACAAGTCCTTCCTTCCCAACTTTTCGAAGAACTCATCTCCGTTTTCCATAAGATAGTCGAGTTCGTACTCGCTCAATGAGTTAAGGCTCGACACTACCGACGACGTCTTTTTTCTGCGAAGCCTGTCTATGGACTTGGTTTTCGCACATTTTAGAATCCAAGCTGCCAAATGGTCCTCGTCCGGAAATTCCAGTGAATGCCTCTTTTCCCACAAGGTGGCGAAGACGTCCTGAGCTATATCTTCTGCATCAATCCTGCTATGTATCAATGAGACATAGCCCACTACGCGCGGATAATAACCACGTATGATAGCTTCAAAGGATTGTTCATTAGTTATAGTCATAGAGCGAATTTACTCATTCTTTTGATAAAAACAAGGATTAAACCTATATTTGCAGCGGAAAAATGCAAATTGTAGAATGGAAAAGACTTTGGTAATCATAAAGCCCTGCGCCCTTCAGAGGGCACTTGCAGGCGAGGTTCTTTCGCGTTTCGAAAAGAAAGGCCTTAAGATAGTGGCCCTAAAAATGTATCGTTTCACGAAGGAAAAGTGCGCCGAGCATTACGCACATCTGGTCGGAAAATCCTTCTACCACATCATAGAATCCTCGATGATGGCCGCACCTGTAATATTGGTAGCACTCGAAGGCATAGACGCAGTGGAAGTCGTAAGGGAGATGACAGGAAGCACGTCAGGACGGAAGGCCCTCCCGGGAACAGTACGCGGCGACTACTGTATGAGTCATCAGGAGAACATCATACACGCTTCAGATTCTAAGGAAAATGCGGAAAAGGAGCTACGCAGATTCTTCGACGAACAGGATTTCTTCGAATACGACACGCCCCTCTTCCCTTATCTATACGCCGAGGACGAGATCTAAAGTTCAAATGCCGTCAGCTCGGCATAGGCCAATTGTAACTCTCTCTGAGCATCGAGAGAGCGTCTTACGGCATCGTAATAGTTAGTGAGCCCCACAAAATAGTCGAGCGACGAGATGGAGCCATTGTCGAATGCTTTCTGAAGCAACTCCTCGCTTCCGGCTAGAGACAGCGCCTCTTCATACACCGAAGACACTTCAAGTAGCCTACGGACATTGCTGAAAGACTGATTGAGAGAAGTATAGAACTGCTCCTTTGCATCTTTTTCGCGCTCTAGCGAAGCGCTCACGCCGGCTTTCGCCCGCTGCACTTTCTTCGACGCAGACCATAGTGGAATGGACACGCCCACGGATATTCCCTGGAAATGCTCGCCCACTACGAATTCCCCGCTGTAGCCCAGCGACAGGCTTGGCATAGATTCAGAGCGGCTAAGTTCCACCTCGGCACGGCTGACTGCGACTCCGGCACGAACGTACGCGAGCGCAGGACTCCTTTCTGCGGCCTGTTGAGCCCAAGACTCGAAATCCGATGGCAGAAGGATGGTCTCGTATGACAAATCTTGGCTTGCGAAATCCTCTCCTCCGTTCAGGCGCTTGAGTTCGAGCGCAGCTGTCTCCCAACCCGAATAAGCGTCCAGAAGATCCGCCTTGCCTTCCGAAAGGCTTATCACCATATTATTGAACTCGAGTTGATTGCACTCGCCTGTGGACAATTTTACCTTTAATGCCTCCACGGCCCTGGATGACATATCCACACGCTTTTCCAGCACATTGCACAATTCGCTGTAATAGATGATTTCGAGTATGCAGGTCTTAGCCTGCAGGAGCACTCCCATCCTTTCTGAGCGAAATTTCTGAAAGGCCTCTTCGTTCTTACCCACGTTCAATGACTTTTTCTTCCCGGAAAGAGCGGCATAGTCAAAGGTCTGACTTACACTCACATCCTGACGTGCACCTATATCGGAAGGCCTCCCCCACAGGTAGGCAAACTCGAATTCGGGGTCGGCAAGCGTAGCCTCCGCATCATTGGAAAGCTTCTCTGCCTCCATCTCCAGCCTAAGCGCCTTAAGGGTAGTATTGTTATTCTCCACCGAAGAGAGAATCGACTCCATAGGGCTCTGCCCCATAGCAGAAAGACTGCAAGCACATATCAGAAAAATGCTTAATGTCCGCTTCATAGTTTTTCCTCCTCTATTTTAGTGTTCTTATTAGTTATCAAATACATAATAGGCACGATAAATCCGTTTAGCAGAGTCGAGCTGAAAAGTCCTCCCAGTATGACCTTGGCCATAGGGCTTTGAATCTCATTACCAGGAAGTTCCCCACCGAGCGCCAATGGAATCAGGGCCAATGCCGAAGTAAGGGCCGTCATCAGGATAGGATTGAGCCTGTCTTCGGAGCCCGTCATTACGCTGTCCACAAGAGACATTCCTGAAGCACGCAGATCGTTGTACCTCGCTATGAGGAGCATTCCGTTTCGAGTGGCTATACCGAAGAGCGAGATGAATCCTATGATGGCAGGTATGCTCACCACACCGTCGGTCAGCCAAATCACCAGCACGCCTCCGATTAGCGCAAGCGGCAAGTTCAAAAGGATGACAAGCGACTGGGTAGCATTTCGGAACTGTCTGAAAAGCAGAAGGAAAATCACGAAGATGGCAAATATCGAAGTGAGCATCAAGGTCTTGGAAGCCGCCTGCTGGCTTTCGAATTGGCCGCCATATTCTATGTGGTATCCTTCCGGCAGTTCGATGTTCTCGTGCACGGTGTCCTGAATGTCACGAACCACGCTGCCGAGGTCGCGGCCGGAGACATTGGCCGAAATCACTATCTTACGGGCCACATTCTCGCGGTTTATGGTGTTAGGACCGGTCGAAGAGCGAATGTCCGCCACATAGGAAAGAGGAATCTTTTCTCCCGCGGAAGTATCTATCGTCAAATCCTTTATGCGCTCGGCCGTGCTACGGAAGTCTTCGCCCACCTTAAGCATAAGGTCGAACGAGCGCTCTCCTTCGTAGACCATCGACACCTTCCGGCCGGAAAGCAAGACGCTTATCGCCTGCTCGAATTCCGGAAGCGTGATGCCATAGCGCGCGAGCATCTCCCTCTTAGGGACTATTTTCAGCTGGGCACGCTCTACCTGCTGCTCCACATTCAGGTCAGCCACTCCTTCGATACCCTCGATGCTTTCCTTAATCTGGTTACCTATCAAGAACATACGATTGAGGTCGGTTCCGAAAAGCTTGATGGCGATATTAGCCTGAGTACCGGAAAGCATAGCGTCGATTCGATGCGTAATCGGGGCGCCTACCTCCACATTTATGCCCGGAATCGATTTGAGCTTTTCGCGAACGTCTGCGGAGAGTTCCTCCTTAGTTCTTCCGGCCAACACGAACGGAGCCTCGATTTCCGAGGTATTCACGCCCAATGCGTGCTCGTCGAGTTCCGCACGGCCGGTCTTTCTTCCGACAGTCTGTATCTCCGGAATGCTCAACAGCAATTCCTCCGCCTTCGCGCCTATCTTGTCGGACTCTTCGAGAGAAACGCCCGGCATAGTGCTTACGTTAATGGTGAAAGAGCCTTCGTTAAACGGAGGCAAGAAATTGCTACCCAGAGTAGTAAAGACGAAAATCGTCGCTACCAGCAGGGCCGCCGTCACACCCAGAACCGCCTTCTTATGATTTATGGCAGCGTCCAGCGCGCGTGCATACACGCCACGCAACTTACGTGTCATCCACGGCTCCTTATCGTGTCCTTCCTTTACCTTTCCACCTAAAAGATAGCTACATAGAACCGGAGTTAGAGTGAGGGCCACCAAAGTGGATGCGCACAAAGAAGTTATGAACGCTATTCCGAGCGGCACGAGCAGCCTTCCTTCCATTCCGGAAAGGAAAAAGAGGGGAACGAAACTTACTATAATTATAAGAGTCGAGTTTAGGATAGGCATACGAACCTCTTTCGAGGCCTCGAAAACGACATTCAGCGTAGATTTTCTCTGTTCGGAAGGCAAATGTCGGTTCTCGCGCAATCGTTTGAATACGTTTTCCACATCCACTATGGCATCGTCTACGAGCGAGCCTATCGCTATGGCCATACCACCCAGACTCATAGTATTTATGGTAAGTCCCATAAACTTAAGGGTAAGCACGGATATCACTAATGATAAAGGAATGGTCACCAGCGAGATAAGCGTAGTCCTAACATTCATCAGGAAGATGAAGAGAACTATCACCACGAACAATCCTCCTTCCAGGAGCGACTTCTTGACATTATCTATGGAGCTGTTTATAAACCTCTCCTGCCTGTAAATGTCCGTCGACATCTCCACATCCGCAGGAATCACCTCTCGCAGTTCGTCCAGCGCCTTGTCTATCTTAGCGGTAAGTTCTATCGTGCTCACGTTAGGCTGTTTGGTGACGGTAATCATCACTGCCTGCCGGCCGTCTTTAGAAGCCACGCCCATCTTCGGAGAATGATTGCCAATCTTCACCTTCGCTACATCCTTCAGCATCACCGGAGCGCCGCTGAAGTCCGTCACATAGGCCTTGGCCAATTCCTCCACATCGTCCGTGGACAGCACTCCGCGAATGATGTACTCATTACCATATTCATATAGCACGCCTCCGGACGTGTTCTGATTCATACTCTGCACTGCGTCGCACACCCCGGAGAGAGACACGCCGTAATGCTTCATCCTGGACGGGTCGAGCAAAATCTGGTATTCCCTTATCTCGCCGCCTATCACGGACACCTGAGCCACACCACCCGTAGAAAGCAGTCGAGGCCTAATGGTCCAATCCGCAAGCGTTCGCAGATCCTGCATAGACGTCTCCCCATCCTTCGAAGTCAGAGCCACGAACATCAATTCGCCCAAGATGGAGGATTGCGGGCCAAGCGTAGGGTTACCCACACCTTCCGGAAGTTCATCCTTTACGGTGGCTATCTTCTCGGAGACTATCTGTCTCGCGAGGTAAATGTCCGTACCCCAATTAAACTCCACCCACACTACCGAAAAGCCGGTAGTAGAAGAGGAGCGCACACGCCTTACGTCGGTAGCACCGTTCACGGCAGTCTCTACAGGGAAAGTCACCAGCCTTTCCACCTCTTCGGGAGCCATACCCGTAGCTTCCGTCATAATCACGACAGTCGGAGCATTGAGGTCCGGGAACACATCCACGTCCATATTGGAAGCGGTATACACCCCGGCTATCATAAGGAGCACCGAAAGGACCAGGACCAGAGGTCTGTTATTCAAAGAGAATTTGATAATCTTATTCAGCATAGCTCCTAATGGTTATGTGTATGTCCCGGAATAGCTGCCGAAGCAGATGCAAATCTCACATTATAAGCGCCTTTAGTCACTACTTCGTCGCCCTCGTGAAGGCCTTCGAGAACCTCGACCCTGCTGCCATCGCCACTGCCTACCGACACTACTTGCTTTCTGAACACTTCCTCGTCTTCCTTCACGAACACGGAGAACACTCCCTGCTCCTCTATCAGCGAAGACACCGGAACGGAAATCACGTCCTTTTTAGAATCGCACAAAAGATAGACTTCAGCATAAGTCCCCGGAAGCAGATTCGACGCATTTTCAAACTCGAAAGTCACCGGAACATAAGCCCCGTCCGCGGAGCGTCCATAGGAAATCAGTTTCCCGGCCAATTTGTCCAATCTATAAAGTCCCTGCCCGTCCGCTGTACGGAAATTCGCCGACACGATACTGCCTAATCGATGTGCATCCCTCTGGGACACGTCTGCGCGAAGCAGAAGCCTTTCATTAGAAGCCACCACCGCAAGTGGATCTCCCGTCTCTACTCTCTGGCCGGCACCCACCGACACGGAAATCAGATAACCCTTCGAAGGAGCCTTTATGCTGAGGCCCTTATCTCCCATTTCCGCGCCTTGTCCTTCGTAGGTCGCCTTCGCCAGTTCATAACGCATCTTCACTTGGTCGAACTCCTGAGCGGAAATAATCCTATCCTTTACCAATTCCTCAGCCCTACGATAACTTCTTTCGGCAGTTTCGTATTCCAGTTTCGCCTTCAACGCCGCATCCCCTTCGGTCAGATTTGCCGTAGCGAGATAAAAGAGCGTCTCTCCCTTCTCGACCGGGCTACCCTCGACCAGAGCACTTCGAGCCGGTGCGACGACACCATTACTCGGTGCAGTGAGAGTAATTTCTGCGCCCACCGGGCTAATTAGCTTTCCGCCAGTATGGATGACTGAGGCAAACGGAGCCTTCTGCAGCCTTTCCGTTTCCAGGCCAATGGCTTCGGCCTGCTCGTGCGAGAAATGCACTTCGCCGGCGTGCAATGATTCGCTATGGGACTCGCTCATAGCCGGCTCATCGTGCGAATGAGCGGAGTGGTCGTGGCCGTGCGAATGGTTATGGCCATTATGACAAGAGCATAGGGTGAGGGCGCATAGGCCCATTATAATGTATCTGACTTTCATCTTATTAATAAGTTATTATCCAGAAAATAGCACGACGTCACCCGGCTCATATGCCGAATGACGTCGCCAAATTTATAAAACTATTTCTGCAACCCGGTTGCAAAGAACGGGACTAATCCATCTGGGCGATGAACTCCAGATCCAAATCACCTATCAAAGCCTCTATCTCAGCAGAACTTTCGATCCAATTTTTTACTTCCATTGACATAACCATTTCGTTTTTGTTAATGCAAAGGTACTCCTCCACATTGACAACTTATGTCAATGAAATGCGTTTTTATGGGCGAACCCCTTAAAAATTCTCTTTATGGATTTCGAAGTAGGCCTGAGGATGAGCGCATACAGGGCACACCTCCGGTGCTTCGGTTCCTACGACGATGTGTCCGCAATTACGACACTCCCACACCTTTACCTCGCTTCTCTTGAATACTTCTGCGGTCTCCACATTATGGAGCAATGCACGATAGCGCTCCTCGTGACGCTTCTCTATAGCCGCCACGCCGCGGAACTTGGCTGCAAGTTCAGGAAAGCCTTCCTCGTCGGCCGTACGGGCGAAGCCTTCGTACATATCCGTCCATTCATAATTCTCCCCTGCTGCCGCTGCCGCCAGATTCTCGGCAGTGTCACCTATGCCGTTCAATTCCTTGAACCAGAGTTTGGCGTGTTCCTTTTCGTTATCGGCCGTCTCCAGGAAAAGAGCAGCTATCTGTTCAAATCCCTCTTTCTTAGCCTTCGATGCGAAATAAGTGTATTTGTTACGAGCCTGCGACTCTCCTGCAAATGCAGCTTCCAGATTCTTCTCGGTCTGGGTTCCTGAATACTTTGTAGACATAATATCTGTGTTTTAATGTTAGTTGAACAATGATTGTCAAATATAAAAAAAGACTAACAGAAATGCAAACGGGGAGGGGTCGCCCTCAACAGAGTGCGCTCTATGCCATCCACCCTGCTAAAGTGAATTGGCGGAAGCCTGCTAATCTGCGAAAACACATATAACTCGGGAACTCCGCTTCGATGTCTTCCAGACATCTTCGCTCCGGCCCTTCCACCGTTTCCTGCGTCCCGCTTACGCGGAACTTGTCTCCGGCGGACACCTACCCACTATATCCGTCCGTGGGTGGACGGCTCCCTCGCTATATGTGTTTCTCGCAGTAACCCTTAGCGGCCTTTTTGACTTTCCGTATTTTGCTAATGCAAACTATTCACCGATAGCAAAGGGAAAGCAATTTGTTACGAAGGCGAACTTTGCTGCGAGCGACAACCGCCAAGAGCATTCCCATCCGGCAAAACCTGCATTTCACCGGATGAAACAGTACTTTGAGCACTCCCATCCGGCCAAAACGGCTTTTCACCGGACGAAATGACGTTAAGAAGCTTCTCCTCCGGTAAGAACCACGATCTACCGGACGAGAGGCCATTGAGACTAGCTCATCAAAATCACTTTGGCAGCCAATGTGCCATAGAAAGCGTATACCGGCACCTCCCTGCCAATGTGGCGCAAAAAAGTCTCACTTTAGCAAGTTTGCCGTCAAGTTCACTTGGCAGAACGGAAAAACGATTGAGAATAAATCGTTTGAAAAAAATTTTAAGAAATTTATAAATAATTTTACAAAACAGTCGGAAAATTCGATTTTTTGTCGTACCTTTGTCTTCGGTTAGTTAGTAGTAATATTATATTTTTCACCTATGAAAGACACAGGTTATCCTATATTTAGACCGAAGTTTTTCGGTCTTTTTAGGAAGGGTCATTATAGTAAAAAAACATTTGTTTCCGATTTAATAGCTGGTGTGATAGTGGGCGTAATAGCACTTCCACTCGCTATTGCTTTCGGTATAGCCAGCGGCGTAAGTCCTGAGCAGGGGCTCATCACCGCCATCGTGGCAGGCTTTCTCATAAGCTTCTTCGGCGGCTCAAACTTTCTCATAGGAGGTCCTACCGGCGCATTCATCGTGATAGTCGCGGGAATAGTCGCCCAGTACGGTATGAGCGGCCTTATAATAGCCACTATAATGGCCGGCATAATCTTGATAGTAATGGGATTGTGCAAGCTGGGAGGCATCTTCAAGTTCATCCCCTATCCTATTATAGTAGGATTCACGAGCGGTATAGCCGTGACCATCTTCTCCACACAGATGAAGGACTTTTTCGGATTTACCGGAAGCGTACCGTCATCTTTCATTCCTGAATGGGGATACTACCTGTCCCACTTGGCAGAAATAAATTGGCCGGAAGCCATCGCGAGCCTCGCGGCGCTGGGAGTCATCATCCTCTGGGGCAGATTCAACAAGAAAATCCCCGGATCGCTGATTGCCCTGGTTATAGGCACTGCGGCTTCCGTGCTTCTGAGCAAATTCGCCGGAATCGAATTGGCCACCATAGGCAGCAAGTTCCCGGAACTCGCTAACGGTCTGGCCATCCCGACGCCGACCGCACCGAAAGTGGACTTCCATACAGTGCGAGGGCTGGTGTCGCCGGCATTCACCATCGCCATTCTCTGCGCCATCGAATCACTTATGGCAGCTATGGTCGCGGACGGTGTGACAGGAAAACACCATAATGCGAATACGGAGCTCATCGGTCAGGGAATTGCCAATATCATCACCCCTCTTTTCGGAGGCATACCGGCTACCGGAGCCATAGCCCGCACGATGGCCAGCATAAACAACGGAGGAAAGACCCCGGTTACGGGCATAGTGCACGCCATAGTGCTGCTGCTCATCTACTTGCTTCTTATGCCTTACGCTATCTACATCCCGCTTTCGACACTTGCCGCCATACTCGTGATGGTAGCCTATAATATGAGTGAATGGAGGAGCTTCAAGTATCTGCTTCGCGGCGACAAATCGGACGTGGCAGTGCTCCTGCTCACCTTCTTCCTCACTGTAATCGTGGACCTTACGGTGGCCATAGAAATAGGCCTTCTTCTCTCTGTAGTGCTATTCGTAAGACGCGTAATGAAAACCTCTTACATAAGTCAAAGCGAATCCGACAAGGTCGTTGCCAGCGAGGACGAGGGAAATCTCTCGCCGGACGACACGCCTATGCTGGACATTCCTAAGGGAGTGGCAGTATACGAAATCAGCGGACCTTTCTTTTTCGGACTGGCCAACCGTTTCGAGGAGTTCGAGCAGAGAAGCGGCGAACGCACCCAGGTTAGAATCATACGAATGAGGAAAGTGCCTTTCATAGACTCGACAGGCGTAAACAACCTGAAGAACCTGATAGAGCGCAACCAAAAGAGAGGCATAAAGATTATCCTCTCGGGAGTGAACCCTACGGTTCAGGGCACGCTTCACAAATTCGGACTGGACAAGACACTGTCGGACGGCTGCATACAGCCGCATATCATTCCGGCACTTGCGAAGGCGAAAGAGCTCTTACATTAGGCTCTGGAGAACGGATTCGGCCTTCACCTTATCGATAATGGCGCAAACGACCTTATAGGCATCGCCATCGACAGTATAATCGGCAGGAACGGCGAACTTTACTCGCCCCTGCCTTTTTAGTTTGCGTGCGAGAGCGTGCTTCTTCTCGTCGCCCTGCTTGTAGACGGCGATGGAATTACCTCCGAACATACTGACTATCTTCATACAAGGGACATCCGTCTCTCCGTCGCCGAAATAGATCATATTAGGGAAAGGCACGCGCTTCTTCTCCTCGGCCATAGAGGAATTGAGACGAACGCTGTCGCGAGCGCTGAAGATACCCTTGTTTATCTTAAAGAGGAACTGAGTCTTATTAGTGGAATCCACCGCGATTCCCGGCCATACCGCCTCTCCGTTTTCGTCGTAGATGAAACTGCCGGCGAACACATAGCGGAACTCCTTAGCGATAGTGGTACCCTCGACTATTTCCTTAAGTCCGCTGGAATTGATATAGTGCTCCACCTTTATGCCGCGAGACTTTCCGTAGTCGTTCACGAGCTTGAACCACTGCTCGACGCCGGGGAAAAACTCCACGGACTTTCCGAAAGTCTTGAAATCCTTCTGGCGAAGGTGTATCCCTTTCACCTTAGCCTCGTCGTACATAAGCTTCATATAGGACAACACATTTGACGCATCCTGTCCTACCGCTATCTGATTGCTCATAGACCAGAATTCCTGAGGGGTCGAGCCCACGGCTTGAATGAATCCGAACTCTTGCATATTACCCGGAGCGAGAGTTCCGTCGAAATCATAAATAAGTGCTACTATCGGTTTTTTCATACCCAAAAGTATAATAATTCGTCAAAAATCGTCTTTACATAGGGCCCTTTTCGCCACCAAATAACGACTTTCACCACAAAGATGAGTATTTTTCGCCACATTGTAAAGAGAATACGGCTTTTTAAGGGAGTCAAAGTTTATCTTTGTGCAACAAATTATTCGAAATTATGCACAATTATCTAAATGATTTACACAGCACGATAAAGAACAACTGGGACAAACCTGCCCTTTGTTTCTTTCAGGGCGAAACCATAACATTTGAAGGATTGGCCCGACACATCGCAAAATTCCAAATATTTTTCGACGAGCTCGGAGTCAAGAGAGGCGACAAAATCGCACTCTGCGCCAAGAACTCTAACAGATGGGCCGTTTCATTCCTGGCAGGAACCACCTACGGAGCCGTAGTAGTTCCTATTCTCTCCGACTTCCTTCCGGACAGCGTCAATTCTCTGGTAGACCACTCGGACAGCGCAGTTCTCTTTACCGACGAGGAAATCTGGAACAAACTGGACATCACCAAGATGCCTAAAGTAAAGATAGTCATAAATCCGGACGATTTCAGACTTCTCTACTACTCAGAACAAAACTTCAAGACTATATATGACGACTTAGACAAGAGCTTCGCATCCAAATATCCTAATGGCTTCGGTAAGGAAGATTTGGAATTCAGGGTTGACGACAGTAACCTAAACGACCTTGCGGTCATCAACTACACCTCCGGCACTACCAGTGCACCTAAGGGAGTTATGCTGTCTTACAAGAACATAAGCGCATCCATCGAGTACGCTATCAGTCACGTTCACTGTACGGCAGGCGAGACCATCGTGTCTATGCTTCCTATGGCTCACATCTACGGACTGGTGTTCGAATTCCTATATCCTCTTACCTGTGGAGTTTGCATCTACTATCTGGGCAAGTCTCCGGCTCCGTCACTTCTTTTGAAAGCGATGAAGACAGTGAAGCCATACGTGGTCATCACAGTGCCGCTTGTTATGGAAAAGATCTACAAATCTTCCCTCAAGCCGGCGCTCAGCAAACCGGCAGTTAAGGTCTTGTCTCACATACCAGGCCTTAACCAAATCATATTCAAGAAAGTTCGTGGCGCATTGGCAGTCGCGTTCGGAGGAAACGTCCGTCACTTCATTATGGGTGGCGCAGCGCTCAATCCGGAGGTCGAGAACTGCTTCCATAAGATTGGCCTGAATTATACCATAGGTTATGGTATGACGGAGGCTGCTCCTCTCATCGCATACGAGGACTGGAGAAAGTTCGCCAAGGGCTCTTGCGGTAAGAAAGTGGACTGCGCAGAGGTTAGAATCGATTCGGAGGACCCACAGAGAATCGCAGGCGAAATCCAGACTAAGGGTGACAATATCTGTATGGGATATTATAAGAACCCTGAGGCTACCGAGGCTGCATTCACTGAAGACGGATTCCTTAAGACCGGTGACCTCGGCGTAATCGACAAAGAAGGTAACATCTACATCAAGGGCCGTTCTAAGAATATGATTCTCAGCGCTTCAGGACAGAACATCTATCCGGAGGAAGTGGAAGCCGTGGTTAACTCACAGCCTTTCGTAACCGAATCGGTAGTAGTGGACAGGGCATCGAAGCTCGTGGCTCTCGTCTATCTCGATCAAGATGCTATCAAGAAGGCCGGACTCGACGAAGAAGCCATCTCGGACATCCCTGAGAACATAAGAATAAGCGCTAACAAGTCACTTCCTAACTACAGTAAGATTACTAAAGTGGAAATCGTACTTGAGCCATTCGCCAAGACTCCTAAGATGAGTATCAAGCGATTCCTTTACAAATAATAGAATTGACATTTTGTCAGTGGAATGGAAATTGCGTTTTCTCTAGGCAGAAAACGCAATTTTTATATATCATGAAAGGACAAATAGGTGTAACAACCGAGAATATATTTCCGGTTATCAAACAATTTCTTTATAGCGACCACGAAATTTTTCTTCGTGAGCTTGTAGCTAACGCAGTCGACGCCACCAGCAAGATTAAGGCATTGGCATCGACCGGTGAATACAAAGGCGAACTAGGCGAGCTGAAGGTCACCGTCGAACTCGACGAAAGCGCCAAAACGCTGAAGATTACCGATAGAGGTATCGGTATGACTGCCGAAGAGGTGGAAAAGTATATTAACCAGATAGCCTTCTCATCAGCCGGGGAGTTTCTGGAGAAGTACAAGGACCAGGCGAGCGGTATAATTGGCCATTTCGGTCTGGGATTCTATTCTGCGTTTATGGTAAGCACGAAGGTTACCATCGAGTCGCTCAGCTATCGTGAAGGTGCGAAACCGGTGTTCTGGTCTTGCGACGGCTCTCCGGAGTTCGAGATGGGCGAATGCAAGAAGGAAGACAGAGGTACGGTAATCACCCTTTATCTGGACAGCGACTCCGACGAGTTCGCTCATAAGGAGAGAATCTCTGCCCTGCTTAACAAATACTGCAAATTCATGCCGTTCCCTGTAGAATTCGACGGAAAGGTCGTAAATTCAGTGGATCCCATCTGGACAAAAGCCCCTTCAGAGCTGAAAGAAGAAGACTATATCAATTTCTACCACGCCCTCTACCCTATGGAGGAAGACCCGATGTTCTACATTCACCTTAACGTAGACTATCCGTTCACACTTACCGGTGTGCTCTACTTCCCTAAGATTAAGGAGAGAATGGCGATAGACAAGAACAAGATACAGCTTTACTGCAACCAGATGTTCGTCACAGACCACGTGGATAACATAGTTCCTGACTTCCTGACACTTCTTCACGGTGTCATCGACTCTCCGGACATTCCGCTGAATGTCAGCCGTTCATATCTTCAGTCCGATGCCAATGTCAAGAAAATAAGCACTTACATCACGAAGAAGGTATCCGACAGGCTTGAGGAAATCTTCAAGGAGCAGCGCGAGACATACGAGCAGAAATGGGACAACATCAAGCTCTTCATAGAATATGGTATGCTTTCCGACGAGAAGTTCTGCGAGCGCGCTATGGAATTCGCCCTTCTTAAGGACACCGAAGGCAAGTACTACAGCATCGAAGAGTACCGTAAATCCATAGAGGAGAACCAGAAAGACAAAGACGGCAAACTCGTATTCCTCTACGCCACCAATCCGGAAGAGCAATACACCTCTATCAAGGCGGCTAAGGATTTGGGATACAACGTACTCCTTATGGACTGCGAACTCGATGCACACTTCGTAGGATTGCTGGAGCAGAAGATAGAAAGCAGTCGCTTCGCCCGCGTGGATTCTGACGCTGCCGCCAACCTGATTCCTAAGCAGGACGAGGTGAAGCCGGAGATGAGCGACGACGACAAGAAGGCCCTCAGCGAGCTTTTCAAGGCCGCCCTGCCTACCGGAACCGAGTGGGAGATCGAGCCTGCCAATCTGGGCGAAAACGCCGAGCCGGTGCTCATTACCCAGAACGAGTTTATGCGCAGATGGCGTGAAATGTCATCCATCGGAGGCGGTATGAACTTCTACGGCTCTTTGCCTGAGTCATATATCGTTAAGGTAAATATGGAAAACCCTGTTATCGGAAAGATCTGGGCGGACAAGGAGAATACCGGAGACACACTCCATCAGGTAGTGGATTTGGCCCTGCTTTCAAAGGGACTCCTTAAGGGTAAGGATTTGGCAGAGTTCATCGCCAGAAGCGAAGAATTGCTTAAGAATTAGTCTTTCCAGACTTTTAGATATTGCTGTAAGGCCCACATTTCGTCACGGAAATGTGCGGCCTTATTAAATTCCAGTTCGGAGGCGGCTCGGTGCATCTGCGCCTTGTCGTCTTCGATTAGCTTTTCTACCTGACTGCGGGACATACTCCTGATGACAGGGTCTTGCAGGACGGCTGCCAAGTCGGCCCTGATGTGCCCGTCTTCGAATGCATCGCCGGGGAGTCTGAGCGAATCGTGGCCAAGTCCCACGCTGACGGAGCCCTTGCCCAAATCGGAAGGATTAGGAATGTAACGCGGATCGTCGTAAGAATTGGCCGCACTCACCCTGCCGCTAAGCTGAGTGGCCAATATGTTATGCTTCACCTCCACGCCCTTAGGAGTAATGTGATTAAGTTCGTTGTATTCGATCTGCTTCTGGCGTCGACGATTAGTCTCGCGAATGGTGGCAGCCATAGAATCGGTAATCTTGTCGGCGTACATTATGACCAATCCGTGCACGTTTCTGGCGGCACGGCCTGCCGTCTGGGTCAGGGCACGAGTCGTCCTCAGGAAGCCCTCCTTATCGGCATCGAGAATGGCTACGAGCGAAACTGACGGAATGTCCAATCCCTCACGCAGCAAGTTCACGCCTATCAATACGTCGAAAAGTCCGTTCTTGAAGTTCTCAATAATCTCCACACGCTCGGTGGTGTCCACGTCGGAATGGATATAGGCGCAGCGCACCCCGATATTCCGAAGATACTTATCCAACTCCTCGGCCATACGCTTGGTAAGAGTGGTTACCAATGTCCTCTCCTCTACCTCGGTGCGTTTCTTGATTTCCTCTACCAAGTCATCGACCTGATTCTCAATGGGACGCACTTCTATAGGCGGGTCCAGAAGTCCGGTCGGCCTTACCACCTGCTCCACCACCAGTCCCTCGCTCTTTTCGAGCTCATAATCGGCAGGAGTCGCACTGACATAGACGCATTGGCCCGTAATGTCTTCGAACTCCTCGAAGGTCAGAGGCCGGTTATCGGAAGCGGCAGGAAGCCGGAATCCGTACTCCACCAGCGTCTGCTTGCGGCTGCGGTCTCCCCCGAACATCGCGTGCACCTGAGGGAGAGTCACGTGAGACTCGTCTATGAAGGTTATGAAATCTTTCGGAAAATAGTCCAGAAGGCAGAAAGGTCGCTGGCCCGGTTTTCTTCCGTCGAAATAACGGCTATAGTTTTCGATGCCGGGACAGTAGCCCAGCTCCTTTATCATCTCGAGATCGTTCTCGACTCGCTGCTGTATACGCTTGGCCTCGAGCGGTTTGCCTATTTCCTCGAAGTAGTTTATCTGCTGGTATAGGTCATCTTGAATGGCACTCACGGCCGCGATGCTCCTCTCTTTCGTGGTCACGAAATTACCTGCCGGATAGATGTCGACTTCGCCGAGTTCCTCTATGGTGGCTCCGCTCGCAGGCTCTATGGATAAGATCCTATCCACTTCATCGCCGAAAAACTCTATTCTCACGGCGCGGTCGGCTCCACCCGGAAAAATATCCACGCTATCGCCCTTAGTCCTGAAACTTCCTCGGGTAAAATCCCCTTCCGTTCGCGAATAAAGCGCATCCACCAACTTGTAAAGCAGAGAAGTCTGACTACGGCGCTCTCCCCTTACCACATGAACCGTCTGGGCGTGAAAGTCTTCGGGATTTCCTATACCGTAAAGGCAGCTCACGGAAGAGATGACTATCACGTCGCGCCGTCCGCTAAGGAGGGCACTTGCGGCACTCAAGCGGAGCTTTTCTATCTGGTCGTTAATGGAAAGATCCTTTTCGATGTAGGTATCGGTCGTAGGCAAATAGGCCTCCGGCTGATAATAATCGTAGTAGGACACGAAATACTCGACGGCATTGGCAGGAAAGAAGGACTTGAATTCTCCGTAGAGCTGTGCGGCCAGTGTCTTGTTGTGGCTTAGAATCAGGGCAGGCCGCTGGAGATTCTCGATGACATTGGCCATAGTGAAAGTCTTGCCGGAACCGGTCACACCGAGCAAGGTAATGTCGCTCACGCCGCTTTTCAGGGCCGAGGTAAGCTGCTCTATCGCCTTAGGCTGGTCGCCCGACGGCGTATAGTCCGATTCCAACTTGAATTTCACTTAGTCTTTTTTATCGAGTGACGAAAAGAATTTCCAGTGAAAGATAATTAGATAGAACGCGCCACAAGTCACACAGGCGTCGGCGAAGTTGAACACCGGCGGGAAGAATGTGGCTGAGAACATATCCACCACCTTACCGAACATAAACGGAGCATAGTCCCAGATGAGTCCGTAGAAAAGGCAGTCGACGATGTTACCTATGGCACCGGCCGTAATGAAGGTAAGTCCCACGAGCACGCCCGTAGGAGCGGCATTTTTCTTATTGAGCTTATTGATCCACCAGATGAGGAATCCGGAAAGGCACACCCTGAAGAAAGACAGGATGAACTTGCCCACAGCTCCGCCGAACTTCATTCCGAAAGCCATACCCTCGTTTTCCACGAAGCATAGCCGGAACCAGTCGCCAAACACAGGTATAGTCTCGCCAAGACTCATATTGGTCTTGACGAGTACCTTTATCACTTGATCTACCACGACCAGCAAGACTCCGAGCATTAGGAGTCTGGCGCCTTTTGAGATCTTCATATATTAGTTTTTGCCTTGTTTAGCCAGCATCTCCTTAGCCTCTACGGTAAGGGTAGCATGAGGAACGAGCCTGAGCCTTTCCTTAGGGATGAGCTTGCCGGTCACACGGCACACGCCATAAGTCTTGTTCTCGATGCGAACGAGCGCTGCCTCGAGGTTCTGTATGAACTTATACTGACGCTGTGCGAGCTGGCTGGCCTCTTCTTTAGATCGCTGCATAGCACCGTCATCCTCCACTGTCTTGAACGATGGAGACGTGTCATCCACATCGTTAGCTCCGCCACTTCTGGCCAATTCACGATACGTATTATACTCCGCTTTCGCCTTCGAAAGCATTTCTTCAATAATAGTCTTGAATTCAGCGAGTTCCTCGTCTGAATAGCGATTTTTCAATTCCTCTGCCATAACTATTTACGTATTACTTTTATTTTTATAGTATCCTTATCCCATTCCACGCAAGCCGCATCTTCACCGGCCTCGGCCAATGGTCTAAGTTCGAGAGTAGAGCTGAGAGTCTGCTGGCAGACATAGTCCTTATACTGTGCGAGGGCCTCTTCTATACTCTTGAAAGCCTGCCCGTCAGCATAAATCACCGTCTGAATCCTGTCGGTTATCTCAAATCCACTATCCTTTCTCAAATTCTGTATAGGGTGTATCAATTCACGCGCATTTCCCTCGCGAACGAGCTCGTCGGTCTGAACGATGTCGAGAGCTATCGTAAGAGAGCCTTCCGTAGCCACGAGCCAGCCCGGCATATCCTCGGAATTGATTTCGTAATCGCCCTTGTTCAAGACTACGTCTCCACCCGGAAGACTAAGGGTATAAGCCCCCTCGCTGCACTCTATCTGAGCTATCTGCTCCTGACTTAGGGTCGCGAACGAAGCGGCGATTTCCTTCATCTGCTTTCCGTAGATCTTACCCAGAGTCTTGAAGTTAGGCTTGATCTTCTTAGTGATGATGCCCACGGTATCGTGCAGGAATTCTAGCTCCTTCACATTCACCTCGGTAAGGAAAATATCCTTAACTCTCTCGATATGAGCCTTTACCTTATCGTCGATAACCGGAACGAGCACCTTCGCCAGAGGCTTGCGGACATTTATGCCCACCTTCTTTCTCAGGGCCAATACCATCGAAGACGCCTTCTGCGCGAATGCCATACTGTCCTCGAGTTCGCTGTCTATCAGCGATTCGTTCACTGCCGGCATAGGGAGATAGTGCACCGAACCTGCCTCAGGGCAGAGGTCGCGGAACAGCTGATCCATAAAGAATGGAGCGATCGGTGCGCCCAGCAGAGCCACGCTCTTGAGCACCTCGTACAAAGTAGTGTAGGCGGCCAATTTGTCCTCGCTCATACCACTTCCCCAGAGACGCTTCTTATTAAGGCGGATGTACCAGTTACTCAAATCGTCGCACACGAAATCCTGTATGAGTCGACCTGCGAGAGTGACGTCGTAATCCTCGTAAGCAGCCTCCACCTCCTTGCACAGGGTGTTGAGACGGCTCATAATCCACTGGTCGAACATAGGACGCGCACTCACCTCAACAGTCGGCCCGCAAGGGTCGAATTTGTCGATATTGGCATAAAGGGCGAAAACCGAATAGGAGTTATAGAGGGTTCCGAAGAACTTGCGGCGAACCTCGTCCACTCCAGCCTCGTCGAACTTCAAGTTATCCCACGGCTGCGCATTCGTGAGCATATACCAGCGAAGGGCATCGGCGCCGTAGGTGTCGAGAGCCTGGAACGGATCCACTGCATTACCAAGTCGCTTAGACATCTTCTCACCCTTCTTATCGAGTACCAATCCGTTAGAAATCACGCGTTTGAATGCAGGAGTGCCGCTTACCATAGTGTGGATGGCGTGCAACGTATAGAACCATCCGCGAGTCTGGTCCACACCCTCTGCGATGAAGTCGGCGGTAGAGCCGAAGTCGGCACTGTCCAGACCACGAAGGCCGGTCTGTGCGTAAGGCATGGCGCCGCTGTCGAACCACACGTCGATAAGGTCGCTCTCGCGCTTCATCTTGTTACCGCTTTCGCTGACGAGGAAAATCTCGTCTACATAAGGGCGGTGAAGATCTATCTTGTCGTAATTAGCCTTAGACATATCTTCAGGGTCGAAGCCTTTTTCGGCCAATGGGTTACTGCTCATAAAACCGGCGGCTACCGACTTTTCGATCTCTGCGTAAAGTTCCTTTACCGAGCCTATGCACTTTTCTTCCTTACCGTCTTCGGTACGCCAAATCGGAAGCGGCGTGCCCCAATAGCGGCTTCTGGACAAGTTCCAATCCTGTATGTTCTCGAGCCACTTGCCAAATCGTCCGGTACCCGTAGCTTCCGGCTTCCAGACTATGTGCTCGTTAAGCTCCATCATCTTCTCGCGCACTGCGGTAGTCTTTATGAACCACGAATTAAGCGGGTAGTAAAGGACCGGCTTGTCGGTTCTCCAGCAATGCGGATATGTGTGTACGTGTTTTTCTATCTTGAATGCCTTGTTCTCGCTCTTGAGCATCACGCAGATGTCGATGTCGAGCGTAGGAGCGTCCGCTGCGAGGGTGCTGTCGTAGGCGTTCTTCACATAACGGCCTGCCCACTGCGAATACTCAGGCACGTTCACGCAAGTCTTCACGTATTCAGGATCCAAGTCCTCGATGCGATAGAAACGGCCGCGAGGATCTACCTGCGCCTCCATATCTCCGTTCTTGTCCACCACATAAAGTCCCGGAACTCCGGCAGCCTTGGCCACCTTCGCATCGTCGGCACCGAAGGTAGGAGCGATGTGAACTATACCGGTAGTGCCCTCCTCGGTGGTGACATAGTCGCCGAGTATCACGCGGAAAGCGCCTTCGCCCGGATTAAACCACGGAATGAGCTGCTCGTAGCGCAAGCCCTCGAGTTCGCGACCCTTGAAGGTGCCCGGCAGAATCTCATAAGGGATCTTGTCGTTAAACCAGCTGTGAACCAGCGCCTGGGCCAATATATAAACGGCAGGCTTTCCGGTATATGGGTTCGTGCTCTTCACACGGACATAGTCGATATTAGGATTCACACAAAGAGCGGTGTTGCTAGGAAGGGTCCACGGAGTGGTGGTCCAAGCGAGGAAGTACTCATCTTCCTTACCCACCACCTTAAACTGCACGCAGCAAGTGGTGTCCTTCACGTCGCGATAGCACCCCGGCTGGTTCAACTCGTGAGAGCTCAAGCCGGTTCCCGCTGCCGGGCTGTAAGGCTGGATGGATTTGCCCTTATAGAGATAGCCCTTACCGTAGATGTCCTTCAAAAGATACCAAAGGGTCTCGATATAACGGTTATCATAAGTGATATACGGGTCGTCCATATCTACCCAGTAACCGATCCTGTCGGTAAGGTTACGCCACTGAGCGGTATATTTCATAACCTCTTCGCGGCACACCTTGTTATACTCGGCTATGCTTATCTTAGTTCCGATATCTTCCTTAGTGATACCCAACTTCTTCTCCACACCGAGCTCCACAGGCAGTCCGTGGGTGTCCCATCCCGCACGACGGCGCACCAGATAACCGCTCTGCGTCTTGTAACGACAGATGGCATCCTTTATACTGCGGGCCATCACGTGATGGATACCGGGCATACCGTTAGCACTTGGAGGTCCCTCGAAGAAAATGAACTCCGGCGCACCCTCCCTCAACTCGAGAGACTTTCTGAATGCGCCTTCTTTTTCCCACTTTTTGAGCACCTCGTTACCGGTGGCTACCAAATCCAACCCTTTATACTCTTTGAATGTCATTTTTTTTATCTATTTTTGAACCTGCAAATATAACGAATTCAAAAGGCAAATACAAATGAACGTTTTAGACATCGTATTAATAATCCTCTTCATTCCGTCCATAATCCGCGGCATAAGTAAGGGATTTATAGAGCAAGTCATAGCGCTCGCATCGCTTTTCCTCAGTGCTTGGCTGGCATATCTATTTGCAAATAAAGTAGGTACGTGGCTTTCAGCGTATATCGACGGCGTAAGTAAGGAAGTACTCTACATCTTCGCATTCATCATAATAATTATTATTACGGTGATGCTGCTCAACCTGTTGGCCAAGGTATTGTCTAAAGTCGTAAGCGCCATTTCGCTTGGCTGGCTGAATTCGATTCTGGGGCTTGTCGTAGCCGTATTCAACACGGCCCTCATAATAGGCCTCATCTTCACTGCATTCTCTTCATTCAACGCCTCGACCTTTCATCTGGGCACAGAATGGATGGACTCATCAGTAATCTACGGATGGATTTCTGACCTCACTCAGACCATCTTCCCTTATATCGAAAACCTCTTTAATCAGATAAGCGATGGCGGAGCACAAATGTGTTAATATCATACTTATAGAGACTTCCACCTCTCTATGTTCGGTGGCCTTGAGCCAAGACGGAGTAATCAAATCCTACAGGGAGAGCGCCCAAACCAAGGCGCACGCATCCCTTACCGCCCCCTTCGTAAAGGAAGTGCTGGACGAGTGCGGACTTTCCATCCGCGAATGCGATGCAGTGTGCGTAAGTTCGGGCCCGGGCTCCTACACCGGGCTTCGCGTGGGCGTGTCCACGGCGAAAGGCCTCTGCTTCGGCGCAGGCATTCCCCTATTGGCAGTGAGCACGATGGACGTATTGGCCGAAATGGGAAAGGACATCGAATGCCGATTCATCGTGCCTATGATCGATGCCCGCAGGATGGAGGTCTACAGCGCAGTTTATGCCAATTCGCCCGCAGGCCGGCCGCACCAAATTCGCCCGACAGAGCCGATAGTGGTAGACGAGCACAGCTTCGCGGACAGATTGGCAGAAGGAAAGGTCCTGTTCATCGGAGACGGCGCCGAGAAATGCCGAGCGCTCCTCGCCTGCGAGAACGCCATCTTCGAGCAGTGCTGCCCATCTGCAAGCGCGATGGCTAGGCTCGCACAGAATCTCTTCGACGAGGGTAAGACCGAAGACGTGGCCTATTTCGAGCCTTTCTACCTGAAAGACTTCATAGCCACCGTGTCGAAAAAGAAACTTTTCTAGAAAAGCAGCGCCATATCTCTTTTTATGGCCGGAGCGGCGACACTTTCCGGAACGAAAGACCAGTGCCCCACTCCGCGAGTCAGGGCCGGTGACACCTCTTCGTGCGCCACGACGAACTTATAGATCATATCCCTTATCTCCGGATAACGTGCTATGAGTCTGCTCGTAAGCTCCTCGCGGCTAAGACCCGCCCCGTCACTGAGCAGATTACCGCCGCCTGCAGCGCGATAGGAAGTCATAGCCACCTTATATGTGGCGTCCAGAGCGAATTTACGCCCGTCGACGAGATTACCCATCTTGACGCGCCTTCCCATGGGACGAGTGACGTCCACGGTATAATCCACACCTGCGGCGCTGTCGAAATTAAAGCTAGGAGAATTGAAAGACCAGCGCGAGGTGCCATAGCGCTCACTTCCCCGCTCACTTATGTTAAAGATGTGTCCGTCAGGGCCCACCGTCCTTATCCACTTGTCGTAAGAGAGCTCCAGATAGTTCTTTATCTCGCGGCCCGTGAGTTCCAGCACGCAAAGGCTGTTTTCGTAAGGATAGAGCGTGAACATATCGTTGAACACGAGCTCCCCTTTCGACAGCTTTCCGTTCACCGTAAGCGGCGCACTGAAGGAGATGTCCGCTCCGCTCTCGCTAAGCTGCACCTTATGAATCAAATCCATATAGAAACTCTGCCCCGCGAAGGCGTCTTTAGTGAACATGTCTTCCGAGAGCCTTCCCACGGGCTTTAGGGTAAAGGCCTTCACCTTTTCGAAGTCCGGGGCGAACTCAGCCTTCATCTTAGCGTCCGTCTTCGCCGCGTCTATGTCCAGAAGTTCGGGCTTGAGCGATTTCGACACGAGCCTGCCCCTGTCATAGCGAAGAGTCACCGTGGCCTGTCCGAGATGCTTGGCACGGCTGCCGGTATTAACCAGACAAATCCCATCGCCCTGCTTTACGAATGGAGCGTGGTCGTGCGAGCACAGGAGCACATCCACTCCTTTAAGACTCTCGAATAGGTCAAGTCCCTGAAATTCAAGCACCTCGCCATCGCCCTTACCGGTTCCGCTATGCACGCTGACTACCACCACGTCGGGATTAGTCTTAGCCCTGAGCTCGTCCACACGTCCCTGCACGAAAGGAATCAGGCTCTCGAATTCCATATCCGGCCACAGGCTCTTGTCCAGCCAAGCCGGAATGTTAGGATTAGTGTAACCCATCACCAGAACCTTCAGCCCGGCTCTCTTAAAGAGCTTGTATTCCGGGAAATACGCCTTCCCATCTGCTTTCAGGGCATTACCTGCCATAAACGGGATTCCCTTTCGGGCCAACTCGCCCGCGACCCTGTCGTACACTGCCGGGCCCGTCTCGATGTCGTGATTGCCCACGACGATGGCATCGTAGCCCATATATGAGGCCAATCGCGAAAAGAGATGCTCGTCCACCGTGTCCACATAATTATAGTAGTAAGTGGCGTTGTCGCCCTGAAGGCAATCTCCGGCATCTATCAAAAGCACGTTATCTCGGCCGGCCGCCGCCCTTATGCTATCCACATAAGTATTCACCGCCATAAGCGAAGGACGCACCGCTCCGTCGACATAAGGAGTGTCGAACCACGCGCCGTGGACATCGTTAGTGGAAAGAATGTGGAGGGTATACTCCCCGTCAAGTCTAGAACAGCCTGCAAACATAGTAGCGGCCAAAATCGCGATTAGAGAAATTCTTTTCATAATGAGAGCAAAAATACGTATAAAATCCTTAAGTAAAATGAAAAAAATAAGTTGCTTCAGATTAAGAAAAGATTTTTGAGGATAGATTAATTTTTGAAGATGGAGTGTGCCGGGGGGCACATAACTGATGAAAAAATAAATATAGACCGAAAAGATACCTTAAAATGATGCAGGTTATTTTTTGAATTTTACTAAATTTGTGGTCCAATTTTCAAAAAGAGATTAATTATGTTTGAAAACCTCAGCGAAAAACTTGAGCGCTCGTTAAAGAATCTTAAAGGTGAAGGCAAAATCACCGAAATTAATATATCCGAAACCCTTAAGGAGGTGCGTAGAGCCCTGCTCGACGCCGACGTAAGCTATAAGGTAGCGAAGGAGTTCTGTGACAACGTAAAGAAAAAGGCCATAGGCTCCAACGTCCTTACGGCAGTCAAGCCGCAGCAGATGATGGTGAAGATAGTTCACGACGAACTCACCGAATTTATGGGAAGCGAATCGTCTTCCATTAACCTAAAGGGCTCGCCTGCAGTGGTTTTGGTAGCCGGCTTGAACGGTTCTGGTAAGACCACTTTCAGTGGTAAGCTGGCCCTCTACCTGAAGAAAAAGGGTAGCAAGGTGCTTCTCGCGGCCTGCGATACCTTCAGGCCTGCGGCTATAGAGCAGCTCAAGACATTGGCCGAGGGCATAGGGATAAACGTATTCTCCATCGAAGGCGAGAAGGACCCGGTTAAGGTAGCGAATGCCGCGATAGCCCAGGCACGCGTAGAGGGATATAACGTGGTAATCGTGGATACGGCGGGCCGATTGGCAGTGGATGAGGAGCTTATGCAGGAAATCCGCACTATGCACCAGGCCGTCAAGCCTAGCGAGACCCTGTTCGTAGTCGATGCCATGACGGGTCAGGATGCAGTGCTGAGTGCGAAGGCATTTAACGAGGCCATCGATTACGACGGAGTGGTTCTCACGAAGATGGACGGTGACACCCGCGGAGGTGCGGCGCTTTCGGTTAAGGCCGTGAGCGGCAAGCCTATAAAGTTCGTGAGCACGGGTGAAAAGATGGAGGCGCTCGACGTATTCTATCCGTCACGTGTGGCTGACAGAATTCTCGGAATGGGTGACGTGGTGTCTCTCGTGGAGAAGGCTCAGGAGCAGTACGACGAGAAGCAGGTCCGCGAGATGAAGAAGAAAATCGCGAAGGGTCGCTTTAATTTCAACGACTTCTACGAGCAGATTCAGCAGGTTCGCAAGATGGGCGACATCAAGGATGCACCTGTCCTTTCCGTGGACCAGGCGCTGCAGGGCCGTATTGCCGGAGCGGACATCATGACCACTTCCGGTGAACCGGGAGCCTCCACATCCATCCGTATCCGTGGAACTCGCTCCATCATTGCATCGAATGAACCGCTCATTGTCGTAGACGGCGTCATGGATGCGGTATCTGACCTTGGCGACCTGAACTCGGCTGACATTGAGTCGATTTCGGTCCTGAAAGATGCCTCGTCCACAGCGATTTACGGTTCGCGCGGTTCCAACGGTGTCATCATCATTACGACCAAGGCCGGAACGGGAAGCAAGGGCAAGCCGAACATCAGCTTCAAGGCTGACCTCGGATTCTCCAAACTGCCATCACAGCTGGATATCATGAACGCAAGCGAGTTTGCAATGTACAGAAACGACCTTGCCTCTTTCGGAGCTGACCAGTATCATCCTGGCATCAACATCAACACTCCATTGAAGGACAATGTCTATCCGGATCCGCTGTCAATGACTGCATTGAGGAGATCGGACTGGATCTTGAGTCAAAAAATATCGGACT
>OQVT01000010.1_pt1 | contig 51829 bp, 42 predicted proteins | sample 1691561 | NCBI WGS metagenome assembly OQVT01 (sample SAMN03418260, study PRJEB22391) | human gut metagenome | biome: human-gut; feature: organic feature; material: feces | host: Homo sapiens | place: Tanzania | collected 2013-01 | reverse complement strand
GCCGATGCCCTGGCTCATCAGGTCTTCCATCACCGGAAGGGAAGCCGGATTCACATGCAGGTTCAGGCCGTTGCCCGGGATGCCATAGATGGCGTCTCCGCCGGCCGCCTTCTCCTCATCGTTCAGTGGTGCCCGGAGAATATCCGCGATGGCAACGATGTTCTCGAACAGTCCGCCGGCACAGCCGGAAACCAGTGCCTGGTCCGGATAGAATGCGCCGTCATGCACATGCTGCATGATGCGGAACGGTTCACCGTGAGCCCCCTTGATCTTATTGCCTTCCGCCTCGACTTCACGGAGTACCGTCTCCATGTTTTCCTTGAATTCCCGGATCGGCATCGCATGGCTCGGATGGAACGGAAGGGCGATCATCGATTCGACCGTATCCATATCGATCTCGATATAGCGGTCATAGTACGCACCGGCTTCCGGTGCGAGCTTCTGATAATCTGCCGCGCGACCATGCTCGGCGAGATAGGTTTCCGTCTTCTCGTCGGTGCACCAGATGGAGCTGAGTGCCGCCGATTCGGTCGTCATCACGTCTATGCCCATACGGAACTCCATCGAGAGATTCGCGATACCCGGACCGAAGAACTCGAGCACGTTGTTCTTATTAAAGCCGTTTGCGAAGGTCTTCGCAATCAGTGCCAGTGCCACATCCATCGGTCCGATTCCTGGCTTCGGGCTTCCGGCGAGGCGGATACCGACGATCTTCGGGTAGGCGAGGTCATAGCTGTGGCCCACCAGCTGCTTCACGAGCTCGCCGCCGCCCTCACCGATGCCCATGGTGCCGAGGGCACCGTAACGGGTATGCGAATCCGAGCCGAGGATCATCTTTCCGCCGCCGGCCATCTTTTCCCGCATATACTGGTGGAGGACGCCACGATAAGGCGGCACGAAGATACCACCGAACTTTTCAGCATTGGATAAGCCGAAGGCATGATCGTCCTCCAGGATCGTACCGCCGACAGCACAGAGGGTGTTATGGCAGTTGGACAGCACATACGGCATCGGAAACTTCGTGAGTCCGGATGCGCGTGCCGTCTGCAGGATATTGACATAATTGTTGTCCGGGGAGACCATGCTGTCGAACCTGAGCTCGAGATGCTGCATGTCGCCACTGTGATTATGGGCCGCGAGGATACGGTAGGCCATGGTTTTCTGTCGACCGACCTCGACCGCCCGAGCAGGTGCCGCACCTGCGTCGGAGACATTGCCCTCCGCATCGAGGATGACGCCGTGATCAAATAAAGTAACCATCTGTTTCTCCTTCTACGTTATTTCGGTGCTCATCGCCTGCATCGCAGGAAATGACATCAAAAGAGCACCCTGTACTTAAATCCAATTATACGGGTGCTCCTTCTTATAAGTAAAATATATTGATTTGTATATTTCGTATGCAGTTTTTTCTATCTGCTGTTTCTGTCACTGCTTTCTGCTTCAAACACCTGCTGCATCGTTTCGATCAGGCCGCGCTCCGCCTCGCCGAGGTAAATGCTTTCCTTATAGACCGCATTGACCTCCCAGCAGTCCGGCGTCGGGCCATAATTGTAGACGCTGAAATTCGGATTCTGAAACGGCACGATGGCACGCTCCGGCACGATCGTCACGCCGAGACCGGACGCCGCCAGCTGCGTGGCAGAGATACAGCTCGAGACCTCCATGATTTCCTTCGGAAGGAAATCGAAGCGTCGGAAGATGTCATCCACCTTCCGACGGATGTACTGACCGCGCTTCATGATGATGAACGGAAAATCCCGAAGCTTCCGAAGATCGACCTCTGGAAGCTCCTCGAGGATGTTTGCGGCATCGCGCGCCAGCTGCCCGCCTGGGGAAACCAGCATGTCCTCCGTAATCATGCCCTTTCCTGCGACGAGGAAGAGGCGCTCGGTATAGATGTACTCCGTCTTCACGCCGACCGGCAGATGATCTGTGCCCCCTGGCAGCACGCAGAAGGCGATCTTATCATTCATGAGATTCGTGATGATCTCCTCAGACTTCGATTCCTGAAGATGGATCTCGATGTTCGGAAACTGTGCCCGGAACGACCCGATCACTTTCGGCAGCATATAGCCCGCCCGCTCCGTCGGGATGCCAATGTTGATGCGCCCTTTCTGTCCATGGCCGATATCGGCGAGCTCCCGCCGAAGATTATCCTTCAGCAGCATGATCTCCCGCGCCGTTTTCACATAGCGCTCACCGGCATAGGTCAGCGAAATCGGATTTGTCTTCCGGTCAAACAGCTTCACCCCGAGGTCCTCCTCCACCTTCGAGATGATGTAGCTAAGAGAAGGCTGTGAAATATATAGCTTCTTCGCCGCCTCCGTCACACTATGATGATCCGCCACCGCGATGATGTAGCTCAGCTCTCTGAAATCCATAGACATGCCTCCGTCAGAAAAATATCAAAGTCTATTATATATTAAAGACGGAGGTTTTCATAGATGCTGTCTATATCGTTCCGATTTCCAGCTTCTCCAGCATCTCCCGAAGTGCCTCCGACGGACTCGTAAAGAGCTTCGCATGCTTCGGTTCGATGCGTGTCGCCGCGCCGGACATCGAGATCTGCGCGAGTACGATCTGATCGTACAGCGCGTCGAGTTCCTGAATCTTCTCCACTACGATGCGATTGCACTCGTCCATATCCCCGCGCTGCGCCGCTTCAAATGCGGCCGGCACCGGGTACATGTCGACCTCTTCCGGCATACCGTTCTTCCGGCGATAGGTATAATACCCGTTGCGGGTCGTCTCCACCGTGCCCTCGAAGGTGCAGATAATCGCCGTTCTGCCCGGGCACTTCGATGCGTTGTCGAGCATCGCGATGTCTGCCGGCACTACTGGTTTATGGTACGTCTCGGTAAACGCAGCTGCCCACGGACTGAAGATCGTGCAGGTCATGATGACACCATCCGCGCCATCCGAAAAGGCATTTGCGATCATATCTGTGAAGCGTTTGATCGTTTCCGCGTTGATCCCGCCATCCTGTTTCACCTTCGCCATCATCCCGCCGTCGAGATAATTCACCACCTTTACGTCCGGCGCGGCTTTCCGTATATACTCCGTCATCGGTCCGACGGCATTGATCGTCGAGCTGACCAGTGCGATCGTTTTCTTCTCACTCATGCGTCTTCCTCCGTCATCTTCACTGCGCGTTCAAAAAAGTCCTTCTGTCCGAAACCGCCGGATTTCAGTACGATGCGAAGCTTCGGATTCTCGACCGGCGTCATGATCGGGACACCGGGTGCCACACTTTTTCCGATATAAAATGCCGAATAGCCGAGTGCCTTCGTCACGGCACCACTGGTTTCGCCACCGGCCGAGATGATGCGTGTATACCCGGCCTCGACCGCCGTGCGCGCAAGCATCCCCATCGTTAATTCCAGCTTTTCAGACACCTTCTCCAGCCCGAGTTCCTGCGTCTTCCGCATCTCCTCCGGCTTCTGTGAGCTGTACACCAGAACGGCATCGCCTGCTGCCTTTACCGCCTCGAGCATCATCGATGCATCGATTTTTCCCTCGACAAGCGTTACAGGATCGATAAACAGATTCGCTCTTCCCTTTTCCTGATAGTCCGCGATCTGCTCGAGCGTAATCTTCGAGCAGCTTCCGGCGAGCAGCAGTGTCTTCCCGTCGCCTGCCAATGTCTCCGGCTTTTCGCTCATCACTCCGCGTGCCGCTTCGACGTTCAGACATTCTCTGCCATCTGCCTCCCGGTCGTCTGCATTGGCCAGGCAAAGTTCCGGATGCAGACGCACATAGCGGCGTCCGAGCGCCCCGCAGAGACCGGACCCGCCGGTCAGAAACGGGAGGTCACTGAAGGCATCGGCGATGAGATCACCATGCGCATCCTCATAATAATCCGGCACGAGGTAGTACTTCTCGGCCAGCTCCTCCGCACGAAGATCGCGGCGACTCGCTGCCTGTGTGCGACCGTTCTTCCAGCGCTCAAGCTCCTCGATGCTGACACGGTAGCCCCGGTGCGGCGACTGCATCTCGATCAGGCGACATACATCCGACTCTTTCATCGGTGTCAGCGGATGGTTTCGCATAGGACTCTCGGCGAGCGGAATGCCGTTCACGAAGAGTTCACCGTCCTTCACCGTACGCCCATTGACCGGCAGTGCCGGAACCAGTACGGTATATGGATAGCCGCACCTTTCAAGCACCGCATCGGCGACCGGACCGATGTTTCCTTTCTCGGTGGAATCAAAGGTCGCACAGTATTTAAAGTAGAGCTGCCCTGCCCCATGTGCCCGTAACCAGGCGAACGCCGTCAGCATCTCCTCGACGGCCTCTTCTGCCGGGACCGTCCGGGTCTTCTCCGCGATGACGATGGCGCGGATCTCCTTCCGAAGCGTCGGCATCTTCTCCGGCACACCGTTAAACAGCACGGTCGGTACGCCGGCCTCTGCGAGCATCGACGCTGCATCGCTCGCACCGGTAAAATCATCTGCCACTACGCCTAAAAAAATCTCTGCCATGCTCATCTCCTTTTCCTGTAATATCCGCCCTCGAGGAAATCACGTACCGTCGCTTCCGGAAGCTCCTGAAGCGGTATGCCTGCGCTCTGTGCCATGAGGTTCATGCGACATACATTTTCGGTCACCTCCAGTGCGGAGCGACACTCCTTCAGATTCTGGTCATAGCACAGCATGCCATGATGCTCCATCAGGATGACATGGGTCTTCTCCGCCACCTCGGACACGGCCTCCGCAAGCGCGCTGGATCCGGCATGAAAATACGGCACGCGCACGAGCTTCTCATCGTAGTACATGGACTCGATAAAGAGGTCTGTTTTCAGCTCCATCCGGGTGCAGGCTGCAAAGGTCGTCCAGAACGGGCTCGCATGCAGCACGGCAGCTACCTCCGGACGTTTCCGATACACCTCGAGATGCATCCCGGTTTCCTTCGAGGGCTTCCTCCCCTCCAGTACCTTTCCTTCGAGGTCCACCACCGAAATATCCTCTTCACGAAGATCGCCGATGACCGTACCGCTGGCTGTCACATAGATCCGATCCCCCGCCCGGACACTGATATTTCCACTGGTGCCCCAGGTCAGATTTTTCTCCATGATCCATCTGCCGGTCTCGATGATCTCCTGCTTATATGTATTCATTTCTGTCTCCTTTCCGTTGACTCCTGACGAAGATGAAAAGACGGAGAACCTCCGTCCTCCGCCTTTTCCCCCCTGTCCCCCTGTTACAGCAGACGCTCTGTCTTTATTGTACGTTCGGCGTCCCGCGGTCTGAAATGGTATTTCATCATCCGCGATGATTCCATTTCAGAATGATTATTTCCTGCCATCACCTGAGCTATCGCCAGATTATGCCTTCTCGATCAGCTCTGCGATATGATCGCCGTAGCCGGAGCAGGAAGCGTTTCCCTTCATATCCGGGGTGACGAAGCCCTCCTCCATGGACTTCAGCACATTCTGCTCGATCAGTCGTGCAACCTCGCCGAGCTTCGGGTCCTCATAGCGATCGGCCAGCCAGTCAAACATCATAGACGCACTGATCATAAGGCCGGTCGGATTTGCGATATTCCGGCCTGCGATATCCGGTGCCGATCCATGGGCGGCCTGCGCCATGCACTGATGGTCGTTGGTATTGATACCCGGTCCGAGGCCGAGGGATCCGGTCAGCTCACCGACGAGGTCCGAAACGATATCGCCGAAAAGGTTCGTACACACGATGACATCGAAATCCTGTGGATGACGTACCAGATGTGCGGTCATCGCATCGATATGGAAATCGTCGATGCGCACCTCCGGGAACTCACGCGCACCGAGCTCCTTGATCGTGGATCTCCAGAGATCTCCGGCCATCTTGATGACGTTTGCCTTGTGCACGATGGTGAGGTGCTTCTTCCGCTTCATCGCGGTCTTAAACGCCTCCCGCGCCACCCGCTCGGTTCCCTGACGTGTGATCACCGAGGTCGAGAGCACCATATCCGGATTCGGCATCACCTCGCCATAGCCCTTAAACATATTTCTGTCTGGAAGGAATCCCTCCGTATTCTCACGATACACGACGATATCCACATCATCACCGACATGGCTCTTCTTTCTCGCCTCGCCCGGATAGACCTGTGCCGGGCGCTTGTTCGCATAGAGATCAAAATAGTGGCGCATCTCACCGGACGGATTCAGCTTACGGAACTGCTCCTCCGGATATGCGGCGGAATCATGTGGGGCGAACACCCAGCCGTGGCATGTCGCGAGACCGTCCTTCGTCACCTGCGGGACCGGATCACCATACTTCTCGATTCCTTCCCAGCCCATCGGGTATACTGGCCACTCGACTTCGACACCGACCTTCTTTACAGCCGCCTTCATCACCACCTCGGTCGCCTTTGTAATCTCCGGGCCGATCGCATCACCGTAGCATAAACCAATCTTGTAAACCATCATCTTTCCTCCTCATCGTCTGCCAATGCATCCGGCCATCACCATGGATGGCGTCTCTTCCGTCATCGGATTCCTCCGTGCTGACGTTTCGTGATTTCTTATGGTTCTATGATAGCGGCTCCTGGTTTCCACGTGAAATGCTTCGTTCTCCATGCTTTTCATGCCATAAATGACATGACCCGGCACGTACATGTTTCTTTCCCGAAACGACGTTTACGCACCGTTCTGCTTATGACGATATCGGCAGATCCTTTTTTATACTTTCAGCCTTCATAAACTGTGCCTTCATAAGTTCGATCAGGTGTCGCTGTGGTTCCGTCAGACAGCTCTCATCCCGATACACCGCAGCGATATGCCAGAACAGCCCTCGTTCCGTCAATGAATAGATATACGACTTCTCCACTGCTGCAGAGAGCAGAATCGTCGATGCCGGCACGATGGCGATGCCGAGTCCCGCCGTAGACAGTCGATACGCCACCTCGTTGCTGGTCGTTTCGAACACACGACCCACACGCACTTCATGTTCCATAAAGATCGCATCGAGCGCCATTCGTATGCCATGTCCCGGGTGCAGCAGCGTAAACTGCTGTCCGTTCAGGACATCGAAATCAACATAAGCCTGCCCATCCTCCCGGACAGCATGTGGCAGCGGATGTCCGGACACAAGCATCAGCTCTTCCCGCATGACGGACTCCGCCCGCAGCGCATATTTCCCACTGAGGGGAAGCGGCATCACGGCGAGATCACAGCTTCCCTGAAATACGTACTCCTCAAGCAGGCTCGAGCGCTGCTCCTTCGTTCGAATCTCGATGCGTGGATAACGGTCGAGAAATGCCGGAAAAATATAGGGCAGAAAGTAAGCCGCCCGCGCATGGGACATGCCGAGCTGTATCGTCCCCACCTTGTTTTCCGCGATGTCCGACACATCCTTCCGAAGCTTCGCATCGAGCTGCAGAATCATCCGGGCAGTTTCACAGTAACGCTCCCCTGCCGGTGTCAGTGAGAGCGGATTCGTCGATCGATCAAACAGCTGCGTTCCGATTTCCTCCTCCACGCGTGCGATGTAGTGGCTGAGTGACGGCTGCGTGATATAGAGCTCCTCCGCTGCCTTTGTCAGATTTCCGAGTTCTGCAATCTTCAGCACATATTTAAACTGCTTGTATTCCATACGCCCCTTCTTTTATAAAAAAGCGCAGGTCCATGCGAAGCCCGGGCTTTCGCCTGTAACTGCACATACATCTGCGCCAGGTAAACGGGCAGGTCTGCGCCCTGCCAGCATTTCCATATCGACTTTAGAAAAAATTAATGGGGTCTGACCCCATAAACTCAGGATTAAATCAGCCCCAGCGTCTTCACAAGCCACAGCCAGAAGGTGAGGGAAAACGCGCTGAAAAGCGTCGTCAGCATAACGACCGAGGAGGTCAGTGTCCCCTCGTGGTGCATGTTCCGCGCCATGACATAGCAGCTCACGGTCGTGGCGGAACCAAGCATGACGAGAATCGCCACCAGCTTTTCGGTCCGAAAACCGAGTGCGACCGCCATCGGCAGGAAAAGGATGTTGAAGCCGATCAGCTTAAGGAACGTGGCTCCGAAGGCCGGTCCCAGCTTACCGAAGGCCTTCTTGAAGTCAAACATCGCACCCATGGCCATCAGACCGAGCGGGGTGCCCAGTGCCCCGACCTTACTGCAGGTCGTGAGCAGAATCTTCGGCTGCGGGATACGAAGAAGCGACCAGAGAAGGCCGACCAGAATACCGATGATGATCGGATTCTTCACGATGCCACGAGCGGTCTTCGAGAGCGTCTTTTTATCGAGTCCCTTATTCTCCGGATCGGTCAGGCTGAGGGCCACGACGGCCATCACATTATAAAGCGGTACCGCACCGATGATCATGAGCGGTGCCATGCCGGCGGTACCATAGATATTCTCGATAAAGGCCACCCCGATCAGGGAGGCACTCGAGCGGTACGCCGCCTGCACGAATTCGCCACGCTCTGCATGATCATGAAGCAGTCGTGAAAGAACGGCTGCAATCATGACACTCAGCAGTGTTGCGACGAAGCAGAATACGACGAAGCGGGTATCCCAGGCTGCGCGGATATCGAGTGCCGATACCTGTACGAACAGATTTACCGGCAGCGGTATCAGAAATACAAACTTGTTTAACTTACTTGCAAAATCCGTATCAAGCCAGCCGATCTGGTGCAGGACATAGCCCAGCACCATCATAAGAAAAATCGGCATCGTTGCATTGAGACTGAAGATCAGATTTTCCATAGAATTCTCTCTATCCTTTCACATCATGCCTCGAAGGCTGTCCCCATGCGCTGCGCCCGTTTTCGGATGCATGACCGATCCGGGCCGGCGTGAGGAGCTGTCCCCTTAGTATACGCCGACTTTTCTTTGATGGATAATCGATATTCCCTATCGAAGTCATGCAGACTGCTTATACGCTCTTTTTGATCTTCGTCATGACCTTTCCGGTCTCGATCATCTCCCGGACGGTGGCCTCCTGTCGCTGCTTCTTATCCAGCGATTTCGCCATCGCCTCCAGTGCTTCCTCCGGTCGCATCACGAGCACACCGTTTCGGTCTGCACAGATGATATCCCCCGGCATCACCACCTGGTTGCCGCAGGCCACCGGCACATTGATGGCACCGACGCCGGACTTCTGCGCCGTGCCACAGGTCAGTCCCTTCGCAAAGATCGGGAAGCCGACATTTTCACAGCCCTCGATGTCCCGGAATGCACCATCCACGATCACGCCCTCTGCACCCATCATCTTCGCACAGAGGGAGCGATGATCGCCCCAGTAGGAGCATTCGCAGTTTCCCTTTCCGGAAACCACCAGGATGTCTCCCGGCTTCAGCGCGAGAATCGCATCGGCGACGATGCCACCCTCGCCGGATGGCACGTCAACCGTGACGGCGGTCCCGACGATGTGGGTACTGCCGACCCGCGGCTTGATCTCATGATCCATGACATGGTAGAGCGGCAACCCATCGCAGAGCTCCGGTACCGTAAAGGTCCGAAGACGCTCCAGTATTTTCTTAATTTCTGACATAGACATACCCATCCATGATACGACGGGCGGTCCGCTGTACTGCGACGCCCGGCACCTTTGCGTCCGCCATGTTCTCGCCCTGTTTCTCGACGGTCGGCACCATGGTCATCACACCGCTCGGATGACCGATGCGGACCGTGGTCTGCCCCGGCTTCACCGGTGCAATCTGGTTCACAATCGTACCATCCAGGAAGGCGGCAGTGGAAACCGAGCTGGCAGCGGTCAGCGGAATCGCCTTGTGGCACTTGAAGACAGAAATGACACGGGCACAGATGTCCATCTTTTCTGCGTCAACCTCCTTCCCCTCGATATCCGTAAAGCTGACCGGACTCGTCACGAAGCCGACTTTCGGAACGCCCGGCTGATGATCCGTCGCATCCTGAAGGTCCTTCGCGAAGCCCATCATCACGCAGGCGGTGCCACGGATCTTCTCGAGGAGCTCCATCACCAGGGTGTTCGCATTGATTTCAGACGGAAGCTCGGTGCCCTTCATGCCGATGTCTTCAGCACGTACCAGGACGATCGGGTTCGACACATCGATAATGGTCGCCTCGAGCTTTCCGAAACCCGGGATCTCAAGCGTATCGATGACATGTCCGGTTGGAAGCAGCTTACCGGTCTTTGCACCGGCCGGATTCAGGAAGTCGACCTTCAGCTCGGCTGCCGTTCCATCGACACCGGCGATCTCGCAGTCACCATCCTGCGCGAAGGTATGGGTCTCCGGGTCGATTGGTACATCGACATTGATATACTTATCGGTATTCTTATTCAGCATTCGGACGGTCGTAATCGGCTCCTGGATCTCGACCATGCCCTCTTCGACCGCAAACGCCGGGACCGCAGCGGTCATGTTGCCACAGTTTGACTTATAGTCCACCTGCTCCTTTCCAACGATGACCTGGCCGACCAGGTACTCGATGTCCACATTCGGCTCCTCGGACTTCCAGATCACGACGATCTTGTTGTTGGAGGAAACGGTGCCGCCCATGCCATCGATCTGCTTCGGATCCGGGCTTCCCATGACCTGCAGGAAAATCTGATCCCACTCGGCTCTGTCTGCCGGAAGATCTTCCTTCTTAAAAAGGCATCCCTTCGAGGTGCCGCCACGCATGAATACTGTCTTAAATTTTCTCATTACAGACTCCTTTCCGAAAGCCATCCCCTGCAATGCGCTTTCATCGCGGGATGGTCACTTGAATTTACCGCCCTGCGGACGGTTCTTTCCTGCTTCATATAAGCAACAGCATCCTCCGATTCCGAAGGATGCTGTCGAAATTTCATATTTCAAGGTGTAAAGAAATTACTTCTCCAGACCCTGGATGGTCTCGATGAGGTAATCGGTGAACTCGGCTGCAGAAGCATCCTTGGTCTCGGTGGTCAGTACGACCTTCCGTTCAGTCACCGTGCAGATCTCAAGCGCCTGGTCCAGGATGGCCTTACGGTCACCGTAGCCGATGTGAGCCATCATCTCACCCATCGCACGGATGAGGGAGCATGGATTTGCGTAATTTCCACGGCCATGGCTCATAAGGTATGGTGCGGTACCATGGATCGCCTCGAAGAGTGCATACTGGTTACCGATGTTGGAGCTGGAGGCGGTACCGAGACCACCCTGAAGCTCAGCGGCGACATCGGTCACGATATCACCATAGAGGTTCGGAAGAACCACAACCTGGATGCCTGCGTTAAACTCCGGATCCGTCATCTTCGCTGCCATCGCATCGACGAGTCTGTCCTGCACCTCGATCTCCGGGTACTCCTCGGCACCGATGCGGTGAACGGTCTTCAGGAAGTTGCCATCTGCGAGCTTTACGATGTTGGACTTCGTGACGACGGTCACGTTGGTCTTGCCATTCTTACGTGCAAACTCGAAGGCAGCACGTGCGATACGCTCTGCGCCCGGCTTCGTGCAGACCTTGAAGTCGATGCCGAGATCCTCATTGACCTCGATGCCCTTGTTGCCCCAGATATACTCACCCTCGATGTTCTCGCGGAAGAAGGTCCAGTCGATGCCCTTATCCGGCATCTTGATCGGACGTACTGCAGCGAAGAGGTTGAGGCCTCTTCTGAGAAGGGAGTTTGCGGATACGAGATTTGGATATGGATCACCAGGTCTCGGTGTTACGAACGGGCCCTTCACGAGTACATCGCACTTTTTACACTCCTCCATGACATCTGCAGGAAGCGACTCCATGAGCTCGGATCTCCGCTCGATGGTCATGCCCTGGATCTCGTGGAGCTCGACACGACCGGATGCGATTTCTTCCTTCAGCAACTCATTCACGACGCGAACCGCCTGCTCCATGATGATCGGGCCGATGCCATCGCCCGGCAGGATGCCGACCCGGATATGTGAAAGCTTCGAGAAGTCCTTCACCTCACTGTCCTTCTTCATCGCCTCGATCCGTGCATTCTCGTTCCGGATCAGCTCACCAAACTTCGCTTCTGCTGCCTTGATCTGCTCTTCTGTAATCATCTTTCTCTCCTTTTTCCACCGCCCTGAACGGCGCTCTACAGTATTCATACCCGAATGCCCACGCGCGTTTCGTGTGCATTCCTTCTATAGTGAAAGTATATCGGCGATACACCATATAGTAAAATATATATAAAAATATATATGTCATAAGACGTTTTCTATGAGTATTTATCCAGCAGGCAAATCGAATGCATTTTTCTCACCGTGTTCGCGATTTCCACAGTTTCTTCTGTTTTCATCCCCGAATCTTCACGTGCTTTTCCACATACTGGATCAGCTCATCCACCACCGCCCGGCGGTTCTTCTCCTTCTTATAGATGAACCAGCTGTCTCGCGTGATCTGCCTTCCGTCCTTCGTGAGAAGCGGTGCCAGGGTCAGATGGAATTCATTGACGAAATTATCCGGCAGGAAGCAGAGCAGATACCGGTTTCCTGCGGCGATACTTCGAAATGCGAATTCAATGTAGCCCACATCCTCTGCCGGCTCCGGCAGCCTCGTGCCGAAGCGCTCCATCCACCATGCTTCGATCTTCCCGATGGTCTTCTCATTTGTCTGATAGGCCACCTGTTCCATCGATGGCAGCGCATCGAGATTCACCGGATCCCGCGTCACGCAGTACGCTGCGGTATGATCGACGAGCTCATGATAGACGCCCGCCGTATAGTCCGAGCGGATAAACGCCGCATCGAGCTTCCCCTCCATCAGCATCTCATACAGAGCATTACTCTGCTTGTTGATGACACGGATGCTGATGTTCGGATGCGCCGCGGTAAACGGATTCAGCACATCATAAAGTGAATACTTCGTATAGGTATACGCTGACCCGAGAAGAATCGTTTCCTTATGCTGCTCCCGAAGCTTCCGAAGTCCCTCCTGCATCTCATTTTCAAGCTGCAGATACTTCTCCGCCATCTGAAACAGAAACTCACCCTCCTTCGTAAACGTCACGCCCTGTGGCGTCCGCTCTACGATCCGGCACGCAAGTTCCTCCTCCATCGACTGCAGCCGCTTCGTAATCGCCGACTGCGACTTATAGAGAAGCCCCGACACCTTCGTGATGCTCGGATTCTGATGCAGCTCATAGATGATCTTCCAGTCACTGTCCCGCATAAAAAACCTCCCTCGTGATGTCCTTTTATCATACCATCACGAGGGAGATTTGCCTCATACTATTCTGCTGATTCGACGTATCCGGTTTTTTCTATCGGTCAGATGCTGCCAGAACGCATACACATACTGCGCTTCAAAGGGCAGACTTGCATCAAAAGCAGATATTCTATTATCACGCAAGACCGACCGCGAAGCCGTATACGCCGACGATGGCCAGAATGGCGAGGATGGCCAGTGCGATAAACGCAACGGCGAAGAGTTCTACGAAGATCTTCTTCGACGGGAAGCGCTCTTCTGCATTCTCCTGCTGCGCAACGCCTGCCATCATGAGTGCGCCGGCCGTGGAAATCGGAGAATATCCGGTCACTGTACCACCGATAACGATCGCCGCACAGATCTCAACTGGGTTTGCGCCGAGACCGGCCGCGAGCTCACCTGCTGTCGGAATCAGGGTCGGGAAGACCACGCCGAGTCCAGAACTGAAGAACGACATGATACCTGCGAGGATACCCATACCACAGGACGCCGTCTTCGCAGAAAGCACCTTCTCAAGACCAGCGACCATCAGGTCGATACCACCGGAAATGGTGATGATGTTCATGAGGATACCGACACCGATGACCATAAAAATAACATTCCATGGCACCGCCTTGATGGCATCCTTATCATTTCCAGCACCGAGCAGCACGAGAACCGTACCGATGGTGAAGCCGGCGAAGCCGACATTGAACGAGAAAAACAGAACGCCGACGGCAAGTACCAGAAGACCGAGAAGCGACGCGATCTGCTGGAAGGAAAGCTTCGGCAGTTCTTCCTGCTTCGCAGAAACCGCTGCGGTATCCGGCTTGTAGCCCTTGTAATAGATGAACAGAATCACCGCCAGAATCACGCAGGTGATAGCCAGAGCGATCATGAGCGGAACCGTACCGCTTTCGATGCCCTGCTCCTCCATCAGATTGCGAACAACCGCTGCCTCCGGTGTCAGTGGACTCATACGGGTCGCCTGAACGCCGAGATCACCGATACAGGAAAGCATAATCGGGTTGATGCCGACCGATACCGCGATTGGAATCGCGATGACCGGAATGATGGCGAGACACGGAATCGCGCCAGGCCCTACCGCACTGAGAACTGCACCGATCAGGAACATCGCAATCGAGATCACCACCGGATTCGTGCCCACGAGGCGGATGATCTTCTTCGCGCTCAGTTCCAGTGTTCCGTTTGCTTTAACGATACCGAACAGAAACGTGATGCCCGCCATCTGGAAAAACAGCGAAGAACTGAAGCCCTTCAGCAGTTCCTTTGCCTTGATATCAAAGAGGAGGCCCAGAATCATCGAGAGTGCGATGCTCACGATACCTACATTCATGTTTTTAAAATAGCCGAGAGCAATTGCAAGCAGCAATGCAATCAGGGAAATAATTGCAAGATTCATATCTTTATCTCCATTTGTCATTGTTTCGCCATATTTCAGAGTCCCAGGATCAAAGCTCCTCCGACGTTCCTCTGAAAAGCAGCGTATGCATCGAAATCAGTCAAGGAAGGTGATGCAGACCGGGCTTCCGGTATGAATGATATTCAGGGTCGGCACCAGCTGTCCGGTCACCGGATCAAAATCAAATTCGATGATGGTATCGCTGTCTTCATTCGCCACATAGCACTTTCCGTTCGATGCGAAGGTGAAGAAACGCGGGGTCTTTCCGAGACATGGGAAGAAGCCGGTGGTCTTCAGGTAACCGGTCAGCGGATCGATGTGGTATACCGCCATACTGTCGGTGTAACGATTTGACACCAGTACCCACTGTCCGGATGGATCGACCATGACCTCACTTGCATCGGAGTACGCGGTCACCGTCTCCGGCACCGTCGACAGCTCCTGCAGAGCGTTCAGCTTTCCGCTCTCCTCATCGAACTGGAAGTACAGGACCTTATCGCCCTTTTCCTCACACATATAAAGCCAGCGATTGTTCGGATGCATCGCGGCATGCCGCGGCTCGTCCCAGGTTCTCGCCATGAAACGATCCGTCTCGCTGAGTCTTCCGGTCGCTGCATCATACTTCAGCGCACGCATCTGTCCGTAGCCGTTGATTCTTCCCTGTGCACAGGCAAAAATATAGTTCTTCTTCTGATCCCAGAGGCACTGGTGCACGGTCGACACCTTTCCTTCTTCCTTTCCTTCGTAGGTGAAGGTTGCGATCACCTCACCGAGGGAACCATCCGCGTTCCGCGCGATGGTATAGAGCGTTCCGCCCTGAAGCGTCGCCACGATCACATGCTTGTTCTCTTTATCCACGGTGATATCCACTGGATTCTTTCCACCGATATCGATGGTGTTCAGGTGCTTCAGTGTGCCATCCTCCTGAATCGCATAGGAAGAAACGAGGGTCAGATCCCCATGCACGCTGTAGAGATACTTCTTCTCCTGATCGATGCACTGAAAACTCGGGTTATCCTCGGTAAAAAGACACTGCTTCTCCTTCCAGCTGCCATCCGGCATGATCTCATACACGACGAGTCCCTCACCACGGGCGTTTCTCTGTTTCGTTGTACGACAACCCACATACGCGTATTTCATCTTTACTCTCCTTTATATCCGCCACAGCCCGAAGCACGGTCCTTCGTTCGGCCAATGCTTCCGGCGCGGCATCCTCATGACGCCTTCCAGTCATGCTTCCACGAAGTCCGGCGTTCTATCCACCTTAGTTCTCGAGATCCTCCGCCTTGAGAACCCCCATCTCGACGAGCTGCTGCTTGAGATAGCGGAGCTGTCCTCCGGCGAGCACGACGGCGGTCTCTGCATCGGAAAGCTCAAGGCGACACTTGAAGCTGAAATCCTTCGTCACGTCACGTACGGTGACCTCTCTCGTCGGAATCTGCGCGGTGAAATCATCGATGGCGAGCTCATCCATCTGATCGAGCTTATCGTAATCCGCCGGATCCTCGAAGAGCATCGGTACGACGCCATGATTGATGAGATTTCCCTTATGGATACGGGCGATGCTCTTTGCGATGACAGCCTTTACACCGAGGTACATCGGATTGATGGCGGCATGCTCACGGGAGGATCCCTGACCATAGTTCTCACCACCGACGATGATGGACTTTCCAAGTTCCTTTGCACGCTCGGAGAAGGTCGGATCATAACGGTTGTAGCAGTACTTCGACATCAGCGGGATGTTCGAACGCATCGAGGAGAACTCTGCACCGGCAGGTGTGATATCATCCGTCGAGATATTCTCTCCAGCCTTCAGTGAAATCTTCACCTGGAGGTTCTTCTCCGGCTTCTCCGGTACCGGAAGGAAGGCGATGTTCGGTCCCTTCAGCACCTCAACCTTTTCTCTTTCCTCTTCCGGAAGCGGCGGGATGATCATCGCATCATCGACGATGTAGTGTACCGGCTCCTGGATTGCAGCGAGCTTTTCCACATCCGCGCCCATGATTTCCTCCGCCGTTGCGAAGGTGCCCTTGATGGCCGTAGCGGCTGCGGTCTCCGGTGAAACGAGATAAACATTGGCATTCGGTGAACCTGCGCGGCCACGGAAGTTACGGTTCGAGGTACGCACTGCGACACCGTTCGTCGGCGGCACCTGGCCGATGGCACAGCATGGTCCACAGCTCAGCTCTAGGATACGTACACCGGCATCGATCAGCATGTCGAGGTAACCATCCTTCAGAAGCTGCTTATAGATCTGCTTGCTGGCAATACCCGCTGTGCACTGCAGATTCTCGCTGACATGGCGTCCCTGCATGACGAGCGCGGCCTTCGCGAAATCGCTGTAGGAGCCGTTGGTGCAGGAGCCCATGAAGACCTGCTGCACGACCGGGTGCTCCTCGAGTGTGCTCATCGGTACGACATTATCCGGCTGATGTGGCAGGGCGATGAGCGGCTCGAGGCGGCTGAGGTCGAGGTTCATCTCCTCGTCGTACTCGGCATCCGCATCCGGAAGGAACTCGGTATACTGGTCACCACGCTCCTGTGCCTCCATAAAGGCCTTAACGACTTCGTCGGCCGGGAAGATCGAGGTGGTGGCCCCCATCTCGGCACCCATGTTGGCGATGGTAAGACGCTCCGGGACAGACAGGGTCTTCACGCCCTCACCCACGTACTCGAACACCTTCCCGAGGCCACCCTTGATGGTGACGCGGCGAAGCATCTCGAGGACGACTTCCTTTGCGTTTACGCCGGCCTTCAGCTTGCCCGTGAGGTTTACCTTGACGACCTTCGGCATCGTGAGACGCATCGGCACACCGGCCATCGCGGTCGTGATATCCATACCGCCGACGCCGATAGACAGCATGCCGACGGCACCGCCCGATGGGGTATGGCTGTCGCCACCCATCAGAAGCTCACCCGGGGTTGCGAAACGGGAGGTCTGCACCATATGACAGATGCCATTTCCCGGTCTCGATACATATACGCCAGTCTTCTCTGCGATGGTCCTGAGATAATTATGATCGTCCGGTGTTTTGAAATCGATGTACAGCAGATTGTGATCGAGATGCGACACCGAGGTCTTCACCTGTGTCGGGATGCCCAGCTGCTCGAAGCCGAGATAGGTCATGACCGCATTGATATCGTGGGTCAGGGTCTGATCGACCTTTACAAATACATCCTCGCCCGGTACCATCGAACCCTTCACCATGTGGGAACGGATGATTTTTCTCGTTAATGAATCGCCCATATGTTTACCTCCTGAAATAAACCATGTTTCCATCCACTCTTTTCATGCGGCCGTCTGTCTTCGGACATTCTCGTATGTGCGATGCCGAAAGCAGAAAAGAAATAGCTTGTATCACTATCCGTCATGAAAGTGGTTATTTATTTATCATTCTGTACTTCGATTGTACTGTGCCGCGCGCGTGAAGAGGAAATGCAATAAAGAAATAAGGGCATTCCATAATGGAATGCCCTTGCCTGAATCGTTCTCCTATTCATAGTTTTCTTCTGATTAACCACCGTATTACGGTTTACCAGCGTTTACTCAGTTTTACCTGACTCAAGTATTTCTGACTAAAAAAGAGACAGACGCTGAACGTCTGTCTCCCATCATCCCATGATTCGCACACTGTCATGTGATAGAATCATCTTTATTTCTTTTCGAGTACGATGTCCTCGAGCGCACGCTTCGGCACGTAGTGGGTGCCGTTTTCATCGCGATAGTAATTCACGTCGCCGTTCTCCGGCACCGGAACCAGCTCGATCTTCTCGGCCGGTTCTCCGATGGCGATGACCAGGACCGGTACGAGACTCTCCGGAAGTCCCAGCACCTCGGTCAGCGGCTTCAGACCGAAGTTCCGGATCATGAGACAGCCGAGGCCCTTTTCAGTTGCTGCCAGCGTGATCGTCTGCGCGGTGATCCCGACATCGATCATCGCCGCCTGCATGTTCGGCTGAATGCCGGTATCCTGCAGGATGATGATGAACGCGGTCGGGTGTGTACCCGGCTTCGGAAGGTGCAGCTCCGGAAGGGCAGCTGCCCACTTCGTCGTCGCGAGGATGGCCTCTACCTCTTCGTTCTCCGTCGAGATATAGTACTTGAGCGGCTGCTTGTTTCCACCAGAGGCCGTCAGACGGGCATCATCCACCATATCGATGAGCTCGTCTCTCGTCACCTTCCTCTCCTCATGATACCCACGATAGCTTCTGTCCTTTAAAACCAGATCCTTCAGCATGCTTTTTCTCCCCTGTTTTCTGTAGTTTATCCACTGCTCCAGTGATGATATACATATTCTATCACTGTACGAGCTGCTTCTCCCCATCATTTTTTGTCATACGTGCATGAACACTTCATCCTCTGCACACCAAAAACGGTGTATCCGCGTACGCATCAAAGACCGATCACAGAGAGGATCTCCTTCGGGGAATCCACGATGTACATGGCGCCTGCATTGGCCAGCTCTGCACGATCGCCGAAGCCGTAGGTGACGCCGATGGAATCGACCCCTGCCTCGACGGCACCCTCGATATCAAACATGCGGTCACCGATCATGACACAGTCCGCCTTGTCGAGCTTAAGCGCCTCGACGGCACGGTTGATGAGACGCGCCTTCCGGCTGTCATGGTCGCCGAGCTCCGGGCCGGTCTGGTAGCAGAAGTACGGCGCGAAGCCGAAGTGCTCGAGGATACGCTCTGCGAAGATGTGCGGCTTCGAGGTCACGAGGACGAGCTGTCGCCCACTCGCCTGAATCGCACGGAAAACGTCCTCGATACCGACATATGGGGTGGCGTCAAAGATGCCATCGGTCGGATAGACCTCGCGGTAGAGGGCGACGGCACGCTCCGCGTCCTGCGGATTCATGCCATAGAAGTTTGTGAAGCTGTCCATGAGGGACGGGCCGACAAACTTCCGGAGCTTCTCCTCCGGCTCATTCGGGTAGCCGAAGTGGTCGAGTGCATACTGCACTGATTTCATGATACCAGGACCAGAGTCCATGATCGTACCATCGAGGTCAAACAGAATAGCGGTATAGTTCTTCTTCATAAGATTCTCTTTCTTTCGTAATGTAATATCATTTCATATGCAATTTATCTTAGCATATCGGGTCCGGCTGTGGTACAGTTAAGTTTATCTGTTTGTATGATATTCGAGGACGAATTATGACCACACGTGAACTTCTCTATGTAAAAACCACCGCCGACACCGGCAATATCTCGAAGGCTGCAAAGAAGCTTTTCGTCACACAGCCTTCGCTCTCGCAGTCCCTGCAGCGCATCGAGGACTCGATCGGCACGAAGATCTTCGTGCGCAGTCCCGATGGTCTGAAGCTCACCTTCGCCGGTGAGAAGTACTATCAGATGGCCTGTCAGGTGCTGAAGATCTATGACGACTTCTCATCGGAAATCACGGATATCAACGACCTGAAGGTCGGCCACATCAGCTTCGGTGTCACGCATCACCTCGGTGCGATCGTCCTGCCACAGATTCTTCCGGAGTACAATGCACTCTATCCGGGCATCACCATCGATCTGTTCGAGGGCTCTACCGAGCCGCAGGAGCAGCATCTGATCTCCGGCGAGATGGACTTTTCCATCATGCATGCGCCGGTCTACGGTGTGCTCGCGAACCCGTCGATTCAGTATGAGGTGCTGAAGCGCTATCCCTTTATCATCGCGATGTCCCGGAATAATCCGCTGGTTGAAAAGGCCGTACCGACGCCGGGCTATCCTTATCCGGTGCTGGACGTAAAGCTGCTCGCCGACCAGCCGCTGCTGACCCTGCATAAGGAACAGCGTATCCGCCATGTCACGGATTCCGTGCTGCGGAAGGCCGGGATTCAGCCGGAGATCCGTCTCCTGTGCCGAAACTACATGAGCCTCGAGAAGCTCGCTGCCGAAGGCATGGGTGTGACCCTGCTCCCATCCGAGTATGTCGCCGCAAACAGCTTCGAAAACCAGCCGGCCTTCTTCTCGATCGATGCCTCCTACCCGGCCTACTGGGATCTCTGCATCGCCACACTGAAGGGTGCCTTCCTCTCGAAGGCTGACGAGTACCTGCTCGAGATTCTCCGAAAGAAATTCAGCTGAGATTCCAGACCTCGTCGCCCGGAGTCGCCGGACGAAACACTGAATTCCCGTGACGAGATGACATGCCCGCCAGAAACATTGCCCGTATATAAAAAGCCGCCCACAGCATCCGACTGTGAGCGGCTTTTACGTCTATTCAGATTTAATCCTTCGGCTTCATGTAGAAGCGTCCGGCGAGCTCCGTCGTACGGATGGAGTTCACGAAGGCATGTGCGTCGATGTCACGGATACGCTTGATGACATGGCGGGCGCTGTCGGCGGCGATGACCGAGTAGAGTACCTGATGGTTTTTATGCTCATGGGCACCCTCCGCCTGCATGATCGAGGCACCGTGATGGGTCTCATCGAAGATCATCTTCGCGATCTCCTCTGCCTTGTCGGTGACGATAAAGAGCGTCTGACGCTGGAAATCACGATAGAGGGTGTGCAGGGTCTGGGTCGATACATACTGGAACACGATGGAATACAGTGCCTTGTCCCAGCCGAAAAGGATACCGGCCGCACCCAGGATGAGGACATTAAAGCCCAGGATCAGGTTCCAGGTCTCCATGCCCCGCTTCTGGCTGAGGTAGATCGCGATGAAATCCGTACCGCCGGTCGTCGCATCCACACTTAAGCAGAGGCTGATGACTACGCCGTTGATGATACCGCCAAAGATGGCGATCAGCAGCGTGTCATAGGTGATGACGTGCGCCGGCATCAGATCGGTGAAAAAGCCGGTCAGGAGAATCATGATCAGCGAGAAGAAGGTGAACTTCTTTCCGATAAAGCGGAAGCCGATGTAGACCGGAATCGCATTCAGCAGGATATTGATCGGCGAGTATGGAATCTCATGTGGCAGATACATCTGACTGATACGCTGGATCAGAATCGTGAGTCCCGTCGCACCACCCGGGTAGAGTCCACCGGTACGGACAAATGTCTTGATATTGATCGCCATCAAGAGCGAGGCCAGCACCACCGTGATCAGCCGGCGCAGATCCTTCTTCGCTTCGATTTTCATTTCTACTCCTCCTGCCCCATTGCAGATATGATGTAACATATAAAAAGCAGGCTCATCAGAACCCGCAAGCATATAAGTCATAGCAGAATTTTATGCTTCTGGCAAGTCAAATTCACTATTTTCATCACTCCCGGATCACCACGAAACCGTCACTGTCCTCTTCGCCGATTTTCTCACCGCGCTCGTCGAGGATGGCCTTCGTATATTTCGTATACGCCTCCGGATGTGCGAGGAGTTCATCCGCACGTTTCTCGGTATAAAGCCCCTTCCGGTCTGCGATGATGGCCTCGAGATACGCATGTGCCTTCTCCTGGTCACCGGTACGAAGCGCATACTCGGCGAGCGCAAGCTGCATCTCCTTCCGGTAGATAACATTTCCCGCGTACTGGATCTCCTCCTCGAGGTACGGGATGTCCGCATCCTGACGGCCCTCTGCCGCGGCGATCCGGGCTTCGTGTACACGAATCTGCTGCGCGAGATTTTCAGCGAGGCGTGCGGCACGCTTTTCCGAAACCCCCTTCAGCTTCTTCAGGTCCTCGATCTGGAAGCTGGCCGCCTCGAGATCACCGCGCAGAATCTGCAGGTTCGCCTTCTGATTCACGATGAGCGCGGAGCTCGTCAGCGCATGGATACGAAGCTCGTCCGGCTTCAGATCCTTCACCGCATCCCAGGCACCCTCGAAATCACCGAGGGCTTCCTTCGCAAAGGAAATCCAGTGCTGACCGTTCGCATACTCTGCGAGGTTCTTTGGGACACGGGCATTGACCGTCTCGAAGTTCTGCAGGAAGCCAGCCGGATCCGCGTCGGCATAGAGCTGCTTCTGCACGGCCTGCAGCCGTTTATTCGCGAGCATCGCGGCGAGCAGACGCCCGCCAATGACACCGGCGAATACCCAGAGTGCCCAGACAAACACCGCCGTCTTATCCGGATTATTCAGAATCTGCCCGTGAAAATAGATGAGACCGAGGACGCCGCCGAGCACCGCGCCGAGAAGCATGATGGCGTTCGCCATCCGCTTGTAGTAAACGATCATGGAAAATCCCCCTTTATGGATGTGATGAAGTTTTTATCAAAAAGGGTCGCCCGCGATGGACGACCCATACTGAACCAGCTGCTTATGGTTCTGCCATATTCAATTTTCAGTTTCTCTACAGCGCGTATTACAGCATGAAGGAGAATACGAAGGCTGCGATGATGAGGACGATACCACCACCAAGACGAGAAGAAAGCTGTGAGTAAGCAATCAGATCCATACGATCTGCAGCACCGAGGCACGCGAGGTCGCCGTTACCACCACGGTTTGCCATGCAAAGACCAGCAGTGATTGCGGAATCGATCGGATAGAAGCCTACAAGGTAACCAACCGCTGCGGAACCGATGATGGCACCGATCACGATCATGAGTGCCATGATGATGTTCTTCGGAGCGATCGCGTTAAAGAGCTCTGCGAGGTTGAAGTCTGCGCCCATGCCGACCATGATGATGATACCGAGCTGACCGGAGAAAAAGCTCTGAAGTCTCTTCGCACCTGCACGTACTCTGGCAGGGATGAGACCGGTTGCTGCAAGGATGACAACGAACACGATCATGTACGCATACTTATGAATCGGTGCACCTGCGATCTTCGGAAGGATCTTACCGCTCATGAGCTCGCCGACAGCGAAGCATGCAAATGCAAGAAGAAGTGCGCCTGCGAGGTCGGTGTTGTCGGTCTTTACCTTCTGGTCGTCTCTTGCAAGCTCCTCTGCACCACGAATCAGGGTCTTCTTATCACCGGTCAGGGTCGGAACCTTCTCACCGAGTGCGTTCAGCGCTGCAGAAGCGATGATACAGAAGATGTTCGCGATGGTCAGTACGATGATCGCGAAGGAATAGTAGTTTGCTGCCGCATCACCGGTTACCTGCTCATAAATCTGAGAGAGCGGAACGGCACCTGCACCATTACCACCACCCATGATCGGAAGTGTGTACTTAATCAGAGTATCAGCAAACGGAATACCGAAGATGGCACCTGTGATGCCACCAAGAATCGCTGCTGCGAGAAGTCCGCCGAGGATCGCCGGGATATAACCAGCGAAGGAACGGAGCAGGATGTCACGCTCCAGTGAAAGAACGGAGCCGACGATCAGCATAACGATGAAGAGCTCAAGGAAATTCGCATCATCTGAGATGAAGGAGTTGATTGCATCGAGTCCTGCCTCCGGGATCAGACCGAACTGTCTGAGGAGAGCAACACCGAAGAAGGTTGCGAGAAGTCCGCCACCGATGTACTTGTTCCAGATCGGAACACGCTCACCGATCTCGTTAAAGATGACGGCGAAGCCGAAGCAGATACCCAGTACGGATGTCATGGTCGTCGCGGCCAGCATCACCGGGTTCCCATCCTTCATCTTCGTCACATAGACCGGAAGAAGTACCAGTACGATACAAATAAGAGCCTGCCACCAAGGAAGGCCACCGAGCCAAAGCCCACTTCTAGAGTTTTTGTCTTCTGCCATATTAAAATCCCCCTTTAATATGATCGGAACGAAGCAGCACGTTCCATTTTGATATGACGTTCCAGGAGCTACCTGGATGATTCATGCTTAAGCAGAGCACGAATCAGAGTTATAATACTGGAATATATTACCATAGAGATATGCGTTTTACAACCGAAACTGGTAAATCTATCCAATGATCAGTCTCATCAGTCTCAGTCCGGTTACTCTTCAGGCCGGCCCTCAAGCCTCTGCCTTAACTTATAGCGAAAACTGCGAAAGTGCCGCCCGCACCTCTTCGATCGGCATCTGCCCCGGTGCACTGCACTCGCCGACCGTCGCAAAGGTGAGCATAGAGCCGAAGGCACCGCCCACGAGTCGGCTGATCCGACCGAGCTCGCCCATCGACATCGTGATGAGCGGATGCTGCGCCGCATCCTCCTCCTGGAAACGGGCCGTCGCGAGAAAAAGCACGGCGACATCCGAGGTTTTCGTCGGCATATACGCGGTCTTCAGGATATCCGCGCCCATCGCACGAAGCGCGCGAAGCTTCCCGAGGATTTCCTCGACCGCCGGCGTCTTCTCGAAATCATGGTAGGATGCGATGACGCGCACACCCTTTTCATGCGCGAAGCCGATCAGCACCCGGCTGTCCTCTGCCGCTGTCGTATCCTCGAGATCGAGGTAATCGAGCTGAGCGGATGCGAGGGCCAGGGTGCAGAACTGCCGGTACGCTGCCGCATCGTTCGGGAAGCTTCCTCCCTGACGCTGTGTACGGATCGTAAAGAGCAGCGCCTTTCCGGGAAGCAGTGCCCGAAGGCGTGCAAGCATCGCCTGCAGCTGCCGGGCATCCTCCGAACTCACATCGATGTTTGCACTGCGATCGTCTTCCGCGGCATCCCGAGTGTGTGCATTGGCCGCCTGTACCGACGGATACAGCGCCGTCGCGAGGTCGAAACGCCACTCCACGACGTCCGCAGCGGTCGCCGCGATGGCCAGTGCCTGCGACTCAATCTCTGTCTGATTCTGTCCGGTGATCGGAACACATACTTTTACCTTCTCCATACGCTCTCCGCTCTATCTGTCTCTCTATGCTGTGCTGCGCTTACTCGGCACTGCTGTGCTGTGCCTGATTCGTGAGCAGCTTACCGATCTCCTCCACGAAGGTGTTCACGTCCTTAAACTCCCGGTAAACCGAGGCGAAGCGGACATAGGCAACCTGATCCACGGACTTCAGCTTATCCATGACGAGCTCACCGATACGGGAGGTCGGGACCTCCTTCTCACCGGTCGAGAAAATCTCATTCTCGATCTCGTCCACCATCCGGTTGATCTGCGCCGTGGAGATCGGACGCTTGTGGCAGCTGTGGATGATGCCGGCCTCGATCTTCGAGCGGTCATACGGCACACGGCTCTGGTCCTTCTTGATCACCATCATCGGCATGGTTTCGAGCTTCTCATAGGTGGTGAAGCGCTTGCCACATACCTCGCACTGGCGGCGTCGACGGATGGCTGTGTTCTCATCCGCCGGTCTGGAGTCGATGACCCGGGTATCCTCTGCATTACAAAACGGGCACTTCATAGATTCTCTCCTTCTGTATCCGTGTCTGTTCCTACGCTTTCCTGCGTATATTCTCTACGTACATCATCGAAGCTTCGAGATGCGGGTTTCTCTTCGGTCGGGTGAACGCCCGTATTCTGCGTCGCATGGTATGCAGGCTCCTTCACTTCACGATAATCTGCCTCATCCACCTCGCGGTACTCTCCCTCCTCGACACCGGACGGATAGTCATCACTGTAGGCGCTGAGGTAGAAGATCGTCACGGCCTGGCTGAGGTAGGGCTGTACGAAGATGCCCGCGAGGCCGAGGGTGAAGACCATGAGCAGTACCCAGCCGAAAAAGCTGAGATACAGGCCGAGCAGCTTCATCTTCTTATTTCGCATCATATGAAGCGAGGTCTTCAGTGCGGTCCACGTTCCCATCGACGGATGATCCGCGGAGGCCAGCGCGGCCATCGAAAGGTACAGACCGATCACATACACGATGAAGCTTGTGATCGTCTTCGTCACGCGGTAATCGAAGGTAACGGTACCATAGCGATGCCCGATCATGATCTGCGGGGTTTCCAGCACGATCTGGATGAGCCAGATCACGAGGAGGGTTCCGAAGAAATGCGTCATATGCGAAAGGTTCCGGAAGCCATGAAATACATCCGTCGCCCGGACACGACGTCCGCGCGCGACGGCGAAATACATCTGCTGCATGCCGAGCGCCAGGCCGGCATAGAGCCAGAGTCCGAGAAAGATAAGTGCGGCGATCACGATGCCAAGTATCGCCAGGATGGCGAGTGGCAGCGCCGGATCCATCCGAAGTGACCAGAGCGTGGAACGCCCGAACAGTGGCGAGAGGATGCCGAGCATCACAACAGCATACAGCACTGCGAAATATACGATCATCGAAAACAGTATCAGAAAGCCGGCACCGATCACCGCCCCCCAGTTGCCACGCAGCTGGTTCCGGGCGAAGGCGCGAATCTGAGCATTTGTCATCATAGGCCTTATCCTCCATGGATATCTTCAGCATGCACGCATTTTAAGTTCCATACAGCTGTCCGGCATCGTCTTCACCAGCCGAAGCAGGTACGAAGCCGGACGTTTTGCGTGCGTAAAATAAAAACAGGGGCTGTTTCTCACAGCCCCATAAGTATACCACATCTAGAGATGCGCCGTATGTGAAATTGTTGTGTCTTCGCCCGGATCCCACTGTATGATGTGGCCGGCCTGCAGCGACTTCTGCACATCGATGGTCCGCTGATTCCGCGAGCCCTTGAACAGCAGGGTCACATCCTTCTCCGCCATGATAAACGGCCCATCCACGAGCACATCGATATAACCCAGCAGCTCCTTCGTCTCCGGCACTTCTGTCAGCATCCTTCCGAGGAGATCCCGGTCATAAAGATAACCGGTGAAGCACCAGAGATCCTTCTCCGGATACATGGCCTTAAAGCGACGGACGAGGGACAGCACGGCCGGCTGATTCTGTGGCTCCATCGGCTCCCCGCCGAGCAGCGTCAGACCCTGATAGGCCGGATCAGCCAGGTTCCGGAGGATCTCATCCTCGGTTTCCTTCGTGAACTCCTGACCGTAATCAAACGGCCAGGCGATCTCATTGAAGCAGCCCGGGCACTTATGTGTGCAGCCCGAAACAAACAGACTCACACGGACCCCCGGTCCGTTCGCGATATCAAAATACTTTATTTCTGCGTAATGCATCTCTGCACCTCATGATGATTTCAGAACAGCTGCACCGGTCACCCGATCCAGCTGTTCTGCGTCTTATTTGAGATAGAGTTACTATATTTGAGATAGAGTTATCGTTTTACAGATGAAGCACGCGGTCCTTGATTTCCTGCGTACGGCCCTGGTTCCAGAACTGGGTACCGATGTATCCGCAGGTTCTGCGTGCGACCGACATCTTCGTCTGATCACGGTTTCCACAGTTCGGGCACTCCCAGATCAGCTTGCCGTGCTCGTCCTCGATGATCTGGATCTCTCCGTCGTAGCCGCAGCACTCGCAGTAATCCGACTTCGTATTGAGCTCGGCATACATGATGTTATCGTAGATGAACTTCATGACGCTGAGTACGGCCGGGATGTTGTTCTGCATATTCGGCACCTCGACGTAGGAGATGGCACCGCCCGGTGACAGCTTCTGGAAGTCTGCCTCAAACTTCAGCTTCGTGAAGGCATCGATCTTCTCACGAACGTTCACGTGATAGGAATTCGTGATGTAGTTGTGATCCGTAACGCCCTCGATGATACCGAAGCGCTTCTGAAGGGCCTTCGCGAACTTGTAGGTCGTCGACTCCATCGGTGTGCCGTACAGGGAGTAGCTGATGTTCTCGGCCTTTCTCCACTCAGCGCACTTGTCGTTCAGGTGCTGCATCACCGCGAGGGCAAATGGTTTCGCCTCCGGATCGGTATGGGACTTTCCGGTCATGCGTACACACATCTCATAGAGACCGGCGTAGCCGAGGGAAAGGGTGGAGTAGTTACCGAAGAGAAGCTTATCGATCTTCTCTCCCTTCTTAAGACGTGCCAGTGCACCATACTGCCAGAGGATCGGTGCAACATCCGAGGTGGTGCCCATCAGGCGCTCATGACGGATGCGGAGTGCACGATGGCAGAGCTCCAGGCGCTCATCGAAGATGCGCCAGAAGGCCTCCATATCGCCATGGGCGGAGCAGGCCACATCCACGAGGTTGATCGTCACCACGCCCTGGTTGAAACGGCCGTAATACTTATGCTGCCCCTTCGCGAAGTTGCCGGCGTCGGCCTTATTATCATCGTTGCAGAGGCCCTCCGGCTGCTCCTCGTTATCCGGTGTCAGGAAGGAACGACAGCCCATGCACGGGTAAACATCCCCCTTGTACTCCCGCATCTTCTTCGCCGAGATGTAATCCGGTACCATGCGCTTCGCGGTACACTTCGCTGCCAGCTCCGTCAGGTAGTAGTACTTGCTCTCCGGATAGATATTGTCCTCATCCAGTGCGTAGATGATCTTCGGGAAGGCCGGTGTGATCCAGACACCCTTCTCATTCTTGACGCCCTGCATGCGCTGCTTCAGGACCTCCTCGATGACCATCGCGAGGTCATCACGGGTCTGGCCCGCCGGTACCTCATCGAGGTACATGAACATCGTGACGAACGGTGCCTGCCCGTTACAGGTCATAAGGGTGATCATCTGATACTGGATGGTCTGTACACCACGTACGACCTCTTCCTGCAGACGCTTCTCCACGACCTTCCGTACCTGCTCGTCGGTCATGATCACGCCGGCCTCTGCATTTTCCTCCAGCACGCGGCCCGTGATCTTCTGACGGGATACGTCCACGAACGGTGCCAGATGGCTGAGGGTGAAGGACTGTCCGCCATACTGGTTCGACGCCACCTGCGCGATGATCTGTGTCGTGATATTGCAGGCCGTATAGAAGCTGTGCGGCTTCTCGATCATGGTGCCGGAGATCACGGTACCGTTCTGCAGCATATCCTCGAGATTCACGAGATCACAGTTGTGCTCCCGCTGTGCGAAGTAATCGGAATCATGGAAGTGGATGATACCCTCGCGGTGCGCCTTCGTGATCTCCTCCGGAAGAAGCACACGGCTGGTGAGGTCTCTCGATACATAGCCGGCCATGTAGTCACGCTGTGTGGAGTTGATCACCGGATTCTTATTTGAGTTTTCCTGCTTCGCCTCCTCGTTTGACTGATCGAGGAGGGAGAGGATCTCTTCATCGGTGGTATTCGCCTTCCGCGCCAGCTCACGGGTGTAGCGATAACGCACATACTTCTGTGCGACCTCGTAACCACGCATCTCCATGATGCCGGTCTCGACCATATCCTGGATCTCCTCGACGGAAACCGCACGATCCAGCTTCGCACACTGTCCTGCTACGTTCTCCGCGATGCCATCGATCTGATACTCGTTCATCTGGTAGATCGGCTCGACCTCCTTGTTCGCCTTGCGGATCGCGTTCGCGATCTTCGAGATATCGAAGTTTACCTCCTTACCATTTCGCTTGATGACGTTCTGCCTCGACGCGAGGTCCTTTTCCTGTGTTCCCATGACGTTTTCTCCCTTTTCTCTTATATTCCGCCCGGCGGATTTTTCTTTTTTATAGTTAATGGTTTACAAAATATTGTTTTTATGCTACCGCTCATATACTATATCTTGTGTGCAGAGTCTACTATACTACGACAGGAGCAAAATAGGAAGAGCCAAATGCAAAAGTTATGGCACACATCCTTTCCATCCTCTTTTTTATATCCGCCCGCTTCACGTACCCGCACAGCGCGTCGAACGCACGAAAAAACAGGCCCCGGAGTATCTCCCCGGTGCCTGCCGCTCTGTTCCTGTGTCTGGACAATGCAGGTGACGTCGACACTTATGGCCGCCGCTCACCCGCACTTTTCTGATTTACTGAAGAGGGATGACACCGCCCTCGTACTTCTCGTTGATGAAGTCAGCGACCTTCTTCGACTGAAGAACCTCGACGAGCTTCTTCGCCCAGTCCGCGTCCTTATCCTTCTCTGCCACAGCGACGATGTTACCATAGGTCTGTGCAGCCTCGGAGTTCGGATCCTCCTGTACGAGTGCATCGGACGGCTTGAAGCCTGCCTCGATTGCGTAGTTACCGTTCATGCAGGCGAAGTCTACGGAATCGATGGATCTCGGAATCTGTGCAGCCTCGACCTCGAGGAGCTCTACCTTATGCGGGTTCTCGACGATATCCTGCTTGGTGGCCTTGAGACCTGCACCGTCCTTCAGAGTGATGATGCCGTTATCCTGAAGAAGGAGAAGGGCACGTGCCTCATTGGTGGTATCGTTCGGAACGGCGATCTGTGCACCATCGGCGATGTTTGCGAGATCAGAAGACTTGCCGGCATAGATACCGAACGGCTCATAGTGGATCTTGCCTACGGATACAAGGCTGGTCTTATTCTCTGCATTGAAATCATCGAGGTATGGCTGGTGCTGGAAATAGTTTGCCTGGATCTCACCCTGCTCGGTCGCGAGGTTCGGCTGTACATAATCGTTGTAGGTTACAATTTCAATGTTTACACCGGCAGCCGCAAGGTCATCCTTCGCAGCCTCGAGGATCTCTGCGTGCGGGCTTGGGGTGGCACCGATCTTGATGTTAACCGGCTCAGCGAGCGGCTCGATGGCATCGGATGCCTCCGCAGCTGCGGCCGTCGTCTCAGCAGCAGCCTCTGTCGCAGCTTCGCTTGCAGCCTCTGTCGCTGCCTCGGTTGCAGCAGCGGTCGTAGCAGCTGCAGTAGTTGCCTCTGGTGTGCTGGATGAACCGCAGGCTGCAAGGGATGCAGCAGCGAGAACAGCAGCAAGTGCAAGTGTGATGTTCTTCTTCATAATTTTTTCCTCCTCACCGGCCCCTATCGCCGGTTCTTTGATGCGTCTTGCATCTTGATTTATATCCAGCGGGATTTCTCCGACGTGGCGGAGCGTTTCCACTTCACCACTGCCCTGATTCTTCGATGTCTTCCTGAGATGTACTGCACAGGAACCGGAGAAACCGCAGAATATACAGCATTTAATTTCTGGCCCGCTTATCGGTTTTCGCACTTAAGCGCATCCAGAATTCCTGAATGATCTGTACGAGGATCACCAGTACCGCGACGGCAATCAGCATGATGTCCGTCTGATAACGATAGTAACCATAGTTCAGTGCGATCGCTCCGAGGCCGCCACCACCGACGAAGCCGGCCATCGCCGAGTAACTGAGGATCGTCGTGATACAGATCGCGGCGCCGACGAGAAGACTCGGCTTCGCCTCCGGAAGCAGCACCTTGAAGATGATCTGCGTGTTCGTCGCGCCCATGGACTTCGCTGCCTCGATCACGCCGGCATTGACCTCCTTCAGACTCGACTCCACCATACGTCCGATGTACGGCGCCGACGCGATGATCAGCGGTGGAATGATGGCCTTCGGGCCCAGTGTCGTACCGACGAGCATTTTCGTCAGCGGCAGCACCATGACCAGCAGGATCAGGAACGGAATCGAGCGGAAGATGTTGATGAGCATGCCGAGCACCGCATGGACCGGTGTCATCGGATGGATGCCATCCTTATCCGTCACCACCAGGATCACGCCCAGCGGGATGCCGATCAGGTATGAGATACTGCTCGAGATCAGGGTCATATATATGGTGGCCCAGGTTTCCTTCAGATACATGGAAATCGATGATGCATCCATCTTACTTCACCTCCTCAAAGCGAATATCGTTCGTTCTCAGATAGTGGGTGATGCGTTCTGCCTCCTCCACACTGTCCGGAAGCTCCACCACCATCTGGCCGACGGCCCTGCCCTCGACCTCCTTCGTGTTGGCGAAGAGGATATTGACCGGCGCGTTGCAGCTCAGCACGATATCCGAGATGATCGGGCGATGTGCCTTCTGTCCGTCAAAGATGATGCGGATCTTCGGATTCTTACTGTCACCGAAGTTCACCGGCTGGATCGCATTCGCATTGCCATCCCCGAGGATCAGACGACGACCGATCTCTGTCTTCGGGTTACTGAAGACCTCCGATACCGGACCGCTTTCCGCGATGTGGCTGTGATCAATGATGGCGACGCTATCACAGATGGCTTCGATGACGGACATCTGATGCGTGATGACGATGACCGTAACGCCCATCTCCTGATTGATCTTCTTCAGAAGATCGAGGATCTGCTTCGTGGTCTTCGGATCCAGCGCCGAGGTCGCCTCATCGCAGAGGAGCACCTTCGGATTCGTCGCGAGCGCCCGTGCGATCGCCACACGCTGCTTCTGTCCACCCGACAGCTGGGACGGATAGTTCTTTACCCTGTCCTCGAGGCCGACGAGCTTCAGCAGCTCCATCGCCCGCTCCTGCGCCTTTTTCTTCTCGACCCCTGCGATCTCCAGCGGGAAGGTGACATTCCGAAGAAGGTTCCGCTGATCCAGCAGGTTGAACTGCTGGAAGATCATACCCATCTTGCGCCGCGCCTCCCGGACCTCCTTGTTACTCATATCCCCGAGCGACTTTCCCTCGAAGAGAACCTGTCCGCTCGTCGGTACCTCCAGATAATTGATACAGCGGACCAGTGTTGACTTGCCCGCGCCGGAGAGGCCGATGATACCCTGTACCGAGCCCTCCAGAATGTCCAGATTGATGTCATCGAGCGCATTCACGTCCCCACTCGAGGTGTGGAAGGTCTTGCCCATATTCACCATCCGGATGATCTTATCACCCTTTGCCATACTACATCCTCCCGAGGCCGCGGGTTCGACGTCTTTCACTCGCCGCCTCTTTTTAATGTCCACAGTTTACGACTTCTATAACCTAAAAGCAAATACATTATAACAATAGTCCGCTATAGGGCATGCCTATAGCGGACTCAACTCTCGATGCTTCTTTATATATTACGAACAGAGCTCGATGATCGCCTCTGCATATACCTTGGTGGCCAGCACGATGTTCTCGAGGTCGAAGAACTCATCCGCACCATGCATGTGCGTGTCGATGCCTGGAAGAACGGCACCGAAAGCCACGCCGTTCTTGATGTCATGAACGTAGGTACCGCCGCCGATCGCCATCGCCTCACCCTTGAGGCCGGTCACATGCTCATAGGCATGAAGCAGCTTCTGAACGAACTCACTGTCTGCAGCTACTCTGTGTGGCGGGATCATACCCGGGGTCTCGAAATCGAAGCCGTGGGCATGCGCCGTCTTCTCGGCTGCATCCTGGCAGTTCTCCTTCGTCGCCATCACCGATGTACGGCTGTCGAACTTCACTTCTACATAGGTCGGATCCACATGATAGAGGTCCGGTGTACAGGTCAGCGCATGAGACTCTGCATCCTCCATCTTGATGCCGAGATGCGCGCCGTCGGTCTCTCCCCATGGGAAGATTTCCAGCATCTCCCGGATCGCATCGACCTGCGCACATGCAGCGAGCGGCAGCTTCGTCGCCAGGATCATCGCCGCGAGACCTGCATTCTTACCACCCTCCGGGGTTGACGCATGCGCAGATACACCGATGATGGTGATTTCATCCACACCGGTCTGTGTGCACTCTACGCCGCAGAGCGCGCTGACCTCGTTCATCGGCGCCTCTGCGAGATTCATATCGAGACCCTCGAAACGAAGGGTTGCCTTCTGTGGAACGGCATTCAGTGCGAGACCTGCCTCGAGTGAAACGAGACGTGGAAGTGCGGTCGACTCCTCTACCGTCTTCGAAATCGTGCCACGGAACTGGCCCTTCTCGATGTTGATGAGCGGGAACTCCGCATCCGGAGAGAAGGTCATCTCTGCCTCCGGCTCGGTCGCATAGTACTTCGCGATATCCGTACCGGAACCGGTCTCCTCGTCTGCACCCATGATGAGACGTACACCCTTCTTCAGCTCGACACCGGTCTCCTTCAGTGCACGCATCGCATACAGTGCGCAGAGAAGCGGGCCCTTGTCATCGGAGGTGCCACGGCCATAGATACGGCCGTCCTTCACGATCGGCTTAAACGGATCCGTCACGGTCCAGCCCTCGCCTGCCGGCACAACATCCGTATGTGCGAGGATGTCGAGAGATCTCGGAAGCGCCGCATCAAAGTCCGCTGTACCTACATAGCCATCGTAGCTCTGTACCGGGAAGCCGTACTTCGCTGCCAGCTCGATGCCGAAGTTCAGTGCATCGAAGGAACCGTCCCCGTATGGCTTTCCCTCCTCATATGCACCCTTTACCGAATTGATCGAGCAGAAATCGATCAGATCCTGCGTATACTCATCGATATGCTCTTCGATCCACTTATTTACTTTCTCATTCATAACAGTCTGTCCTTTCAATTATGATCGCCCCTGTCAGATGACAGTTTATTCATCGGAAACCTGCGTTCACAGCCGCCGGCTTTCATTTTTAATCGTAGAAACTGCCTTAATTCCGGCTGAATTCCGTCAGCTTCAGTTCCTTATTTCGCTCGAGTACCATACCGACGGACCACTCGTGTGCAAACAGCAGCAATGGTCGATCCTTCAGATCCTTGACGATCTTCATGTCGGAGGTTCCCTGGATATGATCGATGTCGACCTCGGTGTAGTTCTCCACCCAGCGGATATAACCATATGGCAGCTGATCGAGCTTGATCTCAACATTGTACTCGTTCTTCAGACGGAAGCTCAGTACCTCGAACTGGAGAACGCCGACGACACCGACGATGATTTCTTCCATACCGCTGTTGTATTCCTGGAAGATCTGGATCGCACCTTCCTGCGCGATCTGCGAGATACCCTTCACGAACTGCTTCCGCTTCATGGTGTCCACCTGACGCACACGTGCGAAGTGCTCCGGCGCGAAGGTCGGGATTCCCTCATAACGGAACTTCTTATTCGAAAGCTCCAGTGTATCACCGATCGAGAAGATGCCCGGATCGAAGATACCGATGATATCGCCCGCATAGGCCTTCTCCACGATCTTACGCTCATCCGCCATCATCTGGGTCGGCTGACTCAGCTTCACCTTTCGACCGGTCTGCACATGGTTGACCTCCATGCCGGCGTCGAACTCACCGGAACAGATACGCATGAACGCGACACGATCACGGTGCTTCGGATCCATATTGGCCTGGATCTTGAACACGAAGGCAGAGAATGCCTCGTCCACCGGACCGATGATGCCCTGGTCACTGTTTCTCGGAAGTGGCGGCAGCGTCATCTTCAGGAAGTGCTCCAGGAAGGTCCGAACGCCGAAGTTGGTGAGGGCTGACCCGAAGAAAACCGGTGTCAGATCGCCGCGATCGACACGTTCCTGATCATACTCGTCAGAGGCACCATCGAGAAGCTCCAGGTCCTCCTGCAGCTTATCATAATACTCGAAGCCGACCATGTCCCGGAGACCAGGATCATGTACCGACACATCCTTCTCGGCCACCGCCTTCGTACCGCCGGCGTTTGCTGTAAAAAGCTCCACCATCTCGGTCTCACGGTCGTAGACGCCCTTAAAGTTACGTCCACAGCCGATCGGCCAGTTGATCGGGCAGGTATGGATACCGAGGACGTTCTCGATCTCATCGAGCAGCTCGTACGGATCCCGGGCCTCACGGTCAAACTTGTTGACGAAGGTAAAAATCGGGATATGACGCATCACACAGACCTTGAACAGCTTGATGGTCTGCGGCTCGACACCCTTCGCACCATCGATGACCATGACAGCACTGTCCGCCGCCATGAGGGTCCGGTAGGTATCCTCCGAGAAGTCCTGGTGTCCCGGTGTATCCAGGATGTTAATGCACTTTCCTTCATAATTAAACTGAAGCACAGAGGAGGTAACCGAAATACCTCTCTGCTTCTCGATCTCCATCCAGTCGGAAACCGCATGCTTGGTCGCCTTCCGCCCCTTGACGGTACCTGCGAGATTGATCGCGCCTCCATACAGAAGGAACTTCTCCGTCAGTGTCGTCTTACCGGCATCCGGGTGAGAAATAATCGCAAACGTACGTCTCTTCTCGATTTCTTCTTTTAAACTTGCCATTCTATCCTCAATAATCTAAAAAAATACACAAAATCGTCAATCATCATAGCACGAAAAAGGCTATGCCGTAAAGACATAGCCTCTCATTTCTATCTTCAGGGATGAAGTGATTACTTTCTGTTTCTCAGGAAGTCCGGAATATTGATGGACATTTCCTTATTCTGCTGCGGACGGAAGGTCGGCTGCTGCGGCTGTACCTGCGCTGCGCCCTGTGTAAGCGCCTGCTCCTGCGGTGCTGCCGTCACCGGAGTCGTCGGACGAAGCTGCGGCTGGAAGCTGGTGTTTCCATTCAGGAAGCTCGGCATGGTCGGTCTGACCGGAGTCTCTGCTGCCGGTGTCTGTGCTGCTGCGCCTGCAGCTGCCTTCGGCTGTGCCGGCTTCTTCAGCATATCAAATGCAGAGCTGGTGGCTGCAGAATCCTCGATACCGGTTGCGATAACGGTGATCTTGCACTCATCCTGCGCATTCTCGTCATACATCGCACCGAAGATGATGTTCGCATTATCACCTGCCAGCTCCTCGACATAGGAAGCGGCTTCGTTTGCCTCTACGAGGGAGATGTCTCCGGAGATGTTGATGATCACATCCGTTGCGCCCTCGATGGTGGTCTCGAGAAGCGGGCTGGAGATTGCCATCTTCACTGCCTCGGTGGCCTTCTCGTCACCCTTGGCTGCGCCGATACCGACATGCGCCACACCCTTATCCTTCATGACAGAAGAAACATCCGCGAAGTCGAGATTGATGAGGCCCGGAACATTGATCAGATCCGTGATGCCCTGTACAGCCTGCTGGAGAACCTCGTCCGCCTTCTTCAGTGCATCCGGCATCGTGGTTCTGCGATCAACGATCTCAAGCAGACGGTCGTTCGGGATGACGATCAGGGTGTCTACGGACTCCTTCAGCTTCTTGATGCCATCGATGGCGTTCGTCATACGCTGACGAGCCTCGAAACGGAACGGCTTCGTCACGACACCGACGGTAAGGATACCCATATCCTTCGCGATCTTCGCGATGACCGGCGCTGCACCGGTTCCGGTTCCGCCGCCCATACCACAGGTTACGAATACCATATCGGCACCCTGCAGTGCAGCGGTGATATCCTCAGAGCTCTCCTCTGCAGCCTTTGCGCCTACCTCTGGTCTGCCGCCGCAGCCGAGTCCCTTCGTCAGCTTCTCGCCGATCTGCATCGTGGTCGGTGCCTGGCTGTACTGAAGCGCCTGCTTATCGGTATTGATGCCGATGAACTCGACGCCCACGATACCATCCGTCACCATGCGGTTTACCGCGTTGTTACCTGCGCCACCAACACCTACGACGATAATCTTTGCAGCTGCCTCTGACTCAGGAAGCTTAATCTCAAGCATAATCTTCCTCCTTCAATCCCTCATATATATTCATTATATAAGATAACCTGTTTTACTGCGGCCACATACGCATATGACTGCACAATAAGATAATATACAAACAAAGCTATCAGATTGCAATAGCTTAGTCCATATAATATTACCACGCTTAGAAGCGGAGCTCCACCGAAATTTTCATAATAATCTTCGTTTTTTATTTGTCACAGTCCGGGGTTCCCTGCCTTCACTGTCAATTCAATTTTTCTTTGAAAATATAGGACTCATGATCCGAGGTCTCCGAATAATCCGAAAGATTCAGCTCTCCCTTCCGTCCGCTGAGATGCGGCAGGATATCATGCAGCGTCGAGATCTTCATCTCCATGTCCTTATTACTGCCGAGGCGGACGCTGATATCACCGATGCGGAGTGTGGCATTCAGAAGTGAATCGTACTGAATCTCCTCACAGTCGATATCATAGGTACGAAGTGCGCCGGTCAGGTTCAGAATATTATTGAAGACATCCTTATTCTCTACCGGCAGCTCCCGGTAGAGAACGATCGAGCCGAAGCTGAGACCACTGATGCGCGGGATCCCCTCCAGCCGGTCGCCGGTGGACTCTACGATGATACCATCCTTGTCGAAGTACATGTGACTCGACATGTAATCCACATAGCCGACGACGTTCTTCTCATAGACGGTGATGTTCACCGCAAAGGGACCGTCGAAGTCGATATCATAACGCTGCACAAACGGGAGTTCCTTGTGCGGCTTCGTCTTATCCTTCACGAAGCACCAGGCCGTATCCGTATCCCAGGGATCCGAAAAAATCATGTGGACGATCTCATCACTGCTGTACTGTGTATTCCCCACCACCGTGAAGCGCTGAATCCGTACACTGGCGAGCAGGATGGCGATCAGCAGGAGCAGGACGACGATGCTCCAGCGCACGATATGCCGTTTATTGCGATCCCTCGGATCATCATAGTCATAAAAATCCTTGTCTGTCATTCCATTCGTTCTTTCTGTTTACATTCTGTCTCATTGAGTTGTAATGCAATGCATACGGTCTGTTCTTTCCGGTTCTTTACTCTACCATAAAAAAAAGAGCTTTGCCATGGGCAAAGCTCTGAATACTCACATCGGATCTTCCAGTCGGATCTGCCGTGAAACCGACAGTGCGAGTCCGACCTCCGCCATCAGCAGCATGAGCGAGGTGCCGCCATAGCTTACAAATGGGAGCGTAACACCGGTATTCGGGATGGTATTCGTCGCGACACCGATGTTCAGGATGACCTGCAGCGAGATGTGGCACAGAATGCCGATCACCAGCATGGACCCATAGAGATCACGGGCATTTCGTGCGATATCGAACAGCCGGTAGATGATGAACACATAAATGAGGATCAGTGAGATCGCACCGAAGAGGCCGAGCTCCTCACAGATGATGGTAAAGATCATATCATTCTGTGCCTCCGGCATGAGGAATTTCTGTACGGACTCACCGAGGCCCTTGCCGAAGATGCCGCCGGAACCGATCGCATACAGGCCCTGCAGTGTCTGGAAGGTTTCATCCGAGTAGCTCGCCGGATCCTTCCATGCGAAGATACGTGTCAGCTGATAATCCTGCAGGATGTTCAGCGCGGACATGAGCTTCGCCATCGGATAGGCGAAGATGTACACGAGAGCGCCCGCGACGCCACAGAGAACGAAAGGCCAGTACTTCTTCGATGCGATCCACATCATGAAGAAGGTGATGCCGAGGATGATCATGGCGGTCGACAGGTTCGTCGCAGCGACCACGATGCCCGGCGCGATGCCGACCAGTGCCACCTTCCACCAGGTTCTCCAGTTGTTGATCTGATATCCATGGTGGGTAATCAGATACGACAGCAGCACGATCACGGCGATCTTCATGATTTCCGACGGCTGAAAACGTACACCACCTAGCTTGATCCATCGCGCGGAGCCGTGAGAGGCGACACCGATGACCATGGTCGCACCGATCAGCAGCCAGGCCACGATATACAGGATCTTCGAAAAGATCGCGGTCAGGTGGTAATCGATGACCGACACGATCAGCATCGCCACGAGGCCGCCGGCGGCGAACACCGCCTGATGACGGAGAAAGTACATGGCATCATTCATCTGGTTCTGTGCCGAGTAGCCGGACGCGGAGTACATCATGATCATGCCGAAGCCGGTGATGAAGATAACGGCAAACAAAAGGCTGTAGTCATAAAAATATTTTCTTTTCTTTTTCGCTGCCATCGTTCCTCCTGTCACCTTATTCACTCATCTTATCTGTTTCGGGCGAAGCGTTTCGATCCACCCGCTTCGAAACGGTCTGTCATGCCTGTCCGACCGCACTTACAGATTCTTCACGCACTCCTTGAAGATGCGTCCACGTTCCTCATAGTTCGGGAACATACCCCAGGATGCGCAGGCCGGGCTCAGGAGCACATAGTCCCCCTCATCCGCATAGGCCGCACAGTCCTTGACCGCCTCGTCCATATCCTCTGCGAACATAACATTCGTAAAGCCGTACTTCTTCGCACACTCTGCGATGATGTTCCGTGTCTGACCGATCAGAACGAGGTACTTGACGCGGCCCTTAAAGAGCTTACACCAGTCATCGAACGGGATATCCTTGTCATAACCGCCGCCGATCAGAACGACCGGCCCAGGCATCGCCAGCAGCGCCTTGATGGCTGCATCCGGATTGGTGCCCTTCGAGTCATTATAGTAACGAACGCCATTGCGCTCACGGACGAACTCGATGCGGTGCTCCACCGGCTTAAACTTCTTTACTGCCGAGATGATCTTCTGCATCGGCACGCCCATCTCCATGGAGACGGCGATGGCGCACATGATGTTCTCGTAGTTATGGGCGCCGAGAAGGTTCGTATCCCGTACATCGAGCAGGACCTCATCCTCGCCGTCATGGGCATGATGAATCTCGAAGTTCTTATAATAGAAGCCATCCTTCAGCTCATGCACGGAGCTGAACCAGATGACCTGTGGCTTCAGGGTCTTCCGCTTTCCGAACTTCCGGAGCTCCGGATCCTCATAGTTCAGGACGATGAAATCCTCCTCGGTCTGGTTCAGCGCGATGCTCTCCTTCACCTTCACATAGTTCTTCATCGTCTTATGACGGTCGAGATGGTCCGGGGTGATGTTGGTGATGCAGGATACATGCGGATGGAAATCCATGATGGTCTCGAGCTGGAAGGAGCTCACCTCCAGGATCGTCGCAGAAGCATCCGTCGTTTCCAGTGCTTCGGCCGTAAACGGATTACCGATGTTTCCACATATATGCGTATCGTCATAGGTTGTTTTAAAGATTTCACCGATCAGTGAAACCGTCGTGGTCTTGCCATTCGTACCGGTCACGGCTGCCAGTTTTCCCTTGCTGGACTGGTACGCGAGCTCGATCTCGCCCCAGATCGGGATCTTCGCCCCATCGATCAGCTTTACAAACGGCTTATCGAGCGGGATACCCGGGCTGATGACGGCGAGATCCACGGATACGAGATCCGTCGGCTTCAGCTCTCCGACTACCAGTGAAATCCGGTCTCTCTTTCTGAAATTTTTCATCACCTTCACGGTGTCCAGCTTTTCATTGGAATCGAACAGAACGACCTGTCCCCCCAGCTGTAAAATCTGCTTTGCGGCGCAGATACCGCTTTTTCCCGTGCCGAGCACGAGCACCTTCTGACTATCCATCTCATTCACCCCTATTATGTTCTACTGTCTCTTACATACCCAGGCTCGCCACCAGACATAAGAGCACTGTCAGCACTGTGAAGACTGTCACCACCTTCGTCTCCGACCATCCTCCGAGCTCGAAGTGATGGTGGATCGGCGCCATGCGGAAAATCCGCTTTCCATGGGTTTTCTTAAAGTAGGTCACCTGGATGATGACCGACAGTACTTCCACAAGATAAATCAGTGCAAAGATCGGAATAAAGAGCGGGATGCCCATCTCGAAGGCCGCTGCCGCGACGAAGCCGCCGAGGGCCAGTGATCCGGTATCACCCATAAATACCTTTGCAGGGTAGCAGTTAAACATCAGAAAGCCCATCAGTGCGCCGAACACTGCACCGGAAATCGGTGCGAGCTGTCCATCCGCCTTCGCGAAATACAGGCTGGCGAAGCCGAGGAAAAGTGCGATCACGGCCGTGACAGAGCTCGCGAGGCCATCGAGACCATCGGTGAAATTCGCGCCATTGTCGGTACCGAGCACGATGAAGAGAAGTGCCGGCACATAGAACCATCCGAGATCGAGATAGATCTCCGTAAATGGAATCTGCATACGGTGATCATACGCAGGTGAGAGATAGAGATAAAGTGCGAAAACCAGGCAGAACACCAGCTGGCAGAGAAACTTCTGCTTCGGATTGAAGCCCTCGGACTGATGCTTCACGACCTTCAGAAAGTCATCGATGAAGCCGACGAGACCGAAACAGACCGTGAGAAGCATCACCGGAAGAATCTTCGGATAGCGGCGGACATAAAAGAGGCTGACGATCACGATGGCCAGGACAAACACGATCCCGCCCATCGTCGGTGTGCCCTGCTTCTTTAAGTGCGCCTTCGGTCCGTCATCCCGGACCTCCTGCCCGAATTTCAGCTTGTGAAGCTCCGGGATCGCGAAAGGCATCGCAAGGGCTACCAGTGCAAAGCCCATAAGAATAGAAACAACAAAATCAAGATACATAATCTAACTCCAGTTTAAATCATCCGCTGCTTTTTTCATCTTAAGAAAATCGTAATGGGGTCTGACCCCCTTACGGTCGGCTTAAGAATTCCGTAATGAATTCTTAATGGGGGCTGACCCCATTAATTTCCGGCAGAGGTTTCGGTTTCACCCTCACTGTCCTCACCCGGCACGGCTTCCGGAATCGCGAAGCCCGCATCATCACCGGCCGGCTCGACGTACTCGTCGGTCACACTCGCCGTGGTCGTCGGCGTAATCACATTGCCATCCGCATCGGTTTCGGTGCCCGTTTCGTCCGCCGTGGTTTCACCCTCCGCGCCGGTCTCAGCGCCTACCTGTGCGCCCATCGTCTCAGAGGAGATGCCCTCCGGATTCTGCTGAAGCTGCGCGTTGATGGAATCCTCCGGATCGGTGTCTCCGGATGGTGCGATGTTCAGGAACTGCAGCGCATCGTTCATGATTTCACGCTCGATGTTTACAGCGAAGGAGGCGGTCGCCTGTGCCTCTCCGACGAGGTTTGGCGTATCAACGATGACGTAAACAAGTACCTGCGGATCCTCCACCGGCGCGAAGCCGCAGAAGGAAACGAGGTAGTTCTTCGCCGAACGCGGCAGCTTCTCGGCGGTACCGGTCTTTCCACCGACATGGTAGCCCTGGATCTGTGCCTTCTTACCGGTACCGACTTCGACGGTCTGGTAGAGGGCCTGCTTCAGGAAATCACTCGTCGACTTCGAGCAGGTGGTACGGAGAAGCTCCGGCTTCACATCCTCGATGACGGTGCCGTTGCCGTTCAGGATCTGCTTCACCACATGCGGCTTATAGTAGCTGCCGCCGTTGATGATGCTGCAGTAGGCTGCCGCCATCTGAATCATGGTGACGTTATAGTTCTGGCCGAAGGAGTTGGTCGCGAGGGCCGTACGTCCCATGTTTTCTGCATTGTACACGAGATCCGTGGTGTCGGCCTCTGCCGGCAGGTCGATGCCGGTATACTCCCCGAAGCCGAAGATATGCTGGTACTTCACGAAGTTCTCGGCGCCTTCATTGAACGCCGTATTCATGAGGTAGACGTTACAGGACTTCGCGAGACCCATCGTGGCATCGAGCACGCCGTCACCGTTCCGGTTATGGCAGCGGATACGCCAGGTATGGATACCGTCGTTCAGCTCGATGTAGCCCTGGCAGTCGAAGGTCGTGTTCGGTGTGATGGCCTTCTCCTCCAGTGCCCCGGCGAGGGTGATGCTCTTCGCGACCGAACCCGGCTCATAGGTATCGGACACCGGGATATTTCGCCATATCTGGTTCCAGGCGACCTGCCGGCCATAGGACAGGATTTCATCGGTCGAATAGTACTTCGAGACCTCATCCTCCGTGATCGCGGCGGCGTCCGGATTCTCACGGCGATATACGCCGACGGCCTCCTTGCGGCCGAGCTGCATGAGATACTCATCGGTATAAACCGAGCTGTCCAGCGCACGCGGATCGTTCAGGTTGAACTGATTGGTGGAGCCCATCGCGAGCACCTCACCGGTGTTCGGATCCATGACGATCGCCGCCGCCATCTTCGAGCCCACATCTTCTGTCTGCCACTTGTTGAGGTACTTCTCGAGCGACATCTGAATATTCGTATTGATGGTCGTCACGATGGAATTACCATCGGTCGGCTCCTTCAGTACGGACTGCAGCTTCGTATCGCTGTCGAGGTAACCATACTCCCGGCCGTTGACGCCCATCAGGGTATCGTTATAGTACTGCTCGACGCCGCCGGTTCCGCTGGAGCCGTCGGCACTCGAGAAGCCGATGATGTTGCAGGCGAGGGAATCATACGGATAGGTACGCTTGTACTCATCCTCGAACCAGATGCCCTTGATGCGCGCCTTCGAGCCACTGCTGGCATACGCGGCATTCTGCTCCTTCACATACGCTTCCCAGCCGGATTTCTGGTCGTAGCTCAGCCCCTTCGCATACTTCACATAGGACTTGTCGGACTTTTCGCTGAGCAGCTTCCGAAGCTCGGACTCGTCGTATTCAAAATAGGCGACGAGCGCCTGAATCGTCGGATCCACGTAACGCTCATCCTGACCAGAGTGGATGACACGCGGGTCGATGATCAGGTTATACACCTTCTGGCTGGTCGCCAGCACCGTACCGTTTCGGTCCATGATGTCGCCACGCCGGAACGGAATCGTACGTGAATCGTAGGATGCCTGTCGCTGGGACAGAACGATCTTGTTGTACTCCTCGCTGTTGTTTTTCACCAGATGATAAATCGCCAGGATAAGCGCAATTAAAGCTAGCATGATCACACATAGTGTGACGGCTAGCTTTCTCTGCATGTACGGGGGAAGGATCTTCCCCCGGTTTCGTCTCTGGTTTTGATCAGTACTTCGGGATGTCCTCATATTGTCTTACGTACTCGCTTTCCGTCTTGTCATAGGTAATCGTCTGATCCTTGCCGGCATATACCATGCCGAGCTCCTGCGTGGCTACCCGATAGATCTCATCGAGATTCACGGACGTATCTATGCTGTTCTGAAGCGCGTCGTTCTCAGACTTCAGCTTGTCCAGCTGCTGCTTCTTCGTCTCAATCGACGAAATCCGCGTATTGATCGAGGTCTGCATCTGAATATAGGAAAAGCAGAGGCCCAGTGTAAACAGAGAGGCGATGATCAGCACCGCGAGGTAGGTCCGATCGACCACGACCGTCTTATGACGAAGCCGCTCCTGCTGTGCACGATACTCCATCTCACGCTCTGCGAGGATCCGCTGCCGCTCCAGCATCCGTGCCTGCTGCCGGCGATCCAGTTCCTCCGGATTCGGACGGCGCTTCGGCTGGATGCGACGAACCGTATTTCCATCGATATAGGTTCCTGTCGTCCGCGGCGCACGTACCGCGGCTGTCTGTCTCGTTCTGGCCATACTACTCTTTCCCCCACTTTCCGGATCGGTTCCGGATTCTGTACTCTCTTCTCATGTCAACCTGTGCCGCAGGCGGTTCCGGCCGGCCGCCTCGGGCGACCTTCCTATACGCTGCGATGCACTGCCTGTACACTTCTGTATATTTACCTGTGGTCGTTCAATGCAGACGACCACGACATCTTCACTTCTCCGTATGTTTTTCGAAGATCCGAAGCTTCGCGCTCTTCGATCTCGAGTTCTCCTCGAGCTCCTCGGCACTCGGCAGGATCGGCTTCCGGGTGATCACCCGGCCCTTCGACTTCCGGCCACATACGCAGACCGGAAACTCCGGCGGACAGATGCACGGCTTCTCAGCGGTGCGGAACTTCGTCTTCACGATCCGGTCCTCGAGGGAGTGGAAGGTGATGATACAGAGGCGTCCACCCTCTGCGAGATCATCGATCATGCGATCGATGCTGTCCTCCAGTACATCGAGCTCACGATTCAGCTCGATTCGAATCGCCTGGAAGGTGCGCTTCGCCGGATGCCCTCCGGTGGCACGGATCTTCGCCGGAATCGCCCCGGAGATGATCTCGGACAGCTCCAGCGTCGTCTCGATGCGCTTCGTCGCACGGTACTGACAGATATGCTTCGCGATGTTCTGTGCGAAACGGTCCTCTCCATAGTTTTTAATCATATGAAAAAGCTCGGATTCACTGTAATCGTTCACGATATCAGCAGCGGTGATCGGATTCCGGTCATCCATCCGCATATCGAGTGGTGCATCGCTCCGGTAGCTGAAGCCACGCTCCGCGGTATCCAGCTGGTAGCTCGATACACCGAGATCGAGGTAGATCCCATCGACCTTTCCGATGCCGATCTCCTTTAACACATCATCGATTCTTTCGTAATTACTGCGGACGATCGTCACGCGGTCCCGTACATCCGAAAGTCGCTCGCTCGCTGCCTGAATCGCATCCTTATCCTGGTCGATGCCGATCAGGCGTCCCGCCGGAGAAAGATGGGTACATACCTCATGGGCATGCCCGCCACCACCTAAGGTTCCGTCGACATAGATGCCATCGGGCCGGATGTTGAGTCCATCCACGGTTTCGTGGAGAAGTACGGAATAATGCTTAAACTCAGACACCTAAGCCCTCCCAGTCTGCTTCTAATGCAGCTTCATCATCGAAGCTGTACTTTTCTTCGTACGTGTTTGTATCCCAGATCTCGATATGGTCACCCACACCGAGTAAGGTAATATCCTTGTCAAGGCCCGCCCGATCACGGAGGACCTGTGGAAGAAGGATTCTGCCCTGCTTATCCAGCTCGCAGATGGCGGCCGAACCCAGCAGAAAACGCTTCAGGCTTCTCGCCTTCTCGTTCGTCATCGGAAGTGCATTCAGCTTCTCTTCGAGCGCCTGCCACTCCGGAGATGCGTACATAGCAAGACAACCGTCCAGGCTTCTGGTAACCGTAAACTCGTCTCCGAGCTGGTCCCGAAATCTGGCCGGTATGATCAGTCTGCCCTTGGCATCCAGATTGTGGCGATACTCTCCTGTGAATGACATTTCCCTTTTCTACCACTTTCTACCACTTCTTACCACTTCATGACATAATAATGCGCTAATTTGGGTTTAGTGTCAAGGCAAGATACTGTAATAAATAAAAAAAGAAGCCTCTCAAATGAGAGACTTCCTTCCATATAATGAATACAGATTATACGTTGAAGCGGAACTCAACGACGTCGCCGTCCTGCATCACGTAATCCTTACCCTCCATGCGGACGAGACCCTTCTCACGTGCCGCTGCGATGGAGCCACAGTCGAGGAGATCCTGGTAGTTGATGACCTCGGCCTTGATAAAGCCACGCTCGAAGTCGGAATGGATCTTACCGGCCGCCTGCGGTGCCTTCGTCCCCTTCCGGATGGTCCATGCTCTGGTCTCCTTCTCACCGGCCGTGAGGAAGGACATGAGGCCGAGCAGATCGTAGGAGGCCCGCACGATCTTGTCGAGACCGGACTCGTTCATCCCGAGGGACTCGAGGTACTCTGCCTTCTCATCGTCCTCAAGCTCGGAGATCTCCTCCTCGATCTGCGCGGAAATCACGAAAACACCGGAGCCGTTCTCTGCCGCGTAGTCACGTACCTTCTGGACGTATGCATTGGACACACCATCATCCGCAACCGAATCCTCGGAAACGTTCGCCGCATAGATCACCGGCTTACGGGTCAGGAGGTCGAGGGTGTCAATGAAGGCGTTCTTATCATCATCACCGGCATCGAAGCTGATGGCCAGCTTATCCGACTCGAGGTGGTCGTGGAGCTCGGTGAGGAGCGCATACTCTGCCTTCGCATCCTTATCGTTCATCGCAAGCTTCTTCGTCTTCGCGAGACGACGATCGAGGAGATCGAGGTCGGAGAAGATGAGCTCGAGGTTGATGGTCTCGATATCACGAATCGGATCCACGGAACCATCAACATGTACGATGTTGTCATCATCAAAGCAGCGAACGACATGCACGATGGCATCCGTCTCCCGGATGTTCGACAGGAACTGGTTACCGAGGCCCTCACCCTTGGAGGCACCCTTGACGAGACCCGCGATATCGACGAACTGGATCACCGCCGGCACGATCTTCTGCGTATTATACAGTGCGCCCAGCTTCTGGAGACGCTCATCCGGCACAGCGACGACACCGACGTTCGGCTCGATCGTACAGAACGGGTAGTTGGCAGACTCTGCGCCCGCCTTCGTAATTGCGTTAAACAGTGTAGACTTGCCGACATTTGGCAGTCCGACGATACCTAATTTCATAATCTAAATCTCCTTAAAATTGCAGCTCAGAAAAGCATCGCTATTATAAACCAGAAGCTTGTTCTTTACAATGCCGACTTCGCCTTCCGCACACCACGGAGGATCATCGCGAGTCCAAGTACGGCGAGTGCCCCCGACAGGGCCTGCGAGACGGCGATGTTCGTGCCCCAGAGAAGCAGCGAATCCGTCCGGAGTCCCTCGATCCAGAAGCGGCCGATACCGTAGAACATGAGATACTCCCAGAACACCTGGCCGGTGAACTTCTTCTTCGGGCCGGTGATCAGAAGAAGGATCAGGGTACAGAGGTTCCAGACCGACTCGTAAAAGAAGGTCGGGTGTACCTGGATGAACATCTCGTCACCGATCCGGATCGCATGTGTGAGCACGTCCTCGTTCAGCATATTCGGATTCACGATGGACTCCCGGATACGCATCGCGAGCAGCGAATCCGTATAGCGGCCGAAGGCCTCTGCATTGAAAAAGTTCCCCCAGCGGCCGATACTCTGTCCCGTGAGGAGTCCGAGCACCGCGGAATCCGCGATGGAGAAAAACTTCACCTTCCGCCGGTGGCAGAAAATCATGCAGCAGAGGATACCGGTCAGGATGCCGCCGTAAATCGCCAGCCCGCCCTGCCGGAGGTTGAGGATCTCCCCGAGATGCTGTGCGTAGTAGTCCCACTCGAAAATTACATAGTAGGCGCGCGCACCGAGAATCGCGAAGATGATGCTGTACAGCGCGAGGTCCTCGATGTCCTCGACCTTCTCTCCGCGCCGTTTATAGTCGAAGCTTGCGATCAGCACACCCATCAGCATGCCGATCCCGATGATGATGCCGTAGTAGGCGATGCGGAAGCCGAACACGGAAATCGAGTTTCCGAGATGCTCGACGCCGATCCCGAGATGCGGGAAATAGATGTCATAGTTATCTGTATTCATTCAGTCTGTCCCTTTCATGCAGCATCCTTTCGACCTGCATTTACAAGCCATGAGCGCCGTCATCGGCAAACACCGGCTCAGCGTTCGAACGCCACGACGAGCGCCGTCATCAACCAGGCAGGAACCACTCATCACGCGTCTGCCTCGCCCTTCAGAATGCGGAGAAACTCCTCCTCCGTGACGATCGGAACACCGAGCTCCTTCGCTTTTTTATTCTTTCCGGAGGTCGACGTGATGTCGTTGTTCACGAGGTAGGCAGTCTTCGCAGACACCGAGCCCGCCGCACGTCCGCCGGCCTGCTCGATCAGCGCCTGCAGCTCCTTCCGGTTCCCGAAGTGCTCGAGGGAACCGGTGATGACGACGGACTTTCCTTCCATCGTCTTCGCTGTCGTGCTGTCCTCCACCCGCTTCTCGATCTCGAGGTCCTGCAGCAGCGCATCCACCTGCTTCATCGCCGCCGCGTCCCGGAAATAGCGCACGAGGTTCTCTGCGAGCACCGCGCCGATGCCGTCCACCTCCTGCAGCTCCTCCACGCCTGCTGCCCGCAGCTTCGTGAAATCATCCCCGAAGTGCCGGCAGAGGACCTTCGCGTTTGCGAGGCCAATGCCGGCGATCCCGAGCCCATACACGACGCGGTAAAGCTCCGTATGGCGGGCGCGCTCCGTGGCCGTCATCAGATTCTCATAGCTCTTCTCACCGAAGCCCTCCATCGTCACGATCTCCGCACGATAGCGGTCGAGATGGAAGATATCGCTGTAGTGATGAATGAAGCCATGCGCGATGAACTTCTCCAGTGTCTGCTCGCTGAGGCCCTCGATGTTCAACGCATCGCGGCTGACGAAAAGTGAGAAATTCTTGATTTTCTTCGCCGCACAGTCCGGATTCGGACAGTACAGGAACTTCGCCTCATTGTCCGAACGGATCTCCGTCGGCTGTCCACAGACCGGACAGACCGCAGCCAGCTTCAGATTTCCGGAACGGGTCAGGTTTTCCGCGATCTGCGGGATGATCATGTTTGCCTTATAGACGGTGATCCGGTCCCCGATGCCGAGCGCGAGCTCCTCACAGTAGGAAAGGTTATGAAGACTTGCACGGCTGACCGTCGTTCCCTCCAGCTCCACCGGATCAAAGATCGCCACCGGATTGATGAGGCCGGTGCGGCTCGGTGACCACTCCACCTCGCGGAGAACGGTCTCCGCCTGCTCATCGCTCCACTTGAAGGCGATGGCGTTTCGCGGAAACTTCGCGGTACGACCGAGGCTGAGCCCGTAGGCGATGTCCTCGTAGATCAGTACGAGGCCGTCGGACGGGAAGTCGTTATGCTGAATCGCCTCCGAAAACCACTGTACCGTTTCCGCGATCGTATCCTTCGTCACATGCTTATACTCGACGACATCGAAGCCCTGTCCACGCAGAAATTCATACTGCGCCGCGCGGGAGTTCTGGAAATCCACATTTTCGCCCTGTTCATCCACGGCGCTCACGAGCGCGAAGGCCATCAGATTCACATGACGGGATTTCGTCACCTTCGGATCGAGCTGACGCACGGATCCGGAGCAGAGATTTCGTGGATTCTTATACTTCGCATCCGCGTCCGCGATGGTTTCGTTGATCTTCTTAAATTCAGAATACGTGATGATGGCCTCGCCACGAAGCACCAGATCACCGGTGAAGGAAATCCTCGTCGGGACGTTATCAAACATCCGCGCGTTCTGCGTGATGACTTCACCGATCTCGCCGTTACCACGCGTGACCGCCTTTACCAGCTCACCGGCATGATAGCTCAGGACGACCGTAAGTCCGTCCATCTTCCAGCTGAGCAGGCCCGCCTTCTCTCCGAGCCAGTCTGCCAGCGCCTCGACGGACTTCGTCTTATCGAGGCTCAGCATCGGACTCGGATGACGCTCCTTCGGAAGCTCCGACAGCACCTCGAAGCCGACACGCTGCGTCGGCGAGCCACCGAGAATCATGCCCGTCTCCTGCTCAAGCGTCAGAAGCTCATCATAGAGCTGATCATATGTCAGGTTCGACATGATCTCATTGCCATCCACATAGTACACACGGGCAGCCTCATTCAGCGTTCGGATGAGCTCCTTCATGCGTGCAAGCTTCTGGTTCTTTTCTTCGTTATGGGAAACACTCATAGTATCTTCACCTGTTCCAGTTTACTGTTTATCTGTTTCGCTTCCATGCCCGACGAAGGACGCGCAGCGTCCTACCTGCGGGAGCAGATTTCGAGAACGATCGCTGTTCTTTACTTTCCGGCACCTTCTTCCATGTCTTCCTCCCGGAGGCCGAGTTCAGACAGCTCGATCTCGCGATACTGCCCCGGCTTCAGTCCATGCAGGGTGAGATCCATGATCCGGATGCGCTTCAGCTTCTTTACCTCATACCCGAAGGCCGCGCACATACGGCGGATCTGCCGGTTCAGTCCCTGCGTGATCACGATATGGAACTCCTGCTGGCGGAGCTTCGCCGGGCGGGTCATATCCTGCCATACCTCGCACGGGCGGGTCGTCGTATGCAGCTCCTTCAGCTCGACACCATCGGCGAGGCCGTCCAGAAATTCCTTCGTGCACGGCTTATCCACCGTCACGACGTATTCCTTCTCATGGTAATTCCGTGCACGATTGATCCGGTTTACGAGATCCCCCTGGTTCGTCAGTAAGATGAGGCCCTCCGACTCCTTATCGAGACGGCCGATCGGATATACTCTCGTGTGATAATGGATCGCCTCGATGATATTCGGCGCCTTATCCTTATCGCTCGTCGTGCACACGATCCCACGCGGCTTGTAGTACGCGAGCAGCACCGGTGCCGGACGGTCATAGTCCTGCCCCACCGTCGAGATCTGCTCGCCATAGCGCTTCGCCATCCGGCGCGACTCCGTATGGAGCAGGTACTGTGCCTCCGGGTTTCCTGCATTGGCCTTCAGCGCATGCGGATTCACGCACTGCCCGTCCAGCTCGATCGAGTCTGCCTCGGTCACCTGCTGACC